>Ga0306921_10008593_pt1 | contig 10798 bp, 7 predicted proteins | sample sta12Cox44000080_FD_203760 | JGI IMG/M metagenome (GOLD analysis project Ga0306921, IMG submission 203760) | Lab enrichment of tropical soil microbial communities from Luquillo Experimental Forest, Puerto Rico - statoxic.12C.oxic.44.000.080 (v2)... | ecosystem: Environmental > Terrestrial > Soil...
CTTCACCGTCGATACCGGCGAGCCGCCCGTTCTGCTGGGCCAAGATAGCGCGCCGAATCCCGGTGAGTGGCTGCTGCACTCGCTCGTTGGCTGCCTGACGACTTCGATTGTTTATCACGCGGCGGCACGCGACATCGCAATCGATGCAATCGATTCTCAAGTCGAAGGTGACATCGATCTACGCGGGTTCCTCGGGCTGGCGTCCGACGTGCGCAAGGGCTACAGCGCCATCCGCGTGCGCATGCGGGTCAAGACTACCGCTTCGGCAGCGGCGATCGAGACCCTGGCGAGCTACTCCCCGATGCTGGAGGTGGTATCGGCATCCGTGCCCGTATCAGTCAAGATCGAAACCTACTGAGCCGCGCGCCCTCGTACGGCCGGATGTGAAACCCAGGGACGGAGGGGTACTCTGCTGACTGTGCAGCGGCAGAGTACCCTTTCCCCCCTCTCGAATTCCAGGATGCTGCCATCTGGGCTTCACCATCGATTGCACCCGTCGTCGAGCTGGGCGCAGTCGACTATCCTGACTCAACTCCCCCTCTACGATGTTGTCTGACTATCTGCCGGGCGAGCTGTTGGCCTCTGTGGCAAGCGCGGTGTCCACCCCCGAAGCGCCACGTAGGCGTCAAATCCCTCCAGGTAGCGCTCGACGTCGCGGCGCAGTAGGTAATAAGGAGTCGAGAGACGCAATTTGGACGGCTCACCTCCGCGAATCCGGATCCTCCGCTCGCGCCACAGCCAATGCTCGAGATCCATTCGCTCGATGCCCGGCACGTTGACTGTAGCAATCCCGCAGCGCAGCGCCGGGTCGGGAGAGGTCCATGACTCGGCGCCCCGCTTGACCATCTCCTTCAAGAGATGGTCAGCCATTGCCCGGTGACGCCTCTCGATGCGCTCCATTCCGATCTGCTCGGCGAATCGGACCGCCGCACGCATCCCGGCGAGGGCCGGCACATTCGAGCTTCCGATCCGCTGAAACCTCTCGGCGCGGATCTTCGGGTCGTCCCAGCCTTCCGTGGCGAGCACGCTCCACAAGCGATCGATAACTTCATCGCGCACGTAGAGGAACCCGCTACCCTTGGGCGCTTGCAACCACTTGTGAGGACTCGAGGAGTACAGATCACAGCCGAGCTCATGCAAGTTCACCTGCATCATGCCGACTACGTGAGCGCCGTCCACCGCGCTCAGGACTCCCTTCGAGCGCGCAAGTGCACACAACTCCTTCGCGGGAAGCACCACGCCGGTCACCGTGGTAATGTGACTGAAGAAGAGCACGCGTGTCCGCGGCGTAACGGCATCATTGACGAGGTTGAGCACCGTCCCCGCGTCAGGTAGCGGCTTTGGCAACGCCAGCTTCTTGACCACGATTCCGTAGCGCTTGGCGCGCAGGTTCCAGGGGTGTTCACCGCCCGGGTGCTCCTGGTCAGTCATCAATACCTCATCGCCCGCTTTTAGATCGATGCCGCTGGCGATGCAGTTGTTGGCTTCGGTGGCGTTGCGGAGCAGCGCCAACTCATCGCGCTCGCAGCCGACGAACCTGGCCAGCGGGTCGCGAAATTCATTCCACGGTCCGTAGCCCCAGATCGGATAATCCTCCGGATCGTCCTGCACCAGGCGCTCAGTGTCCCGGTAGGCGTCGAAAATCGCTTGCAGCACTGGCCAAGGCGAGGAGCCCACGGTGCCGTTATTCAGGTAGACCGTGTCGGAAGGAATCAGGAACTGCTGGCGCAGTTCGGCCCAATACGCTTCTTCATCCTTGTGGTAGAGGGCCGCGTCGGGCAGAGGCGGAACGGGGGCCGTGTGGCCCCGGGCTGGCTGCGTGGCGAGCGCCGCAGCTGCAGCCGCAGCGGTGGAGATGAATGTGCGCCGATTGAGCATGGAGACCTCCGGCCTAACCGCCGGCACCATCTTAACGCCGCCGGGACCGCGTGAAGTAGGTCTGAGGTTGGTTCTCACCAGGCTGTAATACGGGTTCGAATCCCGTAGGGAGCGCCCATAAAAGCTCTATCCACTGTTGCGGAGGGCAGTGGCTATGGCACTGACAGACAAGTGCAAACCTTCCGCGAGAGTGGGGTCGAGATCCCCCGCGCGTCTGCGTTGTAACAGCTCCACCTGTAGCAGATTCAAAGGTTCGAGATATGGCAAGCGCAGGCGGATCGAGCGATCGAGCGTCGGTTTGTGCTCGAGAAGACGCGACTGGCCGGTGATCGTCAGAAGCGAATCATGGGTGAGCTGCCACGCCTCGCGGATTTGGCCAAAGACGGTCGTCCGAAGTTGTGGGTCGCTAATCAGCGCCGCGTAGTGGGCGGCCACATCCATGTCCGACTTTGCAAGGACCATTTCCAAATTTTCGATGGTGGCGCGAAAGAATGGCCATCCTTCGAGCATCTCACGAAGTAGCGCCGAGTCTGTGAAGCCTGCGAGCGCCTGCCCCGCTCCGTACCAAGCCGGCAACATAACGCGCGCCTGGGCCCAGCTGAACACCCACGGGATTGCGCGCAGATCCTCGATTCGCTCCGATTTGGTACGCGAGGCGGGTCGTGAACCGATTTTGAGCTCGGTGATTTCCGTAATCGGGGTCATCTGCCGGAACACGTCTACAAACCCCGGGGTCTCATAGACGAGCGCCCGATAAGCGCCAAAAGCGGTGTCAGAGAGCTTCGTCATCGCGGCGGCGAAGCGCGCCTCGTCCTGACCGCGGAGTGGCGACTGCTCGAGTGAGGCGATCACCGTGGCAGCCGTCATGGCCTCGAGATTGGCAGCCGCGTTCGGATGAGTGCCGTATTTGGCTGCAATCACCTCACCCTGTTCAGTGATCCGGATACGGCCTCGCACCGTTCCAGACGGTTGAGCCCGGATTGCTGCGAATGAGGAGCCGCCTCCCCTCCCTACTGCGCCTCCTCGTCCGTGGAACGCTTGCAGCACAATAGCTTGACGATCGAGGACGCGCGTGAGCGCTTGGATGGTCTGATAGAGGCTCCACACGGAGGTGAGATAGCCTCCGTCCTTGTTGGAGTCAGAGTATCCGAGCATGACCTCGTAATATCCTCGCGCTTCAGCCAGCGCTGCAATCTCTGGCAGGGTAATCCAGTCACTCATGATGCCGGCCGCATTCTTAAGATCTGCAATCGTCTCAAAGAGAGGGACCGTCATGATCGTAGCGCCCTGCGGCGCAGTGCGGCGGTACAGGCCGACTTCCTTAAGCAGGACATTGACTTCGAGCAGGTCGGACACGCTGTTGGTCTTGGAAATAATGTAGGTGGTGATGCACTCCGGACCATATCGTTGGTGGGCACGCGCAGCCGCGCGCAATACTTCGAGCTCAGCTTCAGCTTCTTGGGTGTAGCTCGCGAAGGGGCTCGCCAACAACCGCTCGCTTGCGAGCTCTCCGCGCAGGAGTGTGATGCGTTCGGACTCTGGCAGGTCTGAGTAATGCACACAGACGCCGGCGACGCACAGCAGCTCCCCCACGACTCGTTCGTGGACGTCTGCGTTCTGCCGTAGATCCACCGTCGCCAGGTGGAAGCCGAATGTTTCTACCGACCGGATCAATCGGTCCAGCGCACCGCTTGTACTAAGAGCACCACCACTGCCACTGGTCAGCGAGTCAGCCAGTACGCCTAAGTCAGCACGCAGCTCGTTTGGATGGTGGTACGCGAGGCCCGTGACCGTTGCTGGTCGCTGGGGTGAGTTTCCGGTGAGGGTTCGGTACGTAGTCGCCAGCCGGGCATAGATTCCGGTGAGGGCTCGACGATAAGGCTCATCACGGTGAGATGGGAGTTGATCCCCACCCGAATCCGCCAGGGTGAGTAGCTCGAGAGTGCAGTCGCAGAACTCAGAAGAAAGGGAGAGCTCGGCACCGAGAGCGTGAACCTTGGATAGGTAATCGGCCAGTACGACTTCCGCTGCCTGTCCGAGTGCGGTTTCCAGGGACGTGGCGGTAACATTGGGGTTGCCATCCCGGTCGCCACCAATCCAGGAGCCAATCCGCAGAAAGCTTTGCGGCCGCGAGCCGAGCAAGCGGTCCCACTGCGCATACAGCCGCGGCAGTACCGGCATAAACACGTCACGCAACCAGGCGATGACGATCTCTATCTCATCCGCTACGCGTAGCGACTCACGTCGTAGCGGACGGGTGCACCAGAGGAGTGCAATTTGCTGCACGATCGCCTGCTCCACGATCTCGCCGTCGACCGTTTCGAGGATCCCTAGGTCGCGCTGTCGCATTAGTTCCGCAATTCGGTTGCGGTGATCGATCATGCTCTTCCGCATCACTTCGGTCGGATGCGCAGTAAGTACCGGGACGATCAGCGACCGATTCAGGAGCTCCCGCACCTGGAGGGCAGATACTCCTTGTACCTCGAGCTGGCTGATGACGGCGGCCAGGTCCAGCGAAGGCTCGGTCGCACCCCCCTGGCGATCCTCCGCAAGGTTTGCAAGCATCGAAAAGAGCATGAAGCTTCGAGCGAACGAAAGCGTTTCTTGCGGGCTCAAGGCGTTCAACTGAGGGCTCGGGCGAGCTGACCCGAGGCCGCGATATTTATCTACTGCACCCGCCCGAATGCTCTCAATCCGCTCGTATAACGTCTGCCCGGCGTGCGCTCGGATTACATCCCCCAGGAGCTTGCCGAGGTACCGAATATCCGGATTCTGAAAGCTGGTTGGCGGCATCGTAGGCTAAGAGTACTGCAGGACACGGCTGATCGGGTTCAGTGCAGCCGATCGACCTGAACACGCGAAAAATACCCCGGCCCCTGCGAATAAGCCGCAGGTAACCCCCCCGCGTAGGCGTAGTCGATCTTGATCGATCGGGCTCCGAGCAGGCGAACATGTAGCATGCGTACAGGTAAGGGATGCGGTTGATTCGATGAGCATCAAGATAAGAGCCGAAACCCCGGCGGACTCCCAGATCATAGAGGCGGTAACGGCCTCCGCGTTCTGGAATGCGCCGCACACGAGCCACACGGAGCAGCACATCGTCAATGCCCTGCGCAAAGCTGGCAAACTTGCAATCTCGCTCGTCGCCGAGGAAGCCGGCAGCGTAATTGGCCACGTTGCGATATCTGCCGTGTCGATCTCGGACGATGCTTCGGGTTGGTTCGGACTCGGCCCGATTTCAGTTCTACCGCAACATCAGCGTCGTGGGGTTGGCTCGCAGCTCGTGCGCGAGGCTCTCCGGCTTCTTCGCGCTGGGGGTGCCTCCGGCTGCGTTGTGCTTGGCGAGCCGGAGTACTACAGGCGGTTCGGATTTCAGCCAGACCCCAACCTTGTCCTTGCCAATGTATTACGGGAATACTTCCAAGTCATATCGTTCGATCTATCGAAGCCAAGCGGCATAGTCACATATCACGAGGCATTCAACGCCCAGTTGTGACTGGGATAAATTCAGCATTTCCCTAGGGCGCGTCGGAGCACCGATCTGAAGAATTGATGCTCAAGCCTCCCCAAACGCGGCGTCAAAGTGGCACGTGGCGCCCAGACGCTCACGGTTTGCCATCCAGCCTTGCAGTAAGCGCCCTTTATTCAAAAAAATTGGCAAACCTGTCGATCTGGCCACGGCTCGTTCGTCGTGCCCTCGGATCCATGAGAAGGGACCTATGAAATACCTCACCTTTATCCGCCATTCCGAGTCCTATCGCCAATCCACGCCCCCGGCTGCCTTGATGGAGGCGATGGGCAAGTTCGTCCAGAAATCGCTCCAGGATGGATCTCTCGTCGACACGGGCGGCTTGCTTCCCAGCAAGGACGGCACCCGCGTGCGGCTTGCTCGCGGCAAGATCACCGTGACGGACGGACCGTTCACCGAGTCGAAGGAAGTGATCGGGGGCTATGCCATCTTGAACGTGGCGTCGAGGAGCGAAGCCCTTCGCATCGCCACCGAGTTCATGGAGTTGCACCGGACGTACTGGCCGGAATTCGAGGGTGAGTGCGAAATGCGACCCATGTTCGAGCCCGGAACAGGTCCGTAAGCTGTGAGAATTCAACGGCAGGGAATCACACCATCCCACTAAGGAGGCCGGCACAGTAGACTGACACGAATGTCGGGTTTGCGTGACCCCTATCCTGCAGTGCCGACGGCACCGCCGCCGCCCGGTGTCCCTTACCGGCTCCTGAGCAAGATCGTCGAAATACATGCTCCAGAAGCTCGTGCGGTTGCGCTGGCTTTTTTCTGCAATTTCGTCCTCCTCGCCAGCTACTACGTTCTCCGACCTGTCCGCGACGCGATGGCTACCGTTTTCGGTGTCAATCAACTGCAAGACCTGTTCACGGGCACACTCATACTCACCCTCATCTGCTCTCCGGCCTTCGCCTGGCTCACCGATACCTTCAAACTCTCAAGAGTCCTGGTCGGTGTCTTCTGTTTTCTGATCGCGGACCTCCTGCTGTTCTACGCTTGGTTCAACGCCTCTCCAGATAGCCGCCCCCTGGCTGCCGTCTTTTACTGGTGGTTCAGCGTTGTAAACCTCTTCATGATCTCCGTCTTCTGGAGCCTCATGGTTGACGTGTTTACCCCCACCCAGGCCTCTCGTCTTCTGCCTGCCATCACCGCCGGTGGAAGCCTCGGCGCAGTTGTCGGACCCGTGGTTACCTCCCTGTCCGTGAAGAGCCTGGGCGTTAAAGGCATGCTCCTGATCGCGTCCGGGGGACTCTTGATCGTCATCGTGCTCGTCCACTCCCTCATCCAGGAAAAGCGCCACCTCCAGGAATCACACGCGGAAACCCAAGTGTCCACCCTTGACCACAAGCTGCGCGGCAGCATGCTGGATGGCTTCAAGGCTCTCCTCACCTCGTCGTACCAGATTAACCAAGCCCTCTTCATGGTCTTGATGACCTGGATCGCCACCATCGGTTACTTCATTCAGACCGACATGATTGCCAAAGCTTTCGCTGATGTTGCCTCGCGCACCCAGGCACTCGCGAACATCGACCTCGTCGTGAATTTCGTCTCGGCCGCAGTCGCCTTGTTCGGCTTGAGCAGATTCATCAGTCGCTTTGGCGTCACCGGAAGTTTGGTCCTTAATCCAATCCTCACGGCCGTCTCCTTTGTGTTGATGGCAATCTCCCCCACGCTCCTCATGCTCCAGGCCATGCAGGCCCTGCGGCGCGTCACTCAGTACGCTATTGCCCGACCCAGCCGGGAGATCTGCTTCACTGTGGTTGATCAGGAGAGCCGCTACAAGACCAAGAACATCATCGACGTGGTGATGTATCGCCTAGGAGACTTATCGTCCGCTTGGTTTCAGGCGGGCATGCGCTGGCTCGGGTTTGGAGTTGGCGCGTCGCTCAGCCTGGGAGTGCTCGCCTCGGGGTTCTGGGGCGTTAGCGCGTGGATGCTCGGCCGAGAATACGAACGAAGGAAGGCACTGGCCGCCACGAGCGTGAATGGGCACAGATCCCCTTGACTGGATCGACACTCCACGGGGCCACTTAGCGGCCGCTCGCCTGGCGGCTCACGTTCGCCTGGACGGCGCCGACCTTTTCCGTAGGCGCTGCCAGTAGCCGCGCGTCAGAAGCCCGCCAGACGTATGCGGTGCAGTGAGGAGCCGGCTGCACCGCTCATCCACCGATTCTCAGGCCAATCTGCCTTGCATCCGATCCGGACTCTTCATCGGAAGACCCAGGGTCTTCCATTTCTAACAAGGGCAGGTCCTGCTGCGCCAATCCCTGAATGTCGCCCGCAACGCCCACGAGCTCCGCAACACCACTCTGCAGCTGCTTTTCTCTGCGCGCCCAGCGCTGCAGCGTCTGGCTCTTTTCCGCTTCCAGCTCTTGCCGCATGCGATGAAATGCACCGTAAATCGCCTTGAGCTTGTTGGAGAACTGGGAAGAGGTCAGATAGTCGTAGACCGCTTCCATTTTCTCGCCTTTACCGGCGGATGCGACGCGCTGTTTGTGAACTTGCAGCAGTCCTGAACGCAGCACGGTGGCGAGCTGCACTGCAGTCGACCAGGAGGTCACCCAGACATCGTCGTGGAGATCGAAGAGCGCTCCTGCTGCCCATTCCTTGGGGTAGCAGGCCCCTACGCTCACCAGGATGCCCACATCCGCTCCGGCAGCTCTCATATCCTCCTTGAGCTTGGTCACCCACTGCGGACTCCAGTCTTTGGCCCGCTTGGCTTCCCAGAGCAGCACTCCCGCCAACTGGCCACTGCGTGTCATAACCCTCTGAATGACATCCCCGCCTCGTGCACCTTTGCGCACTTCTTCAATTGAATCCAGCGCGAACGCCCGCTCGAGGTCTTCCTGAAGCGTGAGTTCAAGAACCTCTCCCTGCAACTGCTGCGAGCCCTGGGCCCCTTTGCGCTGGGCTTCGGCGAGTTGTTCCTGCATGTCGGTCAATCTTTTCCTCAGCTCCGCGTTTTCGAGCTCACCCCGCTCGCGCTCCTGGCCCCGGATCCGCAATTCCAGCTCAGCGCGGCCCGAATCGAGCTTGCGGGCGACCTCGATGTCCAGCTCATTTGCCCGATCCTGGAGGGCTTGTTTGTCTTTTAGAAGCTGAAGCTCCCGGGAGCGAACGTCCGCGAGCTGGCGATCCTTCTCTGCCAGCCGGCTGTCGAACAGAGTGCGTTCGTTTGCCACGAGGCTCTCGGCCCGCTTGTGTGCGGCTTCGGCAACTCGTGCTTCCAAGCCTCGCTCACGTTCAGAAAGATCGGACTCGCGGCGCGTGAAGTCGTCGATCTTCGCCTGGCGCGCGGCGAGCTCCGCGCGCATGGCTTCCAGTTGCGGCGCCGCGGACTGCTGCGCCAGTTTGGCGACTTCCTTGAGTGCCTGCCCGTGCTTCTCGCCTTGCTCCGTTAGAAGGCGTTTAAGCTCTGCGTTCTCGTCCCGAAGGGCCTTCGTCCCCTGACTTGCGAGCTGCTGCGCACGCCTATCAGCTTCCGCACGCTCTGCTCTGCGCACCGCCTCGAGCGCCCCTTCAGTGCTGTGCTCGAACTGCTCGAGCGCCGCTCGCGCAAAACCCTGCTCCAAGCCAAACGTGTTCTTGCACTTTGGGCAGGTGATGTTCGTATCCGCTGGAAGCAGCAGCTTCTGCGCGGATTCACTGGGAGTCGCTCGAGGGTCGGGGGTTGCCATAAATCTCGGTCCGAGGCGCTCAATGCCGTCTCTGGGATTTTACGCCCCAGATGACGGCGAGGGGTCCTCATCCAGTATCGGCCGCCTGCTGCCCCTGTATAGCCAGAAGGCGACCTATTCTTTTAGCGACGCAGTTTCTCGTATCCGAGTCGCAACTATCCCGCGGCGGCAGCTCCCGACGCGCGGCGTGCCAGCGTCAGCAACCCCATGATGATGGTGCTGAGCAGGCCTGCCATGAGAATCTCGAACGGCCAAAGATTGTGCGAGGTTGGGTCCCTCGAGACGCCTGCGATCAGACGCAGCACGACGAAACCCATGAGTGCCGCCGGCACCGCGGCGGCCATGCGCCAGCCCCCACGCCAGCGCAGCAGTGCGCGCACAGGCAGCACGAATCCGCCCACGCCGAGCACCAGGACGCCGATCATCAGAAGGCTCACGAGGAGCGACGCGAATGGCGACACCGGACGGTTGGCATTCGCCTCGCGAGCGAGCCTCTGGCGCTCGGCGTCGGCAGCCTTCAGGCGTGCTACCCAATCCGGCGCAGCTTCGGCGTCCATCTGATGCTCACTGGCCATGACGTGCACCGGGTAGGTGAGCACCACGGGAGTGCCCGCGATCGAGCCATCGCCGGCGGTGATGCGAACCTCGTCTACCTCGCCGTGGTTGCCACTGAAGAAGAACCAGCCGAGGGCCTCGCCCTTGCCGGTGTAGCTGTAGGAGCCGTTGTTGCCGGCGTTCGCAGGCTGGCCTCTGTAGTACGGCCGCGCCCAGATGCCGATTGGCTTGTCGCTGTCGTAGGCCAGGCGCAGGTAGAAGGTCTCGTTGCGGCCGAGAGTGACCTCCTCCCCGGCGGGGTAGGTCTCCAGCACCTCGACGGTCGCGGCCGCCTGCAACGGGCCGATGTGTGCGAGTGCCAGGATCGCTATCCAACCCCAGAACTGGGAGGTGGGACGCCACGCGCGTGGCGCGCGGCCGTCAATAGGTGTGGCAGTTCGCATCAGCGCCGAGCTCCCGTGTCAGGACGACGTCGGATGCACTGATCCTCGCCCCAAGACTCGCGCGCGGCTGCGATCTGAGTCACAGCGACTGCGAGAGGTCAGCAATCGGTCGATGAGTTGCTGGCTGACACCGGCCATACCGGCGGCTACTATCTGTCCAAAGACAGGATCCTGCTGCAGTAGGGGAGCACCGTATGAAATGGTGGACTGCGACAGCGCTCGGCGTGGCTGCCGTGGGAGCGTTCATCACCTGGCGCGCATTCAGTCAGAGCGTTACGCATAAACCGGACATCGCCTCCACGAGTGACCTGCGCGCCCGCGGCGAGTATCTGGTACGTGCCGGCGACTGCGTGGGCTGCCACACTGCGGCGGGCCACTACCCGTTCTCCGGCGGCCGGGAATTTGACCTGGGGCCTCTGGGCAAGCTCTATTCGGTCAACATCACCCCCGACAAGGAGACCGGCATCGGTAACTGGAGCGATGACGACTTCCGCGCCGCGATGCAGCTCGGCGTGGGCAAGCACGGCGAGCATCTATACCCTGCATTTCCGTACGCCTCGTACACCCTGCTCAGCGACGATGATGTTCTGGCGATCAAGGCGTACCTCTTCAGCCTCTCGCCGGTCCGGTCGGTCCCTCCCGAGAATGAGTTGCGGTTTCCGTTCAACCAGCGCTTCCTCATGGCGTACTGGAGCTTGTTCTTCAACCCGAATCAGCGCTTGGCC
>Ga0306921_10008599_pt1 | contig 10795 bp, 10 predicted proteins | sample sta12Cox44000080_FD_203760 | JGI IMG/M metagenome (GOLD analysis project Ga0306921, IMG submission 203760) | Lab enrichment of tropical soil microbial communities from Luquillo Experimental Forest, Puerto Rico - statoxic.12C.oxic.44.000.080 (v2)... | ecosystem: Environmental > Terrestrial >...
ACGCGGTTTCGGGGCACCAAGCGTCAAGTTTTATCGAATACCCATGCCCGACCCGAAAATCGTCCCAACCAATTGGTAGCGTCAGAATATTGTCGGATCAGTCCATGAGAGGCCGCATCTCGTCCACGCTCGCACCACCCGGCCAAGCAGGACACGGCCCTTGAATGGAACATACCGTGAACCCAAGTGCCGGAATCGTTTGCCCGGGAAGGCCGCCAAAATCGCCAATGCTTTTTGGTTCTCGCTTGTCCGTTGTTTTCCGGCCTGAAATCCAGAAACATCAAACGGCTTGTTCCTGATCTCTTTTCGTCGCGTGCGGAGCATCAAAGCATTTTATGGATCGTTTCGCTGTTATTGGGCCTTTACAGCGAGAAACAGCGAGATTTCTCGCCGTTATTTCGCTGTTCCGCGTTTTGAAAAATCGAGGAATTCTGCCGCCTTCGGCCATCTGCCCGCTGTTTTTTCGCGGCAAGAACAGCGAAAACAGCGGCGCCCGGCTCGCGGCGCTGCGGGCCTCCTCCCATTCCTCCCCCGCAACCAGGGGAGGTTAGGGTGAGGGGTGACGCGTCAGTTGATCAGCCCGTAGAATTTGCCGGCGTTCTCGCAGGTGATCTTGTGCACGATTTCGGGTGCGAGGCCGGCGAACTGCTCCTTGATGTATTTCGAGGATTCCGGCCAGATACCGTCGGTGTGCGGGTAGTCGGAGCCCCACATCACGGTCTCGACACCGATGTCGTCGACGAGCTTGGTGCCGATCGGATCGAACTGAAATGTCGCCTTGCACTGGCGGCGCCAATATTCGCTTGGGCGAAGTTTCATCAGGTCGCGGAAGCGGTCCTCATACTCGAAATCCATGCGGTCGAGCGCGTAAGGGAGCCAGCCGATGCCGCTCTCGCCAAACGACACGCGGAGGCGCGGGTGGCGCTCCAGCACACCGGCGCCGATCAATGCGGCGATGATGTTGATGAGCCCCATCTGGAAGGCCGAGACGCCGGTAAACATCGCCGCCCGGCGGGCCTGGCCGGAAACCCCTTCGCGCGCCCGCGGCGAGGTCGTCGGGAAGGTGTGGAAATGCAATGGCAATTGCACCTCTTCGACGGCGCCCCACAGCGGCTCCCAGACCGGGTGCCACATCGGGTCCATGTCCCACGAGCAGGACAATTCCAGCCCCTTGATCCCCATCTTCGCGACGCGGCGGATCTCCTTCACAGCATCGTCGATGTCGCCATAGGGCAGGCAAGCGAGACCGATCTGGCGCTCCGGGTAGTGGCGGCAGAAATCTTTGAGGAAATCATTGTAGATGCGGAGCATCTCGTTCGACGCGTCGCGGTCGTTGAGGCGCGAGGCGGCCCCCAGGATGCCGTAGATGACCTCGGCGTCGACGCCGTCGCGGTCCATGTCCTTGATCCGCAGATGCGGGTCGCTGCAGCGCCGGATGTCGCGCTTGCCGTCCTCATACATGCCGGTCTCGGCCATTTTGTCGACCCGGCGGTTCTGGCCCGGCACAAAGGGCGCGCCGCCGGGCCCGACACCGTTCTTCAACCCGAAATTCGCGCCGTTCTTGGCGACCCATTGCGGCCCCTGCGGCCCGTCCTCGACATAGGGCATGCGCTCCTTGAGCTCGCGCCGCGCCTCGGACGTGAACAAATCGGGCGGCATCCACGGCATGTCGAGATGGCAGTCGGCCGAGATCCTGCGGTATTGCATCTTTGTTTTCCCCGCTCCTTGTCGAAAGTCGCCGCCGAGCACTGTACTCCCCCAAAGTCGCGGTTTTCTAGCAAAGCTGCCCGCCCGGCCCCGCGTTTTTGCGCAGGCGACATGAACGAAGCGCAATCCAAGCTTGCCTGCACACGCATTGCATGATATATGAGAATTATTTACAACTTAAGGTCGTATACGATGCGTTCATCTGCTTTCATAGCCCTGGTCGTGCTGTCTCTGGCGCCGGCAGCCACCCTTGCGCAAACTGCGCCGCAAATCGCCGCCGCCGAGAGCACGGCTGCGGCGCCTCCCGCCGCGACTGCCAGCGGCGGCATCACGCGGGATCAGTTCATCCAACGGGCCAAAGACCGGGCCGCGCAACGGGCGGCCACCCGGTTCGACGAGATGGACACCGACCACGACGGTGTCGTCGACCGCGGAGAGATGCGCGCCTGGCGCGGCCAGCACCCACGCCACGCCGCGGCACAGCCGCCGCAGCCCACGGCGCAATAATCCCGCTGTCGGCTCCGCCAATTCGCGGTAGAGTGGGTCCACCGCGAACGGGAGGAGCCGACAATGCCAGACGCTGGAACTGTCGAGACGAGAAGTGCCTCGAGTGCGGGGCAAGGGGTCCAGATAGCCGGGCTCGACCACGTTGTGCTTCGCGTCGGTGATCTCGACCGGGCGATCGGGTTCTATCAACGCGTGCTGGGCTGCCACGTCGAACGCGAGCTGCAGCAGCCGCGGCTCGTGCAATTGCGCGCCGGGTCGGCGCTGATCGACCTCGTACCGGCTTCCACCTCGCCGAGCGAGGCGGCCGACAAGACCGGGCGCAACATGGACCATTTTTGCGTGCGCCTGGCGGGCTTCGACGCGGCGGCGCTGAAGGCGCATCTTGCAAAGAACGGCGTCGATCCGGGCGACGTACACGAGCGCTACGGCGCCGAGGGCTACGGCCCCTCGATTTATCTCAGCGACCCTGACGGCAACACCGTCGAACTGAAGGGGCCAGCGACGAGAGGCCTCTAGGCCGGCAGGGCCGGTCGGAATGCCGGAATTCTTTACCGGCTTCGAGCAGCGGCGCATCGAGACTTCGGGCGCCGAGATAAACCTGGTCATTGGAGGCAGTGGGCCGCCGCTGCTGTTGTTGCACGGCTACCCGCAGACCCATCTGATGTGGCGCAAGCTCGCGCCGCGCTTGGCCGCCGACTTCACCATAGTCGCGCCCGATTTGCGCGGCTATGGCGACAGCGCGAAGCCGCCCGCCGGACCCGACTGCATCAATTATTCGAAGCGGGCCCTGGCGCAGGACCAGGTCGATACGATGGCGAAGCTCGGTTTCGAGCAGTTCATGGTCGCCGGCCACGACCGCGGCGCGCGAGTCGCGCATCGGCTGGCGCGCGATCACCCCGAGCGGATCGAGCGGCTGGCGCTGCTCGACATCGTGCCGACGCTCTACCGCTTCGAAACGATCGATCAGAAGGCGGCGACCTCGAGCTATCACTGGTTTTTCCTGATCCAACCCGGTGGATTGCCGGAACGGCTGATCGGCGCCGAGCCCGAGTTCTTTCTGCGCTCGATGCTGCGCCCTTCGGCGGTGTTCGAGACCGAAATCTTTGCCGAATACCTCCGCTGCTTCAGAAACCCGGAGACGATCCGCGCCACCTGCGACGAGTACCGCGCCGGGGCGTCGATCGATCTCGTCCACGACCGCGCCGCCCGCGCCCGCGGTCTGACAATGCCGCTCCTCGTGTTGTGGGGCCAGCGCAGCTCCCAGGGCAGTGGCTACGACGTCCTTTCGGTCTGGCGCGACCACGCCGAGAATGTCTCCGGCCAAGCGATCGGTAGCGGCCATTTCCTTGCCGAAGAGGCGCCGGACGAAACGTACCTCACCTTACGCGGCTTTTTCGGCGGCAAATCTGCGTAAAAGCGTTCGCGCCACCGAAAGAGGCCTTACGCCGGAGCGAACAGGTCCGAAGTTGCGGCAGCCTGCAGTGACGGCGCCGACGGCGCCGCAAAGGCGGCATCGTTCTGCAGCGCAGGCAGCACTCGATCCGCAAACAACCGCATATTTTTCTCCGCCTCTGCAGGCGGGATGCCGCCGAACGAGAATTCGGTCACGACGTGGTCGGTACCGGTCACCCGCTGCAATTCGGCGATCTGCTGGATGCAGTCGTCGGGTGTGCCGACGATCTGGATCTTGACGTAGAACTCGGTCGCCCTGACCCGCTCCTCCTCGTTCTGCAGGCGGGCGTAGGTCTTGGCCATCTTGCCATAGGTCTCGTAGCCTTTGACGGTCGCGAGGTGCCCGTCGGAGAAATGGTAGTGGTTGTCGATCGACTGCCATTTCTTGCCGAGCCACTGCATCGCGCGGTCCTGCGCTTCCGCGCGGCTCTCGCCGCATGAGACATTGGTCAGGATGATCGGCGGCGGCGGGTTGTGCCCGACGCTGTGCGCGATCTCGCGGTAGTTGACGATGTTCTCGGCGGCCTTCGGCCATTCGTTCTGCATCACAACCAAGATGCCGAAGCCGAGCTTGGCCATGATCTCGGCCGATTCCGGGCTCACCGAGGAGGCAAAGAAGCGCTCCTCGGGGTGCGAGATCGGCCGCGGCCGGATCGAGGTGCGCGGGATCTGGTAGAATTCGCCCTGCCACTCGAATTCGGGCTCGCGCAGCGCCTTCCTGATCAGCTGCGCCGCCTCCGCAAAGCGCGGCCGCGCTTCCTCCATCGGGATGCGGAACCCTTCGTATTCGACACTGGCCGCGCCCCGGCCAAAACCGAAGAGGCAGCGACCGCCCGACAGGATATCCAGTAACGCGATCCCCTCCGCGACGCGGATCGGGTCGTGCCACGGCAGCACGATCACTGCGGTTCCGAACGTGATGCGCTTGGTGCGCCCGGCAAAATAGGCCAGCAACTGGAGCGGTGCCGGCGACATCGCATAGCCGGTGAAATGGTGCTCCAGCGCAAACAGCGAGTCGAAGCCGAGCGGCTCGGCGAGATCGCCCATCGCCAAATGATCGGACACGACCGCCACGTCGGGGCGAGGCGGCTCGGACAGCATGTTTAGCGCGATGCCGACTTTCATGATGGTCCTCCTCGGCTCATTTTGCCCTGACGCGATACCACGGGTGTGGCTGCCCCGGAACCTTGCTCCGCAGAGTGTAGACGGAGGTGCGAGCAGTGAAGAACATGGTCTTCAGGTCGGGGCCGCCAAAGGCGAGGTTGGCCGGGACTTCCGGCGTGCGGATCACGCCGATCTTTGCTCCGTCTGGAGCGAACACCCAGGTGCCGCCTGGCCCCGTGCAATAGACCCGCCCCTCGACATCGACCTTCATACCGTCGGGGACGCCGTCGGTCTCCTCCGAGGACATGTCCGCGAAGATGCGCCGCCGCACCATGTTGCCGGTGGTGTCGAGCTCGATCGCGTGGATGTACTGCGCGTGACGCGTATTCGCGACATAGAGGGTGCGCTCGTCCGGCGAGAAGGCGAGGCCGTTCGGGTATTCGAACTCGGCCACAAGCCGGCTCGTGCCATCGGGTTTGACGGCGTAGACCCCGGAATGCGGCAATTCCTTGTCGGCAAGCGGCACGCGCAGCCCCGGATCGGTAAACCAGATGCTTCCGTCCGATTTACAGACGACGTCATTGGGGCGGTTGATCCGCTTGCCCTCATAGCGGTCCATGACGACTTCGCTGTGCGCGTCATCGGACCAACGGGTAACGCGGCGATTGCCGCCTTCGCAGATGACGAGCCGCCCCTGCAGATCAAAGGTGGTGCCGTTGCCTTCGCCGGTCCCGGTACGCACCGTCTCCGGCTGTTGGCCGAGCCGCAGCCGGTAGAAAACACTGCCGCGCACATCGGCGAAATAGTAATAATCGTCGGGGTGCCAGAGCGGCCCTTCGGTGAAGACAAACCCCGTCGCCGGGCGTTCGGCCGCCGTCGTCTCAAGGATCGCATCTAGGCCGGCCATTTCCATCCCCTACAATTCGGCACTGTCGCGGATCGGAAGGCTACTCCCGACCCGCTGGGGTGTCCATTTCCGAGTAGCGTCTCAATCCACCATTACCTCGACCAGAGTGGGCCGCGCAGTCGCGGCGAAGGCGCTGCGCAGTGCGTCATCCAGCGCATCCTGGTGGCCTACGGCAACCGCCTCGACGCCTTGGCCCTGCGCCAATGCGCAAAAATCGATGTCAGGGAGGCTGGTGCCGATCGTGCGCTGCAATCCGAAATGCCGGCCGAATTCGATGAGCGCCTCGTAGCGCTGGTTCTTAATGATCACGAACGTGACACCGACGGCCAATTGCGCCGCCGACCACAGCCCCTGGATCGCGTACATGCTGGACCCGTCGCCCAATAGCGCGATGACCTTTTCGCGCGGCCGGGCCAGCGCGATGCCGATTGCCGCCGGCAGTCCGTGTCCGAGACCGCCGCTGGCGCAGGTATAAAAACCGTCGCGGTCGACGATCGGCAGGTAGTCGCGCATTGCGGCGCGGCTGCTGGGAGCCTCTTCGACGATGATGCTGCCCTTGGGCCGCAATAAGGCGACCTGCTGCATCAAATATTTGTCGGTAAGGCCCGGGCCGGACAGAGCCGGGCCGGGCACGCGCTCAGCCGGCGTGGCGCGCGGCTTTGGATCGGGCCCCTTCAACAAATCGCGGATCCCGGATCTGAGGCTCGTCACGATCGCCAGACCGACCGGCGTCCAGGCGGCGATCGCCGGACCGTCGACGAGCTGGTAGAGGTTAGCGCCCTCCGGAATATGCGGCCCAAAGCCCTCGACATGATATGTGAAGACCGGGGCCCCGAGCACCAGGATGACATCGTGCCCGCTGAGGCTCGCGACGATCTTCTCGCGGTCCGCGGCGAGAAAGCCGGCAAACAGAGCATGGTCCTCCGGGAAGCTGTTGCGGCCGGAATTGGGGGCGGCCCAGACCCTCGCCCGGTGCCGCTCGGCGAGCGCGATCACTTCGTCCCAGGCGTCGTCGCGCGCGACCGACGCGCCGGCGACAAAGACGGGGCGGTCGGCGGCGCTCAGTTCTGCGGCGACCTTCCGCAGCAGCCTTGCGTCGCCGCGCACCTCCGAGCTCACCTGCCGCGCCGGCAACGGCTCGCAAAAGCGGTCCCAGTCATCGACCGGGATCGACACGAAGGTGGGGCCGCGCGGCGGTTGCATGGCGGTGTAATAGGCGCGGGCGATAGCCGCCGGCACATCTTCGGCCCGCGCCGGTTCGCAGCTCCATTTCACATAGGGTCGCGGAAATTCGGGCGCCTTCTCGGAAAACAGAAAGGGCTCGAAAGGCAGGATCGAGCGCGCCTGCTGCCCGGCCGTGAGCACTAGCGGCGTCTGGTTCTTGTAGGCCGTGAAGACGCTGCCCAAGGCGTGCCCGAGACCGGTGGCGGAGTGCAAATTAACGAGACCGGCGTTGCGGGTGGCCTGCGCATAACCATCCGCCATCGCGACGGCAGCCATTTCCTGCAGGCCCAGCACATAGCGGAAATCGGGCGGGAAATCGCGAAACATCGGCAATTCCGTCGATCCGGGATTGCCGAAGATCGTCGTCATCCCGAACGAGCGAAACAGATCGAAGACGGCTTCCCGCACTGTGAGACGCGACATCGAAGCCTCCTCCTATGCTCTCTACTGACCGCAGCGTTGCGACGTAGAATATCGCGCACTCAACCGATGGGGGCAGCAATGAAATGGCGGATCGGCGCAGTCACGGTCACCAAGATCGTCGAGCTGGAAGTGACGGGCGGCAGCCGGTTCATCCTGCCGCAGGCGACCCGCGAGGCAGTGTTGCCGATCGGCTGGCTGCAGCCCCATTTCGCCGACGAACTGGGGCGGCTCAAGATGAGCATCCATGCGCTCGTCGTCGAAACGCCCAGCCGGCGCATCGTCGTCGACACCTGTCTCGGCAACGACAAGGAGAACCGGCGCATCCCGACCTGGAACAAGCTCCAGACCAATTTCCTCGCTGATCTGGCAGCGGCCGGCTATCGGCGCGAGACCATCGACACGCTCGTTTGCACGCATCTGCATGTCGACCACGTCGGGTGGAACACGATGCTGGTCGATCATCGTTGGGTCCCGACCTTCCCCAATGCGCGTTACCTGATGGGCCGTGTTGAGTACGCGCATTGGATTGGCCAAGGCGAGCGCGAGGACATGGCAGCGGTACTCGCGGACTCGGTGGCGCCGGTCTGGGAGGCGGGGCTCGTCGATCTCGTCGAGACCGATCACCGCGTCTGCGACGAAGTCAGCCTCGTTCCGACGCTTGGCCATACACCGGGACATGTCAGCGTGCGGATCGCCTCGCAGGGCGAGGAGGCGCTGATCACCGGCGATTTTATGCATCATCCCTGTCAGATCGCTCACCCGGCGTGGTCGTCCACCGCGGACAGCGACCCAATCGAGGCGCGGCGGACGCGGGAGTGCATGTTGACCCGTCTCGCCGATGCTCCGATCCTCGTCATCGGGACGCATTTCGCCGGCCGGACGGCCGGTCACATCGTCCGGGACGGTGATGCGTACCGCTTGGCCGCGTGAGGAGCTGGGTGATGGGAGAGCGCGTGTTCGACGGCTTGAAGGTGATCGATTGCGCGAGCTTTATTGCCGGGCCAGCCGCGGCGACGGTCATGTCGGATTTTGGCGCCGAGGTGATCAAGATCGAGCCGCCGGGTACCGGCGACCCGTATCGCCGGCGAGCCACTCCGCCGATCGGGCCGGGGCTCGCGAGCAACCCCGGCTTCGAGCTCGATGGGCGCAACAAGAAGAGCCTGGCCCTCGATTTGCGCAAGGCAGCCGGGCAATCCGTGTTGCGCCGGTTGGTCACCCAGGCCGATGTGTTCATCACCAATTACCCGCGACCGGTGCGGCGGCGCCTCGGCATCACCTATGACGAACTGGCGCCGCTCAACGAGCGGCTGATCTACGCCTCGTTCACCGGCTATGGCGAAACGGGGCCGGAAGCCGATAAGCCCGGTTTCGACGCGACCGCATGGTGGGCGCGCTCGGGCCTCATGCATCTGGTGCGGGCGGGGGAGGAGGCGTCGCCGGCGCGGTCATTGCCAGGGATGGGCGACCACCCTTCGGCGATGGCGACTTATGGCGCGATTGCGACCGCGCTCTACCAGAGGGAGCGCAACGGCAAGGGCGCTTATGTCGGCTCGTCGTTATTGGCGAATGGGTTGTGGGCCAATGGGTGTTCGGTGCAGGCTGCGCTGTGCGGCGAGAAGGTCGTGCCGCAGCCGCCGCGCGAGCGAGGCATCAATGCGCTGAGAATCCATTACCGCTGCCGCGACAATCGCTGGATCTTATTGTCGCTGGCGGCCGACGAATGGCGCTGGGACAAGTTCAAGGCCTGCATGGGATCGGACGCGCTCGACCACGCGCGCTTTGCCACGGTCGCATCGCGGGAGGCCAATGCGGGAACGCTGATCCCGATTCTCGATGAAATCTTTGCAACCCGCGACCAGGCCGAATGGCGCCGCATTCTCGACGAGACCGGGCTCATTTTTGGCATCGTCGCCGATATGGACGAAATCGCCGACGACGAGCAGATCCTCGCAAGCGAAGCGCTCGTGCCATTCGCCGACGGCACGATGACAGTAAATAGCCCGCTGTGGATGTCAGGCCAAGAAAAGGTCACCCCGCGCCGCGCCCCCGCTGTCGGCCAGCACAGCGAAGAAATCTTGCGCGAAGCCGGCTATCCCGAGCCCGAGATCCGAGCGCTGCAGGCCGATGGCGTGATCGCCTGAGCGCAAAGAAAGAGCCGGCTTCGTTTCCGAAGCGGGCTCTCGCGTCTAAAACTTGAAGAGGTCCATCAGGTCGCCGATCGCCGGCTGATTCGTCGGCATATAGGGGTTGGCACCGGTCATCGGGTTCGGCAAGTTGTCGCGGCTGCGGCTGGTGATCGGCGGCACGTTCCAGTTGGCCTCGATAAATTTCAAAACCGAGACGTGATCGGAATAGACGTGCGAGATGTGGCCGCCGGTGCTGTATTTCGACACCACGATCATCGGGATGCGCGTCCCGTCGCCAAAGAAGTCGAGCGCCTGCACATAGCCTGAGTCGTAGTAGCCGCCGCCTTCGTCCATGGTGATGGAGACCGCGGTGTCAGCCCACAGCTTCGGGTTCGCCTGCAACATATCGACGATCTTTTTGGTGAAGCCTTCGAGCAGATTGACCTTTGACGATCCCGGGTGGCCGTCGAGATAGCCGTCGGGCTTGACAAACGACACCGCCGGCAGATTGCCGCTCTGCAAATCGTTGTAGAGGTCGATCGTGTCTTTTAGCGCCGCCTGCCGCACCGGGGGATTGGTCATGATCGAGGTCGAGTACTGGAAGAAGTTGCAGATGTTGCAGTATTGGTTGTCAGGACTGACGTAATTGAGCAATGGATTTTGGAGGTAGGCGTAGAACTGGGCGCCGAAATAGGCGAACGAGACCTGCTTTGCCAGCAGGGCGTCGCCGATATTTGGTACGGTTGAAGGCGGCACCGTGAACACGGTTTTGAGATCGGCGTCGGCGGCGGTCATGCTGTCGAGATAGGCGTTGGTGCCGTCGCCGTAATAACCCGGATTATAATTGTTGAGCAGGTAATAGTGCCCGGTCTGGCAATTCGGGTTGACGTGCAGCGCGCTGGGATAACTCTGGATCGCCGGCACGCCGGGTTGGGTGGCATCGGCGCACGCGCTGTAGCTGCCGCCGCCGTAAGAGGCCGAACCAAAAGAACCGCCGCCATAGCCGTCCTGGGTGTACCAGTTGTTGGTGCCGGGTAGCGGGTCGGGGTTCTCGATCTGGTCGACAACACCGGCATTGGCGGTTCCGGGCGCGACCAGCTGATTGTGTGGCGGCACCGCCGGATTGCCGGCGCCGTCGCTGAACCAGATCGCGTCGCCGGTGCCGAGCATGATGTGGTTGGCGCCGGTGCCGCCGTTCACCGACTGGTGGAAATTGTCGCTCATCGAATAGGTGTCGGCGAGCTGCTTGAAGTAGGGCACGCCCCCCTGCTGGACGTTGTAAAAGCCCATCGCTGTGGCGCCCTCTACAAAACCGCGCTCAATAAAACCGGAATTACTGGAGGGC
>Ga0306921_10008600_pt1 | contig 10794 bp, 8 predicted proteins | sample sta12Cox44000080_FD_203760 | JGI IMG/M metagenome (GOLD analysis project Ga0306921, IMG submission 203760) | Lab enrichment of tropical soil microbial communities from Luquillo Experimental Forest, Puerto Rico - statoxic.12C.oxic.44.000.080 (v2)... | ecosystem: Environmental > Terrestrial > Soil...
GCCGATCTGGACGCGGTTTGCAAATTCGCGCGCGGCGTCGCCGTCGCGGGTGAAGATCGCAACCCCGTTGCCGTATTCGTGGTCGTTGACGATTTTGGTCGCATGGTCGAAATCGGGGCTGCGCACGACCGACAGCACCGGTCCAAAGATCTCCTCCTTGTAGATCCGCATCTCGGGCTTGACCTCGTCAAACAGGCAGCCGCCGAGAAAGAAGCCGTTCTCGTAGCCCTGCAATTTCAGGCCGCGGCCGTCGACGGCGAGCTTCGCTCCTTCCCTGACGCCGAGCTCGACATAGGAACGCACCCGGTCGAGGTGCTGGCTGGTGACGAGCGGGCCCATCTCCGCCTCGGGATCGGTGCCAGGACCGATCTTCAGCGCCCGCACCCGTGGCACCAGCTTGTCCATCAACTTGTCGCCGACCCCGCCGATCGCAACCGCCACCGACACCGCCATGCAGCGCTCGCCGGCCGCACCATAGGCCGCCCCCATCAACGCATCGGTTGCCTGGTCGAGATCGGCATCGGGCATCACCACCATGTGGTTCTTGGCGCCGCCCAAAGCCTGCACCCGCTTTCCGGCCGCCGCCGCGGTCGTGTAGATGTATTCGGCGATTGCGGTCGAGCCGACAAAGCTGACGGCGGCGATCCCGGGATGCTTGAGGATCGCGTCGACGGCCTCCTTGTCGCCGTTCACGACATTGAAAACCCCGGGCGGCAGGCCCGCCTCGGTCAGCAATTCGGCGATGCGCAGCCCAGCCGACGGATCGCGCTCCGACGGCTTCAGCACAAAGCTGTTGCCGCAGGCGAGTGCCATCGGGAACATCCACATCGGCACCATCGCCGGAAAGTTGAAAGGGGTGACGCCGGCGCACACACCAAGCGGCTGGCGCACCGACCAGCTGTCGATGCCGCGACCGACCTGCTCGGTGAATTCGCCTTTTAAGAGATGCGGGATGCCGCAGGCGAACTCGACGACCTCGAGGCCTCGGGTGATCTCGCCTTGGGCATCGGAGAAGACTTTGCCGTGCTCTTCAGAGATCACGCGCGCCAATACATCGTGGTCGCGGTTCAGCAATTCGAGAAACTTGAAGAGTATGCGTGCGCGGGTCAGCGGTGGCGTCCCCGCCCAACCGGGAAAGGCAGCAGTTGCCGCTTGCACCGCCCGGTCGACCTCGCCAGCGCCGGCAAAGGCGACGCGGCGGCTCTTCTCTCCGGTCGCCGGGTTGTAGACATCGCCCCAGCGTCCGCTCGTGCCTTCGGTCACCTTGCCCTGGATATAGTGATGGACGTCGCTCATGGGGATGAACCCGCTTGCTGCTGTGTCGGTTGCCCGCATCATAGGGCGGTGCCGCTGCCGGGGGCAGGGGTTTCTCGCTCGAGGGAACGATGACCTTTATCTTCGGCAAGCTGGTGTGGGCAGTACTGCAACCTGGCAATCTACTGCTCCTCTGCTTGCTCGCCGGCATGCTCCTGCTGCTCCGCGGCCGCCGGCGCGGCGAGCTGCTGGTCGCCGTCGCCGCGATCGGCTTGCTGCTGTTCGCCGTGGCACCAATCGGCCCAGCGATGATGCTGGCTCTCGAACAGCGGTTTCCGCGGCCGCCAAAGCTGCCGGACCGGATCGAGGGGATCCTCGTGCTCGGCGGTGCTGTCGAAACACGGATCTCGCTCGCCTATGGGGAGACGGTATTTAACGGCTCGATCGCCCGGGTGCTCGCAGGAGCGGCACTCGCCCGCAAACATCCGGAGGCAAAGCTTGCACTGGTCGGCGGGGAAGGCGAGCTATTCCCGGTCGGATTTGCCGAGGCACGGGCGACCCAGAGCTTTGTGCTCGAGGAGGGGATACCCGCCACGCGACTTATCATCGAAGAGCGCTCGCGCAGCACCCATGAGAACGCGGTCTATGCCAAGGCGTTGATCCGACCCGAGGCAAAACAAAACTGGGTTCTTGTCACATCGGCGTATCACATGCCGCGCGCGGTTGCGGCGTTCCGCGCCGTGGACTGGCCGGTCATTCCCTACCCGGTCGACTTCAAAGTCGATCCACAAACAGGTCTGCGGGCCAACTTCAACCTGGTTGACGGGCTCGGCACGAGCACGATCGCCGGCAAGGAGTGGGTGGGCCTCGTCAGCTATCGGCTGCTTGGATGGACGCGAGAGTTGTTTCCCGCGCGCCTGGCACGCTCAGGCTGAGGTTTACAGACCGTTGAACGCGCTATAAGCAGAAAACACGCTCCACGCGACAAGCACGGTCACCCCGGTCCAGTAAACCACGCGGTACATCGTAATCCCCCGGCAGGTGGCCGGCCCTCATCACCATACGCCCCGAGCCGTCTTACGCACTCACCGAGGACTTCCTCCCCGACACTGATCTTTGGCAGACCGGATGTTCGAGCTCGTCTTTCTCGGCACCGCAGCGGCGGCGCCCTCCGCCGAACGGGGGTCCCCGGCATTGCTGATCGCCCGCGGGCCGGCCCGCTTTCTCGTCGATTGCGGCGAGGGGACGCAGCGCCAGCTGATGCGCAGCCAGCTCGGGTTCCGCGGGCTGAGCCAGATCCTGCTGACCCATTTGCACCTCGACCATGTGGCTGGGCTGGCGGGGCTCATCGCCACGCACCAGCTTTTTCAGCTCGAAGGCGCGATCGAGATCATCGGCAGCCCTGAGACCATCGCCTTCGCGCACCATTACCTCTCCGCCACGATCGGGTCCGAGCACGAAGGGGGCTACCGGTTGCGGGCGGTCTCGCCCGGGCTGGTCTTGTCGCGCCCCGGATGGCGGGTCACTGCTGTCTCGGTAGCGCATCGTCGTACCGAGAGCTTGGGTTACTTGTTCGAAGAAGCGACGCGCCGGGCGCTGCTGCCCGACCAACTGGACGCGCTTGGCGTGCCGGAAGGCCCGGAACGCACGAGCCTCGCGCAGGGTCTCCCGATCGTGCTCGCCGATGGCCGCTCCGTCACTCCGGAGATGGTGCAAGGCCCGAATGTGCTGGGCGCCAAGCTCGCGATCATTGGCGACGTCGAGGAGATTACCTCGCTCGTCGAGCCGGTGCGGGGGTCCGACGCGCTGGTCATCGAGGCGACCTTTCTCGAACGTGACGCGGCGCTCGCCAGGTCACGGGGTCATCTCACCGCCATGGCGGCTGCCCGGCTGGCACGCGAGGCCGAAATCGGCGAATTGCTGCTCACCCACATCTCCGGGCGTTACAAGGCCGAGGAGATCCAGTCGGAGGCCGCCCACCTGTTCCCGAGAGTGCGGGTCGCCGCCGATTTCGACCGCGTCTCGGTCACCGCCCAACTCGGCCGCCCCCACCCCCACGCTGCGCCGGTTGTCGGCAAGGGAGGGAAGGGGAGGGGTAGGGTCAGTTCTTGAGCATGCCCGCCCGCAAGGTCGCGGTGTTGTATTCGATCATCCGGGCGTAGGTCGGCGCCGGTCCTTCCGCTCCCGAGAGCGCGTCGGAATAGAGCGGCGGGCCGAGACTTGCCCCGGTCTCACGGGCGATTTCTTGCATAAGCCGCGGGTCCGAAATGTTTTCGAGAAACAGCGCTTTGATGCCCTCGCGGCGGATTTGCCGGATCAGCGCGGCGACGGTCTTGGCCGAGGGCTCGCTTTCGGTGGTAAGCCCTTCGGGAGCCATGAAGGCGACCCCGTAAGCTCTTCCGTAATAGGCAAAGGCGTCGTGGCTCGTGATCACCCGCCGTTTCTCGGCCGGGATCGCCGCGATGGTCTCGCGGACCTGTCGATCGAGCGCCTCGAGCTCCGCCCGGTAATGGGCGAACCGCTGCTGATAAGCCGCGGCATGTGGCGGATCGACGACGGCCAAAGCGCGCGCAATATTTTTGGCGTAGATGACACCGTTTCGCGCGTCCTGCCAGGCGTGCGGGTCGGGTGAGGGGGCCGCCCCGCCGGCTTCGGTCGTCGTGATCGGGACGATGCTCTCGGTGGCGACAACCACCGGTTCCCGGTATCGTGCGGACTGGACGAGCCGCGTCAGCCAACCCTCGAGGCTGAGACCATTGACGATAAAGAGGCGAGCCTGCGCGACCAGCCGAACTTGATCCGGGCTCGGCTCGAACACGTGCTCGTTGGCATCACGCCCGATCAGGCTGGTCACCGCGACATCGTCGCCGCCGATTTCGCGCGCGATGTCGTCGAGGATGCTAAACGACACAACGACCCGCACCGGGGCTTCGGCTGCTAGACTGCTGCCGCCGGCAGCGGCGAGAATGAACCAGAGAAGGGTCAGGAATGAGCTCGCAGGAACCTGCATCATTGATCCCGGTGACCCTGCTGACCGGTTTTCTCGGCAGCGGCAAGACGACCGTGCTCAATCATGTCCTGAAACAGCCCGGCATGGCGGCGACGGCGGTCATCGTCAATGAATTCGGCGAGATCGGTCTCGACCATCTGCTGGTCGAGCGGTCGAGCGAGGATGTCGTATTGCTGAACAGTGGGTGCCTGTGCTGCACGGTGCGCAACGACATCGTCGACACGCTGACCAACCTGTTTGTCGACCGCGCCAAAGGCAAGATCCCAACATTCACCCGCGTGGCTATCGAAACCACCGGTCTTGCCGACCCGGCGCCGATCCTGCACACCCTGATGACCGAGCCGATCGTCGCGGCGCGTTACATGCTCGACGGTGTGGTGACGACGGTCGACGCGGTCAATGGCGCCGGCACGCTCGACCGCCAGCCGGAGGCGGTGAAGCAGGCGGCGGTCGCCGACCGTCTGTTGCTGACCAAGACCGACCTCGCCGAGCCCGTTGCGCGTCAGGCATTCGAGGCCCGGCTCGCGGCGCTCAATCCGAGCGCACCCATCATCGCGGTGGCTCAGGGTGCCATCGATCCGGCGTTGCTGTTCAATCTCGGCTTCTTCGATCCCGCGACCAAGGGTGTCGATGTCCAGCGCTGGCTGCGCGACGAGGCCTTTGCGGCCGGTCACGAGCACGAGCACGACGACGACCATCTCGACCCCAACCGCCATGACGACCGCATCCGCGCCTTCTGCATTACCCGCGAGCGGCCGATCTCGTGGGGGGTGCTGTCGGGCTGGCTCGACGGGCTGGCGACGATGCGCGGCGATGATCTTCTACGGTTCAAGGCGATCGTGGCACTCAGCGACCGCCCCGACGAGCCTATGGTATTGCACGGGGTGCAGCATCTGTTTCATCCGCCGGTGCTGCTGCCGCAATGGCCGAGCGAGGACCGCCGCACCCGCATGGTGTTTATCACTCGCGACCTGCCGCAGGATGTGATCGAGGCGACGTTGACGGCGTTCGAGAGGGCGGTCGAAGAACCCCCACCCTAGCCCGCTTGCGGGGGGGGAAGCAGGGGGCGGCGGCTCAGGGGCGCGCTTCGCGCTCGATCGCCTCGGCCGCGGCGAGCCACTCTGTCTCGGCGCGCTCAATCATCCGGACGAGCTCGGCACGCTGCTTGAGCGCCTCGCCGGGCGAAAGGGTGTTACCTTTACCGCTGGCGAGGGCCCGGTCGAGCGCGTCGCGCTCCTTGGTCAGCCGCGCTACTTCCTGCTCTGCCCGGCGCACTTGCTGGCGCAGCGGGTCGAACTCGCGCCGCCGTTCGGCCGCCAGGCGCCGCGCCTCGCGGCGAGCGTTAAACCCGTTCGAGCGGCCGCCCTCCGCCGCTTCGCTGCGCTCGAGGACGAGCCGCCGGTAATCTTCGAGGTCGCCCTCAAAGGGCCGCACGGTTCCGTCGGCGACCAGCCACAGCCGATCGGCGCTCAGCTCGATCAGATGCTCGTCATGGCTCACCAGCACGACCGCGCCTGGGAACTCGTTGATTGCCTCGACCAGCACTTCGCGGCTCTCGATGTCGAGGTGGTTGGTCGGCTCGTCGAGGATCAGCAGCGAGGGTGCGGCATGGGTGACGAGCGCCAGGTTCAGCCTAGCCCGCTCGCCGCCCGACAGGTCGGCGACCGGCACAAAGGCCTTCTCCTGGCCAAACCCAAAGCTGCCGAGCCGGGTGCGCACCGCCTCGGGCAAGGCAGCCGGCATCAGCTCGGCGAGATGGTCGAAGGCCGAAGCCTCGGGCCGCATCTCCTCGATCTGGTGCTGGGCGAAGAAGCCGCAGGCGAGCTTGGGTGACCGGGTGATCTCACCCGAGAACGGCGCGAGGCGTCCAGCCAACAGACGGCCCAGGGTCGTTTTGCCGTTGCCGTTGGCGCCGATCAGCGCCACCCGCTCGTCGGGATCGAGCCGCAGGTCGAGCTTCGACAGCACCGGCTTCCCAGGAGCATAACCGACGCTGACCCGATTTAGTGAGATGAGTGGCGGGCGCAGAAGCGGCGGCTCCGGAAAGCGGATCTTGGGCGGCGGCTCGGCGGCCGAAAGGGTGATCGGCTCGAGCCGGGCCAACGCCTTGAGCCGGCTCTGCGCCTGCCGCGCCTTCGAGGCCTTGTAACGAAACCGGTCGACAAACGCCTGCATGTGCTGCCGCTCGGCGGCTTGGCGCCGCGCCATGACCTCGAGCCGCCGCGCCGCCTCGGTGCGGGCCCGCATATAGGCGTCGAACCCGCCCGAATAGAGGGTCAGCTTTCCGCGGTCGAGATGCAGCGTTAAGGTCGTCGCGGCGTTTAGGAAGTGACGGTCGTGGCTGACCAGGATCAGAGTGCGCCGGTAATTGCGCAGAAAGCCTTCGAGCCAGAGGGCGGCTTCGAGGTCGAGGTGGTTGGTCGGCTCATCGAGCAGCAGCAGATCGGGCTCGGTGAACAGGATCGCGGCGAGCCCGACGCGCATCCGCCAGCCGCCCGAGAGGTCGGCGACCGGCGCGTGCTGAGCCCGCTCGTCGAGCCCAAGCCCGGCGAGAATGCGCGCCGCCCGGCTCGGTGCGGCATGGGCCTTGATCTCGACGAGCTGTGCCTCGATTTCGGCCAAGCGCATCGGCTCCGCCCCGGCCTCCCGCTCGGCCAACAGCCGCGTCCGTTCACGGTCGGCGGCGAGCACCGTCTCCAGCGGGCTCGCCTCTCCGCTCGGCGCCTCCTGGGCGAGAAAGCCGATGCGACAGCCGCGCGGCAATTCGATCGTCCCGTCATCCGGTTGCAGGACGCCGCGGATCAGGTCGAGCAAGGTCGATTTGCCGGCGCCGTTGCGACCGACCAGGCCGACCTTTGCGCCTTCGTAGATTTGGGCATGCGCGTTGTCGAGCAGCCGGCGCCCGGTCTTCCCGCCGACGCGGTAGGTCACCTCAGAAAGGGTCAGCATGGGGTTCTAATTGGTTTCAGTAGATCGCGGCGTCGACCGATCTCGCCGAGGTGGCGATGACAATGTCACTGCTGTCGTCATCCCGGCCCACGGGTCCGCGCCGCGCGCGGCCCGAGGATAAACTCCGGCCGGGATCCATGGTGCCACGATTCTCTGGGATGGCTGGATGGGTCGCATTCATATCCTGCCGGAAGCGACAGCGCAACGGAACGGTAGATCCCGGCCTGCGCCGGGATGACATCTGGGGAGCCGGGGCTTGAGCGGCGGAACCGTGCGGATCGGGATCTCGGGGTGGACCTATGCGCCATGGCGCGGCAACTTCTATCCGCCCGGCCTGCTGCACGCCGACGAGCTGTCCTATGCCAGCCGGCAGGTCGACACTATCGAGATCAACGGCACCTTTTACGGGCTGCAACGCGCCGACGCGTTTGCCCGGTGGTATGACAAGACCCCGGAGGGTTTCGTGTTCGCGGTCAAGGGCCCGCGCTTCATCACCCACATCCGGCGGCTGCGCGAGGTCGAGACGCCGCTCGCCAATTTCTTCGCCTCGGGCGTCTTGCGGCTCGAAGAGAAGCTCGGCCCCGTGCTGTGGCAATTTCCGGCGAGCTTCCGTTTTTCTGCCGAACGCCTCGACCATTTCTTTGCGCTGTTGCCGCGCGACACCGAAGCCGCGGCTGCTCTCGGCGAGCATCGCAGCGAGTGGCTCGCCGACCGCGCCTGGGCCAAGACCCGGCTTCGTCGCGAATTGCGCCATGCGATTGAGATCCGCCATCAGAGCTTTCTCGACCCGGCCGTCCTCGCGCTGCTGCGCCGACATCGGGTGGCGCTGGTCTTCGCCGACTCGGTGGCGTGGCCCTATGCCGAGGATGTGACCGCCGATTTTGTCTATTTGCGGCTGCACGGCTCGGAGGAGCTCTATGCCAGCGGCTATTCGGACGAGGCGCTCGGCCATTTTGCATCGCGGATCAAGCTGTGGGCCGCCGGACTCGAGCCGAACGACGCTCGCCGGGCCGCTCCCGATACCGATCCGCCGGCCCAAGTCCCGCGCGATGTCTATGCCTATTTCGACAACGACGCGAAGGTCCGCGCCCCGGTCGACGCGCGATCGCTGCGAGCGAGGGTGGCGCGATTACCCGGTTAGACGGTCACGAAGGGTCTCAACCCAGGCGCCAAAATTATCGAGCGCCGGGTCGGCGGGCCAAATAGGACCATCGCGCCATAGCCGAACAGGTGCCGCCGCGCCCGGGAATTTGACGGTCAGCGGAGCAACGCCGAGTAGCTTGTCGCGTTCGAGCGTCCGCTTGTCCAAGCGCTCCCCGAGCAGCAGGGCTCGGACGGACACGGCCTCGACTCGCACCGGCGGGCAGCTCGATAACGGACGCGGCGCTCGTTCCCCGCCGGCCCGTCTGGCCGCCGGTGAGCTGCATCATTCGGTGCGCTCGATCGGGTTATTGGCCGATAAGAGTGATCTGGACCAATTTCGCGCAACAACGGCTTCCGGCGACAGCGCGACCTGCATACCTGCTAGCGGCCGAGCAGCAGAGGATAGGTGCTCAACAGAAGTTCGGCGACGATCAGCAACACGATATACCATTCGACGCGCAGACTGCTGCGGGTCTGCACCAGCCCGAGCAGAGTTTCGACTGTGCGCGAGATAACGTCGAGCTTGCGGTCGAGCGCGCGGTCGCGGTCGCGCAGCTCGTATTCCTCGGCCAGCCGCACATAAAAGCGTTCGAGCTCGGGATGATCCCACAACAGTTCCGGCTTTTCACCGGTTTCCACGCGGCCGACCATCTTCTGCTGGATCAGCAGCACGTCGCCGATGTGGCGCAACAGCTCTTTGCTGCGCGCCCCGGCGCGGCCTTTCTCCCGCAGTGTCGCGGCGAGCGGCTCGATGCCGTCGAAGATGTCGGCGATCCTGGTCTCGTAATGCGACAGAACCAGGCCCTTGGCGAGAATGTCGGCGACAACCTGCAAGCTCTCGGTCGTCTTCTCGCGGAGGAAGATGTTGCCGGCCAGATCGACCTGCTGATCCGCATCGGGCCGGATCAGCAGCCGCGCATCGTCTCGTTCGGGGACCGGCAAGGCCGCGGTGACCAAAGGCCTCAGCCCAGCGACAAAGTCGTCAAGAGCCGCGCTTGGCGGGCCAAACAGGACCACCGCGCCATAGCGGAACAGGACGGCGTCGCCGCCGCCGGGAATTTCGACAGTCAGCGGCGCAACGCCGAGAGGCTTGTCGCGTTCGAGCGCCCGCGTATCCAGGCGCTCCCCGAGCAACAGGGCTCGGACCGGCACCGCCTCGACCGTACCGGCGGGCAGCTCGGCAACAAACGCGGCGCCGATGCCCTGCCCTGCCCTCCCGCCGCTGGTGAGCTCTGTCATTCGCTGCGCTCGATTTGCTGCGGCGCTGCGCGCTGTCGTGCAAATTAACCCGCGGGGTCACCCCATTTGCAAGCTGAGCGCTACCTTGCGGAAGCGGTCGAGCGCGGCTTCCAAATTCTCGACAATCTCGGCCGCGATCTCGTCGGGCGGCGGCAATAAGTCCGGGTCGTCGAGCGTATCGTCCTTGAGCCAGAAGATATCGAGATTGACCTTGTCGCGCGAGACGAGCTCGCCATGCGAAAAACGATGGAAGCGCTCGGTCTCATCGCGCTCGCGCCGCCGCCCCGATCTATAGCAGGCGACAAAATCGTCGAGGTCGGCGCGCGTCATCGGCCGCTCTTTCAACGTAAAGCGCCGGTTCGTACGCAGATCGTAGATCCAGAGTTCTTTCGTGTTCGGCTCGGCCGAGACCCGCTTCTTGTCGAAGAACAAAACATTCGCTTTGACGCCCTGCTTGTAGAAAATGCCCGTCGGCAATCTCACAAGCGTATGAAAATCGAAATTGTGCAATAACCGACGGCGGATCGTCTCGCCGGCACCACCTTCAAACAGCACATTGTCGGGCATCACGACGGCGGCCCTGCCATTCTCGGCCAGCACGGTCATGATGTGCTGCAGGAAGTTGAGCTGCTTGTTCGAGGTCGTCACAAAGAAATCCTGGCGGTCGTAATCCTCGCGTTCGGTGTCGATCTCGCCGTCGTCGCGGACGATCCGGTAGCTTTGCTTTTTGCCGAAGGGCGGATTGGTCAGGACCAAATCGTAGGTCTGCCCGCCATCGCCGAGCAGCGCGTCGCGCGCTTCGACCGGGCTGTCGCGCCCGGCGATATCGTGCAGATAAAGGTTCATCGCGCACAGCCGCACGACCTCGGGGACGATGTCGATGCCTGAGAACCGCGACCGCATTGCGGTATAGATTTCGGCGTTGCGCGCGAGCGGCTTCTTGCGCATATGCTCCCAGGCGGCGAGCAGAAAGCCGCCGGTGCCGCAGGCCGGGTCGTGGATCGTCTCTCGCCGCTCGGGGTCGATCACGGTCACCATCGCGTCGATCAGCGCGCGTGGCGTGAAATATTGCCCGGCACCCGACTTGACCTCCTGCGCATTGCGTTCGAGCAGGCCCTCATAGATCGAGCCTTTGACATCGACGCCGAGCCCGAGCCAGGTCTCGCCGTCGATGAGACCGACGAGCCGCCGGAGCTTCG
>Ga0306921_10008601_pt1 | contig 10794 bp, 10 predicted proteins | sample sta12Cox44000080_FD_203760 | JGI IMG/M metagenome (GOLD analysis project Ga0306921, IMG submission 203760) | Lab enrichment of tropical soil microbial communities from Luquillo Experimental Forest, Puerto Rico - statoxic.12C.oxic.44.000.080 (v2)... | ecosystem: Environmental > Terrestrial >...
CAGTCTACTTAGTTATTCTGCGATCCACTGGCGATCGTGTAGAATCGCTGAGACGTTCTGTTTTAACGAGCGTCTCCGTCTTTTCGCTAGGGTCCCGAGTAATACGATAGTTGGACTATCTGGTGCGGTTGTTGGCCACAACGCCAGTTCGTTGAGCGCAGTTCGGGAAATAACAACTACATGTTTGATCGGCGATCGAAGCTTCTGAGCACCGTGACGCTGCTGCAGGACCTAGGGGTGACCTGCATTGCCTTCGTGGTGGCCTATTGGTTGCGCAATCTGCTGCTGGTTCGATTTGATTTCTTCCGTGGGCGATTCCATGAAATCTATCCCTTCGCCCATTACATTCCGCTCCTGCTGGTCTTCCTGGCGACCTGGGCCATGGTGGGCTATTCCTCGCGGTTTTACCGTGACCTGGAGATGTCGAATCCGGTACAGCTCATCCTTAACCTTCTGAACCAGCTCGCCATCGTGTTGGTCATCATCTACGCCGGCTTGTACTTGTTTCACCGCATCGACATCAGCCGTACCTATGTAATGCTCGTGGGCATGACGGATTTGGTGTTGCTGATTGCCGCGCGCTATATCTCGTTCAACGGTATCGCTGTCATGCGGCGGCGCATGAACCGCTACCACTATTTCCTTATCGTGGGATGTGGAGCTCGCGCACGCGAAATGGCCCGGTTGATCGAAGAAGCCGGGGGCATGGGGTTGCGATTGGTCGGATTCGTGGATCCCACCAGCGAGGGCTCCAAGTTGACCGATTGGTATGGACGCTACGAGATTTTTCCCTTGAGCGCGATTGAGCGTGTTCTGCATAGTCGCGTGATCGACGAAGTTGTGTTTGCGGTCAGCATGCAGGAGCTGGCGCGCCTGGAGCCTGTCATGGCGCACTGCGCCAGCGTCGGCATCAAGACTCGCGTGCAACTTGAATTTCTACCTTCTCCCTACTCCCGAATTTACCTGGAGAAGTTCCGTCACGTTCCTTTGCTTAGTCTGTCCACGGCGCCAGAAAGCGAATTGTTGCTGTTGCTCAAGCGGATTGCGGACGTTGTGATCGCAGTTTTCTCGCTGGCCCTTCTGTCCCCGCTGCTGGTTGCCATTGCCGCCGCAATCCGCATCACTTCGCCCGGCGACGTGCTTTTCCGGCAAACGCGATGCGGGCTCAGTGGCCGTCGTTTCACGCTCTATAAGTTCCGCTCCATGGTCAACAACGCCGAACAATTGCGCGCCGAACTTCGCCAGCTCAACGAACGGGACGGCCCGGCATTCAAGATCAGCGACGACCCCCGCATCACACCTGTCGGTCGCATCTTGCGGCGCTTCAGTCTCGACGAGCTGCCACAACTGTGGAACATCCTGCGTGGGGACATGTCGTTCGTGGGCCCACGGCCCGCGATTCCCGATGAGGTCGAGGAGTATGAACCCTGGCAACGGCGGCGCCTGCGTATGCGTCCGGGGCTCACCTGCATCTGGGTGCTCAAAGGACGCAGCGACGTCGATTTCCACCGCTGGATCCAGCTCGATCTCGCTTACATCGACAATTGGTCGCTGTGGCTTGATTGCAAGATCTTCTTCCGTACCATTCCCATCGTGATTTCCGGCCGGGGTGCATACTAGGGGCTGATGGTTTCAGTCCTGATCGTCACTTGGAACTCTGCCCCATACCTCGAGCGGTGCTTCGCTTCCATTGATCGGCAGGAGTACCGTGACCTCGAGGTCATCGTGGTGGATAATGCTTCGAGCGATGGCACGCGCACGATCCTGCGGCGACAGGAACCTTCGCGGCGAGTGCTCTACAACGAGACCAACGTCGGCTTCGCTGCGGCCCAAAATCAAGCCATGGGGGCGGCGCGAGGCGAATGGCTACTCTGCGTGAATCCCGACGTGCTGATGGCCGGTGATTTCCTGCTGCGTATGACCGAGGCAGGGGCGGCACATCCGGGAGCGGGCGCATTGTGCGGCAAGCTGCTGCGATGGAGCTTCGAGGACGGACGGCAGACCCAAACCATCGACTCAACCGGCATCTACTTCACACGCAACATGCGCCATCTTGACCGGGGAGCGGAAGAAATGGATATCGGTCAGTATGATCGCGCGCAATGGGTCTTCGGAGCCACAGGTGCCGCCGCGATGTACCGCCGCTCGCTCGTGGAAGCCGTGTCGGTGGAGGGCCAATTCTTCGACGAGGATTTTTTCGCTTATCGGGAGGATGCCGATCTTGCGTGGCGGGCACAGCTGATGGGCTGGAAGTGCCTTTATGTTCCCTCCGCGGTTGCCTGGCATGTGCGGCGGGTAACGCCCCAGCGTCGCGAACAATTACCTCTGGTCATCAACTGGCACTCGGTCAAGAACCGTTTTGTGATGCGAGGTAAAAATGCTTCCGGCTGGTTGTGCTGGCAGCTGTTCTGGCCGGTGGCCTGGCGTGACCTGATGGTTTTCGGCTATGCCGTGGTGCGTGACTGGCGATTGCTCCCGGCACTCGCCTATCCAGTGCGAAATTTTGGCAGCATAAGGCGCAAACGGAAGATCATTCAGGCCAGCCGTCGGGTTCCGGATCGGGAGCTCATTTGGTGGTTCAACGACACCCCGCGCGCGATCGATGCTGGTGGACTCACGACCTCGCTTCCCGCTGGAACGTGGTCGCGCCCTGATGGCAGGCAGGTTCGCTCCGGAGATCGTTCTTGAAGATTGCCATCGTCGGTACGCGAGGCATTCCCAATCGCTACGGCGGCTTCGAACAGTTTGCCGAGAAGGTGAGTTCGGCGCTTGTGGACCGTGGCCACCAGGTCACCGTCTATTGCCGGAAACCGTTCACCCGGCCAGATGACCGCTACGATCGGCGCGTGCAGCGCGTAATTCTGCCCAGCATTCATCAGAAGCATCTCGACACCTGGTCGAGCGGGCTGATCTCGACACTTCATGTGGCCGCAAGCCAGAGTGAGATCGTTCTGCTGTGTAATGTAGCCAACAGTCCCTTCGCCTGGTTACCCCGAGTGACCGGCAAACCGGTGGTTCTCAACGTCGATGGGCTCGACCGCCGGCGCGGCAAGTGGAACATCCTTGGACGGGCGGTGCTGCACGCCTGTGAATGGATTTCGACGTTTACACCCACCCGCGTTGTGACTGATGCGGAGACTATTCGCAATTACTATCTTTCTCGCTACGGCAAGGAATCGACTGTGATCAGCTACGGATCTGACATTCCGCCCGGCGAGCGTGGTCTCGACGGATTCAACTTGCAGCCGGAGCGCTATGTCCTTTACGTCAGCCGCCTCGAGCCCGAAAACAATCCGGATTTGGTGCTCGATGCCTGGCGCAGGGTGCGTACGGATTGGCCGCTGGTGATGGTTGGCGACAATCGCTACGACGCCGGCTACCTTGAAGGTTTGAAAAAGATAGCGGACAACCGCGTCGTATTTCCCGGCGCGATTTACGGCGAAGGTTACTGGGCCCTGCAAAAACATGCCGCGGTTTTCATCTTTGCCTGCGAGGTCGGAGGCGTGCATCCGGCGTTGATCGAAGCCATGGCGGCGGAGAACCCGGTGCTGTTTGTGGAATCGCCGGAGAACAATCAGACTGCAGGCGACGCTGCGATTCGCTTCCGTAAGTCAGCTGAAGATCTGGCTGAGAAGCTGCAATCTCTGTTAGATGATCCGCATGCTCGCCAGCAGTGGGCGGTACGTGCCGGGGAGCGTGCCCGCCAGCTTTATCGCTGGGAGGAGGTAGCCGAGAAGTATGAAAAGCTGTTTGAAGAAGTGCTGCGAAGACCCTAATTCCGGCCGCGCAACTCCTAGGCCCCATCGCCGCCAATTCCAATGGCCCACCCGGCCACCCTGGCATAGCTCCGCGCCGCCTGGCCTGCGGGAAGGTCGCGCCGTGGGAGAAACGCGGCCAGAATGCGGAGCCCCATTCCAACGAGAATTGCCAGACGCAGGACCACGACGCTGCCCGCCGAGAAGTGCTTGCGCGCGTAACGCACCATGTTGCGATACCAGAACAGCTGCCGGTCGCGGAATTCGAGTTGTCCCACACTGTGCGCCCCGCTGTGGTGGAAGCGGGCGCGCGGACAATACATGACCCTGGCTCCCGTCTGGTGCAATCGGGCGCAAAAATCCACGTCTTCGAACCAAACCGGGAAAAATGTGGCGTCCATGCCCTGCACTGAGTCAAAGGCTTTGCGCGTTACTGCCAGACAAGCTCCGGCAGGCTGCTCCACCTGCTGTTGTAGTAAGTAGTCGGCACTAAGGCAGCGGTAGCGGCGGTTCACCGGGTTTCCTGACCAGACCTGGTTGATGAGCAGCGCCTCGAACACGAGGCTTGTCGGCCTTGGCAGTCGCCGGAATGCGAATCCCTTGGCAGGGTGCCCATCACTGTCGAGTAGCGCTCCCCCGACGGCATCGGCTGCCGACGAGAGAAAGCATTCCAGGATGGCGTCGATCGCTTTCGGCTCCGCCATGGCGTCGGGATTGAGAATGAGCAGCAGGTCGCTGCTCGCCGCCCGCGCTCCCTGGTTGACGCCTGCGGCGAAACCCAGGTTGCGGGGCAAGGTGATTAGTTGCAGCGGCATCTGCTCTGCCATGGCGAGGGCGCGCGCCGCGGTGTCGTCGTGCGAGTCATTGTCCACCACAACGACTTCGCAGTCCTGGTTGGCAAGGGCACGAAGGCAACCTTCGATGACGGTTGCGGAGTTGTAGGTCACGATGACAACCGAGCAGCGCGGCATAGGCAGAAGCACGGATTATAATCTCCCTTTCGTACCCCAATCCTCATGGCGGCGCACCCACGACAGGCGCCAGCAACGAGGCCTGGTTTGCAAATCGTCGAAACGTCTCTTCCTGGTGTCTTGCTCCTCAAGCCGCGTGTTCATGACGATCCGCGCGGCTTCTTCATGGAGACCTACCGGGCCGACGCTATGGCTGCTTCCGGGGTTTACGAGACGTTTGTGCAGGACAACCACTCGCGCTCTTCGCTTGGAGTATTGCGCGGCCTGCACTACCAGTTGCGCCACCCTCAGGCAAAGCTTTGCCGGGTGGTGCGCGGCGAGGTGCTCGACGTTGCCGTGGACATCCGCCTGGGCTCGCCGCATTTCGGCAAGTGGGTAAGCGCCGTGCTATCGGGGGAAAACAAGCACGCGCTGTATCTCCCGAAGGGTTTCGCACACGGCTTTGTGGTGCGCTCGGAGACGGCGGATTTTCTCTATAAATGCAGCGACTACTACGACGCGGCTGACGATTGCGGCATCCTTTGGAATGATCCCGGGCTCGGCATCGATTGGGAGATGCCTTCCCCGATTTTGTCCGCCAAGGACCAGGGTTTCCTCCCCCTCGCCCAGATTCCCCGCGAGCGCCTGCCTAACTACCATTCATGAGCCTGCGCATCCTCATTACCGGAGCGACTGGACAAGTCGGTTGGCACCTGCAGCGCGCTCTTGCGCCTTTAGGTGAGGTCGTGCCCTGCACCCGCGATCAGTTGGATTTGACCCAGCCTGACGCAGCGGCACAGGTCGTTCGCGGTCTGGCGCCTGACGTGGTAGTAAACGCCGCTGCTTATACTGCGGTCGACAAGGCCGAGAGTGAACCCGAGTTGGCGCACGCCGTTAATGCGACAAGTCCCGGTCTTATCGCCGACAGTCTGGCGTCAAACGGAGCACTGCTCGTCCACTATTCCACAGACTATGTGTTCGACGGTGCCAAAAGTGGCGCCTACCAAGAAAGTGATGCCACCGGACCTCTCAACGTTTACGGGGAGAGCAAGCTGGCGGGAGAGCGGCTGATCGCCAGCAGCGGTTGCGCGTCTATTATTTTGCGTACTTCATGGGTCTATGACGTCCGAGGGAAGAATTTTTTACGGACCGTGCTTCGGCTGGCGCGCGAAAGGGAAGAGTTGCGCATGGTCGGCGATCAGCACGGGGCGCCGACGTGGGCTCGGATGATAGCCGAGTCCACCGCGCAGATCGTGGCGCGTTGTGCGCATGAGCGTGATTCGGCAAACTGGGGTTTCTATGGCATTTTTCACGTCACAGCAGCCGGTCAGACGACGTGGGCGGGGTTTGCGCAGCAGATCCTTGAGGAGTATGAGGCACTGGCCAATGGGAACCGCGACGCCGGAAGGTCCGGTTCCTGTTTGATCGCCAAACGCGTTGTGCCGATCACCAGCGACCAATACCAGTCTCCTGCACGCCGGCCGAAGAACTCGGTGCTCTCGAACTCCAAGCTGCAGGCGACATTCGGATTGCGGCTTCCGGACTGGCGCGTCCAACTGCGCCTCGCCCTCGAGGACGCAGTTTACTGATTATGGCCGATCGCGAAAAAGGCGTCGCCTCGGAGTATCGAGGATCGTACGGTTCCGGCACGTGCTTGGCGGTCTCCTCCCCGAAGGTTATCTCAACCAACAGGCGGTCATTCTTTGCCTCTGGTTCTGGCGCGGTTCCGTGGCTTCGCCTCCTCGATCCTTACGAAAACCCAAGAATAAGGGTCGCAGGATACAGCTCTTATAAGGGCAAAGGTAGCGTCGCTGCCAAGCCTATCCTATGGCTCCCGGACAGCAAATGTGAGAGATGAACCGAATATTCCATTTTCCAGGGCTAGGACATAGCCAAGGATACTTGAAATCTTAGGGGCGAAGCTTTCAGCACTCAAGCATTCAGCTTTTGCATGACTGCCATCACCATGCGTTTCAATTTGGTGGTCCGCTAGTGCAGTGCTTCCGGGCTAACGCTCTCGGCCTGCATGTCTTGAGTTCCACCGGCGGCCCTCTATCCGATGATCTTGTTGTCAAGGCAAGTCATGCCGGAAGGGAGGACCGATGGAAACTTTTGGCAAGCTGTTTGCCAGCCTGCTGCGTTTTGTATACCACTGTTTCCATCGCGTCGTCATCCAGGGCTACCTCCCGCTGCTCACTCGTCCGGAGCACATCGTTTATTTCTTTCGCGACATGCACGGCATCTACCCCATTACCAAGCAGGCGTTGCGGCAGAGAACCTGCGACTACCAACATTGGGTGGAAGCCTTCGCTCGCCACCATCGCATCCCGCTGCAGTGGCCCGACCCCGACATGAAGAAGAAAGGCCTCCGGCAGGAAGACTGCGTTCGCCCCTACCTGCTGGCCATGGAACGTCGGCAACGCTTTGGCGTCTACTTCATCTTCAAAACCATGGAACCGGGTCCCCAACTTTCGCTCCTGCCCGCCCAAGTACCCTACCCAAGATCCTCGCTATCGCATCATCAAGCGGCAGTGGTCGCGTTACACCCACTTCTACTTCTACATTCGCGATGAGGTGCTCGGTCCCCATGATCCTGTGCGTCGGTTCTTTCTCCCCTTTTCCACTCGCTACCGGATCAATGGTCATTCCTTCATCGCAAGGGAGCTACAGCGGCAAGGCGTCCGTTTCCACAAGGATGACAATGCCTTCCTCTCCGTCTCGGATCCGGAAGCCCTGCAAGCCACGGCGGATCGCCTCAGCCCTGCCATCATCCGCCCCCGCCTGGATTATTGGACTCTCGTCTTGGGCCCCAAATTTTCTAAGAAGGATCGCACCGCCGTCCCCTTGCGCCGCCACTATTCCCTCAATCAGGTGGAGTACTGTCGCAATTTCATCTTCCGGCGTAACTTTCCCATCCACAAGCTGTTTCAGCGCTCCGCCGAATTAGGCGTCTTTTGTCTGACCGCCGACAAGATCGCGCAGATCTTCGGCGTCCGCAAGCACAAGCGGCTGCGCGGCCAACTGCACAGTATGCTGGAAAAGCTCGATCACGGCCATCACGTGCTGCGGGTCTATTGCAAAAGCTCGGTGGCGCGCCTGTATGAAAAGTTCTCCCCCTTCCTTCGTCTGGAGATCTGTGTCAACCGCCTCCAAGATCTCGGCCTCAAGAAAGGATTAGAGAATCTGGACGCTCTCCGTAACAAGCTGATGGTGGTTACGGATCGTTTAACCGGCTTGGAAGCGGAACTCCTCAACGTCCATGTCGATTTTCCCCTGTTTCAACAACTGGCGCTTCCCGTCTCCGCGGGCAAGAGCACAATACCCGGCATTAAAATCCACGACACCCGCCTGATTCGACTCATGGAAGTGCTCCTCCACGGCGGCCCGCAATTCGCTGGTTGGCGTACCTTCCAGATCTGGCAAGCCCTGCAGGCGGCCTTCTCCCTCTCTCCTCAGGACTACACCCTCAATCAACTCCGCTCTGACCTACGCAAGAGGAAAGGCCACGGCCTGCTGGAGCGCGTGGGCCAACGCTACGCCTACCGCCTCATGGAAAAGGGAGCCCGGGTGGCCGCCCTGTTCGTCCTCTTTCACAAGCGCATCTGCGGCCCCTTGGCCAACAGCTTGTTTCACCACCCACCCAGACGCAGCTCCCCACCGCCCGCCAAAATCGAAACCGCCTACTACAAGGCCGATGCCGCCATTCAAAAACTGGTGGATCTGGTGGCTGCTTGAGGAAATCTGAGAGACCAATTCTCAAATCCGCCCGGCTAGAAACTAACGGAGTGCTTGCTTCTCGAATCCGGCGGCCGCGCAGTGTCAGTTGCAGGCATCTCCATGGAGGGACTGGCCGGTTCTCCGTTCAGGACATTTTGGAGGCGTTGCGCCATGAGGTCGAAGCTCTCGCGGCCCATTGTGTCAGCCAGGCTGGCCGCAATGAACCCGAGGCCACCCTCGAAGCCGGCGTCACCCGCCCAGAGGACATCCGTTAGTCCGGCAGCAGGCGCAATATGAAACCGCATTCCAAGCTTGAGTTGGCTTCCCGCGACAATGCTTTGACCCCGGTACTCGACGCGGCTGTGCGGCGCATTCTCGCACAACTCCATCGCCAGGCTGGCACGTCCGCGGATCTGCCCTACGGCAATTTCAATCCTGACAGTAAAATGAGTTGCATCCTCGATCGACATGCTCTCGTAGTGGGGCAGCAAAGGCGCAAAACGTTGCGGAATGGCCAGTAGAGCGAAGACCTCTTCAGGGGTGCGCGGAGTCAGAAACTTTCCCGAATGGGTCATGATCAAAGGATATCGCAGCTCCCTGGAGGGAAGGGCAACGCCTCTCGTAGCAGATTGCGCTGGCGCTGCCGCAATCCCGGTTCAAATGTCAGGTATATTGGGCGAGGCCGAACGGCAGAGTCTGTGTTTTCCTTAGTATCGAATAACCGGATGAATGATTTCGACTCAGTTACGCCGGACGAATTCCGTGCTGCGTTGGGACGTTTTATCTCGGGTGTCACCGTGATTACTGTTGAAACGCCATCCGGCGATATCCACGGGATGACCGCAAGTTCATTTTGTTCCGTATCGCTGCGCCCGCCTCTGATTCTGGTCTGCATCGACCACCTGGCTGAAACGTACCTCCATGTGCGCGAGCGTGGGCGCTTCGGGGTAAGTATCCTCCACCAGGAGCAGGGCGCGCTGTCCGAGTTCTTCGCTGATCCGGAGCGTAATCCCGATTCTGCACGTCGTCTCGGAATTCGTTACAGGCGCATGAAAAGTGGGATACCGGTGGTAGCTGGCACCCTGGCGAACTTAGACTGCGTTATAGTGCAAGCCCACGAGGCCGGAGACCATACCATCTTTGTCGGGGAAGTGAAAGAAGTTAGTGTTGCCGAAGGAGTTCCACTTCTATACTTTCGCGGGCGCTACGGTGTGGACCGAGAACTGTAAGGAACGACAACAGGCAAGGCCACGGTGGCCGCTCGAAAGATGCGGAATACTCTATCTTGCGCTATCCTTCGAGAATGTACGTAGCGGGACTACCGCATTCCGAGAAACCGGTTCCGGTGTCTAGCGATGGCATAAAGCGACAGTTACCCGAGGACGCATCCTCGGCCGACATCAGCGCTTTTCTGCGCGACGTTCGCGATGGTCAGATCGTCGCCCGAGACGCTGCAATTCAGCTCTTGCACTGCCGCCCGGGAGCAATGCGCGAGCTGCTCGCGACCGCCTGTTTCCTGAAAGAGCAGTATCGTCCCGGCGTGATTACCTACTCGCGCAAGGTCTTTCTGCCGTTGACCAACCTCTGCCGTGACTATTGCGGATACTGTACGTTTCGTCGCGATCCCGGCCAGCCCGGCGCCCACACGATGTCGCCGGAAGAGGTGATCGAAGTAGCCAGGCAAGGCGAGAAACTTGGCTGTACGGAGGCTCTGTTTTCACTGGGGGACAAGCCGGAGGCACAATTTCCCGAAATGCGTGACTTGCTGCGCAAACGCGGTTACCGCAGCACGCTGCATTACCTCCAGGCGATGTGTGACCTGGTGCTGCGCGAAACTTCGTTGCTCCCCCATTCCAATCCCGGCCTGATGAGTGCAAGCTGGATCGAACGCCTGCGATCCAGTAATCCCAGCTTGGGGCTTATGCTGGAGAGTACCAGCCCCCGTCTTAGCAAGGGAGGCGGGCCGCACGCCTCAGCCCCCGATAAAGACCCTGCGCGTAGGCTGAAAACCATTGAAGATGCTGGGAAACTTGGCGTGCCGTTCACCACCGGTATTTTGATTGGCATTGGGGAAACCCACGAAGAGCGAATCGATTCCCTGCTCGCCATCCAACGGCTGCACCGGCAATATGGCCACGTCCAGGAGGTCATCATCCAGAACTTCCGCGCCAAGCCTGATATCCCGATGGCCAACACGCCGGAGCCGGATACTGACGATTTGCTGCGAACGCTGGCCGTGGCGCGACTACTGCTCCGCGACATGAACATCCAGGCCCCCCCAAATCTAACCGAGAAACACTATGAGCGTTTGCTGCTGGGAGGTATCGACGATTGGGGAGGAGTATCGCCCCTCACTCCCGACTACATCAATC
>Ga0306921_10008605_pt1 | contig 10792 bp, 6 predicted proteins | sample sta12Cox44000080_FD_203760 | JGI IMG/M metagenome (GOLD analysis project Ga0306921, IMG submission 203760) | Lab enrichment of tropical soil microbial communities from Luquillo Experimental Forest, Puerto Rico - statoxic.12C.oxic.44.000.080 (v2)... | ecosystem: Environmental > Terrestrial > Soil...
TCGGCTGCGGGCAGCGGTGCCGGCGTGAAGCGATGGGCTCCGCCAAACGCTTCGATCTGCGTGGGCCGTGCGCGTCCCCAATGATCCTTTAGAAGGGTGTTTGCGAGGAGTCCGGGACCGACAGCCGTCGACGCAACGAGAAAGATGAGCGCCTTGCGGTCCAGCCGCCACAGCGGCCGGCCGAGAAGGAGCAGCCAGGATACCCCGACCGCGACGAGGCTTAGCGTGCCCCAGGCGATCCAGGGGATTGCTTGAAAGAGCAACACGATCGGCCGCCAACTCGCCAGCACAAAGCCGCGCTCCGGATCGTAGAACAGCTCACTGGCCGCCAAGTCGACCTGGGGTGCAAACAAGAAGATCGCCAGCGTGAAGGCAACCATCCCGAGATAGACCACGAATGCCTTCATGCCCGCTTTCGCCGCTCGAGAACCAGCTCTCGGAGTGCGGCACCGGCGCGCGCCGTGTCGTCCGGGACCGAATAGGACCAGGACTCGATGCGGCCAGAGAACGGCCGGGTGATACCAGCCGCCCGCATCGCCTCGTGAAAGCGGGCGAACTTCGCGTTGCCACCTTCGAGGTCGAGAACATGAACCGGTTTGCCGGTCGCAGCCGCTTCGCTGATCATCGAGATGGAATCGGCGGTTACCAGCACCGCATCGGCGAGGGCGAGATAGGCGAAGTAGGGATTTTCTCCTGAGCCATCCCAGATCGCTGTCGAAAAACCTTCAAGCCGCTCCCGCAGCAGCGTCAGCCCGGCCGCTCCGGTCCGCCGCGACGGGGTCATCAGCACTGAACCGCCACCGCTGCGCAGGATGCCGGCGAGCGCCTCGGCGATCTCGTCGACACGCCTAAGCGTCAACCGATAGGCTCTGTTGGTTCCGCCGATCAGCACCGACAGGATCGGCCGCGGCATTGTCGCGAGCGCCGGAAAGCGGCGCCGTTCGGTCGCGAGCCTTACTTGCGTAACCCGATGGACGGCGCCCCGAGTAACGATCACCCGCGGTCCGCGGACACGATCGTGTTCGGGCACGACCAACAGGTCGAACTCAGTGCGGCCGATCCCGGGGTTCTGGATCTGCGCGGCGACTGTATGCCCGCAGCCGGCGCGCCGGATCGCGAGCGCCGGCATCGCCGCATTCCGGCCGCAGGCAATGACCAGATCGGGCCAGGGCGGTTGCAAGCTCGCACCGGTATCACCGGCCGCACGGAACGGCAAGAACCAGAGCTGCGGCGGCAGGCAGACCCAGGGGAAGCGGATGCCGAGGCGCTTCTCGATGAATGGGAACCCGGTGGCCTCGGCAAGACCGAGCGCTTGGCTCGCCATCCCCGCCTTGCCATCATGCAAAACCCAGGCGATTGGCGACCGACCACCTGGGGCCTCGAGCAACCCGGGAGCGTCTGTCGGCGCAACGGAGGCCATCGCTTCCGTTTACGCAAACCGCTCGTACACAGCAAGGTTGCCCCTGGACTATACGATGACTTTCTTAGCCCAGATTGGCATTCACCAGAGAAAAGCGAACCGCCATCAGCCGAAGGCGACGGTGACGACCTCATAGGATTTGGCGCCGCGCGGGGTGGCGACCTCGACGCTCTCCCCGGTTCGTTTACCGATCAGCGCCCGTGCCAACGGTGATGTCACCGACAGCCGCCCTTGACTGATATCGGCTTCGTCCTCGCCGACGATTTGGAAGGTCTGCTCCTCGTCGGTTTCCTCGTCCGCAAGCGTGACCCTAGCCCCGAATTTGATTACCGACCCCGACAGCTTGGAGACGTCAATGATTTCCGCACGGGCGATCTTGTCCTCGATCTCGGCCAGCCGGCCTTCGATAAAGCTCTGCCGGTCGCGCGCTGAGTGATATTCGGCATTCTCGGCTAAATCGCCGTGATCTCGAGCCTCGGCGATGGCGCGAATGATCGCCGGCCGGTCAACGGTCTTCAGGCGCTTCAGCTCCTCCCGGAGCCGATTGTAGCCATCGGCCGTCATCGGGATCTTGTTCATCGAAAAGGGGTTCGCATCCTGCTGACGAAGACCACGGCAAGGGCTGCCGCGGAGCAATCAAAGGTATGACTGTAGTGGCGCAACTTCAAGGTTGCCGGCGCGCAGCGCCTTGATCGCCTGTACCGCCGCCCGCGCCCCGGCCACGGTCGTATAGTACGGGATGCCGTTGGTCAGCGCAGTGCGTCTCAAGCTAAAGCTGTCGGCGATCGCTTGCGCACCCTCGGTCGTGTTAAAGACCAGCTGGACGCCGCCGCTCAACATCATATCGACGATGTGGGGGCGCCCTTGGCTCACTTTGTTGATGCGCGCCACCGGAAGGCCATGGGCGATCAGGACTTGCGTGGTGCCGTCGGTGGCAACCAGCGCGAAGCCCATTTCGAAGAGCTGGCGGCACGGCTCGACGAGCGCCTTCTTGTCTTGATCGCGCACCGAGACAAAGACGCGGCCCTCGAACGGCAAGTTGGTCCCGCTTCCAAGCTGCGATTTCGCGAACGCCCGTCCGAAATCGGTGTCGAGCCCCATTACCTCGCCGGTCGACTTCATTTCGGGACCAAGGATCAGATCGACGCCAGGGAAACGCGCAAACGGAAAGACTGCTTCCTTGACTGCGACATGGCCGGCGTCTGCAATACGAGAGCGGCGAAGGCGAGAGACGCTCTGATCAATACGCTCGCCCGCCATGACCCGTGCAGCTATCTTGGCGATCGGGACGCCGATCGCCTTGGCGACAAACGGAACTGTCCGCGAGGCGCGCGGATTTACCTCGAGGACATAGATTTCATTACCCTTGACCGCAAATTGGACGTTCATCAGCCCGACCACCTCGAGCGCCCGGGCGAGGGCGACGGTCTGCAGCTCGATCTTGACGATGGTGTCGCGCGCGAGACTGTACGGCGGCAGCGAGCAGGCGCTGTCGCCAGAATGAATCCCGGCCTCCTCGATATGCTCCATAATGCCGGCTACCTCGACGGTGGACCCGTCGGACACTGCGTCGACATCGACCTCTATTGCGTCTTTCAAATAGCGGTCGATTAGTACCGGGCTCGTCCCGGACACCCTGACGGCATCGTGCATATACCGCTCGAGCGCGGCGCCGTCGTAGACAATCTCCATTGCCCGCCCGCCGAGAACGTAGGACGGGCGGATCATCACCGGATACCCGATGCGACAGGCGATCTCTTTGGCCTCGCTCGCGGAATAAGCTGTGCCGTTCATCGCTTGGCGCAGCCCGAGGGTCCGAAGGAGGCCCTGGAAACGGCTGCGGTCCTCGGCGAGATCGATCGCGTCGGGCGAGGTCCCGAGGATCGGAACCCGCGCCCGCTCCAGCGCCGAGGCAAGCTTCAGGGGGGTTTGCCCGCCGAACTGCACGATCACCCCGAGCAGGGTGCCGTGGCGCTCTTCGACCCGCACGATCTCGACCACATCCTCGGCGGTTAACGGCTCGAAGTAGAGCCGGTCGGACGTGTCGTAATCTGTCGACACGGTCTCCGGGTTGCAGTTGATCATGATCGTTTCAATACCCGCCTCACGCAGACTGTAGGCCGCGTGCACGCAACAGTAGTCGAACTCGATACCCTGTCCGATTCGGTTAGGGCCGCCGCCAAGAATGATCACCTTTTGCCGTTCACTCGGATCGGCTTCGCATTCCGGCGTATTGAACCCGTCGCCTTCATACGAAGAATACAGGTATGGGGTGAGCGAGGAAAACTCGGCGGCGCAAGTGTCGATGCGCTTATAGACCGGCCGCAGATCGTGATCTCGACGGCGTGCGGCTACCGCCTCCTCGTCTAGCCCCGCCAGCTTGCCGAGGCGAGCATCCGAGAAGCCCATCTGCTTAAGTCGTAAAAACCCGATGCGATCGTCCGGCAATCCATCCCGCCGTACGCGCTCCTCGATCTCGACGATTTCGCGGACGCGGTCGAGAAACCAGGACTCGAAATGGCATGCGGCGTGAATTTCCGCGGTGGTTAGCCCATGCCGGTAGGCCTGGGCGATCAGCAGCAGGCGATCGGGCGATGGTTTGGCCAACGCGGCTTTGACCGCGTCCTTGCCCGCGCTCTCCACACCCTCGATTGCAACCTCGTCGAAGCCGCTGAGACCCGTTTCCAGCGAACGCAGCGCCTTCTGCACCGATTCGGCGAAGCTGCGACCGACCGCCATCGCCTCGCCGACCGATTTCATCGAGGTCGTCAGCAGCGGTTCGGTCCCCGGAAACTTTTCGAACGTGAAACGTGGCATCTTAGTGACGACGTAATCGATCGTCGGTTCGAACGAGGCCGGTGTGGTTTGGGTAATCTCGTTGTCCAGCTCGTCGAGGGTGTAGCCGACAGCGAGTTTGGCGGCGACTTTGGCGATCGGGAAGCCCGTAGCCTTCGAGGCGAGCGCCGAAGAGCGCGAAACCCGCGGGTTCATTTCGATGACGACGAGGCGGCCATCGGCCGGGTTGATCGCAAACTGCACGTTCGATCCGCCGGTGTCGACGCCGATCTCGCGCAATACGGCGATCGCGGCGTTGCGCATCAACTGGTATTCCTTGTCGGTGAGGGTCAAAGCCGGCGCGACGCACACCGAATCTCCGGTATGAACGCCCATCGGATCGATATTTTCGATCGAGCAGATGATGATGCAGTTGTCCGCGTGGTCGCGGACCACCTCCATCTCGTATTCCTTCCAGCCGAGGACGGATTCCTCGATTAGCACCTCGTGCGTCGGCGAGGCTCTGAGCCCGCCGCGCACGATGTCGTCGAACTCCTGAGCGTTATAGGCGACGCCGCCGCCGGTGCCACCCAAAGTGAACGAAGGCCTGATGATCGCCGGCAGTCCCACGTTCTCGAGGGCCGCGACCGCCTCGTCTACCGAGCGCGCCAGCCGGCTCTTCGGCGAGGCGAGGCCGATCTTGTCCATCGCCTGGCGGAAGAGTTGGCGATCCTCGGCCTTGGCGATTGCCTCTTCGGTGGCGCCGATCAATTCGACCCCGTACCGTTTGAGCACACCCGAGCGGGCCAGCGCCACGGCGGTGTTGAGCGCCGTCTGCCCCCCCATTGTCGGCAACAGCGCGTGCGGCCGCTCACGGGCGATGATCTTTGCGACCATCTCAGGGGTGACCGGCTCGATATAGGTGGCGTCGGCGAACTCCGGGTCGGTCATGATCGTGGCCGGATTCGAATTCACCAGCACGATCCGATACCCTTCGCTCTTCAGAGCCTTGCAGGCTTGGGTCCCGGAATAGTCGAACTCGCAGGCTTGGCCGATGACGATCGGGCCGGCGCCGATGATTAGAATACTGTCGATGTCCGTTCGCTTAGGCATTCCCGCCCATCAGCCGGACAAAACGCTCGAACAGGTAATGGCTGTCCTGTGGACCGGGGCTCGCCTCCGGGTGATATTGCACCGAAAAGACCGGTTTGCCGATCACCCGCAGCCCTTCGTTGCTTTTGTCGAAGAGCGAAAGATGGGTTGGCTCGACGTTTTCCGGCAAGCTCTCCGGGTCGACGACAAAACCGTGGTTCTGGGTGGAGATCTCGACCCTGCCGGTCTGCAAATCCTTGACCGGGTGATTAGATCCACGGTGTCCGCGCGCCATCTTGCGGGTCCTGCCGCCGAGCGCCAACGCCAGCAACTGGTGACCGAGGCAGATGCCGAAGATCGGCTTACCGGAATCCAACAGCTCGCGCAGCACCGGCACCGCGTAAGCGCCGGTCGCAGCCGGGTCACCCGGGCCGTTCGACAAGAAAATGCCGTCGGGCTGATGGCGCATAATGTCCCTGGTCGAGGCAATGGCGGGAACTACGGTGACACGGCAGCCGTGCGCGGCGAGCAGCCGCAGAATGTTGCGCTTGACGCCGTAATCGATCGCGACAACGTTGTAGCGGGAACTCTGTTGTAGACCATAGCCGCGCTCTCGATTCCACACGGTTTCGGTCCATTCATAAGTTTGGCGGCAGGTCACCTCTTTAGCGAGATCCATCCCTTCGAGACCCGGCCAGCCGCGAGCCCGGGCCCGGAGAGAAGGGATGTCGAGCTGTCCCTCGGGATCGTGTGCGATGACGCCGTTGGGCGGTCCGAAATCGCGAATACGCGCTGTCAGCTGTCGTGTGTCGACCCCCGAGATGCCGATGAGTCCGTGGCTCTTGAGCCAAGCGTCGAGCGACTGGGTTGCGCGATAGCTCGCCGCCTCGGTAATCGGTGCTCTCAGAACCAACCCACGCGCCGCGGCGGCGGTGGCTTCGATATCCTCCAGATTCGCTCCGACGTTGCCGATGTGGGGAAAGGTGAAGGCGATGATCTGACCAGCGTAGGAAGGGTCGGTCAGGATCTCCTGATATCCCGTGACGGCGGTATTGAAGCAAACTTCGCCAACCCCCGTCCCGATCGCGCCGAGGCCGCGGCCCCAAAACCACGTGCCGTCGGCGAGCACGAGCGCAGCGTTGCAGTCGGGCGGTCGCGGCGTCGGATCGCGCATCGGCGGTGTGTCCTGATGGCAAGCCGTAGTCTACCGGGACGCCATAGGCGCGACCAGGGGGCGAACGGCGGAGTGGTTGCGAGAGATACCCCCTGGGGCTCGCGGCGTCAACCCGGTGCCGGTTTGAACTTATCGCTGTTTCAAATACTTAGGCGAAGTTACGCAGAATTGCCGCGAGCCATTAAACGCGATAGCATTTAGACTCTGATTGGAGGGGAGCGTGCCGATGCTGCGTCAAGCCTTCACCGACCGGCTCAGACAGGCGATGAAGGCGCGAGAGACGCTCGTGGTCTCAACCATTCGCCTGATATTAGCCGGGCTCAAAGATCGCGACATTGCGGCGCGGGGACGCGGCAACGCCGAGGGTCTCTCTGATGCCGAGATCCAGCGGATGCTGCAGGCGATGATCAAGCAGCGCCGCGAATCGATTACCCTGTATCAGCAAGGTAACCGCGGCGATCTGGCGCAGCGGGAGCGCGAGGAGATCGCGGTTATCGAAAGCTTTCTGCCCAGCCAGCTCGATCAGGCCGATATCGAGGCGGCGGTAGTAGCCGTGATCCGAGAGACTGGGGCAGTCGGCATGAAAGACATGGGTCGCATCATGGGGATGCTTCGCGAGCGCCACGAAGGGGTCATCGATTTCGCCCTGGCAGGGGCGATTGTAAAGCGACTCCTGAGTTGACATTCGGCGTATTAGCTCGAATGCCGAGATTAGAAATACTTCTCCCCTCGCCTGCATGGTGGAAGGATGGGGGCTCCTCACTCTCCCTCCGACAGGCGGAGAATAGATAACAGGATGGCCTTTCCGCCCGGCTTCCTCGACGAGCTGCGCAACCGGATTTCGCTTTCCGGCTTGATCGGCCGGCGCATGAAGCTCGTCCGTCGCGGCCGCGAATATGCCGGGCTTTGCCCCTTCCACCACGAAAAGACGCCCTCCTTCTACGTCGTAGAAGACAAATCTTTTTTTCACTGCTTTGGCTGTGGCGTCCATGGCGATGCGATCGGGTTCGTCATGCGCAGCGACAATCTCGACTTCATCGAGGCGATCGAGAAACTGGCGGGCGAGGCTGGGCTCCCCGTCCCGCACGCGACCCCGCAAGAGCGCGAGCGGGCGCAGCAGCAAAAGACCTTGCTCGGGGCGTTGGAGGCTGCCGCGGCCTTTTACGAGGCTCGTCTGGCATCGCCCGCAGGCGCTCGTGCGCTTAATTACCTCAAGGAACGTGGTCTCGATGTCGAGACGATCCGGCGCTTTCGCCTGGGCTGGGCGCCGGATGATCGACAGGCGCTGTGCCGCAGCCTTTCAGGCGATTTTCCCGAGTCGCTGCTGACCGAGGCTGGGCTTGTGCGTCGACCCTCGAGCGCCGCCGCGGGTGAGCCGATCGACTATTTCCGCAGCCGAGTGATGTTTCCGATCGGCGATCGGACCGGCCGGGTGATCGCCTTTGGCGGCCGAATGATCGGTGATGGACAACCCAAATATCTGAATTCACCCGAATCTGCGCTCTTCGAGAAAGGTCGCGTGCTCTACGGCTGGGCGGCAGCGCGCGCAGGCCTCTCGCGCGAAGCGGCGTCCGCGGGGCCTGGGGTAATCGTCGCCGAAGGCTACATGGATGTCATTGCTTTGCATCGGGCGGGTTTCCCGACGGCTGTGGCGCCGCTCGGGACCGCATTGACCGATTTTCAGTTGCATGACCTCTGGCGCCTCGGATCGGAGCCCGTTCTCTGTTTCGACGGCGATGCGGCGGGTCAGCGCGCCGCCGCACGAACACTCTATCGGGCGCTCCCGTTCCTGGGTGCGGGCCGGAGCCTGCGTTTTGCGAGCCTCCCCGCCGGGGAAGACCCCGATTCGATGATCCGCGCCGAGGGACGCATCGCCTTTGAAGCAATTCTCGGCGCTGCAAGGCCGTTGTCGGACATGCTGTGGGAAATCGAGCTCGCTGCGAAGCCCCGCAATACTCCCGAACGCCTCGCCGATGTATGGCGCCGGCTGATCAGCCGGGTCGAGTTGATCCCCGACCGGAAGGTGCAGGCTGAGTACCGCAACCTCTTTTATAAACGGTTCGATCCACGCCCTACCGCTATCAGATCGCGGGAGCGAGTACGGCAAGGCTCGAGTGCGGTACACGACGGCCCACCGCCGCCGCCGCGGCCGCCGCAGCGCCTGCAGCGCGAGATACTGTTCCGCATTCTTCTCAATTTCCCTGGCTTAATTGTCGAGGTCGCCGAGAAGTTCGCCTCTCTCGACCTCCCCGAGGCCGATTTCGACAACCTTCGGCATGAGATTTTAAGGCTCGGAGCCTCGCGGCCGGGGCTTGACGCCGGAACGCTGCAACAACACCTTGTGCAGAGCGGGTTTGCGGCGACCGTGGACGCGCTTCTATCGCCTTCAGTCGATACAGGCTTTGTGGTCCGATGCTCCGATCCGGCCTCCGCGCGTAAGGAATGGACGCATGTGATCAGTATGCTGGGGGGCAGAGAGCGGTTGGTCATGGCCGAGGCGGGCAACGACCTCGAAAGTGAGGTATCGGCGGAGATGTGGGAGCGATTTCGAGCCGCCAGGGAGCAGGCGTTGCAGCAGGGTCTGATCGGCAGTGAAGACCACATTTGACCTGCTCTTGATCGAGAGAATCGTGTCCAAAGATTGTTTTGTCGCGTCCGGCCGCGGCCGGTCAGAAGGTGCGCTTATTTAGGGATGGTGGAATGGCGAGCAAAGCGGCGAACACGGCTGAAGCAACCGAAACGCGCGAGGAGGCAGCAGAGGCTCCGCTCCTCGACACTCTTGCCGCTGCGATCAAGAAGATACTGGCTCGTGGCAAAGAGCGCGGATATTTGACCTATGATGAGTTAAACGCCGCGCTGCCACATGACCAGGTGTCCTCGGAGCAGATCGAGGACACGATGACGATGCTGTCGGAACTCGGGGTCAATCTGATCGAGAGCGAGGAGAGCGAAGAGCCGGCGGTCACCGAGGCCGACGAAGCCGACAGCGAGGTCCGTGGCAATCTCGACGATGACGATATCGGCCGCACCGATGATCCCGTTCGTATGTATCTGCGAGAGATGGGTTCGGTGGAGCTGCTGTCCCGGGAAGGGGAGATCGCGATCGCCAAGCGGATCGAAGCTGGCCGCGAGATGATGATCGGCGGGATCTGCGAGAACCCGCTGACGATCCGCGCGATCATCGGTTGGCGCGACGCTCTCAACGAAGGAAAGATGCTGCTACGTGACATTATTGATCTCGACGCGACATATGGCAGCGGTGGGTTCGAGCAAGTGCCGGCGGAGGCGGTTGTCATTGCATCATCCGAGGCTGATCCAGAGCCCAAGGCCGAAACCGGGAACGGAGAAGACCCTCCGGCCGAGCTCGCGGGGATCGAGAGTGAGCTCGCCGTCGAGGAAGCTGAGGGCGAGGAAAGCTCAGTCTCGCTCGCCGCGATGGAAGCGCAGTTGAAGCCGAGCGCGCTCGCGACTTTCGACGGCATCGCCGACACCCACAAGAAGCTGCGCAAGCTCCAGGATCAGCGGATCAACGCCTTGCAGAAAGGCGAGACGCTGCCGCGGGCGACGGAACGCCGCTATGAGAAGCTCAAGGCGGCAATTATCGAGGATGTCAAGCGGGTGCGCTTGAACAACACTCGCATCGAGGACCTCGTCGAGCAGCTCTACGACGTCAATCGCCGGCTCGTCGCCGATGAGGGAAGACTGCTGAGGCTGGCTGAGGGTGTTGGGATCAGGCGCTCGGAATTTCTGCAGCATTACATCGGCAACGAGCTCGGCGCCAATTGGCTCGATCATGTCGGAACCGTGTCCGGTCGCGGGTGGACAAAATTGGCCGAAAACCACTGTGCCGACGTGGCAAAGCTGCGCGCCGCCGTTGCGCAGATTGCCGCCGAGGCCAAGCTGCCGATCGCGGAGTTCCGCCGGGTCGTGCAGACCGTGCAGCGCGGCGAGCGCGAAGCGAGCCGGGCGAAGAAGGAAATGGTTGAGGCCAATCTTCGTCTTGTGATCTCTATTGCTAAGAAATATACCAATCGTGGGTTGCAGTTCCTGGACTTGATCCAGGAGGGCAATATTGGGCTGATGAAGGCGGTCGATAAATTCGAGTACCGCCGCGGCTACAAATTCTCGACCTATGCGACCTGGTGGATCCGCCAGGCGATTACCCGCTCGATCGCCGACCAGGCACGCACGATCCGCATCCCGGTACACATGATCGAGACGATCAACAAGCTGGTTCGCACCTCTCGGCAAATGCTGCATGAGATCGGCCGCGAGCCGACGCCGGAGGAGCTGGCGGAGAAGCTTGCGATGCCGCTCGAGAAGGTGCGTAA
>Ga0306921_10008608_pt1 | contig 10790 bp, 6 predicted proteins | sample sta12Cox44000080_FD_203760 | JGI IMG/M metagenome (GOLD analysis project Ga0306921, IMG submission 203760) | Lab enrichment of tropical soil microbial communities from Luquillo Experimental Forest, Puerto Rico - statoxic.12C.oxic.44.000.080 (v2)... | ecosystem: Environmental > Terrestrial > Soil...
GCAGCCCTCGCCACCGCCTTCTCGTGACGTTGTTGGTCGCCTCGGCGCTCTGCGCATCCACCGGTTGCGGTGGCGGCGGCGGAAAGGGCACGAGCGGCACCGCCGGCGCCTCGGCGGGCACGAGCGGCGGTGGCGCAGCGGGTACGAACGGAACCGGCGCCGCGGGCACGAACGGGACCGGCGCCACGGCCGGCAGCAGCGGCAGCGCCGGTGCAACTGCGGGCACGAGCGGCAGCGCTGGCGCAAAAGCGGGCGCGGGTGGCGGCGCTGGCGCAAAAGCGGGCGCGGGTGGCGGCGCCGGTGCAACAGCGGGCGCGGGTGGCGGCGCTGGCGCAACGGCGGGTGCGGGAGGGAACGCCGGTGCGAAAGCGGGCGCGGGCGGCGGTGCCGGTGCGAAAGCGGGCGCGGGCGGCGGTGCCGGTGCGAAAGCGGGCGCGGGCGGTTCGAGCGGGGCCGGGGGGCAGGCCGGCGCGCAGGCCTGCACGAACCCGGCGCACGTCTTGCCGCTGAACCCGTCGAACGCGCAGGACGGGATCACGCTGGGCGGGTTCTACGTCGACACCGATACCTGGAACGCGGCGAACTACACGGTCACGCAGACCATGTACGTCTGCGACTACAACAACTGGTACGTGGTGGCGAAGATGGACAACAGCACGGGCGACGGGGCCGTCAAGACGTACCCGAACGTGCACAAGGACTTCGGCAGCGCGCCCGCCATCAGCTCGTTCGCGGCGATCTCCAGCAGCTTCGCGCACGCCGGGCCGCACGTGGGCATCTACGAGTTCGCCTACGACATCTGGCTGAACGGCGTGGCGACGAACGGCTCGACGGAGGTGATGATCTGGACCGACAACTTCAACCAGGTGCCGTCGGGCTCGGTGCAGGAGACCTTCAACCTCGACGGCCAGAGTTACCAGGTCTGGAAGAGCGGCAGCTACATCGCCTTCGTGGAATCGACCACTGTCACGTCGGGAACGGTGAACCTCTTGGCGATCTTCAACCACATCATCTCGAAAGGCTGGATCCCCGCCACCTCGACGCTCGGTGCGATCGACTACGGCGTCGAGCTGGTGTCGACGAACGGCATGGACGCGACCTTCTCGGTCACCGATTTTTCGCTGACCACGAACTGACCGGCGCGTCGGCTGTCGTTGACCGACGCGTGGCCCGCGGACGATAGTGGGGCGAGCGCAGCGCATGGCCAGCCGAGCCCGTCGCCATCGAAGGGATCAGAAGGCCGAGCGGGACGTGCGGCCGCCGACCGCCGGGGACGAGCGACCGGAAGTTTCGCGCGCCGAGCTCATCAGCTGGGTCGTGCTCCTCGCCGCGGCGGTCGGGGCGCTCGTCTGGCGGCACGGCACGGTGTTCTTCTATTCATGGACCGACGAGCAGATCCATTTCTACGTGGCGCACCGGATGTCCCAGGGCGCGGTGCTCTATCGGGACATCGACAGCGCCCGTCCGCCGCTGGTGCTGTTGCCGCTCATGGCGCTCATGAAGCTGGGGGCCTCGCCGCTGCTCGCGGGCCGGGCCCTGGTCCTGGGCACGCAGATCGCCACCGCCGGGCTGCTGTTCTGGGGAGGCGACCGCGTGGCCTCGCGGCGAGTCGGCGCGCTGGCGGCGCTGCTGTTCCTCACCTCTCCGGAGGTGTTTGCCAGGGTTCACTACACCGGCATCCACCTGCCGGCGTTGAGCGTGACCGCGTGTTTCCTGATGGTGATGATGGCGCGGCCGTTTGCGGCCGGGCTCTGCTTCGGCCTCACGTTGGCCGCCGACCAGCACGGCCTGGCGATCTCGGGTGTGCTGGCCGTGGTGACCGTCGTGAGGCGGCCGCGCGATGGCCTCCCCTTCGCGCTCGGGGCCCTCGCCGTGATCGCGGTCGTCTTCGGCGGCGTGTGGGCCATGGGCGGCCGGCACCTCTGGCGGAGCCTGGTCGGGATTCATCTTTTCCATCTGCGCCTCGGGCAGGGCGTGAGCGAACAGTTCTGGGACAGCTTCACGCCCTGGCTGTACGAGCACCTCTACCTGCTTTGGGGCGCCGGGCTGGCCGCCGCGTTGCTGGGAAAAAAGCGCGCGACCGTCGCGAAGGAGGGCTCTGGCCCAGCCTCGTGGCAGGTCGTGCGCGTGCTCCTGCTCGTCGTGAGCGTGCACGTCGCGATCGTGCTCGCGATGAAGGAGTCTGTCTTTCTGTACGTTGCGGTGATCGCTCCGCTGCTGACGTTGCTTGCCGCGATGGGCTTCGATGCGGCGGTGGCGCGGTGGCGCGAGCGGCGCCGGCAGCCGCCGGCCGGGGCCCGGCGTGCCTCGCGGCTCATGGCCGCGGGCGCGCTGGCGACCCTCGCCATCACGGCCGGCGGATGGGCGTCCGCGCGCGCCTATCGCGAGCGCCTGGATGAGCGCCCCTACTCGTTCTGGCCGCACGTGCTCCACGCGCAGGTGCTGAGGTCGCAAGAGCTCGATGTCTCCCGGTGGGTGGACCGCGAATCGATGCTCCCCAAGGCCGGAACGATCTTCGGTGATCCGACGATCGTCTCGCTCCTGGCGCTGCGGAGCGGGCTTCGCGTCTCCGGCGAGCTCGCCGACCTCAATCCCATCTGGGTCGAGGGCGGCACGGTCAGGCCCGAGGAGGTCGTGGCGCGCATCGAGCGCGACGGCGTGGCCGCCGTGATCAGCCCCCCGTGGGGCTTGGTCCAGGACCCGACCTTCAAGTCGTACCTCTTCGCCTGCTACGGCAAACCGAGACCGTTCTTCCCGCCGCAGAGCGGACCGGGCGATCGGCTGCCGCCGTTCATTCTCGTATTCGACCACCTCTCGAGCCGCGTTCCCTGCCAGATCCCTCCGCTGTAAGTCAGCGGAATCGCACGGGAACGGCTCTCATTTTTGGCGCCGGCCTCTCATTTCTGGTGCCCGGCGCACGGATCCGTGATCGCCGGGAATACTAAGCAGTCTTCCACCCCCAGCCAGTCCAGGCCCCACCGTTTTCCCCCCATTTCGGAGGCGCATCATGTCTCTACGCAGCAACGGCAGCCCCAGGTCCCTCGCTTCGCGGCTCGCATGGCTCGGCGCTGCGCCGGCCGCCATCGTGGCGGGGCTGCTCGTCGCCACCCCGGCGTCGGCCGCGTCGCTGACCCAGGTCACCGCCGCGTGGAATGGTGGCAACACCGAGCCCAGCTACATCACGATGTACGAGTACATCCCCAACACCGTGGCCACGAACCCCCCGATCCTGGTGGTCGTCCACTACTGCGGCGGCAGCGCGTCGGGGATCTACGGTGAGGCGCAGGGGGGCGGGATCATCTCCAAGGCCGACGCCGAGGGCTTCATCATGGTTTTCCCCCAGCTCAACGGCCGGAACTGCTGGGATGTGGCGACGACGCCTTCCCTCACGCACGGCGGCGGTGGCGACACGGGCGCCATCGTCGACATGGTCAAGTACGAGATCAAGACGCGCAACGCGAACGCCAACCGCGTCTACTCCATCGGCTCGTCGTCAGGCGCGATGATGACGGAGGCGCTGCTCGCCGTTTATCCCGACGTGTTCAAGGGCGGCGCCGAGTTCGCGGGCGTCCCGGCCGGCTGCTGGTCCGTGCAGTACGCGTCGTCGAACCAGTGGAGCGGGCCCTGCGCCGGCGGTCAGGTCACGCACACCGCGCAGGAGTGGGGCGACATGGTTCGCGCCATGTACCCGGGCTACAACGGGTTCCGCCCCCGCATCCAGCTCTGGCACGGCACGGCCGACAGCACCATCAACTTCGCCAACCAGACCGAGGCCGTCAAGCAATGGACGAACGTTCTGGGGCTGACCGGCAATGGAACGGCGTCCACGGTGACGATCAGCAGCCACTCGTACACGCGCACGCAATGGATGAACTCCTGCGGCCAAACGGTGCTCGACGAGTGGACGGAGACGAGCGGCCCCCACGGCACCGACGCGAACATGAACGGCCAGTACTCGCTCCCGTTCATGAACCTCGACACGACGCCGTTCGCGGCGACGGACCCGCAGGCGGGGTGCGGCACGACCAGCGGCACCGGCGGTAGCGGCGGGACCGCCGGCTCGACCGGCACCGGGACTGCGGGAACGACCGGCTCCGCGGGGAGAGGGGGCACGAGCGGCACGGCTGGGACCACCGGCAGCGCCGGCTCGACGGGGGCGGCCGGACGCGGTACGGGCACCGGGGGCAGCACCGGTAGCGGCGGCACCGGCAACACGACGGGCACGGCCGGCTCGAGCGCGAGCGGGAGCGCGGGGAACAGCGGCACGGGCGGCACCACCGGCACCGGCACGGGCACGGCCGGCACGACCGGGAGCGGGACCGGCGTGGCCGGAAGCGGCAGCGGCGAGGCCGGCACCACCGGGACCAGCACCGGAACGGCCGGGAGCAGCAGCTCCGGCGCGGCCGGCGACAACACGACGGGCACTGCCGGAGACACCGGCACGACCGGAACGGGCGGGACCGTCGGCCAGGTCTCCGGGCCCGGGTGCGCGTGCAACGTCTCGAGCCCGTCGAGCGGCGTGAGCCTGCTCGTGCTGGGCGGAGTCTTCGTTGTGGCATTCGGCCGACGGCGGGCGAGGCGTTCGGCAAAAGACCGTTGAGGTCAGGGCTCGCCGTCGCGAACACGCGTTGCGGCGGCGAGCGCGGTTGATTGGGCGCGCCTGCGGCAAACGCACGTTGCGGCGGTGGGCGCGATAGATTGGGCGTTGTGCAACGGCGGGTCGTCGCTTATTGGCAATGCGACAAGTGCATTTCTCTGGAGATCGGCGGTGGACATGTGCAATGTTTTGCGCCCATGAAGGTCAGGCTTGGTTTAGCCGCAATCGTCGTCGTCGCGCTGTTGTTTCCAAGCCTGCGCGCGTTCGCGCGGACGCCGGCGGACGCCGGCGACGAACCCGAAGAGACGGGCAAGCCACCGGCGCCGGCTGAGCCCCAAGACGAGACGGCGCCCAAGCGGGCGCCGCCGGCCGAGACCGAGGAGACAGCCCCGCCCGCGCCGAGACGGGAGGCCTACGTACCGTTCGCGCCGCCGCCCGCGCCTCTCGGCGTCGCGAACGACAACGCCACCATCCAGTTCGGCATGCTGCTGCAGCCGCAGTTCGAGATGGTGGGCGACGCCGCCGCCGATCTGACGACGAAGAACCTGTTCCTGCGCCGCACGCGGTTCATCGTCGGCGGAACCCTGTTCAAGCACTTCGAGTTCTTCTTCGACACGGACTGGCCAGACCTGTTCAAGCAGGACGGGGCCGAGACGACGGCGTCGTCCTACAAGAACGCGCCGGGAATGAACATCCAGGACGCGTTCGTGACCGCCAAGCCCTGGGCGGAGTTCATCGACGTCGACGCGGGGTTCATGTTGCCGCCGCTGTCGCACAACAGCCTCGAGAGCGCGGCGAAGCTGTACGGCGAGGACTACTTCGCGAACACCTTCCGGCGCAACATCGCCCTCACCAGCGCCCAGGACCCGTTTGCCAGCGTCGTGCAGAACCCGCAAGGCCGGGACCTCGGCGTCCAGTTGCGTGGGCTGGTAGCCGGCGGCCACGTCGAGTACCGCGTCGGCCTCTTCCAGGGATTCCGCGTCGTCGAGATGCCGACCGTCCCCGGCCAACCGGACAGGGTCGGAGGGCTCAACTTCTTCCGCGTGGCGGCGCGGCTGCAGATCAACGTCCTCGACCCGGAGCCTGGGTTCTTCCACGCGGGGACCTATCTAGGTGCGAGGAAGATCCTGTCGTTCGGCGGCTTCTACGATTTCCAGGACCACTACAAGTACTACGGCGGCGACGTCTTCCTCGACCTCCCCACGGGCAGCGCCGGCGTCATCACCTTCCAGGCCAACGTCACGCGGTGGGACGGAGGCGGCTTCATCACGACCATCAAGGCGGACTCGGCGTACATGGCCGAGCTCGGCTACCTCATCGGCGCGGCCCGGCTGAGCCCGATCTTCCGCTACGAGCGCCTCGATGCCCCGCAGGTTCCCCTGGACCCGACGATGCCCGGCAGCCCGCTGGTGGCCGACGCCGGCAATCCGAGCGAGAAGCGCATCGGAGGCGGGCTGGCGTTCTGGCCCTTCGGGTACAACACCAACTTCAAGGTCTTCGGCTCGCGCATTCACCGCGAGCCGGGAGTGCACGACTACAATCAGTTCAACGTGCAGTGGCAGCTGTACTTCTTTTAGAGGGCGGCGTATGACCAAAATCCCAGGGGACGGCGCATGACCACAACCAACGTGGAAGCTCGTCTCGGCGCGGCGCCGCCGGTGCCGATCGCCGGCGTGCGGAACGTGATCCTGGCGTCGTCCCTCGGCACGGTCTTCGAGTGGTACGACTTCTACATCTACGCGACGCTGGCGCCGTTCTTCGCGGCGCTGTTCTTCCCGCCGGGCAACGCCACCGCGGCGCTGCTGGCGAGCTTCGCCACCTACGCGGCGGGTTTCCTGGTCCGGCCGTTCGGCGCCCTGGTGTTCGGCCGCATCGGCGATCTCGTCGGTCGGAAGTACACCTTCCTCATCACCATCGTGGTCATGGGCTTGGCCACCGCGTCGGTGGGTTTGTTGCCGACGTACGCTTCTGCAGGGATGTTGTCGCCCACGATCCTGGTGCTCCTGCGCCTGGCGCAGGGGCTGGCGCTCGGCGGCGAGTACGGCGGCGCGGCGACCTACGTCGCCGAGCACGCCCCCAACGAGAAGCGCGGCCTGCACACGAGCTGGATCCAGACCACCGCGACGGTGGGGTTCTTCCTGTCGCTGGTCGTGATCGGCGCCTGCCGGGCGAACATGGCCGAGGCGACGTTCAAGGCCTGGGGCTGGCGCGTCCCGTTCCTCATCTCGCTCGTCCTGCTCGCCGTCTCGATCTATATCCGGCTCAAGCTGAACGAGTCGCCCGTCTTTCTGCAGATGAAGGCGGAGGGGAAGCGGAGCAAGGCGCCGCTGCGTGAAAGCTTCACCAACTGGGCAAACGGCAAGATCGTGCTCGTCGCGCTGCTCGGCGCGGCGGCCGGGCAGGGCGTCGTCTGGTACACGGGCCAGTTCTACGCGCTCTTCTTCCTGACCACGACGCTGAAGATCTCCTGGGACACGGCCTACACGGTCGTCGGCGTCGCGCTCGTGCTCGGCACCGGATTCTTTCTGTTCTTCGGGTGGCTGTCCGATCGGATCGGCCGCAAGCGGCTGATGCTCGCCGGCTGCCTGCTCGGCGCCGTCACTTACTTCCCGATCTACAAGGCCATGACCCACTTCGGGAACCCGGCGCTCGAGCGCTTCTCGGACAGCACGCGGATCTCGCTCGTGGCCACCGAGTGCCGCATGCACCTGTTCCCGAACCCCAAGACCAAGTACAGCGAGTGCGACAAGGTCCAGGACTTCCTGTCGAAGCGGAGCCTGTCGTTCGACACGACGGACGGGCCGGAGGGCGCGCGGCCGCTCACGACGATCAACGGCATCACCATCGTCGGCTGGGACGAGGCCAAGCTCGGCGCGACGCTCAAGTCGCTCGGGTATCCGAAGGAGGCGAAGAAGGAGGACGTGAACGTCCCGGTCCTGATCCTGCTCGTCTTCGTCCAGGTCCTGTTCGTGACGATGATCTACGGCCCGATCGCGGCTTTTCTCGTGGAGCTCTTCCCCGCGCGCATCCGCTATACGTCGATGTCGCTGCCGTACCACATCGGCAACGGCTGGTTCGGCGGCATGCTGCCGCTGACGGCGGCGGCTCTGGTCGCGGCCAAGGGGAACATCTTCGCCGGCCTCTGGTACCCCGTCATCGTGGCGGCCGTGACGGTCGTCGTCGGCGCCCTGTTCATCCGAGAGACTCGCGAGCACAAGATCGACGTCCTTTAGGGCGCGCCGGGCCCGGCTCCGATCGCCGCGCGGCGCGGGGGTTGGTGATCCCGACGGCGGACACCAGCCCACCCAGCGTCAACAGGCCGGCCATCGCCCAGAGGCCGGCACGGACGGTGTCGGTGGACGCGGCCTGTACGAGCGCGACGATCTCCTCGTGGCTCGCGGCAGGCGCCGCGGCAGCGACCGCGACGTTGAGCGGGCGCCGCCGCGCCTCGGCGAGCGTCGCCCGGGCTCCGGGGTCGAGCGCCGGTTGGGACGCCAGGCCGCGATCGATCGACACCTCGAAGCGCACGGTCACCAGCGCCCCGATCGCGGCGATGGCGAGCAGGCCGGCGACGCGGGCGACCGCGTTGTTGACGGCGGAGGCGATCCCCGCCTGGCGTTGATCGACGTCGCCGAGGATCGTCGCCGTCAGCGGCGCGATGGTCGCCGACAGGCCCAACCCGAAGACGACCAGTCCAGGTAGGAGCTGGGTGGGGTAGATCGCGCGCTGGTCGACCGCGGTCATCAAGCCGAAGCCCGCCGCGGACGTGATCGGTCCGACCGTCATGAACAGCCGGGGGCCGTGCCGCGCCGCGAGGCGGCCGAAGATCGGCGACAGCACGAACAGGATCGCCGCCACCGGGAGCATCCCGAGCCCACCCTCGAGGCCCGTGTAGTGGGCGACCTGCTGCAGGAAGACGGTCACGAGGAAGGTGAACGCCGTCAGCCCCCCGTAGATGGCGACGGTCGCCAGGTTGCCGACGACGAAGTTCCGCTGCCGGAACAGCGCCAGGTCCAGCATCGGGTTCGGCGTCGCGCGCTCGTGAGCGAGGAAGCCGGCGAACGCGACCAGCCCGCCCGCCAGGGGGAGGTAGATGGACGGCGCGCGCCAACCGCGAATCGGCTCCTCGATGAGCGCGTAGATGATCCCCCCGAGCCCGACCGCACAGAGCGCGGCCCCGGCGAGGTCGACCGGCGTGCGCACGCCCGCGCGCGGCTCGGGCGCGGTGCGGGCCAGCGCCCACAGCGTGGCGCCGACCGGGATCACGTTGACCGCGAACACCGTCCGCCACGAGCTCAGGTCGACGAGCGTCCCGCCGACGAGCGGCCCGGCGACGAAGGCCATGCCGGTCCAGGCGGTCCAGGTCCCGATCGCCTTCCCCTGCGCCGGCCCCTCGAAGTGCGAAATGATGAGCGCCATCGAGCTCGGCACCAAGAGCGCGCCCGCCACGCCCTGCAGCGCGCGGGCGGCGATGAGGAGGCCCGCGTCCGGCGCGAGCGCGCACATGATCGACGTCGCGGCGAACCCGACCAGGCCGGCGGCGAACACGCGACGGCGGCCGAACAGGTCGGAGAGCGACCCCGCGATCAAGATGAGCGACCCGAGCGTCAGCAGGTAAGCGTCGACCACCCACTGCTGCTCCGCGATCCCGCCGCCGAGGTCCCGCTCGATCGCCGGCAGCGCCACGTTGACCGCCGCCACTTCCAGAAACACCACGAACGAGCCGAGGATGCTCGCCAGGAGGATCAGTCGCTGGTTTCGGGTCACGGCGCGGGCCTTCGACGGGGCGGGGCTTCTTCGACGGGGCGGGGCTTCGCGGAAAGGTGGGCCCGAACCGCTCTCCCGCAAGGCCTTCGATGTTCCGGGACCCTCGTCGGGCGTCTCGGGGCTCTCGAGGAGCGTTACACTGCGGCCATGAAACGGCCCTCGCTCGCCCTCCCCGTCGTGGTGATGCTCGCCGTCAGCGTGTTGCTCGTCGGCGCCGGCTCGTCGGCCTTTTCCGCGCGGCAGGTCGCCGTGTCGCCGCGGGTGGAGGAGTTCTTCGGCAAGGACGCGGTGTCGGTCGTCCACGGCGCGACCAGCATCGAGATCGCCCGGCTGCGCAAGGACGCGACCAGCGGCGCGTTCACGATCGACGACATCGACCGGCAAGCCGGCCTCGTCGGGCGGGCGTTCCAGGCCATCCTGCTCGACCATGCGACGTACGACTTCCCGCCGGCGGGCGAGTCGGACGCCAAGCTCTGCGGGAACTTCGAGCCCGCGGCCGTGGTCCGGTTCGCGCGCGGTGGGAAACCCCCCGTCGACGTGATCCTGTCCATCTCATGCAGCGAGGGGGGGATGGCGACCGGCCCGACGCTGCCGAAGAAGCTGAGCAAGGGGGCGAGCTATGGCGGCTGGCCGAAGTTCAGGGCCCACATGGGCCCCGGGCAGATGCGCGTGCTCGGGCTGCTCGGCCGCGCCTTTCCCAAGGACATCGAGATCAAGGACTTCATCGCCGCAGCGCACGGCGACTGAGCCGGCCACGGCGCGCGGCAGCTCGGCCGCACCGCCGGGCTTTCGCCTGGTTCGCGGGCGCCTAGGTTTTAGGCGAGGGGGCGGAGATGACCTCGGGCGCGCTTCGCATCGGGAAGATCCGCGGAATCGAGATCCGGGCGCACTTCACGTTCCTGCTCGTCCTGCCGCTCTTGGCCTTCTCCTTCGCGCGCGCGTTCCGCTCGGCGGCGGCCCTGGCGAACGTTCCCCCCGAGCGGCTGCAAGGGAGCCCGTGGCTGTGGGGGCTGGCCGTGGCCGTGGCGCTGTTCGCCTCCGTGCTCTTGCACGAGCTCGCGCACTCGCTGTACGCGCTGCGAAAAGGGGGACGGGTCCGCGGCATCACGTTGCTCATGATCGGCGGCGTCTCGGAGATGGCGGAGCTGCCCCCGCGCCCGCGGGACGAGGCGGTGATGGCCCTGCTCGGCCCGGTGGTCAGCCTCGCGATCGGCGGCGCGTGCTATCTGATTCAGCGCTTCGTCCCGGCGACGGCGTTCAACATGCGCTTCGGGATCTTCTACCTCGGCAGCCTCAACGTGCTGCTCGGGCTGTTCAACCTGCTCCCCGCTTATCCGATGGACGGCGGCCGCATCCTGCGCGCGGTCTTGGCCCCCCGGCTCGGGCGGGTGCGCGCGACGGTGATCGCGGCGCGCGTCGGCAAGGG
>Ga0306921_10008610_pt1 | contig 10789 bp, 10 predicted proteins | sample sta12Cox44000080_FD_203760 | JGI IMG/M metagenome (GOLD analysis project Ga0306921, IMG submission 203760) | Lab enrichment of tropical soil microbial communities from Luquillo Experimental Forest, Puerto Rico - statoxic.12C.oxic.44.000.080 (v2)... | ecosystem: Environmental > Terrestrial >...
ATGGGAACGGGCCGGCATCTCAATGCTCGGTTCTGCACCGACGCACACCGCATCGCATTCAACAGCCTGAAGCGCACTCCCAAGGCTGTAGCTGCCTAGCCTTGGAGCCGGCGTGAACCCCGACGCTCCTGCCGATGCCATGACTGGCGTTCCCGTCAACAGTAGGATTGCCGCATGCGCTCCGCGAGGCTTTCGACGGATAGCCAGCGCTTGCTGCAGGCAGTCGTCCGCCTCAAAGCGCGGCCCATTGGCTAGAGGGGAGGTTTCGTAACAGCGATGCCGCCGCGCGTCCTGTCGCTCCCGCAGCTCTTGACGGAGCAGGAAGTCGCCACAGCGCTCGGCTGCTCAGTGGATACGGTTCGCCGCGAGCGCAAGCGCGGCAAGTTGGGATTCGCCCGGATCGGCGGTCGCATCCGCCACACCGACGATCAGGTTCGCGCGTACATTTCCAATCAGCGAGAAGATCCATGCGAAAAAACCAAGACCGACTCGGAGAAGTCGGAGGTTATTGGCTTAGCAAGCGGCGCGGCAGCGAGGCCTGGTGTCGAACCTGGTTCGATCGCGCAACAAGACAGACTTGCCGCGCATCGCTCGGCACAGAAGATCTTGACGAAGCCAAGCTCGCGCTCGCCGCGTGGGTCATGGCCAATGGAAGAATAGAGCGCGAGCGCCCCGACGCCGTTTTCGCCGAGACCTGCTTCGTCCGCTACTACGAGCAGCACGCCAAACAGCTGGCGAGCGGTGAACAGGCGCGCTACGGCCTGAGGCTGTGGAGCGAATACTTCCCTGGCGCTTTGGTATCCGAGCTGACGCTCGAGAAGCAACGGCTCTTCGTCGCGTCGCTGCGCGACAAGGGATTGAGTGACGGCTACATCCGCCGCGTGCTCGCGGTCGGCAAGGCCGCCCTCAATAGGGCCCAGCGCGAAGGCGAAATCACGACCGTCCCGATGATCCCACTCGCATTGGCGCCCGAAGGCGAGCCGCGCGAGCGGATATTGAGGATCGAGGAAATGGCGGGTCTGTTCGACGCCGCCACCGAGCCGCACCAGACCAGCTATCTTGTGATGGCAGTCGGTACGGGTGCCCGGCCGGGGGCGATCCTTGAGGCGACGACGTTCCTGGTCAGCTTCGAAGCCCGGCTGATCCGTCTCAACCCGCCCGGGCGGCGCCAAAACAAGAAGCGCCGCCCGACGTTGCCGCTGTGCAACACGCTGTTGTCCTATCTCCGGTGCCTGCCGCCCGGCCACATCGTGCAATATCGCGGCCGCCCGCTCGCCGGCATCAAGTCGACCTTCGATCATCTGACGCGGCGGGCGGACCTCGCCGAGGTCTCAGCCTATACGATCCGCCACACAATGGCCGCGGAGATGCGCAAGCGCGGCGTGCCGGTGTGGGAAGTCGCCGGCTTCCTCGGCCATACCAGCGGGTACAAGACGACCGAGCGTTACGCCAAGTTCGGCGCTGATCATCTGAGTGAGGCGGTGCGAGCGATCGAAGGCTATTTCGCCGATCTGCGAGCGCTCGGAATCGCCCTGCCGCAACCACGCTTGCGTGTTAGCAGCGTGTTAGAAAACCAAAAGGGCTCGGCTATTTTAGCAGCCAAGCCCTTGATTTCGTTGGTGGAGCCAACCGGGATCGAACCGGTGACCTCTACAATGCCATTGTAGCGCTCTCCCAGCTGAGCTATGGCCCCAGGAGCGAACGCGGGGGCGAAATTAGGAATATCGAGGCCCGTCGGCAAGCGGAAATTTCCCACCATACGCAGGGTTTAGCGTCAGTGCTCCTCCTCCTCGACATTTTCGATCACCTCGGCCATGTCGTCCTCGTCCTCGCCAAGCTCGGAAGCGTCCTCGAGGAGTTCTTCATCCTCCTCTTCGGCTTCTTCGAGCGCTACGGCTCCCTCTTCCTCCTCGACGGTCTCCGCATCTTCGGTTTCGACTTCGGCGTCGAGCTCGTCGGAACCGACCGGCTCGACCTCCTTCTCGACCGTCGGGGCCGGGCGCGTACGTCGCGATCTGAGGAAGGCCTCCGGGTCATATGGCGTGCCGCATTTCGGGCAAATCACCGGTTCGCGTAATAGATCGTAGTAGCGGGTTCCGCAACTCGGGCAAATCCGTTTGGACCCCCATTCGGGTTTCGCCACCATTTACTCCATCAGATGTTTAGCAAAACTCCTCGGCGCGCCATTGCCACAGGGCATTACCTCTGTCAAAAATAAACTTCCGAAGGTAAATTGAAGAGATTGCGCCGTTCGGCCGGACGATATGGGCTGGCCGTGGCGAGGCTGCAACCGTGTCCCTCAAATTTCCGAGGCCCACTCCCACGATGGCTCACATCGTCCCCTCTCGCCAACGAGTGCGGCAGGCCGTTGGACGGCCTTCCGAGCCGCTCGCTGGCACCATCCGGGTTCCCGGCGACAAATCGATCTCGCACCGGGCTTTGATGCTGGGCGCGCTTGCGGTTGGTCGGACAGAAATTGCCGGCTTGCTCGAGGGCGAGGACGTACTGGCGACTGCCGCGGCAATAAATGCGCTCGGTGCGACTACAGCTGCGGTCGGCGATAGCCGATGGACCGTCGACGGCATCGGGGTAGGCGCGCTCGCCGAACCCGAGGATGTGCTCGACCTCGGCAATTCCGGCACTGGCGCGAGGCTTCTTCTCGGCATGCTGGCTACTCACCCGCTCACCGCCTTTGTCACCGGCGACGCTTCGCTGAGGCAGCGGCCGATGAGCCGTGTGGTCGAGCCGTTGAGCCGGTTCGGGGCGCACTTTCTCACTCGCGAAGGCTCTCGACTCCCCTTAGCGGTGACCGGCGCCGCCAACCCGCTTCCGATCGACTACCGCCTCCCAGTTCCCTCGGCCCAGGTCAAATCCGCGGTCTTGTTTGCTGGCCTGAATACCGCAGGGACAACCACGGTCGTCGAACCGCAGCCGACGCGCGATCACACCGAGCGGATGCTGCGCCATTTCGGTGCGACGATCACGAGCGAGCCCGACGAAGGCGGCGGGCACCGCATCACCCTAGAGGGTCTTCCCGAACTCGCCGCGGCACCGATTAGGGTGCCGGGCGATCCATCCTCTGCCGCCTTTCCGCTGATCGCAGCGCTAATCATCCCGGGGTCCGAGGTCACGGTGGAGGGGGTCGGAATCAATCCGCTGCGCAGTGGTCTCCTCGAGTGCCTGCACGAGATGGGCGCCGATATCGCTGTGCTGAACCGGCGCGGGGAAGGCGGCGAGCCTATTGCCGATATTCGCGCCCGTAGCGGGACGTTGTGGGGCGCCGACATCCCCGCGGTGCGGGCGCCGCGAATGATCGACGAATACCCGATCCTTGCCGTTGCCGCCGCCTGCGCCCGCGGGCGCACGGTTATGCGAGGGCTCGCCGAGTTGCGCGTCAAGGAGAGCGATCGCCTCGCGGCGATTGCCGCCGGCCTCGACGGCTGCGGCGTGCAAGTCGCAGTCGATGGCGACGACCTGATCATCGATGGCGCCAACGGGCCACCGGAGGGTGGCGCGTTAATCGAGACGCAGCTCGACCATCGCATCGCGATGGCATTCCTTGTTCTCGGCCTCGCCGCCCGCAATCCGGTACATATCGATGACGCTGCCCCAATCGCCACGAGCTTCCCCGACTTCATTGGGCTGATGACCCGGCTCGGCGCCGTTGTTGAGGAGGAAGGCTAGTGATATATTGAACAAAATCGCAAACTAGAGGTTGACTTTTTTGGTGCGGTTTGGTATATCAGCGAGCAAATCCGAGGATCAGGTTGAGCCGTAAATCGCAACCAGACCTACAAATTCGCAATTCCGTGCCTGCGGGTGTGCACATCGTGGTCAGAAGCGGTCCGGTCACCTGTAGATCTCCTGTAAAAACAGGTCGGCAGCCTCGGCAAGGGGCCGCGTGGCCCTTCCTCAATTTTGCTTGCGCCGAGTTTACGCGATGAGGCGCGCCGAGGAGTCGCGGTCAGAGGCTGATCGGATGCCGCGGCAGCTATGACCTCTCCCCCGTTCGTTGTGGCGATCGACGGGCCTGCCGGTTCGGGAAAGGGCACGCTGGCGCAGCGGCTCGCCGAGCGCTTCGGCTTTGCTCATCTCGACACCGGCGCGCTCTACCGCGCGACAGCGCTTCTGGTGCTCGACGAAACCGGCGATCCCATGCATCCGATGGCCGCGGAAGAAGCCGCGCGCCGGGTCAATCTGAAGCTGCTCGCCGACCCGCGTCTGCGCGGCGACAGGATCGCATCCACGGCTTCGGTCGTCGCCGCCATTCCCGGGGTCCGGCGGGCGCTTCTCGGCCTGCAACGGGATTTTGCCGAGCACCCGCCGCCGCCGGCGCGTGGCGCCGTCCTTGACGGTCGCGATATCGGCACCGTCGTGTGCCCGGGAGCGGACGTAAAGCTGTTCGTCACCGCCGGAGTGGATGTGCGGGCTGCGCGGCGGGTCCAAGAGTTGTCTGAGCAAGGCAGTGCCGCTATATACGAGAATGTCTTGCAAGATCTTAACGAACGCGATGCACGCGACAGCGGTCGCCGGGCCGCCCCGCTGATGGCGGCGGCCGATGCCGAGGTAATCGACACGACCGCGCTCGATGCCGATGCGGTGTTCGAACGCGCATCCGCCCTCGTCGCGCGCTCGCTCAAGGAGAAGGAATGGCAGCAGTAGACCTCCACACGCGAGAGGCGCCCGCAAAGGATACCTTTGCCGCGCTTCTCGATGAATCGCTGGGTGTCGCCAACAGTCTGGAAGGCACCGTCGTCAAAGGCCGCGTGGTCGCCATCGAGAATGATGCGGTGCTCGTCGATGTCGGCCTCAAATCGGAAGGCCGGGTGTCGCTAAAGGAGTTCGCCGTCGGGGGGGTCGAGCCCGACCTTCATGTCGGCGACACGGTCGAGGTCTACCTCGAACGAATGGAGGACAAGAACGGCGAGGCCCAGCTCTCGCGCGAGAAGGCGCGTCGCGAGGAGGCCTGGACCCAGCTCGACAAGAGCTTCCAGGCGAATGAACGCGTGACCGGCGTCATCTTCGGCCGTGTCAAAGGCGGGTTTACCGTCGACCTCAACGGCGCGGTCGCATTCCTGCCCGGCAGCCAGGTCGATATCCGCCCGGTGCGCGACATCACTCCGCTACTGGGATCGCCGCAGCCCTTCCAGATCCTGAAGATGGACCGCTCGCGCGGCAATATCGTCGTGTCGCGCCGCGCCGTCCTCGAGGAGAGCCGCGCCGAGCAACGCTCCGAACTTGTCGCCAGTCTCAAGGAAGGCCAGATCCTCAACGGCGTCGTCAAGAACATTACGGACTACGGCGCCTTTGTCGATCTCGGCGGGGTCGACGGGCTGTTGCACGTCACCGACATCGCCTGGCGGCGCATCAATCATCCGTCGGAGGCGCTCAACATCGGGCAGAACGTCAAGGTTCAGGTAATCCGCTTTAATCCCGAGACACAGCGCATCTCGCTCGGCATGAAGCAGCTCGAATCCGACCCGTGGGAAGGCGTCGAGCTGAAATACCCTGTTGGCGCCAAATTCCGCGGGCGCGTCACCAACATCACTGACTACGGCGCCTTCGTCGAGCTGGAGCCGGGCGTCGAGGGTCTCGTCCACGTCTCGGAGATGAGCTGGACCAAGAAGAACGTCCACCCCGGAAAGATCGTCTCGACCAGCCAGGAAGTCGAGGTGATGGTGCTCGATGTCGATCCTCAAAAGCGGCGCATCAGCCTCGGCCTAAAGCAGACTCTGGCCAACCCTTGGGAGGCCTTTGTTGAAGAGCACCCGGCGGGCAGCGAGCTCGAAGGCGAAGTGCGCAACATCACCGAGTTTGGCCTCTTCATAGGCCTGCCCGGCGACATCGACGGCATGGTCCACATGTCCGACATCGACTGGAACCGGCCCGGCGAGGAGGCCATTAGCGATTACCGCAAGGGCGATGCGGTGCGGGTCAAGGTGCTTGATGTCGACGTCGAGAAGGAGCGTATCAGCCTTGGGATCAAGCAGCTCGCGGCCGACCCGTTCGAAGCCGGGATGACCAAGCTGAAGAAGGGTGAGGTCGTTACCGCCACCATCGCCACAATCAACGAAGGCGGCATTGACGTAACTATCGGCGAGGGTGTTCCGGGCTTCATCCGGAAGTCCGAGCTGTCGCGCGATCGCAGCGAGCAGCGTCCCGAGCGCTTCGCGGTGGGAGAGCGAGTTGATGCCAAGATTACCGCCATCGACAGGGCGACGCGTAAGATCACGCTGTCGATCAAGGCGCGCGAGGTCGACGAGGAGAAGCGGGCGATGGCCGAATACGGGTCCTCTGATTCGGGCGCCAGCCTTGGGGACATCCTCGGCGCGGCGATTAACCGAGCCCGCCGGCAGGGCGAAGCCGAGGACAAGAGCTGAGCCCCCTCGCCGCGGCGGAGAGCAGGCGGCGGGGCCGCCGATCTTGACGGTCACCAGGGGGTTTGGCACGCTGTGCGGGTGTTGCGATATGAGGCGGGAGCGACGATCGCATGACGAAATCGGAGCTCGTCCAGAGGCTCTCCGAGGCCAACCCTCATCTGTATCAGAGAGATGTCGAACTCATCGTGACCGCCATCTTCGACGAGATCGCCGCGGCGCTCGCGCGGGGTGATCGCGTCGAGCTACGGGGCTTTGGCGCCTTTTCGGTCAAACGTCGCGACGCGCGGGTTGGCCGCAATCCGCGGACCGGCGACAGCGTCTCCGTCGCCGAAAAGCACATCCCTTTCTTCAAGACCGGCAAGCAGTTGCGCGACCGTTTGAACCACAGCGCCGGTCGCGCCTGAAGCCGAGCCTCGCGTCCCGGCCGGCGGGTGAAAATCATATATCGGGCCGCTCTGTTTCTCTTGGTAATATTTTTGATACTGTTCGCCATCTCTAATCGCGGCACGGTAACGGTCGGCTTTTGGCCGCTGCCCTACCTTGCCGAGGCACCACTTTATCTGCTGGTTTTTTTGAGCGTGCTAATCGGGGCTCTCGGCGGCGTTGCTGCCGCATGGATAGCCGGCCGCCGCGATCGTCATGAGCTCAGGAACCGCCGTCGGCGTATCGAGGCGTTGGAGCGAGAGCTCGCGGCGACGCATTCGGAACGGGCGCCCTATCCGGATGCGTCAAGAACACTGCTGCCCAGGCAACGAAGCTCGAGCTAGAGTCGACACTGTTTCTCGTATACCTGTGCGCTATGGGTGACGCTTTCCAAGTTTCGGTGGCTCTGAGTATTGGTACGGTCTTCATCGCCCGTCCGCGTGTCTCTTTCACGGCCTTTACTCCTTCGCGCTTCCACTCCGTCATGAGACCCTCCACGCGCCCTTTACGGTTAACGCTGGTGTCCGATAGCTCCGGGAGATTAAGGTTTTGTTGTGTAAGCCGCGCCAGGATTTGCGGCTTCGCGAAAACGGTGTATGCCGTTGGCCGTGAAGATCCAGCAGGTTCATCGCTTCGGGTCACGAGGAAGTCGCATGATACATCCCGTCATTCTGTCCGGCGGTTCGGGTACACGGCTGTGGCCAATGTCGCGCACACTTCATCCGAAGCAGCTTTTGACTCTGCTCGGTCGCGACAGTCTCTTGCAGCAGGCCGTACGCCGGGTGGCCGGTCGGACGGACCTCGTCCCGCCTCTCGTCGTCGCGAATGAAGAGCATCGCTTTATCATCGCCGAGCAACTGCGCGAGATCTCGGTCGTGCCCCGTGCGCTATTGCTCGAGCCGATCGGCCGGAACACCGCTCCAGCTGCCTGCACCGCAGCCTTGATACTGACCGAAACCGAGCCCGATCCGCTGATGTTGGTGATGGCTTCTGACCACACGATCGCCGATGTGGGCGCGTTTTTGGCCGCGGTGGATCGTGCCGCCGCGGCGGCACGTGCGGGCGCTCTTGTCTGCTTGGGTGTCACCCCGGTGCGGCCGGAGACTGGATACGGCTATATACGTCGTGGCTCGGCATTAGAGGGGGTGGACGGCGCCTTCGCCGTTGGCGAGTTCAAAGAAAAACCCGACTTGGAACGCGCCCAAAAATACATGACCTCTGGCGAATATTTCTGGAACAGCAGCATCTTTATGTTTCCCGCCCGGGTATACCTGGACGAGCTCGAACGGTTTCAGCCGGACATGGTCGCGGTCTGCCGCCAGGCCTTGGCCTCGGCACGGCGTGAAAGCGATTTCATCCGCCTCGGCAAAGAGGCTTTTTCTGCCTGCGCCGCCGACTCGATCGACTATGCGGTCATGGAGCATACGAGACGCGCGGCCGTCGTGCCGGTCAGCATGGGGTGGAGCGACGTCGGTTGCTGGGATGCCCTCTGGGAGCTGGGGGCGAAAGACGAGAACGACAATTCGATCGCCGGGAACGTGATCGCCGAGGCAACCCGGAACTGCTATCTGCGGTCGGAGGCCGGGCTGGTTGCGGCGATCGGTATCGAAGATCTCGTCGTCGTTGCCACCGACGACGCGGTGATGGTCGCGCCGCGCAACCGAACCCAGGAGGTGAAAAACCTCGTCGCCCGCCTGGTCAAGGACCAGCGCGACGAAGCGGATGCGCTACCGATTGTCCACCGGCCGTGGGGGAGTTTCAAATCGCTCCATAACGGGCACCGGGTGCAGGTCAAGCATATCGTCGTCAAGCCCGGCGGCAAGCTGTCGCTGCAGATGCATCATCACCGCGCCGAGCATTGGATCGTCGTTCAGGGCACCGCCAGGATCCGCCGCGGCGAGCAGGAAATGATGCTCTCGGAAGACCAATCGACCTATATCCCGATCGGCACCGCCCACCGGCTCGAAAACCCCGGCAAGATCCCCCTGCACCTTATCGAGGTGCAGTCTGGAAGCTATCTCGGCGAAGACGACATCGTCCGCTTCGAAGATAGCTACGGCAGGAGCTAGTCGCCGAGCCGCGGTGGCTCAGAAGACCCAGATACGGCCTGGTTAATAAGCGTTTCGCATGCCGCGATTGGGGCACGGCTAGGCGTGTCCCGCCGCACTGGACAGCATTGTGAGATCGATGCCGAGCTTGGCGAGCGCGCGGTTCCATTTCTTCTCGTGGTCGAGATCGAACATGATGCCGTGGTCGGCCGCGACCGAGAGCCAGCCGTTGGCTTGGATTTCGGCATCGAGCTGGCCGGGAGCCCAGCCGGCATACCCGAGGGCAAAAAGGCTCCGGCGTGGACCGTGTCCCTCGCCGATCGCGCGCAGGATGTCGAGAGTGGCGGTCAGCGCGATATTGTCGTCGACCACCAGCGTCGCCTCCTCGCTGTAATCGCTTGTGTGCAGCACGAACCCGCGCCCCCCTTCCACTGGGCCTCCAAAATGCACGGGGCGCGAGTTGGCCGAGCCACCGGACGCGATGTCGAGTTGCGCGAACAGCTCGCCCATCGTCAGAGAGCCGAGCGGCTTATTGATCACTAGGCCCATTGCGCCGGCACCCTCGCTGTGCACGCACATGTACACGACCGACCGGGCGAACCGCGGATCCTCCATCTGCGGCATCGCCACCAAGAACTGGCCCGCCAAAGACGTCATCGCGACCTCCGCTTTTCATCATGCCCTTCGCTCCGATCCCGCGAAGCTATACATCTATAAGACCCTTTCATTGCCCGTTCGTGCAAAAAAGCACCTCGCGGTGAGGTTTGCCCGGAGGGGCGTACTATGTTATCGCTCCGCCACCGGACCCCTCCGCAACGGGGCACACGAGTGCCAAAGGGGCCTTGACCCAAACACCACCCGAGGGACTCTCCATGACCATCCAGGTTGGCGACAAAATACCATTGGTAACGCTCAAGCAGATGAGCCCGGAGGGGCCGAAGGACATCACCACCGACGAACTCTTGCGCGGCAAGAAGGTTGTCCTGTTTGCGGTGCCGGGCGCATTCACCCCGGCCTGCTCGCAGCGCCACCTGCCCGGCTTTGTCGACAAGGCAGCCGACATCAAGGCCAAGGGTGTCGACGAGATCGCCTGCGTCGCTGTCAACGATGTTTTTGTCCTGGCGGCGTGGGCAAGGGACCAGAAAGCAGAGGGCAAAGTACGGATGTTGGCTGACGGCAGCGGGGATCTCGCCCGCGCGCTCGGTCTCGAACTCGACCTTACCAAGGGCGGCCTCGGCATCCGCTCGAAGCGCTATTCGATGCTGGTCGACAACGGCGTCGTCAAATCGCTGAACGTCGAGCAGCAGCCGGGCCAGGTCGAAGCATCCGGCGCCGATGCGATGCTGAAATCCCTTTAGGGCGCCCCTCCTCCTCTGCCGGTTAGCCCCGCGCGCTCCCTGCCGAATCGCTGGACCCAGCGGCTTCGGCAATGCGGGTGCGCGCGAGCGCGTCGGCGCGTTCGTTTTCGGGGTGGCCGGCATGGCCGCGCACCCATTCCCAGGTGACGACGTGGCGCGCCGAGGCAGCATCGAGCCGCTGCCACAAATCGACATTCTTGACCGGCTGCTTGTCCGCGGTTCGCCAGCCGCGACGTTTCCAGCCGTTGATCCATTTGGTGATGCCGTCGCGGAGATATTGGCTGTCGCTGTAGAGCCGCACCCGGCACGGCCGCTTCAGCGCCTCCAGCCCGCCAATCGCCGCCATCATCTCCATGCGGTTGTTGGTCGTATCCGGATCGTAGCCGGTCAGTTCCTTTTCCACTCCGCGATAGCGCAAAATCGCCGCCCAGCCGCCCGGACCCGGGTTGCCGCGGCAGGCCCCGTCGGTGAAGATCTCGACCGCGCTCGGCTCAGGCATCGAGCCCATAGGCGGTGAGGCCGGTGATGCCGCGGTGGAAGCGCAGCTTGCGCAGGAACTCCAGGGGATCCTTGGGCCGTA
>Ga0306921_10008614_pt1 | contig 10786 bp, 10 predicted proteins | sample sta12Cox44000080_FD_203760 | JGI IMG/M metagenome (GOLD analysis project Ga0306921, IMG submission 203760) | Lab enrichment of tropical soil microbial communities from Luquillo Experimental Forest, Puerto Rico - statoxic.12C.oxic.44.000.080 (v2)... | ecosystem: Environmental > Terrestrial >...
AAAGGACCAGGACCAATGGGATGGTAAATTTTTGCAAAAACATGCGCCGATGCTCAAGCCCGCAAGCTGATTTCGCAGACGAGCCCCTCGGCACGCCAGTCGAACTGCGCTTTCCCTTTGAGCTGGGCGATCAGCTGTTCGATGATGCGCCGGCCAAAGCCCCTACGGGTCGGCTCCTGCACCGGCGGACCGCCGATTTCCGTCCAGCGCAGCTGCAGCTGTCCGTCCGTTTCGTGCGACCATCGGAGCTCGAGGCGGCCGTCGGCGACAGACAAGGCGCCGTACTTGGCAGCGTTGGTCGCCAATTCGTGCAGCGTGACCGCGATGGCCTGGGCGACATCGGGCTCGAGCAGGATTTGCGGGCCATTCATCGCTACGCGCCTTCCATCGGCCGTCGAATAAGGCTCAAGCTCCCGCGCCGCGATCGCCGACAGCTCGGCGCCGATCCAGCGGCTCTCGACAAACAGCGAAGTGACGTTGGCGAGCGCCTGGATGCGGCCTTCGATGGCCTCCTTGAGGCCTTCCACCGTGCCGGCCTTGGAAAGATGGACGGCTGCTTGCACGTTGGCGAGCAGGTTTTTGCTGCGGTGCTCGGCTTCCCGCGCGAGCGTCGCGATGTGATCCCGGTTGCGCTTCTGCTCAGTGATGTCACGCGCGATCTTCGAGGCGCCGACGATCTTGCCCTCGGCGTTCTTAACCGGAGAGACCGTCAGCGAAACGACGATCAGGCTGCCATGCTTGCGCTGGCGCACGGTCTCGAAATGCTCGATGCGCTCGCCGCGCCGGATGCGCGTCAGTATCGTGCGCTCTTCGTCATGACGATCTTGGGGGATCACGATGGTGATGGGCCGGCCGACTGCCTCCTCGGCGGTGTAGCCGAAGACGCGCTCGGCGCCCGTGTTCCAGCTCGTGATCACGCCGTCGAGGTTCTTTGAGACGATGGCGTCGTCGCTCGACTCGACGATGGAGGCGAGCCAGCGCAAGCGCTGCTCGCTGTCGAGGAGCTCGGCCGCGACGCGCCTGCGGTCGGTGATGTCGATCCCGGTGGGATTGAGGAATGCAACCTTGCCCGACCGATCCCGGATCGGATGCATGGCAAAATCAGTGATGCGCTCGCTGCCGTCCGCGAGCCAATAGCGAAGTTCCTCGCGGAAAACTTGGCCCGCGGCGGCTTGCGCGGTGGCATGGCGGATCCGCGCCTGCATTGCTTCCGAGCCGCGCCACCACGGTGTTTCCCAGAACGGACGGTCGAGGACTTGCTCTCGCGTGTAGCCGCACCATTCCAGCGACAGGTTGTTGGCTTCGCGCAGGTAGCCCTGCAGGTCCATGATGCCGGCGAAAATGCCGGACTGGTTGAACACGGCCCGGTAGATGGCGATGGCAGTGACGTCGCGGTTGACCTCGAGCACGGTATCGTCGCCAAGCAGCTGCATCCGGCTGTCGACGATGACCTCGCGGCCATCCTTGCAGACATGGCGCAGCTCGCCGGACCAATAACGGTCTTTCCGCAGCAGCGAGCAAAGCTCGGCGAACTCGACCGGCCATCGTGTTTGCAGCAGCGCGTGGCTGCTGCGGCCGATCGCTTCGCTGGACGAGAATCCGTAGAGCCGTTCGGCGCCCGTGTTCCAGAACTCGACCGCTCCGTCGAGCCGCCACACAAACATCGGCTCGTACGACAGCGTCAAAAGTCTCGCCAAACGCTCCGCACGTTCGGAATCTGCGCTAATTCCGGGCGACTCGTGTTCGGCAGGTAACTCGACTTCACGCTGCAAGTGACGATCCTTAGCCGTCATGCCCGGAGCCCTTAGGCCGATAACGGCGGCGCCGGCAGGTTACCACGTCCGGAACCCGCCGGCGCCGCCATGAGCAAGCATGCCAGGCATCCGGAAGTAAAAGCGATTTCTATGGAATGACGCCGGCACCGGCGGCCACCGTCACAGCGCGATGTCGCGCTCCATGGTGACGCGCGCCGGCGTGAACGCTGCGGCGAGCGCTCTGAGCTGAGCACGATCGACAAAGGCGGGGATGATGGTCCGCGCCTTGATGCCCTGAGTGAGCGCGACCGTGTCGGCGAGGCGCGGGTGCACGTTCCAGCGCATGGTCTGAGCGCGCCCGCTTTTGACCATGTGATCGGCCGGCGTGGTCGGATTGACATAACCGGTGAACAGGATCGTCGGCTCGGGCTTGTCCTGCCAGTCGCGAAACAGACGCGCGGTGGCGCCCGAGGTGCCGTCGGCGGAGCCGGCCAGCATGATGCCACGCGCGCCATCGATCGGCTTTGCGATGTCCAAAAGTCGTTTGAGATCGTCGCCGACGTTCGGCTGCAACGAGGCGCGATCTTCATCGCAAAGATGGCGCAGCGCGTTGCGCATGGCGTTGTCGACAAAAATATCGCTGCGGCTGCGCTGCAGAAATTCGAGCGCGATCTCCGGGCCGCGGCCGTTGGCGGGAACGGGAAGCAAAAGCGGCCCGCGCGTGGCAATGTCCGCAAGCTTCTCCCAGCATGAGGCGAGTGGCGCGGCATAGCTGCCGTAGGAGCAATCCATCAGCGCCGTGCCAGTCGGCGTTGCCGGCACATCGTAGGCGTAGACGATCGACTCGGCGCAGATATCGCCCGTGTAGAGCAGGCCGTCGCCTATGCCGAAGTGAAGCCAGATGCCGCCCGGCGCATGGCCGTTGCGGCCGGTCTCGACCGCGATGCCGAGCACCTCGGCGCGGCCGCGTACCGGCAGCGGTCTCGCTACGATGTCTGTCGGCAAGGCGCGCAAGACCGCTTCGGTGCCGTAGACCGGCGGGTTGCCGAGCTTGGGCAGGAGCGACAGCCCGCCGACGTGGTCGCGGTGGCCGTGGCTCAGCACCAGCGCATCGACCGCCCCGATATCGGCGACCTGCGGAAAAAGCCCGGGCGGCGGGCCTTCGCCGAGGTCGAGCATCAGGCGCTTGCCCGCGGCCTCGATCAGGAAGCAGGCCGGCCCCTTGGCGCCGACGCCGGAAATCAGCCGCAACGAGGCCGCGCTCTGGGTCATGGTACTGCGATCCGCTTTGGCGCTCAGAAATGGCCCGTTGGCCGCGACATTGACAAGCCCCGGGGGCGTCCTTAATCAACGCCCCAACTCAAGGATAATCCCATGAAAGTGCGCAACTCATTGAAATCGCTTCGCGGCCGCCATCGCGACAACCACATCGTGCGGCGCAAGGGCCGCGTCTACGTCATCAACAAGACCCAGCGCCGCTTCAAGGCCCGCCAGGGCTAAACTGCCGCCCATCCGCTGGCCTGCCCAATTGCGCCGCATTGTGCGGGCAAAGTGGCCCTGTTCGCGCTTGTTGCCACGGGCCAAGCGAATAGATTATGGCCATGCGGTCGCGATTCTTAAAACTCGCTCACGGCGCCGCGCTCGCGGTTGTCCTTGCCCTGCCGGCAGGGGCGCAGGAAGTCGGCCGCGAATGGGTTCATCCGCCGCGCAACCTGCCCAAGGGCGGGCACGGCCATGAGCGCGTCGATCTCAACACCTTGTTCGATGCGCTCAAGATCGCGCCCGACGAGGCGAGCGCCAAGGCCATCGAGGAGCGCATCTGGGCGGCCTGGGCGGTGTCAGGCAGCGATACCTGCAATCTGTTGATGAGCCGGGTCAAGGCGGCGTCCGACGACAAGGACTTCGATCTCGCCATCAAGCTTCTCAATGCCATCGTCGCGATCAACCCCGGCTATGTCGAAGCCTGGAACGAGCGCGCCACCATCTACTTCCTCAAGGACGATATCGCCCATGCGCTCGCCGACCTGCGCGAGGTGTTGACGCGCGAGCCGCGCCATTTCGGTGCGCTGGCGGGATTGGGTTTGATCCTGCAGGAGCTCGGCGACGACAAGCACGCGCTCGAAGCCTACCGCCGCGCGCTTGCCATCGATCCGCATCTCGAGCACGTCGGCGAGGTGGTCAAGACCCTGACCGAGAAGGTCGAGGGGCAGGATATTTGATCTACTGGTCTTCCGTCCCTGCGCCGACAAACGCAATGCGCATAAAGTTCGTCGCACCAGGCGTACCGAGCGGCACGCCGGCGACGATGATGACGCGCTGGCCGGCCTTGGCGAAGCCTTCCTTGAAGGCGAGCCGGCAGGCACGCTCCACCATGTCGTCCTGATCGTGGGCATCCTCGGCGATTACGCAGTGGATGCCCCAGACCACCGAGAGCTTGCGCCCGGCGGCCTCGATCGGCGACAGCGCGATGATCGGGCACTGCGGCCGCTCGCGCGATACGCGCAACCCCGTCGAGCCCGACGAGGTCCAGCACACGATGGCCGAGAGGTCGAGCGTTTCGGCCACCTGCCGCGCCGCGGCCGCAATGGCGTCGGCGCCGGTCGCCTCGGGCTCGGTGTGCAGCACATGCAGCGAGCCGAGATACATCGGGTCGCGCTCGACCTCCTCGGCGATGCGGTTCATGGTCGCCACCGCCTCGACCGGAAATTGCCCCGCTGCCGATTCTGCCGACAGCATCACCGCGTCGGCGCCGTCGAAGATCGCGGTGGCGACGTCGGAGACTTCGGCGCGGGTCGGTACCGGGCTTGCGATCATCGATTCCAGCATCTGCGTCGCGACCACCACCGGCTTGCCGGCGCGGCGGCAGGCGCGCGTCATTTCCTTCTGCACGCCGGGCACTTTCTCCAGCGGCATTTCCACGCCGAGATCGCCGCGCGCCACCATCAGCGCGTCGGCGAGATCGAGAATGTCGGCAAGCCGTGCCACAGCCTGCGGCTTCTCGATCTTGGCCATCACCGCGGCGCGGCCGCGCGTGATCTTCTTGGCTTCGGCGACGTCCTCCGGCCGCTGGATGAACGACAGCGCAATCCAGTCGACGCCGGTATTAAGCGCTGCTTCGAGATCGGCGATGTCCTTCGGCGCCAGCGCGGCGAGCGGCACCACGGTGTCGGGCAGGCTGACGCCCTTGCGGTTCGACACTTTGCCGCCGACTTCGACGCGCGTCGTGATGCGGTCCGGCGTAACGTCGGCCGCAACGAGCCGCAGCTTGCCGTCGTCGATCAACAGCGCATCGCCGCGCTTGATCGCGGCAAAGATCTCCGGATGCGGCAACTGCACGCGGGTCGCATTGCCCGGCGCGGGATCGGCGTCCAGCACAAAGGCCTGGCCCGTGTCGAGCTCGGCGGTGCCGTCCTGGAACGCGCCGAGCCGCAGCTTCGGTCCCTGCAGGTCGACCAGGATGCCGATCGGCCGGCTGTAGTCGGCCTCGACGGCGCGGATCGTCGTCACTAGCGCGCGCAGCACCTCGTGACTGGTGTGGCTCATATTGATGCGAAACACGTCGGCGCCGGCTTCGAACAGGCGCGCGATGACGGCGCGGTCCGAGGATGCAGGGCCGAGCGTTGCGACGATCTTGCTGCGGCGCTGCCGCCTCATGGCTTCTTCGGTCCGGGCGCAGACGGGGTCGCTGCACCTGGGCCGGCAGGCGGGGCGGGCGGGACGGCGGCATTGCCGGGCGGCGGCACCTTTGGCTGCTGCGGCTGCTCGGCGGACTCGGTGAGCTGCACGGTCCAGGCGCGCTGCTCGCCGGTATCGACCTCGAAGAAGCCGGTGCGGTCATAGCCGTGGGCGAGGCAATCGCCGATGCCGCGGATCGTGAACTCGCGGTCGCGGGTGCACATGTAGGAATGTCCGGTCCATTCGCCGCCGCGATCGTAGTCGATGGCATAGACATAATAAAAACGTGCGACGAGGTTGCCCTTGAGCACGGTCTCGCAGGTCCGCGCCGGCAAGTTCCACCAGCCTTCGGTGGTCCAGCCGTCGGAGTCCTTGTAACCGACCGCGACGCCGACCCGGCTCGGCGTGTTGTTGCACAGCCGGAAATCGGCCGCCGCCGGCCCGACCGCCGCCGCAAGCGCGGCCGCTGTCACGACGGCTGCCGCGAGCGCGCTCAGCACGGGTCTCCGAAAGGTCGCATCTGTCATCGCGGCTTAAGAATCCGGCTTAGGCGGACGGCCTGTCAACGACTATGGCGCGGAAGTCGGTCACGTTCGTAAACGTCGGTCCCGGTATAAACAAGTCGCCGATGGCGTTGAAAAACCCCGTGGAATCGTTGTCGGCGAGAAACGCGGCGGGATCGAGGCCGCCCGCCTTGGCCCGGCTCAGCGTCGTCGGATCGACAAAGGCGCCGGCCGGGTCGTCGGGCCGGCCGCCGCCGCCGTCGGTTCCGTCGGAGTCGGCGGCCAGCGCCGAAATGCCGGGAGCGCCGGCAAGATGGAGGGCAAGCGCCAGGCTGTATTCCTGGTTTGGCCCGCCACGGCCCTGGCCGCGCAAGGTCACGGTCAGCTCGCCCCCGGACAGGATCACCGTCGGGCGGTCCGCCGCGCTCAATTGCCGCGCGAGCAGCGCCTGCTCGGCCGCGACCTCACGGGCTTCGCCTTGCAGACGGTCGCCGAGCACGACGCATTCGTAACCGGCGGCCAACGCCCGGGCCTGCGCCGCCTTCAGCGCATCGGCGGGCCGCACCACGATGCGGTAGGTCGAGCGCGCGAAGGCTTGATCGCCGGGTTTCGGCGTCTCGTTGGCTGGATTGTCCAGCGCCTGCGCCACGGCGCCCGGCAGCGCGAGCTGGAACCGCCGCACGATGGCGCGGGCATCGTCCAGCGTCGTCGGGTCCGGCACCGTCGGGCCGGAGCCGATGACGGTCGGGTCGTCGCCGGGCACGTCGGAGATCGCGAGCGTCGCCACTTGGGCCGGGTAGGCGAGGTGGGCGAGGCGGCCGCCTTTGATGCGGGAAAGGTGCTTGCGCAGCGTGTTCATGTCGCCGATGGCTGCGCCGCTGCGCAGCAGCGCCCGCGTCACCGCCTGCTTCTCGGCGAGCGCGATGCCGGCGGCCGGCGCGATCCAGTTGGCCGAGGCGCCGCCCGAGAGTAGCACCAGAACGAGGTCGTCTTTGCCGGCTGCTTGCGCGGCCGCCAGCGCCCGCTCGGTACCGGCGAGGCCTGCCTCATCCGGCACCGGATGGCCGGCCTCGACCATGGCGATGTGGCGGGTCGGCCGGCCGTAGCCGTGCCGGGTGACGGCGATACCGGACAGCCGCGCCGGCGGCAGGCGGGCAAGATCAAGATAATGTACTTCCGCGACCTCGGTCATGGAACCCGCGGCCTTGCCGGCGGCGAGCACGATCAGCCGGCCGCCCGCCGGCGGCTCCGGCAGGTTCGGCGGCAGGCACTGCGCTGGGTGCGCCGCCGCGACCGCGGTGCGGAACAGCGACGCCAGGAGCTCACGCGGTGCGACGGCGGTGGTCACGGTCATCGGGTTTGGTGTCTGGAAAGCCGCCGGTGCGGCCTTTATCTTTGTCATAGTTAGAACGCGGAGGAGATCATGGCTACCGACGATAAGACTCGGGTCGAGCTCGAGGCCGCCGTCTACCGCCGGCTGGTCGAGCATCTTCGCGGCCGCACCGACGTGCAGAACATCGACATGATGAATCTCGCGGGCTTTTGCCGGAACTGCCTCTCCAACTGGATGAAGGACGCGGCCGACGCCAAGGGCGTGCCGATGAGCAAGGACGAAAGCCGCGAGATCGTCTACGGCATGCCGTTCGACCAATGGCGGGCCAAGTACCAGAAGGAGACGACGCCCGAGCAGAAGGCGGCATTCGAAAAAGCAAGCCAAAAGCACTGAGGCTTTGGCTTTTACGCGCTCAACCTGTGCAGAACGTGGATGAGCGGATTGCCGACTTGATCGAAGTAGGCTGCCGGTCGAAACCTCTGGCAACGCAAATGCCAGGAGTACTCGATGGCCACCGCCGCCGCCGCCAAGGATGAACAAGCCACCCACCGCTTCGCCAAGGATCAGCTCAAGGCGTTCGTCGAGCGCGTCGAGCGGCTCGAGGAAGAGAAGAAGGCGATCTCCGACGACATCCGCGACGTCTATGCCGAGGCCAAGGGCAACGGCTTCGACATCAAGACGCTGCGCGTCGTGGTGCGGCTACGCAAGCAGGACGCCGACGAGCGCAAGGAGCACCAGGCCATTCTCGAGACCTACCTGCACGCGCTGGGGATGATTTGATCGGAAAAGTTACTGCAATCCCGCGGTGCGGGCCGTCATCGTCGCGTAGGTGACCGTCGGCAGGAACACGATCGCACTGCCGCTGAAGTTATCCTGCGTCAATCCCACGCTCGGGTCGGATGTGAACGTCATCATCACCGAGCTCGAAGGCTTCACCATCAGCGCCGCAAGCGTGGTGAGATCCTTGGTGCCGAGCACGAGCGTTGTGAGGAAGTGATGCACGTTCGGCGACACGATCAGCGCGCGTAGCCATGGATTGTCGAGCCGCTCGCTCGCCTTGACCGCGATCGCCGCCAGCTGGATGGCGCGCCGGAAGGAGGTTCTCGGCTGATCCTTGACGCCCTTTTGCGCCACTGTGGTCGCGCTTTGGCTCATGACCGCGCTTGCCGCGGCATCAGTCGCCGCCGCGGGCGACGGCGGCGCGGCGTAGCTGAGCGCAAGCGTCGGCGGCACGCGGTCGGCGGGCGCGTCCGGCGGCGGGCCGACCGCAGCGGTGGTGTTGGGATCGGCGCTCGCGACTTCGATGCGCGGGCGCAGCGCGCCCTGCAACGCCGTGGCGCCGGTATCGGGTTGGCCCTGCCAGTAACCGCGCGCGGTGATGACGTCGTTGGCGGCGCCCGTTGCGGCGCCCTGCACCGTGTCGTTCTGCGGCGCGGCGGGCGGCGCCGCGGCGGTGCGCGCGGCCGGAGCCGCTGCGCCGTGGATCAGCTTGGTCTCAGCCGCAGCCACCTTGCTCGCGGCGGCCTTCACCTTCTCGGCGGCGGCAACCGCGACGGCTTTGACTTTTGTCCGGGCTTTCTCGGCGATGGTCGGTGCTGGTGCCGCGGCCGCATCGGCCTCCTCGTCCTCGTCCGAGTTCTTTTTGAAGCTAAAAAGCTTGGCAAACGGATTGCGCGACGAAGGTTCGTCGCTCGCCACCTCGGTTTCGACGTTGCCGACGTCGATGCCAGCAGCGCGCGCGGTCGCGACCGAGTTCGCCGACGGCGCGGCGCCGTGCTTCTGGATGTCGGCAAGCGCCAGCGCATAGCCGGCCATCGGCTTGCCGTCGCTCGGAATCTGCACGGTCCGGCCGTCGGGGAAGACGCGCGCCAGTTCCTGGCGCGTCATGCGCGGCCACATCCGCACGCTGCCGGTGTCCATATGGACGAACGGCGAGCCCGAGGTCGGATAGAAGCCGACGCCGCCGCGGGCGAGCCTGAGCCCGATCACGCGCAGCTCGGTCAGCGGCACGCCGGGAACGTAGAAGTCCATGGCGTGGCCGAGCATGTGCTGGGAGAAGCGCGCCACGCCGGCGCTGCGGTGCCGCAGCATGGCGTTGGTCTGCGGCGAGCGATAGCCGCACACCACCCAGATCGGTGCCTTGTTGCCGGCCTCGCGCTGCACTTCCCAGACGAGGTCGATCAGGTGCGGGTCCATCTTGGTGGATTCGCTGCGGCGCCAGTCGCGCAGGAACCAGTTGAGTTTCTCCAGCGCGGCTTCGTTGTACTTGCCGTCGCGCTTGTAGGTGATGGTGATGTCTTCGTCGGTATGGATGTGGTGCATCGAGATAGTGCGCGTCTCGCCCTCGGCGATCGCGTTTTGCAGGCCTCTCGAGCCGATAAGGAGCAAAAGAACCGCGAGGCCGCACGAAGACGCGGCGCGCGTCGAAGCAAATCCCGTCAGTCCCCGCGCCCTACCAAACGGCACTGGCGATCCCACCGTGACGCGTTGCAACTTCACCCGCCACAGCGGCGCGCCGCGGCGGGTATGGCTAACGCAGTGTTAATGGGAAGGGTTAACGAAGTCTTTTGCGTCGCCACCCCACCCCCGACGCCACTAGGGCTAACGTCGCAGTGTGGCAAAAAGTGGCCAATTGTGCGGCCTGGGGACAGCGCGCCCCGTCGCCTAAGCCCTTACGGGCGCGGTGGTTAATGGTCCGCCCGCGCGGGCAGGCGACCAGCCCCGCTAGCGTTGATAGGTGCCGTTGCGGGTCTCGCGGCGTTGCGGAGTCGCGGCATGGCCGCGGACCGGTGCCGGCGGCACGGTGCTGTACGAGCCGAACAAATGCGAGAAAAAGCCGCCGCCGTCCGCGCCGAACCGGCTACCGCCGAACAGTGGCGTCCCGTCCGGGATCGCCAGCGCCTCACGGCGCACGGCGCTTTCACGCCGCTCAACCGGGACGTCGGCGACCTTGCGCTCGTCGCCTTTGAGGACCGCCAAGAGCTGCCGGTCGCGGCCGTAGACGTCGTCGCGGAATTGCAGCTTGCCGTCGTCGTCGACGAAGGCGGTCTGGTAGGTCAGGTTGACCGGGATGTAGGTCGGCAGCTGGATGTCCTGCTCGCCGCCCTGGGCGATCATCTTGTTGATGCGCTCGAGCGAGTAGCCGTCGTTCGGCCGCGCCAGCGACAGCAGCACCTCGGCATATTTCGGCGGGTCCTGCACGCGCATGCAGCCGTGGCTGTAGGCGCGCTTGTCGTAGGCGAACAGGTACTTGTCCGGCGTGTCGTGCTGGTAGACCAGGAACTTGTTCGGGAAGTTGAAGCGGATGCGGCCGAGCGCGTTGTGGTCGCCCGGCGGTTGCCAGATGTGCACGGTGCCGTCGGGGTTCCTGCCGACTTTCAGCCCCATGCGATCGAGCACGGTGGGATCGGACTGCAGTGCCGGCAGGTATTCGTGGTTCACGATCGACGGCGGCACGTTCCAGGTCGGATTGATGGTGATGTATTTCATGTCCGCTTGCATGATCGGCGTCGGCATTTCCG
>Ga0306921_10008617_pt1 | contig 10785 bp, 9 predicted proteins | sample sta12Cox44000080_FD_203760 | JGI IMG/M metagenome (GOLD analysis project Ga0306921, IMG submission 203760) | Lab enrichment of tropical soil microbial communities from Luquillo Experimental Forest, Puerto Rico - statoxic.12C.oxic.44.000.080 (v2)... | ecosystem: Environmental > Terrestrial > Soil...
GTGAGGACCAGCCTGCGTCTTCCTTGATGTATTCGCTCAGAGACTTCGCTTCCGGCCTCCGGTCTTCAGTTGCGTCAACCGCTGGGATGGCATGTCACGCAGCCCCCTACCGATGCCGCTTTTGGCACACTAGCCGCCGGATCCCGGCTCATCACTTCAAGCAACGCCAAGACCTGTTCCGCGGTCGCCCGGTTCTGGCCTGGAAAAATCTCGGTGACGGCCTATGGCTTGTTCCTAGCAATCCCTGGCTCCCAAGGGGAAATGTGCTTCCGAGATGCACCGGTCAGCCGAAACCGGTCACATCGAACCTGGGTAATATCCCAGCAGACTCCTGCGGTGAGGAAGGCCCAGAGGTAAAAAAAGGGCTCAAGACGCCTGTGCCATCGGTACAAGGTTCGCGGCGTGTGGCGAACGAGCTTATTTTCCTGCCAAGATGTTGAAAGCTGCTATGAGGTTGGTGTTGTTACCTTCGGTGAAACGTCGCTTTCGCTACCAGATTTGCGCGCATTCTTCTCACTGCCGTTTGGTGCGTGTTTAACGCTTTTGATGCCAAGTGCTCTTTATTCCGATGAATTCGCACAGAACTTGTTTGTCGAACTTTTACAGTCGTTCGATGATGGTGGTCAGGCGTTGGATGAGCTGCGTCACTTTCCCGGGGATCCTTGGAAGCGCGTCGAAAATGAAATGGCAGGATTGCCTGACTTTATAGCGAAGAGTCCAAAGGGAATTGAAACTGAGAAGCAGCCCCGACGACTAGCAATCACTGAAGCGCGTGAGTTTGCGCAGCTGCAACTGAATCCGAAAAACTTAGGCGAAGAGTTCAAAGCTTTTATGTTCGCATGGGAGGGATCGATCAACTTTACCGGACTCGGTGCTAGTGCGATGTCGAAGGAGCGATTCCTAGAGACTTTTGGCCGATTGGCGCTGACGCTTCGTTTGCCCTTTATGCGCAATATTATCGAGCATCCCGAAATCCTTCGAGACAACGGGCGCGGCGACGAAACTGAGGAACATCCATTGCTGCGGATCGCACGGTCGAAGTATTTCCCAGGCAGTATCGAGGAAAGTTTGGTGCTTCAATTTATGAACGATCGCGTCATCGCAGAGGGAATTCGCGAAGAGGATCACCCCGCAACGACTCGACGGCTGGCCACGTTGGTGCGCCGTGCTCGTTGCTGGGCCGAGGAATTGCTGGAACGTGACCCAGAAACCGTCAATGCGATGTTCAAAGAGAGTACTGAGGAATCCATTGAGAGCGTCCGCGTGTTGCTGCGACAAGAATTAGGACCTGATCCCGCCGATGATAATGACGCTAGTGCAGCTGAGGCATTGATGAAATGGGCTAACCACCGTGGATTTGAGTCGTCCAAGAATCGGGTGGGACTTTGGCAATTGGTCGTCGAAGTGGTCGACGCTGCGCTTTGGGTCGGGTGGCTGTTCCCAAGAAGAAAAAGCCTCCCGCGGTCTGTTAGGAGGCTTCTCAGGGGAGATTAGCGAGCGGACGAACTAAGGTTCAAGCGTTCCTGCTTCGCGCTTCACCTGGCAGCGTAAGATCCACCGCACGAAACCGTTGAGGTCGGCTTCATCTTTAAAGAGCCCGTCGTCAAAAGTTATTTCCGACAGAGAATCGACCGACACCGTTGTTTCGGAATTCTTCGGGCGAGTAGGTTTCTTCATAACTCATAACAACGACGAAAGGTGTTGCTTGGTAACCATAATCGAGAAATATTTCTTCGCGTCTTCCTTCGTGACGACCTCGCGGTAATGCTTCTTTAGCATCGCTTCAGAATGATCGGCCTGTTCAGCCGTCCAGGTAATGCCGTGGATGGCGACGGCGTAGGAACAAAAGGAATGTCTGAGGATGCCGAATCGACGCTTCGATCTTGAAGTCAAACGGCTCAAAGCGCTGGGAATAAATTGGCCAAGCAACGGTGGGAATACCTCACGTCAAGCGACCGCTCAAAATTCAAACAGCGAACGCTGAAGTATGCCCCCTTCAAAGAAGCAATTCTCAGTCTCCTGAATGATATCGATTGGCAGTCCCTTATCGACGTTTCCAACCCGGAGTTGCAGAAAGAGCTGGCCGAAGGGCGGATGATGGAATTGTAACTTCGCTTGAGGAGTCTCAAAGGAGGCGGAGAAACAACGGTGCAATCGAAGGATGCTTTTGGACTGTCATAGGCTTGTCTCCTTGATCCTTGATTGCCGAGTTTGGCACTTCGGGACGCGGCGAAATTTTATCGCGACTCCTGCAGCACATCGCACAACTCCCCCTAACGCCGAAGAGATCCGTGAATGTTTTCCTTCCGAGCGCGCGTTCCAGCCGCAAGACAACAGACCGCTGAATCATCTTAACGACGCCTTGCCGCCATACCCCTTTCCTTCCGTAGGAGGCACTTCTTGCGGCCCACCCCAGAGAAATGTCACCGACGCGCTGATGATATCCACGCCCAGGTCGAATTTGCCACGAAGATTATGGCCGAAAGCATCCGTGGCATTAACCGTTGGAGAATTGACGAACAAGTGAGCGTAGCCGAAGTCGATAGCTGTCCAACAAGTCGGTTTCCACTGAAATCCGGTCGAAAGCCAATAGAGATTGTCCCCTGGAATTCGGGGGCTTTCAAAGGCGGCGCCTCTGATCGGAGTTTCATCGTACGCGAAACCCACCCGCAAAGTTAAGCAGCGCCTGGCGTACCATTCGAGACCGGTTGAAAAACGGATCGTATCCCTATAAGCCAATATTTCCATAGTGGCCGGCGTTTTCGGATTCGCGAAGGTGATGGGAATAGTCTGGAGGCGGCTCCAGCGGGTCCAGTTAATGTCACCCAGCAACGCGAACCGCTGCAGAAAGCGCTGATAAATGCTGAAATGGTAGATCTCCGGAAGTTCAAGGCGCGCGGTTGCGCTCTGATTGGAGAATACTTTCTGCAATACAGTCGGTTCTGGAAATTGGACTGGCGCTCCGGGCGCGGTCAGGACCGGCACACCGCGAAACTCGACCGAGCCTTGGATATTGTGAGTGATGCCGGAACGATAGCTGACACCAATTCGGCCATCCTGGAGGAACGAGTTTTGACCCGGCTTGAGATACTCGAAGATTGCGCCAAGCATGAAACCGACGCTCCAATCGGATCCGCTCAGCTCCGACACACCATCCCGGCCTTGCGGCATGAAACCATTGTTCGCATAAGCCCGCTCGGTCGCTTGGACAATTCCAGGGATCGCGAAGCTCGGAATACTCCGAGCTGCGAGCTGCTCGGGGAGAGCGGCAAAAAAGGGCGTTAAAGCCTTCTGCAGAGCCAGCGCACCGAAGTCGACTGCCTGAGTCAGGCGTGCCGGAGCGTACTGAATATCCGCGCTGGCACCGATCGATAAACGATCGTAAAATCGGTAGGCCACCGTTGGCTGGATATCATAAGTCGTCAGTTTTGACCGCAAAGCTTGGTAGCGGCCCACCCAGTCCGGACTGTAGTCGGTCTCCAGCCCCCAGGGCACACTGAACCCCATGCCGACGGATAGGTCGCCATATTGAGGGCTGCGAAACACCGGCTGGGACAAATAAAGATTGGGAACGACTTTATCTATCCCCGGATCGCCATCGTTACCCCCGGTCAGCGGCTCCCTGTTAAACTGAGTACTCGGCGCGAGCAGACGCGAACCCTGGTTCGAAAAATTGGCTGAAGGCAGGATTCCATTAGCAGCCGCTTGAAACTCGCCATGATCTAAAAGCACGATCCCGGCTGGGTTAAAGAAGATCGTTGAAATATCTTCGGCTGAAGCGGCGCCACCGGCGTAAGCGGTTCCAAGCCCGCTTACACTTCCTTCGTTAAGCTGGACACTGCCCGCCTTGGATAGGGTCGGAAGAAATGGTCCGAAAGCAACTGCTCCGATTACAAGCAAGAGGGTCCTTCTTCGACTTCTAGTTGCCTTCCTGATCTGGCGAATGAGAGTTGAAGGAGGGTTAAGAATTTCTCTAGAAAGACGGAAAACCTTAAAATTACAATTCAATTCCAAAAAAACTTTCGACGGTGTCATCAGCGGCACCGGTAGTTTAGTAAAGCTAGGCACCGACATCTTGGAGTTGACTGCCGACAACCTCTATAGTGGTAGCACCACGATCGAAGATGGTGTCCTAGTTGCAGGCGTACCAATCGCCGGTCAGGGAACATCTTTCGCACTCGGCAAAGGAGACGTTTTCTTGCTGGCAGGAACCCTTCGCACGCCGAGTCTCGATCCGCTGACCATCAATGTCGGGGGCAATTATACGCAAGGGCCGGGTGGAAGGCTGGCGCTCGGAATCGCCGGTATCAACGAGCAGGATTATGATCATGTGCAGGTTGGAGGCAACGCAAGCTTGAACGGAACTTTGGCTGTGTCGAGCGCGTGCGGCAGGAACGCGGTTTCGGAGTTAACGCCTGGGCAACCTATCCGCGACTGCTCGTTTCGAACAAACTGCTCATCGACGAGTTCTACGCCGCGCCGTTACGGGATTGGTTAGATAACATCAGACCGGGAACCCTACTCATTTTCGATGAGGCTCACCACGCGGCGCCAGCGACTGGGGCCAAGTATGCCATCGATTCGAAAATAACGCGGGCGATCCGCGACATCGCACCGAGGTTCGAGCACCGAGTTTTTCTTTCGGCGACTCCCCACAACGGCCATTCCAACAGCTTTAGCGCTCTTCTGGAGATTCTCGATCCCCAGCGCTTCACCCGTGGGGTGCCGCTTTTGAAGAGGAATCTTGACGCGGTCATGGCCCGGCGCATCAAGGAGGATATCCGCGAAGTCCAAGGCGAGTTCCCGAAGCGGGAAGTCATTCAGGTGGACATCTCCGGCCTGCCTGAGGAAGCGCCGGAATTGGCTTTAGCGAGAATGTTGGACGAATACCGCCGGGCGCGCACGGACCGGCTTAAAGGAGCAAGCCGACGCCAGCAGGTCGAGGCGGGGCTGCTCACCTGCAATCTTCAGCAACGTCTCCTTTCGTCGGTTTACGCCTTTTCGCGCACCCTCAAGGTGCATGCGAGAACGATGGAACGAATCTGGGCCAAACACGAGGAACTGCTTGACGCGAAGAGGCCCTGCGCGACCGACCTCCTCGAAGAGAGCGTTGGCGCAGACGACGATCGCGCGGAGCTTTCCGAGGAGGAACTCGCGGCCCTGGAAGACGCCCAGGTAGAGGAGGTGACCCGGCGAACCGCTGGTGGCTACGACCCGACAGCAAAGGAGAGGGCTGGCTTTTGGTGGAAGGCGGCTTTGGCGGCAACAGGGCAGCCGATGCGATTTGAATAATTGTCGCTTCCAGAGCGTTCCCCCCTTCTTCAGCGCGTACGACGGAAGTTGAAAAGCCGGAAGTCGTTCAGAACGTCGACATTGTTATTGCGCTACAGGTGCGACCGCCCGCGGTGCGCGAACTGATCCAGCCCAAAAGCCGGCCGTAGGTCGTAAGCTCATCGACGTACCGGGGTATGTGTTCCGGGTCTTTGTTCAAGTTGTTCTTTGATCTATCCTTAACACTCCATGATGTTGAGCCGCCGTGAAAACTACACCACCGGCCGCTGATTGCGGAGGCTTGTTACCCTCCAAAAGGAAATTGTCTCCGATTCTATTGGCTCTTGTTCTAGTCCCGATGAAGCTGTTTGCCTGGACCAATGGCGAACTCTTGATCTGGATGGATAACGACCGGGCCAAGGGTCTCGCCCCTATGGCGCAAAAATTCCACGATGATTTCGGACTTAAAGTCACGATCGATACACCGGAAAAAATTACTGACAGCTTTGCAATGGCGGCTCAAGTCGCGAAGGGTCCCGACATTGTGGTTTGGGCGCACGACAAAGTCGGGGAATGGGCGGACGCGGGGCTGATCCGGCCAATCGAGGTTTCGGGCGAGTTTTCGCGAAAATTCTTTCTAAAAGCCTGGCAGGCGGTGCTCCACCGGGAATGGATTTGGGGATATCCGATCGGCCTCGAGACTGTCACTTTGATTTATAACAAGAATCTTTTGATCGATTCCCCGCCAGTGGATCTGGGCCAGCTGGCCTCGATCAGCCGAGAGATGAAAACAAGAAATCCCGGAGTGATTCCCATCCTCTGGGACTTCAAGAGCGCGTTTTATTCGTGGGGAATTCTCGCGAGCGCAGGCGCTTATGTCTTTGCCAAAACCGGCCCCGACTACGACTTGCACAACGTCGGCGTCGCAAATCGCGGAGCTATTAAGGGGCTCTCGGAAATCATCGCCTTGATCAAGGCTGGTGTGCTGCCAAAGGGTGCTTCGTATAGTATGAGCGAAGAACTCATGAGCCAAGGGAAGCTTGCGATGACAATTTCCGGGCCATGGGCATGGTCGAACCTGGTCAAGAATGGGATCGCCTTCGGATTGGCCCCGATCCCAGGTGTACACGGAAATCTGGGGCGGCCTTTTGTTGGTGTATCGGTGGCCTATCTCAACCGGTCGAGCCCGAATCAGGATTTGGCCACGGAGTTCCTAGAGCATTACTTCCTTACCGAAGCGGGACTCAGCGCTATAGACCACGCAAAGCCAATTGGCGTTCCGGCGCTAATTTCCCTATACGAGACGATGGCGAAGGGTAACGCGCTGATCCAAGAGCTTAAGACTGGGGTCGACCAAGGGCAAATAATGCCAAACATCCCTCAGATGGGGCGCTTCTTCAGCGCCGTGGGAACAGCACTTCAAATCGCCGCAGAAGGCCGCGCCTCTCCCAAAGAAGCGCTCCAGGAGGCCCAGGTGAGCCTGCGCTCCAAATAACGGTCACATCGCGCTCAGAGCGCTGGCTCCACCTTCCAAAACTTCGGATGCTCGCGAACTCGTAGGTGATCAGGTTACTCAAGACCCAGCCAAAAGCACTACGCTGCTGCAGGATTTGACCGCAGCATGGCTATAAATGCTGTGCGAGTCAGAATGCGACTTCTCCGAAAGCTCTTGGCAGAACTGTACGTGCCTCGGATTGCGAACTGACAAAGACCAAAGGATGTGGTTCCTGAATAACCATCGCTGGAGCAGCGATTTGGCGTGATCGATCGATGGCTTAGCCAGCTCGCGCAGAGTCGCACAGCACAGTTCAGGGGACGCGCCGTGATTCAGCAGACGAGCGATACGTCGTGGTCGATCTTCCAGATGCGTCGTTCGATCGCTTTATCTCGAAGCATGCAATAATTTGGAGATTACGCGATGTTTCGACCTCTAGGTGATGGTATCTAGCTAATCTCCTGGGCAACGTCTTTGAATGCCTCTTCGGTCGATGCCCAAGAAGTGATTGCCCTGGCATCGCGAGGGATAATCTGTAGTACACTAAAACGCGACTCTTCCCACAAGCATGGTTTCAGCAGAATGGGTACAACCTTTACTTCGCCGCGCTTAAGGCGGGCAAACGCTTTTTCTACTTCGACCCCAAAACAGTACTCGGAAGCGAGGAAGTCTGCGCTGATCAACAGCACAATCAGGTGGGCGGGCTCAAGCTGAGCACTGATATCAGTTTCCCAGTCAGCACCTGGTTGGATCTTTCGATCATACCACTCAACAATCTTATTTTGATGTTTGAGTGGAGCGAGGTAAGTACTGAGCCTGTCGCGCGGTCGGAAGCGAGGTTGCGATTATCGATCCCACTGCAAGGGCCGCCAAAACTAAGCTTTTCATTGGTGTACAGACGGCGTGAGAAGGCCGGTTATTCAGGCTTCGTGAGGGCACCATCGCCTAGTGGGGCGCGTGCTTTCCCAAGGGGCTAACCGAGATTTTAGCGAATGCGAAGGCGGCACATTCCAACAGCAGCAGAAATGATTTGTGAGTCTCGTTGGCTCTAGTTCGAAGCGCAGTAGATCATCAGGGTGAGGGTTCCTCAACCGTGATTTAAAGCTCGGTCCTACGAGGAGCTGTAGTTAGCTGGACGGCCGAAAGCGACCCACTGGGCGGTGCACTAATCTGCTGACAACGATGTTAGGAATTGCTTTGGTTTACTGGGGTGAAGCGAGGGAGAACAAGTAAAATCGCTCGTGGGGCGGCTAGATAGATGTATACGTCAAGCACAACCTGCAGTTGACAGGAATTTATTTAGGTGCTTGTTGGAACTTTTTTCTTGCTGGCACCATAGGGTGGTTTTATCCTCCCTTCGCGCTCCCCAGAAAGAAGACTGGTAGATGCGAATAAGGTGTGAATAACTATGTTAATTCAGTAAGCTCATCGATCGATCTAACGGAGGATGGTAGTACATCGCTGCTATTTTGCTGATCGGTCCGATCAGGGGTACTCCCTTACAGTTAAGCGGCCGTTGTACGTTGTAGGTATCTCGGCAGGAACGCCTTGGAGTGGTTTTGTCGGGAGGAAAGGTCTTTTTCTTCGGGTCCTCCGGTTTTCGCCGAGCGAAAAGATGGAAATTGTTAGGTCTCGCCATGGAGGAGTGTGAATAGAAGCACCTATGCAAGAGACTTACAATGGGATTTGGCAGGAAATAGCGAGCGGAATCAGGCTGCATCTCAGCGCCGATGCGTTCCAGCGGTGGTTTGCAGCGATTGAATTGGTGCAGGCCGATGAAATGGCGCTGACCTTCCAGGTTCCAAACACCATTTATCAGTTCTGGATCGAGAGTAACTATTTGAATGTCGTACAGTCCGCTGTGATGTGCGTGCTCGGAAGCCCGCGAGAGATCAAATTCCGTGCCGCAGATAGCGGAATGACCGGTCCCGTTATTGATGCCCATGCTGACCGGGTGAGCGAAGCGTTGGCTCCTACATCCCAGGATGAGGATTCGGAGGGCGCCATCAACCACGGGATGAATCCGCGCAATAGGTTTGAAGCGTTTGTCGTGGGATCGAATAACCAGTTGGCCCACGCGGCCGCCCTCGCGATTTCTCAATCACCGGCTAGAACCTATAACCCGCTTTTTATCTACGGAGGCGTAGGTTTAGGAAAGACGCACTTGATGCAGGCGATCGGCCAGCAGACGATCGACCGAAGAAAGACCCACAAGGTGATGTACCTGTCGAGTGAGCGGTTCATCAACGAGTTCATCGACGCGATCCAGCACAATATGCTGGTCAGGTTTCGAAAGCGTTATCGTCAGACAGATGTTCTGTTGATCGACGATATTCACTTCTTGGCGGGCAAAGAGCGTTCCCAGGAAGAATTTTTCCACACGTTTAATACGCTATTCGATGGCCGGAAGCAGATCGTGCTTTCAAGTGATCGTCCGGCAAGCGAGATCGCCAACCTGGAGCAACGCCTTGTTTCTCGCTTCGAGTGGGGATTAACAACAGAATTGCAGCCGCCGGATATCGAGACTCGCATGGCGATTCTCCGGAAAAAGGCCGAGGCATTTCATATCGAGCTTGCTCAGGGTGTTCTGGATTTTCTCGCGCAGCGCGTCCGAACCAATGTTCGGCGTTTGGAGGGTGCCTTGATGCGGGTTGCCTCTTACCAGTCGCTGAGTGGCCGAGAGATTTCCCGCGAAACGGTAGAACAACTTCTCCGGGATATTTTGCAGGAAGAAGCCAAGAAAACGGTTACCATCGATCAGATTCAAAAGAAGGTGGCCGAACATTTTGATGTTCGACTAGCGGATATGACCAGCAAACGGCGCCCTGCGAGTATTGCATTCCCGCGCCAGGTAGCGATGTATCTGGCTCGACGCCACACCAAAGTCTCCTTGCATGAAATTGGAGACGCCTTCGGGGGTCGGGATCATGGAACGGTGTTGCACGCTTGCAAAACTGTCTCTGTGCGCATGAAGAAAGAGGATCAAGTCCGCCAATCGATCGTGATGCTCGATACACAGCTCGACAGATAACGGTTTACTGTTGCCCACGTCCCTTCATTTGTGCGCTTGGTCATTCGAGAAGAACTCCTCTGGAGTAAGCGGAAAGCGTAAGCCGAGGACCAAAGCCTGTTTGGTTCTGTTGTAGATAGATACAAGCTTCACGTCGCGAGTACGTTATGCCACATCTCGACCGGAGCGGTGCCGAACCTCTTCGGGAACTTGAAACTGGCCTTTGGCGATCTTTTGGACGAGTTCCGCAGCGCTAGCACCCGCCGTGCGTTGAAGAAGCGCTTGAATCCGACGGGCCTACGCGGTTTTTACCCGCCGGTGATCCTGTTCGACCATATTCTTCCACGTACTGACAAACGGCGGATTTGGACTGCGCCTTCGTCCTTTCCGGATTCCCCCCGTCAGGCCTCAGGCAAGCAAGCCGCGTCGATTTGAGGCGTCAGTTTAAGAATTTGTGACGTGGTTGGTTGTCCCGCCATTTGAAGGTTGCGTGAACCGTGCACGTTGAATCGTAAGCTCTTGTCCTGCACGACAGTAGTCGCCGCTGCGAATAGGCGCCTATTTTACATGCCCAGAGACGAGTTTGGTCATCTCGAACATGCTGACCTGCTTCTTGCCCCCAAAGACCACCTTCAGCGCGTCATCGGCGTTGATCAGAGTCCTCTTCTTCTTGTCCTGGAGCTTGTTCTTCTTGATGTAGTCCCACAGCTTTTTGGTCAACTCACCGCGAGGCAGAGGCGTTGATCCTACTATCACGGCAAGTGCGTCGTCTGGCTGAACCGGTTTCATCAGGGCAGCGTTTGGCATGCGGCCAGTTGTCTTTTCGGGTTTGGTCATAGTGTACCGAAGCCGACGCCCGAGGGTGCAGTCTACAGCTTTACGCTTCTGTCTGCGACTGGAACGAGCATCCTTTTGGCGGCGATCGTCAGCGGGTTCATACTCGGCTATTCGCCACTTGGACTAGTGCGCACTTTTGGGCGTACGTGTGTTCGGGTTCGCTATTCGCTTC
>Ga0306921_10008618_pt1 | contig 10785 bp, 9 predicted proteins | sample sta12Cox44000080_FD_203760 | JGI IMG/M metagenome (GOLD analysis project Ga0306921, IMG submission 203760) | Lab enrichment of tropical soil microbial communities from Luquillo Experimental Forest, Puerto Rico - statoxic.12C.oxic.44.000.080 (v2)... | ecosystem: Environmental > Terrestrial > Soil...
GATTTTTTGGGGTGGTCTTACTCGATCGCGAGCCGCGCGTCCGCGATGCCGAGCGCGGCGAGCCGCGCGGTGAGCTGATCGAACTGCGCAACGCTCTCGACGGGACCCAGGCGCACCCGGTACAGATGCGCGCCAGACTGCAGCGGTAGTGCGATGAAGGCCCGCTCGAGACCCGCCGCCTGCAGCCGCGCGAGCAGCCGCTGCGCGTTCTGCTGATCGGCGAAGGCACCCGCCTGCACATACAGTGCCGGCGGGGGCTGCGCGGTGGTGCGCGTGAGGTCATCGGGCACTGCGGGGCTGACCGCCCGCACCTCGACCAGCGTCGTGCCCTCGCGAAGCATGTCGAGCTTCGAGGCCGCCGTGTAGGACAGATCGATGAGCCGATTGGCGACGAACGGCCCACGGTCATTGATGCGCACCACGACGCTCTTGCCGTTACGGAGGTTCGTGACCCGCGCGTAGCACGGCAGCGGCAGGGTCTTGTGCGCCGCAGTCATGGCGTACATGTTGTAGGGCTCGCCGCTCGAGGTGTTGCCGCCATGAAAGGTGGGTCCGTACCAGGACGCCACACCGCGCTCGAGGTAGCCGTCGGCACTCGCGAGCACGTAATAGCGCCGGCCGAGCACGTCATAGAAGGGCGGATTGCCGTGGGCGCTGCGCGGCTCGACGCGCGGCACCGCATCGGGGATGGCGTTGACGCTGGCGGGCGGGGGGGGCGGGGTCGGTGGCGTGGCTGCGGGCGCGGGTGCGGGTGCGGGTGGCGGTCGGTGGGGCGTGAGCGAGCAGGCGCTGAGTGCGAGCAGCGCAAGTGCGGTGGCGACGGTGCGTGCGGCTGCGCTCTCCATGCGCGGCGCGGGTCTCACGGCGTAGCGGCCGCGGTCGCCGCCTGCACCCGCTGCGCGATCGCCTGCGCCAGGTCATGCACCGCCATGGCGTAGCGCGCGCTCGCGTTGTAGCGGGTGAGCACGTAGAAATTGTGGAAACCGACGCGGTACGCGGGACCGTCGGGCTGCTCGGCAAGGATCAGCAACGCCGGAGTATCCGCGGGCACCTCCGCATCGACTTTCACCCCGTGCGCACCGAGTGTATCGACCGTCTCGTTGAGCTCGAGGTTGTGCGGCTCGATGTGGAAGGTCGCGGCCGGATCGATGCGTGCCTCCGCAAGCACCGGCTCGCCGGCCTTCCAGCCGTTCTCACGCAGGTAGTTGGCGACGCTCGCCAGGATGTCGTCCCAGTCACCCCAAAGGTCGCGGCGCTGGTCGTTGCCGAAGGCAACCGCGTAGCGGCGGTAGGCGGAGGGCATGAACTGCGGAGCGCCCATGGCACCTGCGTAAGAGCCGGTGGTGGTGAGCGGGTCGAGCTGCTTCTCCTGGGCGAGCACCATGAACTGCGCCAGCTCGCCGGCGAAGTAGCTGTGCCGCGGTGGATAGTCGAACGCCAGCGTCGCGAGCGCATCGAGCACGCGGTAGTGACCGGTGATGCGGCCGTAACGGGTCTCGACCCCGAGGATCGCGACCAGGTACTCGGGCGGCACCTGGTAGGTTGCGGCCACGCGCTCGAGCGACTCGCGATGATCGGCCCAGAACTGCGCGCCATCGCCCACGCGCTCGGCATTGACGAAGTGCTCGCGGTACTCCCACCAGGGTGCGACCTTCTCGATCGGCCGGTTCATCATGTCGATGATCTTCGGCTGCCGGCGGGCCTGCTTCAGCAGCCGCTGCACATCTTTGCGCTTGAGACCGTCGCGCTGTGTCACCTCGTCGATGAAGGCCACGATCTCCGGGCGATGCAGGTCGAAGCTCGCCGCCAGCGCCGGCGGGTTGGCCGGCTGCGCGAGCGCCCTCGCGCAGGCGAGCAGCGCGAGCAGCGCGAGCAGCGGGAAACGACACGTCTTCAACTACGACCCGATGAGTTTCCGCCGTGAGTACAGCGCCATCAGAATACCGAAGCCGGCCAGCACCGTCACGACCGAGCTTCCCCCGTAACTTACGAGCGGCAGCGGGACGCCGACCACCGGCAGGAGACCGGTGACCATGCCGGCGTTGATGAACACGTAGACGAAAAAAGTGAGTGCCAGACTCCCGGCGAGCAGCCGCGCGAAGGTGTCCTGTGTCTGGGTCGCGAGGTAGATTGCGCGCCCCACGACGAACAGGTACAGCATCAGCAGCAGCAGCAGCCCGAGCAGCCCAAACTCCTCGCCGATCACCGCGAAGATGAAATCGGTCGAGCGCTCGGGCAGGAACTCGAGCTGCGCCTGGCTGCCGTTCATCCAGCCCTTGCCGAACACACCCCCCGAGCCGATGGCGATCTGCGACTGGATGATGTGATAACCGGCGCCGAGCGGGTCGGTCTGCGGATTGAGGAAGGTGAGCACGCGCTTGCGCTGGTAGTCGTGCATGAAGCTCCAGCCGAACCAGGCAGCGGCGGCGGCCAGAGCCAGCAGTCCTACCATCACGCGCACCCGCAGTCCTGCGAGGACGATGACGAGCGCGCCCCCGACCGCGATCAGCGCTGCGGTGCCGAGATCCGGCTGCATGGCGACGAGCGCGACCGGCATGAAGATCAGCGCGGCCATCGCGACGAGCGACACCAGAGAAGGAGGCAGCGGCCGCTCGTGCAGGTACCACGCGCACATCATCGGCACCGCGAGCTTCATGAGCTCGGAGGGCTGGAAGCGGAAGAGACCCAGGTTCAGCCAGCGTTGGGCACCCATGCCGACGTGGCCGATGGCCGCGACGATGAGCAGCAGCACGCAGCCCGCCACGTACAGCCAGGGCGTCGAGCGGCGCAGGAAATTGGGGTTGATGCGCGCGAGCAGCAGCATCGCGATCGCCCCGAGCACCAGGCGCGCGACCGTGCGCAGCACGGTGCCGGTGCTCTGGCCTGAGGCGCTGTAGAGCACCACCAGCCCGAACGCGGCGATGAGCGACAGTCCCACGACTAACGGGCCATCGATGCGCAGCTCGAGCAGCACCCGCGCCGCGCCAGTGAGGGTGCGGCGCGTGCGCGAGCCGGAGGTGACTTCCTCGTAGATCATGCCTGCGGTTTAGGCGGGCTCGCGGCGGTGGCCTCGAGCGTCGGCGGCTTCAGTTTGCCGTCCGGGCCGAGCAGGTAGGCATCGAGTACCTTGCGCGCGACGGGCGCTGCATTACTCGAGCCGAAGCCGGCGTTCTCGACGAGCACTGCGACTGCGATGCGCGGTGCCTCCGCTGGCGCGAAGGCGATGAACCATGCGTGATCGCGCAGCCGCTCCGGGACGGTTTTCGCGTTGTATTTCGCGTTCTGCGCAACTGTGTACACCTGGGCTGTTCCGGTCTTCCCCGCGGCCTGATACGCCGCACCCTTGAAGGCGACCCAGGCGGTGCCGCAATAGCGAGCACAGTGCGTGGTTCCGATCATCGCCTCGGTCACCACCGTCCAATCTTCAGCGGACACGCCCTTGATCGGGGCACCCTCCACCGGGGCGAGCCACTGCACGCGCCCGGCCGCATCGCGCATTCCCTTGACCACGCGCGGGCGAAAGTTGCGACCGCGCTCGGCCAGAATTCCCGTGATGTGCGCGAGCTGCAGCGGCGTCACGAGCAGGTAACCTTGACCGATGCCCATGTTGACCGTTTCGCCGGGGAACCAGACCTGGTCCTCCGGACGCTTGAACGCTTTGCGTTTCCACTCTGGGGTCGGCAGCAGACCGGCCTTCTCGCCGCCGATGTCGATGCCGGTGGGCTCGCCGTAGCCGAAGGGCTCGAGGAAGGCCGCCATGCGGTCGATTCCGAGCGTCGAGGCGAGCCGGTAGAAATACACGTCGGAGGAGCGCGAGATCGCCTCCGGCAGGTCGAGCCAGCCGCGCGGCTCGTCCTTGTCCGCACGCCACACGTGGCGGCTGCCCGGGAGGTAGAACTCGGCGTTGCAGAACACCTTGGTGTTCGCCGCAATCGTGTGGTCGGTGAGTGCAGCAAGTCCGAGCACCGGTTTGATGGTCGAACCGGAGGGGTATGTGCCGCGCAGCGCGCGGTTGAACAGAGGCCGATCGATGTCATCGGCCAGCGCGCGGTACTCTGCTCCGGTAATGCCGCGCGCGAACAGAGTGGGATCGAAGCCGGGGAGGCTCACCAGCGCGAGGACATCGCCGGTGTTGGGGTCGAGCGCGACCACCGCACCACGGTGCCCGGTGAGCGCGCTCTCGGCAACGCGCTGCACGTTCAGGTCGATCGACAGTAACAGGTCATCGCCCGCAGTCGGCGCCTTGGTATGCAGCTTCGGCACGAATGCGCCCTGGCGCTCGACCGAGCGCCCTGAGGCGTTCACCAGCACCTCGCGCGAACCGTTGGTGCCGTGCAGCTCCTTTTCGTAGGTGCTCTCGATGCCGAGCTTGCCGATGAGCGAGGTGCCCGCGTAGGCATTGCGATCGATGTGCTTGAGATCCTGCTCGCTGATTGCGCCCACATAGCCGAGTGCATGCACTGCGAGCTCGTTGTTCGGATACCACCGGGTCTGGCGCGTCTTGATGTCCACGCCGCGAAACTCGAAGCGGTGCACGGCGAAGCGCGCCACGTCCTCATCCGACATGCGCAGGCGGATCGGCACGGAATCGAAGTTGCGGCTCGAGTCGATGGTGCGGGCGATCTCATCCACGTCCTCGGCACGGATGAGACCGAGCTGCGCCAGGCCATCTAGCGTCGCATCGATGTCCGGCACCTCTTCCGGCACGAGCTCGAGCTGGTATGCCGGCTGGCTGCCGGCGATGAGCTCGCCGTGGCGGTCGAGAATCAGGCCGCGCGCCGCCGGGATCGGCTCGGTGCGCACGCGGTTACCCTGCGAGAGCTCGGCGTAGTAGTCGTGCCGCGACACCTGCAGCACGAACAGGCGCACGATGAGCCCGATGGTAGCCAGCCCGATGAGAGCGGCGCTCACGAGCGCCCGCTGGTCGAACAGGCGCTGTTCCCGCCAATGATCCTTGATGCGTACCGCCGGCATCGCCGCTCCGTCAACGCCGCGAAAGTGAGGGCGCGCTCATACGCGGTGCCCCGCCCCGTAGCTGAGGATGGCCGCAGCGGGCGGCCAGATCAGGGCGCCGGTCACGGTGTGTACCCAGCGCAGCGGGCTCGTCACGGGGTGCCCGGTCCAGCCGTCGATCATAAACAGCACCACTTCGTACAGGATCAGCGCTGCGAACACGATGAGCGCCTGCTGGATCGCGGGCTTGGAGCGGATGCGCTGGTGCTCGCGGACCGCGATGTAGGTGACGAGCGAGAGTGCCAGCGCGTGCTCGCCGAGCACTGGGCCCTGGAACACATCGAGCAGCAGCCCCGCGAAGAACCCGATCGCGAGTCCCCCGGCGCGCGGCGCGTTCACCGACCAATAGAGCACGGTGAGCACCAGGAACGCCGGTCGCACCACATCGAGCCACGGCGGCAGCGGCAGCACCGTCAGAATGAGGGCGACCAGCACACTCAGTATCAGCCGGCCTCGGGAGTCGACGTTCACGGCTGCCCCTGCTCCGGGACGGCTGCAGCCGCGGGAGGTGAGTCCGTGGGTGGTGCGCTTGCGGCCGTCGCTTGCGTCGGCAGCGGGCGTGAGGGCTCACCGCCAGGCGCCGGAGGTGCCGGGGGCGTTGCCTGCGGCGCTGCCTGCGGGGCGGCGCGGCTCTTGGGCGCCGTCGCCTGGGGCTGCATGGCGGGGTTGCCGCCCTTGAGCTCACCGCTGGCGCCCGCAGCCGGCGCAGGTGCTGCAGGGTGACCGGCACGGAACCAGACGAGCATCACTTCCGAATCGGTATCGACGTGCGCCAGCGGTTCGGCGCGCACTTGCGCGAGGGGCTGTACCGCATCGCGGTGGACTTCGGTGACGCGCGCCACCGGATAGCCTTCCGGAAACACTCCGCCTAGTCCCGAGCTCACCAGCAGATCGCCGCTCTTGATGTCGGCGTTGCCGGGAAGATAAGGCAGCGCGAGGGATGCAGTGTCGCCGGCGCCGACTGCGATGGTGCGCAGCCCCGTGCGCTCGACCCGCACCGGAACGGCATGCTCGGGATCGGTGATGAGGATCACCTCGGCGCTCCAGGGGCCGACGTGCGTAGTCTGGCCGATGAGCCCCTTGTCATCGAGTACCGCCTGCCCCCTGAACACGCCGTTGGCGACGCCGCGGTTGAGGAGCAGGCGCTGCCTCAGGCTGCTCAGCTGGATGTCGACGATCTCCGCAGGCAGCCAGCGGTCCGCCACGGGTGGCACTGCCTCACGCAGGCCGCGCAGCTCGCCGTTCTCGCGGGCGAGCGCGTCGTAGCGCATGGCACGTAGCTCCAGATCGCGCGCGTTCGCGCGCAGGCGCGCGTTCTCCGCCTCGAGCGACTCGCGTGTCTGCATGCTCTCCCTGAGCCAGCGCCACGCCGTCGGCGGGGAATTCACCGCGAGCTCCAGCGGGTAAGCAGCCGCCTGGAGCACGTAGCGCACCCGCTCGAGGTAATGCGCCCGCTGGTCGAGGTACATCACGATCACCGAGAGCAGCGCGTAGAGCGTGAAGCGGAAGCCGGCGGAGCCGCCGCGCCCCCCGAGCGGTCTGCCGGCTCCTGTGCCGAAGGCTGCCACTTAGAAGACCCGCGCGCTCCTTGTGCGCTACTCGAGACCGAAGTGTCCCGGACCGAGCTCGTCCATCAGCTCGAGGATGCGCCCTCCGCCGCGGGCGACGCAGGTGAGGGGATCGTCGGCGACCACGACCGGAAGTCCGGTCTCCTCGGTGAGGAGCTTGTCGATGTCGCGCAGCAGGGCTCCCCCACCGGTGAGCACGATGCCGCGCTCGGCGACATCCGCGCCGAGCTCGGGCGGGGTCTGCTCGAGTGCCTGCTTGACCGCGCTCACAATGGCCTGCAGCGGCTCCTGGAGCGCCTCGAGGATCTCGTTGCTGTTGAGAGTGAAGCTGCGCGGCACGCCTTCGGAGAGATTGCGGCCCTTCACCGAGAGCTCGCGCACCTGCTGCCCGGGGTAGGCCGAGCCGATCTCGATCTTGATGCGCTCGCTGGTCGCTTCGCCGATGAGGATGCCGTAATTGCGTCGCACGTAGTTCATGATCGCCTCATCGAAGCGATCGCCGCCGATGCGCGCGGAGTTGGCATAGACGACGCCATTCAGCGACAGCACCGCGACTTCGGAGGTGCCGCCGCCGACGTCGAGCACCATCGAGCCGCGCGCCTCGTGCACCGGGAGACCGGCGCCGACCGCTGCCGCCATCGGCTCGCTCACGATGGCGACGTTGCGGGCGCCTGCGCCTTCGGCGGATTCGCGGATCGCGCGCCGCTCGACCTGCGTCGAGCCGAAGGGCACGCACACCAGCACGCGTGGCGAGGGCTTGAGCGTGCGATTACCGTGCACCTTGTTGATGAAGAACTGCAGCATTTTCTCGGTGTAGGTGAAATCGGCGATCACGCCGTCCTTCATCGGTCGTACGGCGGTGATGTGCCCGGGCGTGCGCCCGAGCATAGCCTTCGCCTCGGAGCCGACCGCGACGATCACTTTGCCCCCGCGCGTCGGTTCGTCCTGCACGGCGACGACCGAGGGCTCATTCAGCACAATGCCCCGGTCGCGCACATAAATAAGCGTGTTCGCCGTACCCAGATCGATCGATAGATCGCTGGAGAAATAACCGCGCAGGCGTTTGAGCATGAAGCGACCGGAAAATTGAGCTTGGGCAGCGCCGAGAAACGGCCGGTAATCTAGCAACCGAGGGGACATTCAGCAAGGCAACATGTATGATTTTGAGCGGGTTTTCTCAGTTCTCCACGCGGCTCCCATGGCTCTCACACGCGAGCAGATCGCGAGCATCGCCACGCTGGCGCGGCTCGATCTCACATCTTCCGAGATTCCCGTCTATCAGGAGAGCCTGTCGGCGATCCTCGAGTTCGTCGGTGCGCTCGAGCGTGCCGACACTTCGAACGTCACACCGATGGCGCATCCGCTGCCGGGCCTCACCCAGCGGCTGCGGCCGGATGTCATCACCGAAGGGGATGGCCACGAGCGCTACCAGCTAAATGCGCCGCAGACCGCGGCGGGGCTGTACCTCGTGCCCAAGGTCATCGAGTGAGGGTGAGCGGTGAGCGCCCTGTACACGCGCACCCTGACGCAGCTCGCCGAGGGCCTGCGTCGCAGGAGCTTCTCAAGCGTCGAGCTGGTCGGTGAGCTGCTGGCGCGCATAGAGAAGAACCAGCCGCTGCTGAACGCGTTCATCTCCGTGACGGCGGAGGAGGCACTGGCGGCGGCCCGCGCCGCCGACCGCACGCTCGCCGCCGGCGGCGGCGGTGCGCTCACCGGCGTCCCGATCGCCCACAAGGACATCTTCTGCACCGAGGGTGTGCGCACCACCTGCGGCTCGCGCATGCTCGATAACTTCGTCTCGCCGTATAACGCCACCGTGGTCGCGAAGCTGAAGAGCGCCGGCGCCGTGGTGCTCGGCAAGACCAACATGGACGAGTTCGCCATGGGCTCATCGAACGAGACGAGCTTCTATGGCCCGGTGCGCAACCCCTGGAATCCGCAGCTCGTACCCGGCGGCTCCTCCGGCGGCTCGGCGGCGGCGGTTGCCGCACGGCTCGTCCCGGGCGCCACCGCCACCGATACCGGTGGCTCGATCCGCCAGCCCGCAGCGCTCTGTGGCATTACGGGCATGAAGCCCACCTATGGGCGCGTGTCGCGCTATGGCATGGTCGCCTTCGCCTCGAGCCTCGATCAGGGCGGCACGCTCACCGCGACCGCCGCGGACGCGGCGCTCATGCTGCGCGAGATGGCCGGCTTCGACCCGCGCGATTCGACGAGCGTCGAACGCCCGGTGCCCGACTACGTCGCCGCGCTCGCGGAGCCGATCGCGGGGCTGCGCGTCGGGGTGCTGGCGGAGTTCTTCGACCAGGGACTCGATCCCGAGAACGAGCGCTGCGTGCGCGAGGCGCTCAAGGTGCTCGAGGGCCACGGCGCGAAGGTGACTCAGGCGAGCCTGCCGAACCTGCCGCTCTCAGTGCCCGTCTATTACGTGGTGGCGCCCGCCGAGTGCTCCTCCAACCTCGCGCGCTACGACGGCGTACGCTTTGGACACCGCTGTGAGAAGCCGCGCGACCTGAACGACATGTACCGCCGCTCGCGCGGGGAAGGATTCGGCGCCGAGGTGAAGCGGCGCATCATGACCGGCACCTACGTGCTCTCGGCCGGTTACTACGACGCCTACTACCTCAAGGCGCAGCGCGTGCGCGCGCTCATCAATGCGGACTTTGCCAGGGCCTTCAACGGCGTCGACGTGCTGGTCGGACCCACTACACCGACGCCGGCGTTCCCGATCGGGGCCAAGACCTCGGACCCGATCACCATGTACCTGAACGATATCTACACGATCGGCGCGAATCTTGCCGGGCTCCCTGCGATCTCGGTACCGTGCGGCTTCGTGCAGGGGTTGCCGGTCGGCCTGCAGATCGTCGGCCCCCATTTCAGCGAAGCACGTGTGCTCGCCACGGCGCACGCCTTTCAGTGTGCTACCGACTGGCACACCCGCATCCCGGTGGGCTACGCATGAGCGACTGGGAAACCGTCATCGGGCTGGAGATCCACGCGCAACTCGCGACGCGCTCCAAGATCTTCTCCGGCTCCGCGACCGCCTACGGCGCGCCCCCCAACACGCAGGCGGACCTGGTGGACCTCGGCTACCCGGGAGTGCTGCCGGTGCTGAACGGCGCAGCGGTGCGCATGGCCGTGAAGCTGGGTCTGGCGATCAAGGCACGCATCGCCGAGCTTTCGGTGTTCGCGCGCAAGAACTACTTCTACCCGGATCTGCCAAAGGGCTACCAGATCAGCCAGTACGAGCTGCCGATCGTGGCGCAGGGCTCGCTCGAGATCGTGCTCGAGGACGGGCAGTCGAAGCGCATCGGCATCACCCGGGCGCACCTCGAGGAGGATGCCGGCAAGTCGCTGCACGAGGGACTGCCCGGCGTGACCGGCATCGATCTGAACCGCGCCGGCACGCCGCTGGTGGAGATCGTCTCCGAGCCCGACATGCGTTCGGCGAAGGAGGCGGTTGCCTATATGAAGAAGATGCACACCCTGGTGCGCTATCTCGAGATCAGCGACGGCAACATGCAGGAGGGCTCGTTCCGCTGCGATGCCAACGTGTCGGTGCGCCCGGTGGGAACGCAGAAGTTCGGGACGCGCACCGAGATCAAGAACCTCAACTCCTTCCGCTTCGTCGAGCGCGCCATCAACTTCGAGGTGGCGCGGCAGATCGAGCTGCTCGAATCCGGGCGTCCGGTGGTGCAGGAGACGCGCCTCTACGATCCGGACAAGGGCGAGACGCGCTCGATGCGCTCCAAGGAGGAAGCCAACGACTACCGCTACTTCCCCGACCCGGATCTTCTGCCGCTGCAGGTGGATGCGGCCCTCATCGAGTCTGTGCGCGCGACGCTGCCCGAGCTGCCGGACGAAAAGGCGGCGCGCTTCTGCTCCCAGTACGGGCTCTCTGCTTACGACGCGGGCGTCCTCACCGCCAGCCGCGAGCTCGCCGCTTACTACGAGGAGGTGGTGCGCGCCGCGCCTTCCGATCCGAAGCTCGCCGCGAACTGGGTGATGGGAGACCTCGCGGCCGCGCTCAACAAGGAAGGGCTGGAAGTGAGCGCGGGGAAGCTGCCCGCGACGCGCTTCGCGGAGCTGTTGAAGCGCATCGGCGACGGCACGATCTCGGGCAAGATCGCCAAGGAGGTGTTCGAGGTCATGTGGGCGGAGGGCGCGAGCGCCGACACGGTGATCGAATCGAAGGGTCTGCGGC
>Ga0306921_10008619_pt1 | contig 10784 bp, 8 predicted proteins | sample sta12Cox44000080_FD_203760 | JGI IMG/M metagenome (GOLD analysis project Ga0306921, IMG submission 203760) | Lab enrichment of tropical soil microbial communities from Luquillo Experimental Forest, Puerto Rico - statoxic.12C.oxic.44.000.080 (v2)... | ecosystem: Environmental > Terrestrial > Soil...
CCCCACCGGGCGGTTGATCCGCCGCAGGTCGGGGATGACGCCCTCGGCGTGGGTGACCACGGCGTCCTCGTAGCTGCCGTTTCGCACCACGCCCGCGAACATCCGCAGCTGGGTGGTGGTGCGGGCCACCTCGCCGATGAGCCGCTCACCGCCGAGCGCGGTCTCGGTGTCCGCGATCACGGCCAGCTCGCCGGCCCGGTCATCCAGCGCGTCGGCCACGGCCTCCAGCGCCGCCGCCCGCTGGGCCAGTGCGGTCCCGGCGCCCCACGCGGGGCCCGCGGCCAGCGCCGAGGCCACGATCGCGTCGGTCCCGGCGTCGGTCGTCTCGGCGACCGGTTCCCCGACCGGCTCTCCGGTGCGCGGGTCAAACCCCTGGATCATCAGCTCTCCCTATTTCGGATCGGGCTCCGGGTTGCGACCTTGCCGGGCCAGGAAGTCGAAGTCGCAGCCTTCGTTGGCCTGCGTGATGTGCTCGGTGAACAGGGCGCCGTAGCCGCGCTCGAACTTGGGCGGCGGGGGTTTCCATTGCTCGCGTCGGTGAGCCAGGGCCCGTTCGGAAATATTCAAGGACAGCTCGCGGGCGGCGACGTCCAGGGTGATGAGGTCCCCGGCCTGGACTAGGGCCAACGGGCCGCCCACGAACGACTCAGGGGCCACATGCAACACGCAGGCCCCGTAGCTGGTGCCGCTCATCCGTGCGTCGGAGATCCGCACCATGTCGCGGACGCCCCGGGCCAGCAGGTAGTCCGGGATGGGCAGCATGCCGTACTCGGGCATGCCGGGGCCGCCTTGGGGGCCGGCGTTGCGCAGGACCAGGACGGAGTCGGGAGTGATGTTCAGGGCCGGGTCGTTGATGCGCATCTGCAGGTCGCGATAGTCGTCGAAGACGACCGCGGGGCCGGTGTGCTTGAGCAGGCGCTCTTCGGCCGCGATGTGCTTGATGACCGCGCCGTCGGGCGCCAGGTTCCCGCGCAGCACCGCGATCCCGCCCTCGGCGGCCAGCGGGGTGTCCGGGGTCCGGATGACATCATCGTGGTAGACGGGTGCGTCAATTATTTTCTGGCCGAACGGGCCGTCGTTCACCGTGGTCCGGTCCAGGTGCAGCGCCCCGGGGACCTTCGCCAGCTGGCCGAGCAGCGCCGGCAGCCCGCCGGCGTAGTAGAAGTCCTCCATCAGGTACTTGCCGCTCGGCCGGACGTTGGCCAGCCAGGGCACCCGGCGGGAGATCGCGTCGAAGTCGCCCAGGGTCAGGTCCACGCCGGCCCGGCCGGCCATCGCGATCAGGTGGATGAACGCGTTGGTGGAGCCGCCCAGCGCGAGCACGGTGGCCACCGCGTCCTCGAACGCCTCGCGGGTCAAAATCCGGTCCGGGGTCAGGTCTTCCCAGGCCATGGCCACGATGCGGCGGCCGGTGGCGGCGGCCATCCGGTAGTGCGCGGAGTCGACCGCGGGGATCGAGGCCATTCCGGTCAAGGTCATGCCGAGGGCCTCGGCGGCCGAGGTCATGGTCGAGGCGGTGCCCATCGTCATGCAGTGGCCAGGGGAGCGGGCGATGCCGCATTCCAGGTCGGCCAGCTCGCAGTCGCCGATCAGCCCGGCCCGCGCGTCGTCCCAGAACTTCCACACGTCGGTGCCGCTGCCCACGGGCTGGCCGCGGAAGTTGCCGCGTAGCATCGGGCCCGCGGTCAGGTAGATGGCCGGGATGTTGGCGCTGGCCGCGCCCATCAGCAGCGCGGGCGTGGTCTTGTCGCAGCCGCCCATCAGCACCGCGCCGTCGGCCGGGTAGCTGCGCAGCAGTTCCTCGGTCTCCATGGCCAGCAGGTTCCGGTACATCATCGGGGTCGGCTTCTGGAACGTCTCGCTGAGGGTGGCGACCGGCATCTCGACCGGGAAACCGCCGGCCTCGAGCACCCCGCGCTTAACCTGCTCGGCGCGCTGACGCAGGTGCATGTGGCAGGGGTTCAGCTCCGACCAGGTGTTCAGGATGAGGATGAGCGGCTTGCCCAGGTGCTCGCCGGCCTCGACGCCGAGCTGGCGCATCCGCGAGCGGTGGCCGAACGCCCGTAGCCCCGAGGTCCGCTCGCCGCCGAACCAGCCGAAGCTGCGGAGCTCCTCGGGTTTCTTCATGCCAGGCCTCCGTTTCTCCCCCAACCCACCCTATTTCGGTCAGTAGCCGGTGGTACAAAGGGACGCTGCCGAGCCCAGCAGGAGATCCCGGCGGTCACGGCGTAAACTCAGCCTTCCTGAGGAGCCTGTTGGACCCGTCGACCACCCTCTCGCTGACCGTCACCCTCGTGGTGCTGGCCGCCGCCGTCACGCACGCGGTGTGGAACGCCATCGCGCACGGCATCAAGGACCAGACGCTCGCCTTCGCGCTGATCGGCGTCGGTGGCATCGTGGCGGCGATCCCGCTCATCATCGTGACCACCCTGCCCCGGTCATCCAGCTGGCCCTACCTGCTGGGCTCGGTGGCGATCCACGTGTTCTACGTCCTGCTGCTGATGCAGTGCTACCGGCTGGGCGAGTTCAGCCAGGTCTACCCGCTGGCCCGGGGTGTCTCCCCGCTGGTGGTGACGATCCTGGCCGCGGTCTTCGTGCACGAGCACCTGGCGCTGGCCCAGATCGGCGGGGTGATCATCATCTCGGCCGGGCTCGCCTTCCTGGTGTTCGCGGGCCGAAGGCCGGGCCGCGGGGCGTTCCTGGCCGCCGTGGGCACCGGGCTGACCATCGCGGCGTACACCACGGTGGACGGGGTGGGAGTGCGGCTGTCCGAGAGCCCGGTCGGGTACATCGGCTGGCTGATCCTGCTCCAGAGCCTCTGCGTGCCGATGTTCGCGCTGGCCCGGCGGCGCAACGTGCTGCTCAAGCAGCCTCGGCGGATCCTGTTGTCCGGCCTGGCCGCCGGGGCGCTGAGCGTGCTCGCCTACGGCCTGGTGCTGTGGGCGCAGACCCAGGGCGCGCTGGCGCCGATCGCCGCGCTGCGTGAGACCAGCGTGATCTTCGGCGCGATCATCGGCACGCTGGTGTTCCGGGAGCCGTTCGGCCAGGCCCGCATCGCGGCCACCGTCCTGGTCGTGACCGGCATCGTGCTGCTCAACGTGGCGTAGCCGGGCTCTGGATCAGCGGTTGTCCCGGCCCGGATTACCGGGCGCGAGCGGACGGCAGGTGCCTTGCTCCGGGTCGTATTCCTCCCGGCCGAACAGCAGCATGTCATCACCGAGCAGGATCAGCGAGTAGGGGGTAGCACCCGATCCGGCGACATGGCCATGGTTGTGCACGTCGCGGGGCGGGACCAGGGTCGCCACGTCGCCGCCGACCAGCGCGCGCTCATCGGCGAGGCGCAGCTCGGCCCGGCGGCCGACCTGGCTGACCACATCCCAGCGCTGATGGGTCTCCACCCCCCGGATCGGGGCGATGGCCACCCAGCAACGGTGCGAGTGGGTGTAGCCCATGACTCCGTCCGGGCGGTGGACAAGGACCAGTCGGGGGCCTCGTCTGGGCTTGATCAGCCACCGGCTGCCAGGCGAGCCGGGAGGAATCTGCGCGATCAGCGGTCCGAAAAACTCCTGGTCGGCAGCCAGTTCTACCAGCAGCCGCCCCACCTGGTCCATGTCGACGACATCCGCCGAACGTACCTCGGCGAGCCGATCCGCAAAGCGGCGGAGCGGCTCGGGCCAGGCGCCGGTATCCGTTTGCGCGCCGTCACTCAATGTAGCCCGCCTCCTCTGGTCGGTGCTCCGAGCATCTCATCCGCGGCAGCGGCGAACACCGCGGTGTGGGCGTCCGCGTCGGCGTTGGTGGTGGCCGGGCACATCAGCGCCATGTTGTGGAAGGGCGTCATCAGGATGCCGCGGTTGATCATGTACAAGTGCAAGTACTCGTCGAGTTCGGCGTCGGCGGCGGCCTCGGACTGACCGCCGGTGCGCGGCGGCTCGGGGCAGAACCGGTACTCAGCGCGCGCGCCGAGCTGCACGATGGTCCACGGCAGGTGGCGGCTGTCCAGCACGGACCGCACGCCCGCGGTGAACCGGGTGGCGACCGCGATCATGTCGTCGAAGGCCTGATCGGTCAGCACCTCGCCGAGGGTGGCCCGCATGGCCGCCGCCGACAGGGCGTTGCCCGCGAGCGTGCCGCCGACACCGCCGGTGTCCTCGATGTCCGCCGCCGGGTCGGCGAGGATCCGCTCGGCTAGTTCGGCGGTCAGGCCGTAGGCGCCGGCCGGGATGCCGCCGGCGATCGCCTTGCCGATCGTCACCAGGTCCGGCTCCAGGCCCCACGCGGCGGTGCAGCCTCCGGGCCCCGCGCTGAACGTGTGCGTCTCGTCGTTGATCAGCAGGGTGCCGTGCCGGCGGGTCAGCGCGCGGACGGCTTCCAGGTACCCGGCCTCGGGCAGGACAATGCCGATGTTGGTCAGCGCGGGCTCCATGAGCACGGCCGCGACGTCGCCGTGCGACAGTTCCCGTTCCAGCGCGACGGGGTCGTTGAACTCCACCACCCTGGTCGTCTCGCGCGGATCGACCGGTGCGCCCACGTTGCCGGCCCGCGGCTGCGGGCCGGCCTGCGTCGCGACGATGAACGCCTCGTCCACACTGCCGTGGTAGCAGTAGCTGAACACGGCGATCTTCGGCCGCCGGGTGAGCTGCCGGGCCAGCCGGATCGCCCAGCGGTTGGCGTCGGTGGCGGTCAGCGTGAAGCTCCAGCGGGGCACGGTGAAGCGCCGGGTCAGCTCGGCCGCGACCCACGCCGCGTCCGGCGTGGGCAGCATGGTGGTGGCCCCGCCGAGCCCGGCGTACCGGCGTGACACCGCGGCCTGCACCGCCGCGGGTGAGTGCCCGGCCATTGCTGCGGTGTCGCCCAGGCAGAAGTCGATGAACTCGTGGCCGTCGAGGTCGGTGAGCCGGGCGCCGGAGGCCGTGGCCTGGAAGAGCGGGAACCCGCCCGGCCACATCCGCATCCAGGTCATCGGCACCCCGCCGAGCAGGTGCTTACCGGCGGCCGCGAACGCCTCCCCGGAGGCGGGGAAGTTGGCCCGGTAGGCCGCGCGCTCGCGGTCGATCAGTCGGGCCAGACGGTCCCGGTCGATGCCGGAGATGTGGTTAGCGGGGCGGCCGGTTGTGGATCGAGCCATGAGCGGAGCTTACGCGCGGGTCGGATCGGCCTGCGCGCAAGAAGGTGCCCGGCGGCGCAGGGTTCCGCCGGGCACCGGGGCCGAGGATTCGATCGGCCTGTTCCTACCCAGGGGAACGGCTCGGATACGGATATGGATCAAAGAGGGCTGCCTCACGTAAGCATTTCGTCACAATCAGGAATCGGCTAGGAACTCAGCCGTAGAGCTTGCTGTAGTCCACGGTCAGCCAGTGCTCCGGGGTCATCCTGAACACGATCTGGCCGGCGGTGGGAACGGCCGCGACGTAGGAGTCGCCGCCATCCAGCCCCAGATAGCGCCGCGCCAGATCCAACCGCTCGTCGTGGCTGGCCTCCTCGATCGTCACCGGGCCCTCCACGGTGACGTACTTGTAGGGCGGGCGCTCGTCCTGGGCGCACAGGCTGAACCGGCCCGCGGCCCGGATGGCCGCCGCCTTACGGGTGCCGGCTCCGGTGATCACGCTCACCGGGCCGCCCGGCTGATAGGAGTACCAGACCGGGACGGCCAGCGGGCCGCCGCCGCCCTCCGCGGCTACGCTGAGCACCCCCACGTGCGCTCCGGCGAGGAACTGCTCGCGTTCTTCGCGGGTCATGGTCGCTGACATCGCATCTCCCGTATCGCTCGGCCGACAGTGGTCAGTCGCAGTCTCCCATCCGCGCCCCGCGTGCCAGACTTCAGTCACATGCCGTCGAAGGGAAGAGGTAATGGTCGAGCCTTACCAAGCGCTGGGCCTGGTGCCCACCATGCGCGGCATTCGCCACCGCGGCGAGATCGGCGTGAACATTGAGCACCTCTCGCACCTGATCAAAGCGGCGTCGTGGCTGTCCAGCCTGGACCTGCCGGTGCGCCTCATCGCCATTCCGGAAGGCGCCCTGCAGGGCTTCAACGACGAGGTCCTCGACCTGGATCACGAGACGTTCGCCCGCGAGTGCGCCATCGACATTCCCGGACCGGAGACCGACGCGCTCGGCGCGCTGGCCCGCCAGTGGAACGCGTTCCTGATGGCCCAGGCCAAGGCCCGCCACCCGGAGTTCCCGGGCCGGTTCTTCAACGTCGGCTTCATCCTGTCACCCGAAGGCGAGCTGATCCTCCGCCACCACAAGGTGGTGCCGCTGCTGCCGGTCGAGCATTCGGTGACCCCGCACAACGTGTGGGACAAGTGGGTCGAGCTGTACGGCCGCAACCTGGACGCCTTCTATCCGGTGGCCGACACCGAGATCGGCCGGCTCGGGTTCCTGATGGCCAACGAGGGCTCGTACCCGGAGAACGCCCGCGGCCTGGCCATGAACGGCGCCGAGGTGGTGTACCGGGGCCCGTACCCGCACCCGCACGTCGGCAACGGCCTGTTCGAGATCCAGAATCGCGCGCGGGCGCTGGACAACAACTTCTACCTGATCGCCTGCAACGTCGGCACGTATTACCTGCACACCGACTCTGACGTCCCGATCGACACGTTCGGCGGCGGGTCCGCGGTGATCGACTACCGGGGCCAGATCGTCGGCCGGCACGACTACAGCGGCGGCTCATCGTGGGTGGCCGGGACGGTCGACGTCGAGGCGCTGCGCAAGTTCCGGGCCAGCGCCCAGTGGGACAACTGGATCAAGGACATGACCACCGAGCAGTACCAGCTCATCTACGAAGACCCGGTCTACCCGAAGAACCTGTACCTGGACCGCGCCCCGTACAACCACGAGGAGTACCGGCGTGAAGTCATCGACAAGCAGATCGAGCTGATGCACGAGCGCGACATCTGGCGGCGGCCCGACAAGGGGTGATGTGGGCGGGGATGACCGCGGTCCTGGCGCCAGGCTCTTGCGTGGTCCGCAGAACTTGCCGCATCCTGTGCACAGGTGTCGTCAAGGCCAGTGATGCGGACTCTGGAGTCGCCTATGCCCCGTGATCAATATGAGCCGAACCGGGTCATGGGCATACCGTGGACGAGAGATCCGCAGGGCAGATGGGACTATGAACCGAAGCGCGTCATGGGCTTTCCCGTCGACTGGTCCGGCGAAGTCGACCTCGACTGGGTTCGGTCACTCGCGCATCCCGTCCGGGGCTACCGGCGATGGCTGCGGCGGCGGCGCCTGGGTCCGTACGCCCTCGACGAGGACGAACTCAGTAGGCCCCACGCCTGCACGCAAGATCGCCCCTTCCGTGTCGATGGGCCATCATGCCAGTAAGAGCAGGTACAACGGCACCATCGACACGCTAATCAGCGCGCTCGCGATGAAGAGCTACCAGGCCGCGGCCGCGCCGGTGCGGCTCGCCGGCCACCCGGGTCGGCTGGTGCCGGTTAGCTGCCGATGTAGCTCATGACGTGCTTGATGCGGGTGTAGTCCTCGAAGCCGTACATGGACAGGTCCTTGCCGTAGCCGGAGTGCTTGAAGCCGCCGTGCGGCATCTCGGCCACGATCGGGATGTGGGTGTTGATCCATACCGCGCCGAAGTCGAGTCGCCTGGCCATCCGCATCGCGCGGCCGTGGTCCTTGGTCCACACGCTGGAGGCGAGCCCGTACTGGACGCCATTCGCCCAGCGCACGGCCTCGTCTTCGTCGGAGAACCGCTGGACGGTGATCACCGGGCCGAAGATCTCGTCCTGGATCATCTCGTCGTCCTGGTGCAGGCCGGCCACGACGGTGGGCGCGTACAGGTAGCCGCGCTCCCCGACCCGGTGCCCGCCGGTGACCAGCTCGGCATGCCCGGGCCGGCGCTCGATGAAGCCCTCGACGCGGGCCAGCTGGTTCGGGTTGTTCAGCGGGCCGAAGTACGCGTCGGGCACGTCGAGCCCCCCGGTGACCGTACCCCGGGCCTGCTCGCCGAGCGCGTCGGTCAGGTCCGCGGCGATGCCGGGGCCGGCCAGCACGCGGGTCGCCGCGGTGCAGTCCTGCCCGGCGTTGAAGTAACCCGCCCCGGCGATCCCCTCGGCCGCGGCCGCCACGTCCGCGTCGTCGAAGACCACGACGGGCGCCTTGCCGCCGAGTTCGAGGTGCACGCGCTTGAGGTCGTCGGCCGCGGCGCGCGCGACCTCCATGCCGGCCCGGACCGACCCGGTGATCGACACCATGCTGGGGGTCTTGTGCGCCACCAGCTCGCGGCCGGTGTCGCGGTCGCCGCAGATCACGTTGAACACGCCCGGCGGCAGGAACTCGGCGGCGATCTCGGCCAGCAGCACGGTAGAGGCGGGGGTGGTGTCGGACGGCTTGAGCACCACGGTGTTACCCGCGGCGATGGCCGGCCCGAACTTCCATACCGCCATCATCATCGGGTAGTTCCACGGGGTCACCTGCGCGCAGACGCCGATCGGCTCGCGCCGGATCATGGAGGTGTGGTCCTTCATGTACTCGCCCGCGCTGCGGCCTTCCAGCACTCGCGCGGCGCCGGCGAAGAACCGGATCTGGTCGACCGAGGGCGGGATCTCCTCGGACCTGGTCAGGGCGACCGGCTTGCCGGTGTTACGGGTCTCGGCCTCGACGAGCTCGTCGGCCCGCTGCTCGATCGCGTCGGCGATCCTGAACATGGCCAGGCTGCGCTCGGACGGGGTGGCATCCCGCCAGCCCTCGAACGCGGCCGCCGCGGCCTGCATGGCGGCGTCCACGTCCCGGCGGCCGGAAACCGGCGCGTGTGCGTAGACCTCGCCGGTGCTGGGGTCGATCACGTCGCTGGTGCGGCCATCGCCGGCGTCGGTGAACTTGCCGTTCACGAAGTTCTGCAGCGTACGGTCCGTCATCTCGAGTCCTCCATCCGGCGGCACGTTTCGCCTGCGGCGTGTCGCGGTTCCCTGCGACCTCAATGATGAGCTTCGCAGAGATGGACTATCTACACAAGCGAATCAGTTGCTATCTTTATCTATACCTACGAAATCAGTTGAGCTCTGGCGGACACGGTCCCGGCTTGACACCAGGTCCCGGAGACGGAGGCGACCGGATGGCGCACAGCCCGAAGACGCTCCTGAACCAAAGCCCAGGTGGCCTCGTACCCGACGATGTCTCCAAGCGGATCATCGAGCAGCTGCAGGAGGACGGCAGGCGGTCCTACGCAGCGATCGGCAAGGCGGTCGGGCTGTCCGAGGCCGCCGTCCGGCAGCGGGTCCAGCGTCTCCAGGACTCCGGTGTTATGCAGATCGTAGCGGTCACCGACCCGCTGACCCTGGGCTTCCGCCGTCAGGCCATGATTGCCATCAAGACCGACGGCGACCTGGAGAAGGTCGCGGACCAGCTGGCCGAGATGGAAGAGATCGCCTACGTGGTGATCTCGGCCGGCTCGTTCGATGTGCTGGCCGAGGTCGTCTGCGAAGACGACGACCACCTGCTGGAGATCCTGAGCCGGGTCCGCGCCGTCCCGTACGTGACCAGCACCGAGACCTTCGTATACCTAAAACTCCGTAAGCAAACCTACTCCTGGGGAACGAGATGACATCCTCCCTCGACGCCATCGCCACCGAACAGGAAGCGGCCAAGCGCAACCTATGGCTGCACTTCACCCGAATGGGGAGCTACGCCGACAGCGAAGTCCCCGTGATCGTGCGCGGCTCAGGCGCCTACGTCTACGACCAGCATGGCCGACGGTACCTGGACGGGCTGTCCGGCCTGTTCGTCAGCCAGGTCGGCCATGGCCGACAGGAAATCGCCGAAGCAGGCGCGCGGCAGGCGGCCGAACTCGCGTACTTCCCGCTGTGGTCCTACGCCCATCCCAAGGCCATCGAGCTGGCGCAGCGGCTGGCCGACCTGGCTCCGGGTGACCTGAACCGGGTGTTCTTCACCACCAGCGGCTCGGAAGCCGTCGAGTCGGCGTGGAAACTCATCAAGCAGTACTTCAAGCTGATCGGCCAGCCCGACCGCTACAAGGTGATCAGCCGGGAGATCGCCTATCACGGGTCGTCCATGGGAGCGCTCGCGATCACCGGCCTGGCCGACATCAAGTACCCGTTCGAGCCGCTGACGCCCGGCGGCGTCCGGGTGCCGAACACCAACTTCTACCGGGCTCCGGCGTTCGTGCGCGACGATCTGGAGGCCTTCGGCATCTGGGCCGCCGACGAGATCGAGCGCGCGATCCTCCGTGAGGGACCGAAATCGGTCGCCGCGGTCTTCCTGGAACCCGTGCAGAACTCCGGCGGCTGCTTCCCGCCGCCGCCCGGCTACTTCCAGCGGGTCAGGGAGATCTGCGACCGGTACGGCGTGCTGCTGGTCTCGGACGAGGTGATCTGCGCGTTCGGCCGGCTCGGCTACTACTTCGGAGCCGACCGTTACGGATACCGGCCGGACATCATCACCTTCGCCAAGGGGGTCACCTCCGGCTACTCCCCGCTGGGCGGGATGCTGGTCAGCGACGCGCTGATGGAGCCGTTCAGCTCGGGCACGACCACGTTCCTGCACGGCATCACGTTCGCCGGCCATCCCGTCTCCGCCGCGATGGCGCTGGCCAACCTGGACATCTTCGAGAAGGAAGACCTGCTGGGCAACGTCCGGGCGAACCAGTCCGCGTTCCGCGCCACCCTGGAGAAGCTCTGCGACCTGCCCATCGTGGGGGACGTCCGGGGCGACGGCTACTTCTACGGCATCGAGCTGGTCAAGGACAAAACCACCCGGGAGACCTTCACCGACGACGAGTCCGAGCGGTTGCTGCGCGGGTTCCTCTCCCC
>Ga0306921_10008621_pt1 | contig 10783 bp, 5 predicted proteins | sample sta12Cox44000080_FD_203760 | JGI IMG/M metagenome (GOLD analysis project Ga0306921, IMG submission 203760) | Lab enrichment of tropical soil microbial communities from Luquillo Experimental Forest, Puerto Rico - statoxic.12C.oxic.44.000.080 (v2)... | ecosystem: Environmental > Terrestrial > Soil...
CCACGAGGAGCGCGAGCGGAAGCGCCGCGCCATCCTGAACCATGGCTCGCAGCTCAGGCTGCGGCGCGACGTGCTGCTCGAGTTCGCCGACGGCGACGAGCTGTTCCTGACCCCCGGTCACGCCGCGTTTCACAACGGCAGGCACCCGGTCCGCGACGCGGTCATGGACGGCGACGCGCTGGTGCTCGAGATCGAGCGCCACAGCCGCCTCGGCGCGTTCGGCCCCACCGATCTCCTGCTGTCGCTCAATCGCCCGGAGACCCGCGAGACGCTGGTGGCCCGGCTGCCGCGGCGTTCCGGCGCGCTCGAGCTCTACCAGCGGGCGAGCGGCGCCCTGGTGGCCCGCGGCGAGTGGCAGACGGCGCGGCGCGGCCGGGCGGAGAGCGCGATTCTGCCCTCCCGGGTGCTGGCGGGCAGCCTGCGGGCGTTCGCCAAGCTGGAGCGACGCTTCGGGTTCTTCGATGAGGCCGGGTGGCGTGCGCTGCCCGTGCCGGCGCGCGCCGGGGAGCCGGCGCGCGCGCTCGCGACGCGCGCACGCGCGGTCGCTCCGGGGGGCTCGGGCATCGTGGCGCGCGTCCGGCAGGCCCCGGGCGATCAGCCCTGAGGCGGCTCCGGCGGATCATGTATGAAGGGTGTATTGAAGAATTGACGCGGCCTTGATGAAAGGCGGCGGAAATCCCTTCATCTTCTGCGCCGCTGGCCGAATCCACGCGTGGATGGCGCTCGGATCGGTCGTTTCGGTCCGCGCACGCGCTCAGGGAAGAGCGACTTCCACAGGGAGCCCTCGAGCAGGCATGAAGATCAATCATATCGCCGCCATCGCCGCGCTGGCGCTGGCCGGAAGCATGCTGGTGCGCACGGCCGTCGCGGCCGACAGCGCCCGCGGGACCCCCGGGCCGGCGATGCACGCCCCGGCCCGCGCCTCCCATACCGTGGCGCACGCGCGCAGCGCGCACGCCGGCCGCCGTGCCGCGCACCATCGCCTGGCGCGCACCCGCTACGGCATCACCGCCGGGGACGAGCGTCCGATGCCGCTCCATCCCGCCGGCCGGGGCCCCGAGCGCCGCGCCGCGCTGCCGCGCGTCCATCGCAGCGTGCGTGATCACGGCGGCTCGCGCTCCGGACACCGCGCGCTCGCCACCGTGCCGGGCCTGCCGAACCTGCTCGCCCACAGCGTCTCGCAGCTCGATCCCGATCAGAACGACACGATGTGCTTCGAGCCCGGCTGCGCCCTGGCCGGCCGCGGCCCTCCGGGCCCGGCCGAACCTTCGTGCATCCCGCCCTCTCTCGCCGGCGGACATCCAACGCTCTCCGCATCCCCGGCCCTCACCTCCGCCACCCAGCATCCCGGCAGCACCGACGCCCCGCCTGATCGCGGCCTCCTCCGCCCCGCGAGCGCACGCGTCCGGCCTGCCTGTTCATATTCGACCACCGAGTCACAGGAGCCGCTCACAGGCTGCTCCCACCCCTGTCGCCCGGAGGGCGCGGCGGGGTGTTGTTCCATGCCCTCCGTTGGAGGCATTTCATGAAGCGTTTCATCATGAGCATCGCGCTGGGCGCGTTCGTGGCGGCTCTGCTCGCCCCGCTCGCCCTGGCCCAGAGCAGCTCGAGCACCCCGTCGTCGACGCCCTCGGCGGCCCCGGCGACCCCGGCGTCCGAGCCGGCGAAGATGGAGCCGGCCAAGACCGAGAAGTCCTCGAGCAGCAAGTCCGCTCCGAAGATCGACATCAACTCGGCCAGCAAGGAAGACCTGATGTCACTGCCGGGCGTGGGCGACGCGACCGCCGACAAGATCATCGCCGGCCGGCCGTGGAAGTCGAAGAGCGAGCTGACCAAGAAGAAGGTCGTGGGCTCCAAGGAGTACGACAAGATCAAGAATCACATCATCGCGCACCAGGAAACCCCCGCGGCCAAGTAACGCGGAGGATTTCGGCGACGGCCGGGCGCCAGGATGGGCGCCCGGCCGTTCGCTTGGGCGGGCCGGGAGGCCCGCCCTAACGCAGGATGTCCACCTTGAGGACGCGGTCGCCCTGCGCCACGCGCCACACCACGTCGCGCCCCGCGGTGACGCGCGCAAAGATGGTGTAGCGCCCGTCGAGGCGCGGCTGCGGTGAGTGGGTGATGAACCACTGGCTGCCGCCGGTGTCCTTGCCCGACAGCGCCATCCCCACCATGCCCGCTTCGTAACGCAGCCGGTTGTACTCGCAGCGGATCGAGTAGCCCGGGCCGCCCGAGCCGGTGCCGGTCGGATCCCCGTCCTGGATCACGAAGTTCGGCACCACGCGGTGGATCATGAGGCCGTCGAAGTAGCCGGCCTCGGCGAGCCGCTTGAAGTTGCGCACCGTCTCCGGCGCCTCGTTGACGTAGAACGACCAGGTGATGTCGCCGGCGGTGGTGTGGAGCACCGCCCCGGTCACCGGCGGCGGATGGCCGAACTCGGGCGGGTAGTGTCGCTCGTCGCGGCCCGGCGGCACCGCGCGCTCGAGGCTGTCGGTGAAGGCCCGTCCCGCCAGGGCGCGCAGCGCGTCGCGGACCGAGATGCGCGCGTCAGCGTCGGCGTCGTGGGCGCGCTCGACCCACGCCCGCTCGAGTCGCGGCACGCTCTCGGCATCGCCGGCGTCGGCCAGCGCCGAGGCCGCCGCGGCCATCATCAGCACCGAGGTGTCGGCGAGGGCGGCGCGCAGCGGCGCGAGCGCCGCGTGGGTCTTGAGCGGCCCCAGCACCTCGGCCGCGGTCATGCGCTCGAGCAGCGGATGGCCGGGGGCGAGGAGGGGCACCAGCAGCGCGGTGGCCCGCCCCGCCGGCAGCGACGTGAAGCCGCGCAGCACCGCGGCACGGGTGTAGACCGAGGTGTCGGAGAGCAGCGGCTCGACCCGCGGCAGCGCCCGCTCCCCGAGCCGCGCGAGCAGCGCCCGCGCCGCGGCGCCGCGGGTCGCGGGGTCGCGGTCGCGCAGCCGCGCCACCAGCGAGTCGCGCGCCCGCTTCTCCGCCGCGGTGTCGGCGCGTACCCAGGCGAAGCGCTCGGCCAGCGCGCCGGCGGCGCTCTGGCGCACCCACGGATCGCCGTGCGACAGCGAGCCGGTGAGCAGCGGCAGGCTGAGCGCGCTGGTGCTGTCCGCCACCTGCACCAGCGCCGCGATCGCGTTGACCACCACCGCCGGCTCGGCGTCGGCGAGCCGCTCGAGCAGGTAGGCGTTGGTGCGCGCCGCCTTCTGGCGTCCCAGCGTGCGGGCCGCGTAGGCGCGCACGATCCACTCCGGATCCTCGAGGTGGAGCGCGACGATCAGCGGCACGCGGTTGTGGGCCGGGACGCGCTCCAGCGCCCACAGCACGCGCCAGCGCACGTCCGGATCGGGGTCGTCGTGGCGGTCGAGCAGCGCTCCGATCGCGCTGGAGTCGGCGAGGCGCCACAGCGCGACCGCGGCCGCGGCACGCAGCCGCGGCGAGGGGTCGCGCAGGTAGCCGGCGACCAGGCGCGTGCTGGCGCGGTCGCCGAGCTTGCCGAGCGCCTCGATCGCGACGTCGGAGATCTCGGGATCGGCCGAGGGCAGGAGCTTCGCGATCGGCTCGCGGGCGCGCGCGCTGCCGATCTGCCCCAGGGCGAAGATCGCCTCGACCCGCACCCGGGTGTCGGCATCGGCGAGGCGCGGCAGCAGCGCCGGAATGGTGAGCGAGTCCTGGAGCCGCCCGACCGCGAGCGCGGCGCGGGCGCGCAGCGCCGGATCGGGGCTGGTCAGAAAGTGCTCGAGCACCCCGTCCGACCAGCGCCGCTGGTCCTCGGCGCAGGCGATGAGCCACAGCGGATCGGCGGCGGGCGCCACCAGCGTGCTGGTGTCGCGCGGCGGCGGATGCGCGGCCGGGTGGCGCTTGCCACGTGCCGCCGCGTCGCCCCCGGCCGGAAGCCAGGGCGCGGCCAGCGTCAGCGCCGCCAGGGCGGCGCCAAGCGCGCGCGCGCGGGTGCGGCGCGGCGGGCGGCCGGGAGGGCTCACGGGCCGGTGGTGTCCGTCGCCTGCTTGGGCTTGCGCAGCTTGACCAGCCGCCCCTGCTCGGCCGCCGAGCCCGATGGACCCTTGGCGAGCAGGCGGTACAGGTACACGCCGTTCGCCAGCTTCTCGCCCTCGTCGTCGTGCCCGTCCCACGCCAGCTCGTGGTGCCCCGGCAGCAGGCCGTGCTCGACCCGCTCCCACACCATCTTCCCGTTCACGGTGAACACCCGCACCATGACGTCGGCGGGCTGGTCGGCGAGCAGGTCGAAGGTGAAGCGCGGACCCAGGTCGTCGTCGAACGGGTTGGGGTAGCTGATGAGATCGGCGATGCGCAGGCTCGACACCACGTTGAAGGTGTGTTTCGCCGGCGGCGCCCCGTTGACGGCCAGCTGCACGGTATGCGTTCCGGGGGCATAGGGAGGGTGGGTCCAGGACAGCACGAACTGGCGCCCCGGGGTGGCGGGGTTGGGGGTGAACGCCTGGATCGCCCCGTCGATGCGCAGCTCCATGTCGGTCGCGGGATTGAGCACGTTGGGCGACTGGACCCCCAGCGTCAGCGCGGCGTCGCGCGCCACCGCGTCGCCGTCGCGGATCGGCACCCCGGACGACAGCAGCACGGTCGTGAAGTCGAACAGGACGTCGAACTTGTTGAGCACCCCGTAGCGGTCGCGGCTCAGGATCCGGTAGGTGTAGCGGCCGGCGGCGATGGTGGCGCGGTAGGTGAGCAGGAAGCGCCGCCCGCCGCCGCCGCCCGGACCGGTATCGGGGAACGGCGGGCTCAGCGTGTAGGCGGTGGGCGGGATCACCGTGGTCCCGGCCTCGTTGATGAGCTCGAGGCCGACGCTGTCGATCGCCGCGTTCGAGACCAGGTCGGCCCGGAGCAGCAGCGTGTCGCTGCTGCCGGGCAGGAACACCGCGAGCCCGTCGGTGACCGGCTGGCCGTTGGCGGTCACCAGGATCTGCGGTGCGCCGATGGTGACCCGCGTGGCCGGATCCCCGAGCAGCGTGTAGGTGAGCCCCACGCCGCTGAACGACGGGTCGCTCCTGAACTCATAGTGATTGCGTATCAGCGCCAGGGTCAGACCCTCGCCGAGCACCACGCTCGCGCCGTGACCGAGGTAGTTGTCGCTGGGGGGCTCATAGAACAGCGATTTCGCCAGGGCCTGATTGAGGTGACGGCTGTGGTCGGTCGGCACCGCCTCGAAGCCCACCGAGGCCCATGAGGCGATCGCGCCGCCCATCGCCCAGGTCACCATGTCCTCGCCGATCGAGGGGCCGACCGCGATACGACCCTCCTGGGTGCTGGCGAAGGCGTTGGCGTGGCACGAGAAGGCAGTGAACAGGAACGGCTTGCCGACGTTGGTGAAGCGCTGGACGTCGTTGTTGCCCGGGAAGTCGCCGTTCTTCTGGTAGATCGATTCGTGCTCGAGCACATAGGCGTTGGCGTGCCCCTGGTAGTTCCACCACAGGCGGCCGTCGTTCAGGCGCAGGAGCAGCTGGGGGGTGATGTTGGCGCGGGTGTAGTTCTGGACCTGGGTCATGTTGCGACAGTTGGGACTGACCGGTGGCTGGTTGGCCAGGTAGACGTTCATGTCGAACTGCTCGGGCTCGGACAGCGCCAGCCCGGACGAATCGATCGCGGTCTGCTGAGTCGAGAGGTTGAGGTCGCGGAACACCAGCTCGTAGTCGTGGAGGCAGTAGCCGGGGGTGGTGCCGCCGCCACCGAAGGTGGTGGCGCCGGAGTAGTCGTCGTCGGAGTGGAACAGCATGCGGCGGCGCCAGGTCTGGGTGGTGTCGACGGTCTCGTAGGCCGCGAGCTTGCTCACCAGGTCGGTGGCCTGCTGCAGGCTGTTGACCGGCAGGCGCCCGATGTTGAGGTCGGGCAGCAGCGGGGTGGGCATGTTCGCCGGGCCAGGGTCGGGCGCGGTGTCGACGGTCCAGACGTACCAGGCGTCGCCGGGCGCGATCTCGTAGGCATAGGTGGCCACCGCGGGCACGCCGACCGGCTCGAACACCTTCTGGATCGGGACCCAGTCCGGGGTCGAGGTGTTGAGCAGCCGGCGCGGGTCCTCGCTGCCGTCGCCGAACAGCAGCACGAACGATGCGCCCCAGTGGTCGTAGCCGTGGCGCACGAAGCGCCGGATCGCGTACGAGGACTTGCGTCCGCCGTTGAACTCGTCGTTGACCGATTCGAGCGGCGCGATCACCACGTTGAGCCCCTCGGACTGACGCAGCGTGGCCAGGGTCTGCGCCGCGGGCAGGAACACCTCGGGGACGATCAGCAGGTAATCGCCCGCGCCCTGGGCGTAGAGCTGGCGGCGCGTCACCGCGGTGTACTGGGCCTGGGGCAGGAGCCGCGGCCGGTCGAACGCGACGTACTTGTGCATCGCGCCCGAGACCTGGTCCTGGAACTGGACCACGTGGTCGCCGGGGACCACCGGGATCACGACGTCGGTGAGCCGCACCGGGTTCAGCGAATCGCCGACGTCGTAGACCCGGATCGAGTCGCTGGCGAAGCCGGCGGCGTCGATCTCGAACGGGACGCTCGCGCTGCCGCTGTTGCACGACAGCAGGTGGTCGAGCGCGCGGTAGCTGCGCCAGTAGGTGGCCTCGAAGTAGTTGATCCCGGCCTGGGTCAGCTCGGTCCCGGTGGGATCGGGGGCGCCGCCATTGGTGCGGCCCCAGACCTGCACGCGGTTGGTGCGCCCCTCGGTGAGCGCGGTGCCGGGCAGCACCTGGGTGAAGGTCTGCGACTGGCGGGCCGGCCACAGCGCGGAGTCGCACACGGCCGAGGACTGGCCGGCCCCGTTCTCGACCCGGCACCAGCAGTAGTGCGAGGTCTCCGCGCGGCCCTGGACCGTGAGCCCGAAGGTGACCGGCTGCGAGTTGTCGAGCCGGTTGGTCTCGAACAGGATGGTGTCGGGACGATCGTAGTAGCTCAGGATGTCGGTCCAGCTGAACTGGTCGCTGTTGGTGTCGGCCGGGTAGGGCTGGTAGACGAAGTTGCGCTCCCAGTGCTGGGTCCAGGGATAGCTCGGCAGCACCGGGAGCGCGCCGCCCAGCCAGCCGCCGCGCAGCGGAATGCGCAGCCCGCCGGTGCGCTTGCGCGTGACGTAGACCACCTCGGCGTCGCCCCAGGCGCGCTGCGCGAGCGAGGCGCGCGAGCGCTCGGCCCAGTTCTGGACCCACAGATCGATGCGGTCGCCGGCATCGAAGACGCCGTTCCGGTTGACGCCCTCCTCGACCTCGATCGGCAGCTCGATGGTCTCGTAGGACGGCGAGGTGTAGCCGGTGAACTCGTGGCGGTGAACGCTGAGCTCGCCGATCGGCACCCCGGCCGGGAATCCCGCGGCCGCGAGCTTCGAGTACTCGAGGGCCCAGACCCCGGTGGTGTCGATCTTCACCCGCACCTCGATCTCGGACTCGTCGAAGGCGGCGGCGCCGTGCGCCCCCACCGGCCGCCCCATGCGCTCGAGCAGCGAGCCGCCCCCGACCGGGCCGCCGCGCCCGGGCGTCGCACGCCAGGCGCGCCCCTGCTGGTAGTTGAGGATCGCGCGCTTGAGCACCGGCTCGAAGTGCCGGTCCTCGGGCGCGAGACGCCCCGGGGCCGCGGCCGCCGGCGCGCCGGTGAAGCTCAGGCGGACGATGACCGAGCGGCGCGCCCACAGCCGGCCGGTCAGCTCGTCGTAGCGGAACGGGCGGATCTGGAGCTCCACCAGGCGCTGGCCGCGGAGCGTGAAGGGTTGGCCGAGATCGATGGGCGACGGCGGCCAGGGCCCGTCGGTGATCGCCGGGACGTCCTCACGGGTCGGCACGAGCCCGAGCCGATCGACGTCGTTGCGAAAGCCGGGCCTGGTCCCGAGCACCAGCGCCACGCGATCGCGGGTCTCCTCGGCGCCCTGGACCGTGGCGGTGACGGAGGCCCCGGGCGGCACGGCGATGAGCGCGGACGCATAGGGCACGCGCGGGCGCCCCGGCTCGTCCAGCAGCGGCAGGCCGCCGGCCTCGATGAAGGATCGCCCGTCAGGGGCGGTGGTGAGGCGGAAGGCCGGCAGGTCGAGCGCCAGGGTGATCCCGCGGTCGTCGGCGGCCACGACCCGGATGGCATCGGCACGCGCCGGGGCGGCGTTCAGGACGGCGAGGAGTGCGAGGGCGAGCGGGACGACGTGCTCGACGCGCAGGCGGGGAAGGCGCATTCGCGGGAGTCTAGTGAGGCCGATCCGACAGGGTCAAGGACGCGGCCGCGAACATGTTAGGCTGGGCGTCGAGCGCTGCCGACCGCTCGATCGCGCGGCCGCTCGTCGCTCGCCCGCGACGCCGGGCGACACCTGCGGACCCGGGAGACAGCGTGGTATCAACCCTGCGGATGCGCGTCGCTCCTCTGCTCGTGACCGTGGCGATCGTCGGGTGCGGAGCGGCGCGGGCGAACGCCGCGGAGGCCCGTGCCCCCTCAGCCCCGGCGCCGGCAGGCACCGCGGGCCGTGGCCCGGCGTCCGGCGGCTTGCCCGACAGCGTGCTCGCCCGCGTCGGGACCCACCGCGAGATCTCGGCCGGGCAGTTCCGGCGCGCCTGGGGAGAAGTCTCCCCACCGGCCCGACCCGATTCCCTTACCCCGCAGAGCGCCCGGCAGTTTCTGCAACTTCTGATCGGCAAGGAGTGTCTGGCCGAGGCCGCGACGCGCGAGACCTGGGTCTGGACCCGCCCTGAAAGCGCCAAGTACCAGTCCACCCGCGACCGCCTGGTGCTCAGGGCCGCCCTGGAAGGGCCGCTGGCCGAGGCCCGCGCCGGCCTGGCGCGGGCCGGCCGCCCGGCCGACGATGGGGCGGCCGGGATCGCCGCCCGCGACAGCGCCGCCGCCCGGATGCACGTGGTGTTCGAGGAGGCGGTGGTCTCGCGCGTCGCCCGGGCCTTCGCCGCGCTGCCCAAACCGTCGCGCGACTCGGGGCTGTTCGCCCAGCTGCGCGTCCTGAGCATGACCCCGGTGGTGGGGCCGCGCGACTCGCTGGCGGTGATCGCCCGCACGCTCGAGGGCGACTACCGGGTCGCCGACCTGCTCGAGTGGTGGCGCAACCTGAGCGCGTTCGCGCGCCCGCGCGTCGACACCGCGGCCCAGGTGCGCGACCTGGTCACCAACGCGCTGTTCGAGCGCAAGCTGCGCCGCATCGCCGCCGCGCGCGACCTCGAGCATCGCCCCGACATCGCCGCCGAGCTCGCCCGCCAGCGCGAGTTCATCGCGGTTTCCCACCTGGTCGAGCGCGAGGTCTACGACTCGCTCGACGCCGATTCGGCGGCGCTGCGGCGCTGGTACGACGCGCGCCCCGACTCGTTCGCCCTGCCGCTCCGGGTGCGGGCGCTCAGGCTCGTGCTCCCGAGCCGCGCCGATGCCGGGCGCATGGCGGCGCGGCTGCGCGACCGCGCCCAGGCCGAGAGCCTGGAGGCGATCGCGGTGCGCCAGAAGCTCGGCTACATCGCCGACCTCACCGCCTGGAGCGACAGCGCCCTGTTCGCGCAGGGCCTGCGCGCCGGCGCCGGCGCGGTGGTGGGGCCCGACTCGGTGAAGGACGGCTGGGCGGTGGCGCGGGTCATCGCGATCCAGCCCGCGCGCCGGCGCAGCTTCGAGGAGGCGCGCACGCTGGTCGAGCACGATCGCTACAGCGTCGAGGGCGAGCGCCGCATGGTCGAGCTGATCGCGCGGCTGCGCCGGACCACGCCGGTGATCGAGAACCAGGCCGCGATCGCGCGCGTGGCGCGGCGCTGAGCTCGAGCCCCGCGCCTTGACGGGTTTTGCGGGCGCCCCGTAGAATATGCGGCTGTCGTGCCCCGTTCCCCCTCCCCTCTCGACATCGCCGCGTTGGAGATGGCATGAAGCGCAGTGGATCCGCCCTGTCCATCCTGCTCCTGCTCTTGAGTTTGGCCGCCTGGGCCATCGCCGCCCCCACCCCCGGTACGGCGCCGGCCGCCGCCCCGCCGAAGAACATCATGTACATCAACGGCGTGCCCGACACCGGGGCGGTGTTCCTGCCCGACAGCGCGCTGCTGGGGCGGGTCGATGAGCGCCGGATCACCGCCGGCGAGTTCGTCGAAACCTACTTCAACGCCTACGCGCCCGATCGACCCGAGCAGGACAGCTCGGGCCGCGTGGAGTGGCTGAACAGCATGGTCAACAAGGAGGTGCTGGCGAAGGTCGCGAAGAAGGCCAACCGCCCGTTCACCTTCGAGGACCGGCAGGCGCTGCGGGAGCGCACCCAGCGCGTGCTCTCGAACATGCTGTTCATCCGCGCCGTGCTCGACTCGGTGCGCGTGACCGAGGCCGACGTGAAGGCGCTCTACCAGCAGCTCGACACCGAGTACCACCTGCGGCGCATGGTGGTCCCGGGGGGGCAGCGGGCCGATTCGATCTATCGCGTCGTGGCCGCCAGACGCAGCGCCTGGGATGACGCCTACGCGCGCTACTCGATCCCCCAGGACGATGCCGGGCCGAACGGCGACCTGGGCTGGGTGACGCGCTACAACATGACGTGGGCCGCGGCCGAAAAGATCACGCCGCTAAAGGCGGGCGCCGTCGCCCCGCCGCTGCGCCGCGTGCACGGCTTCGAGATCTTCTACTGCCTCGACACCCGGCATACCGAGCCGCCCTCGATGGAATCGATGGGGAGCTGGCTGGTGAGCCAGGTCAGGACCAAGAAGCAGTTCGAGCTGGCCGACCGGATGCAGGAGGGTGTCCGCCGCGCGGTCAACATGAAGTACGACAGCCTCAACATCGCCTGGGCGGCGCCCCAGTTCATGCCCGCGATCTC
>Ga0306921_10008624_pt1 | contig 10781 bp, 7 predicted proteins | sample sta12Cox44000080_FD_203760 | JGI IMG/M metagenome (GOLD analysis project Ga0306921, IMG submission 203760) | Lab enrichment of tropical soil microbial communities from Luquillo Experimental Forest, Puerto Rico - statoxic.12C.oxic.44.000.080 (v2)... | ecosystem: Environmental > Terrestrial > Soil...
CAGCTGCTCCTCGTAGGCGCGCATCGCCACCGCCTGCTCGTCACTGCTCCGCTCGTAGTAGAGCTCGGCCAGGCGGAACATCACGTCCGGGGTGTAGCGGGGCTCGTCGGGGTACCGCTGGAGGAATTCCTCGAACTGAGCGATGGCGTCGAGCCGGTCCTTCCGCTCGTTGACCTCCAGATCGCGGATTGCCTTCTCGTAGCTCGCCGCCAGCTCGCTCCGCTTCTCCTCGTACTTCTTCTCCACCATCAGCTGGACGTCGCGGCGGAAGTCCTTGGACTCGGTCTCGTAGGTCTCCAGCATCCGCTGCAGGTCGTCGAGCCGCTGCTGTTCCTCGGGAGTCCGCCCCAGCCCCTCCATCCCCTTGGGGGCAGGAGCATTGGGAATGACGTCGGGCTTGGACGCCGGCTGGGCCGGTGCCTGCATCGCGCCGAGGAGGAGGACGGTGAGGGCCCCGGCGTGCATCAGTCCACGTCCTTGAGCACTGGACGGAACTCCTCGTCCAGCGCCCGCAGCTCCTCTTCCTTCTGCGAGGCGACCTTCTGGATCCCGGTGGTGGTGGCCTGCTTCTTGGTGAAGGCGGTGTCCACCACCCCCACGTCGGCCTTGAGCACCAGGTCGTAGAACTGCTTCCGGACCCGGCGGAAGCTGTCGTAGGCCATCTTTCCCACCAGCTGGCGGGCGTCACCAGAGACGGTGCCCACGTCGCGGCCATAGCCGTCGAGCAGCTTCTGCTCGGTGGCCAGCTTCTGGCGGATCTCCTGGGACTTGGCCTTGACCTGGATCCCCAGCGCGGTCTGGGCGGCGGTGGTGCGGCCCTGCAGGGTGGCGATCTGCGTCCTCAGATCTCGGGCCCGGGCGACGAACTGCCCGGCCTCGCCGGAAGCCCGGGGCTCCACCCCGGAGAGGATGCCCCCGATGCGCGCGGAGGAAGCGGTGAGCTCGTCGCGGAGCGCCGCTTCACCGCTGACCGTGGTGTCCACCAGCCCGCGCTGCGCGGCCAGCTCGCCCCGCACTTGCTCCACGTCCTTCTCCTGGGCCCGCAGCGAGCGCTGCTCGGACTGCATCTTCTCCAGGAAGGCCTTCTCGTCCTCCGGGCTGTCCTTGCGCTGGTTCCGGGTGTCGACCACCCACTTCTGGGTCGCCACCAGGATGGCGTTCATGCTCTGCAGCTCGGTGCCCAGCCGGAACGCTTCCTTGTCCAGGGCGTCGATGCGAGCCTGCATCTTCTTCCGCCGGGTGGTGAGCTCCTCGGCGTTGGTAGGCAAGGTCGCCATGCGGGCCCGCGCCGGAGCTTCCTCGGAAGCGATGCGCTGCAGCTCCAGCCGCTCGTCGGCCCGAAGAAGCGGGTCGAGGGCCTCAATCTCCGTGGCGTCGAGGGCTCCCTGGGCCGAGACCAGCGAGTTGGCCACCGCCTCGGCGCGGGTGGTGCCTTCCTGAAGGGTGGGGAAGGTCTCCCCGCTTCGCTCGTCGAGCGCCCGGCCGATCCGCTCGGCGATAGTCTTCCCCTCTCCCAGGCCCTTCCGCCCGCTCTCCAGCGAGTCGACCACCCGCAGCGCATCAGCCACGTCGTCCTGGGTGCTGGCCCACTTCAGGGCTAGCGGGGGGAGGAGGGTGTTGACGTCGAGGGTCTTCTCGTTCCGGGCGAGGAGGTTGTCGAAGTAGGTGACCGGATCCTTGTGCACGTTGAGGAGGCGGTCGATCTCGTCGCGCACCGGGGCATAGGTGCCGATCACCCCGTTGTAGGTGTCGGTGGCCTCGCCGTAGCGCTTGAGCTTGAGGAGGAGGTGGCCCTGGAGGATCTGCGCCTCGGGAGCCAGCGGCGAGTCGGGCGAGACCAGGAGGAGGATGTCGGTGGCGTTGCGAGCTCCCACCCAGTCCTCGGCCCGCACCTTGGCCCAGGCCATCTCGTAGAGCGCCTCGGGGAAGTTGGGCGAGTCCTGACCGATGGCCTGGTACTCGTCGACGGCCTCGGGGATCTTCCCGGTCTCCACGTCCAGCCGGGCGATGCCCAGGTGGGCCAGCTCGACGATCCGCTGCTCGCGCTCGTCCTTGGGCTTGGTGGCGGTCACTTGACGGAACCGCTCCAGCGCTCCGTTCCAGTCTCCGTCCTGCACCCTGAGCGCTCCGAGGAGGTAGAGGCTGGGGAGGCGGTAGGGGTTGCCCTCGGTGGCGAGCGGGGTCAGCGCTTCCTCGGAGCGCTTGCGGCGCTCGGCCGGCGGCAGGTCGGTGCGCCGGGCGAGCCACTTGCCGTAGACGTACTGGACCTCAACCGGCAGCCGCCCATCGGGGCCGCGGGCCCGGGCGAGGTAAGGCTCGAGGTCGCCCCAGTCGTTGAGCTTGGCGCTCGCCTCTAGGTAGCGGGCCAGCGCCTCCTTGTAGCGGGGCGAGTCCAGGGCGAGGAGCTCGCGGAGATAGAGCCGCGAGGAGGCGTAGCTGCCCTGCTGGTAGAGGGCATCGGAGAGGTACCACAGCGCGTCGGGCCGCTTGGGGTTGGCGTCGAAGGCCTTGTCCGAGACCAGGTCGTAGAAGAGCACCGCGGCGGTGGGCCAGTCCTGGAGCAGGTACTGGATCTCGCCGTCAGAGAAGCGGCGCTCCAGCGTCGCCTCCGACCCCGGCTCGTTCTTGCCCACGTACTGCGTCTCCACCACCGCCAGGTTCTCGGTGGCGTTGTGAACCTGGGTGGCGACCTGCTGCAGCCGGGCGGAGGTGCCAGCGGAGACCCGGGTATCCTCGGCGGAGGCAACGGACGCCATGGCGAGCGGCGCCAGGAGCGCCGCAACCCGGGTCGACCTCACTTCGACTCCTTCGGCTCCGCTTGCGCCTGGGGCTTGGTCGCCGCGTCGCGGCTGACTTCCACGTCGTAGCGGACCGCCGGACGATCCTTGAGCTCGGTGGTGATCCCGCCCTTCTCGTAGCCGACGACCTTGACCGTGGTGACCTTCCCCGGCTCGGCGCTGAAGGTGTAGCTGGAGCTGACGGTGAACTTGTAGCCCTCGAGGTAGCTGAACACCCCGAAGCCCTTGCCCTTGTAGACCAGCTTCACCGCCACCTGGTGCTGCCCGGGGACGATGCGACCGTTGAAGATCTCGAACTCCGGCCGGTTGGCCAGGTCCCCGTCCTTGTCGGTGCGGGTGAGGATCGGCGCTCCGTCGAGCGCGTAGGCCACCGACTCGAGGGCGAAGGTGCCGCCCATGTCGTTCTTGTGGACCAGGACTGCCCGTGCTCCGGAGGAGAGGTCGCCGCCGAGCACCGTCTCTTGCAGCAGCAGGAGCCGGGCCTTGCTCCGGTAGATCTTCTCCTTGAGATCCACCACCTGCTCCTCCAGCGTCTTCACCCGCGTCTGGAACGCCTCGTCGGAGGTGGCCGGAGGCGGAGCGGGCTGCGACGCGGTGGGCGAGGGTCCAGGAACCGAGACTGCCGCCGGTGCAGCGGTCGACGGCATGGAGGAGCGAGGCGCGGTGCTGGTCGCCGGCGCCGGAGGCTGGGCCTGCACCTCCTTGCTCCCGGTGCGCATCGGCGCCATCTCGCCGGCCCCCGCCGCGGGATCAGCCCGGGAATCGGGGAGTGGCGGGAGCGGGTCGGACGACTGGGCCTGCGCCGCCGTGGCGAGGAAGAGAACGGCGAGGAGGGGAGGACTCCAGCGGTGCAAGGGGAGACTCCGGAGCATCGGGGAGACGTGGGGAGCCAGGCACGGCCCGGTGTCATTCATACCACGGGGGAGCGCCGGAACCCTCTTGGAGGACGTCCGCTTCCGCACTTGCCGCACGGCGCGAAGTACCGGCGCCGGGGTGCTCGCTCAAGGCCTCGGCGAGCACGGGGCGCGACTGGCTGGCAGGAGGTGCGCGCGCCAGACTGCTACAGGCGCGCATTCGGGCTCAGCCGCCTTTTTTCAGCTCCGTCAGTACCAGCTTGGCCACTGCCTTCAATGTGTCGAAGACACCTACCCCGGTGGGGGCCACCGCCTGGAACTCGGGGACGTTCCGCGGATTGAGGGAGCCCCGCAGCTCCTCCACCGCCACCGCGTTGGGGAGATCGCGCTTGTTGTACTGCACGACGTTGGGAATCCGGTTCAGGTCGTAGCCCTGCTCAGCGAGGTTGGTGCGGAGGTTCTCCCAGCTCTCGATGTTCGCCTCCATCCGCTCCACCTGGCTGTCGGCGACGAACACCACTCCGTCGACGCCCTTGAGGATGAGCTTGCGGCTGGCGTCGTAGAAGACCTGACCGGGCACCGTGTAGAGGTGGAAGCGGGTCTTGAATCCCCGAATCTCCCCCAGCGAGAGGGGAAGGAAGTCGAAGAACAGCGTTCGATCGGTCTCGGTGCTGAGGCTGATCAGCTTGCCCTTCGTCTCGGGATTGGTCTTGTTGTAGATGTACTGGAGGTTGGTCGTCTTCCCGCACAGACCTGGGCCGTAATAGACGATCTTGCAGTTGATCTCGCGGGATGAGTAGTTGATGAAGGACATGGTCTAGGGACCGGTCGGGGTCGTCACTCGCTGAAAAGGTTGTCGATGTCTTCGTCGGAGATCTCTGCGAACGGAGATCCCATTCCCCCCGGGCTCTCCGTCTTCTTCACCAGCGCGTCGAAGATCTTCCCCAGCTCGTCGGAAGCCTTCTTCACCCGGAGCCGTACTAGCCCCAGCGAGGTGCGGGTGTCGAAGATCACCACCAGCACCACCCGGGTGCCGACGATGGTCATGTAGAGCGATTCCTTCGCTCCCTCGTGAATCTGGTTCGGGAACTCGTTCTCACCGATGAGCTTGGCCAGGCCGCCCATGGCCGCGACGTTGCCCGCGGTGAGCGAGGCCAGCGAGGTGGTGTCGATGTTCTGGGTCTGTCCGGCGGCGGAGATCAGCTGACCGTTCTTGTCGACGAGGAAGACGACCTTGGCGTTGGCATCCTTGGTGAGGCGATCGCAGACGGCGTTGATCCGGTTGTACTCCTCGTCATACATCACCAGTTGCGTGCCCATGGGCGTGAGAAAGTCCCCTTCGCTGCCGAGGGATCGACCGCGTTTTCCGAGGGATTCTGGAACGTTGGAGCTCCGCCGACCCCTCTGCCGGACCCGACGACGGTAGCAGGCTGCAAAGCCGTGCGGCAAGGATACGCGCCACGGGCGCAGAAGCGGCCTCCTCGGGGCGACCGGCTCCCACCCGCGGCTCCGGCTGGCCTCGGCGCTTGAATGTCGGGGCCGGGTCTGGTCAATCGCGCCCCATGCTGCTGCCGGCCACCGCCCTCCTCCTCGTCCTCGCCCAGACGTCTCCCTCCACAGCTCGCCCGTCCGGAGCGAGCGCCGGACCTGCACCGGATGCCAAATCACGCCCCTCGTCGATCGCGGTGACGCCTGCCCCCGGGCTCGCCCAGGTCCTGGTGAGCGGCGTGCCCGAGGTGCCGGCCGACTTCGCCGCCTGGCTCGAGCCCTACAACGCCGAGCGCTCGGCGCAGCTGGCCGACTCCGGCGACGACGGGAAGGCGCTGCTGATCCTCACCCGGTTCGCCAACGCCGCCCAGCTCCACCGGGTGAGCATGCCCCTGGGAATGCGCGAGCAGCTGACCTTCGGCAAGGAGCCGGTGGCCAAGGCGGCGTGGCTCCCGGGCGACCCGCGGACGGTGTTCTTCCTCCAGGACGTCGGGGGCGCGGAGTTCTTCCAGCTCTACCGCCAGAACCTGCGCACCGGGCAGCGGCAGCTCCTCACCGACGGCAAGAGCCGGCACGAGACCTTCGTCCTCTCCGACGACGGGCGGCGGCTGGCCTACTCCGGCACCGGACGCAACGGGGCGGACACCGACGTCTACCTGGCCGACGTGGCCTCGCCGACCACCGCGCACCGGCTCACCGAGGAATCCGGGCAGTGGTTCCCGGTCGACTTCTCTCCCGACGGCGAGCGGCTCCTGGTGGCCACCGACCGTGCCATCGGCGATGCCGACCTCTGGCTCTTCGATCTCAAGGCCGGCTCCCGGGTGCGGCTCACGCCCGATCCCGCCACCGCGGGGAAGGCGGGGATCCGCGGCGCGGTCTTCTCCGGCGACGGGAAGAGCGTCTACTTCCTCACCGATCGCGACAGCGAGGTCGTTCGCCTGGTTCGGATGGAGCCGGGGAGTGGCCGGGCGCCGCAGTCGCTCACCTCCGACCTGAAGTGGGACGTGGAGAAGGTGGCAGTGGCTCCCGACGGCACGGTGGCCTTCTCGGTCAACGAGGATGCGCTCAGCAAGCTCTACGTCCTCAAGGGCGGCAAGCGCATCGTCGTCCCGCTGCCGCCCGGGGTACTCACCGCGATGCAGTTCCCCCGCCGCTCGAGCGAGACGCTGAGCATCGCCATCGACACCCCGACGTCGCCCGGCGACGTGTGGCAGTACACCCTGAAGACCCAGAAGCTGACCCGCTGGACCCGGAGCGAGGTGGGGGGAATGGATCCCGAGCGTTTCGTCACCCCCAGCCTGGTCCGCTACCCGTCCACCGACGGCATCGAGGTGCCGGCCTTCCTCTACAAGCCAGCCCAGATCCGGAGCGGAACCCGGCTCCCGGTGGTCATCCAGTGGCACGGCGGCCCGGAGGGTCAGGAGCGGCCGCGCTTCCGCACCATCGTTCAGGCGATGGTGGACATGGGGATGGCGGTCCTGCTCCCCAACGTCCGTGGCTCCGACGGTTACGGCAAGGCATTCCTCGCCGCCGACGACGGGGTGAAGCGGGAGCAGGCGCTGAAGGACATCGGGGCGACCCTGGACTTCATCGCCCGCCAGCCGGATCTCGACGCCTCGCGGGTGGCGGCGTACGGAGGCAGCTACGGCGGGTACATGACGCTGGCCTCGGTGGCCTTCTACCCCGAGCGGTTCCGGGCCGCGGTCGACGTGGTGGGCATCAGCAGCTTCGCCAGCTTCCTCTCCAACACCGCCGCCTACCGGCGTGATCTGCGCCGCGCGGAATATGGCGACGAGCGGAAGCCGGAAGTCCGGGCCGTGCTCGACCGCATCTCGCCCCTCGGCTCGGCGGACAAGATCCGCGCCACGCTCTTCGTCCAGCAGGGAAGGAACGACCCGCGGGTGCCACAGAGCGAGGCCGAGCAGATCGTCCGGGCGGTGCGCGGCAACGGCAAGGACGTCTGGTACCTCCTGGCCCTCGAGGAGGGCCACGGGTTCAAGAAGAAGGACACCCGCGACTACGCCTGGATGACCGGCCTCTACTTCCTCCGCGAGAAGCTGATCGGCGGCGGTGCTGCTCCGGCGGGGCGGCCATGAGCCACCAGCGCGCCGACGTGGTGGTGGTGGGCGCCGGCCACAATGGGCTGGTGGCGGCGACGCTCCTCGCCCGGGCCGGCCTGTCGGTGGTGGTCCTGGAAGAGAAGGGGACGGTGGGCGGAGCGGCGAAGACCGAGCGGCCCTTCCGAAAGGTCCCGGGGCTGGCCACCTCCACCGGGGCCTACCTCCTGGGGCTGATGCCGCCGGAGCTGATGCGGACCCTGGGCCTGGAGCTGCCCCTGGTGCGGCGCGACCCGCACTACTTCCTGCCCACCACCGGCAAGCGCTACCTGCTCTTCGGCTCCGACCAGGCGGCGATGAAGGAGCAGTTCCACTCCTTCTTCTCCGCCGCCGACTGGCGGGCCAACCAGGCGCTGCAGACCGAGCTCGGGCAGCTCCGGGAGGACATCGCCCCCACCTGGCTCGAGGAGCCGCTCTCCATCGAGGCCACCGCCGAGAAGTACGTGCGCCCGGCGCTGCGCGCGGCCTTCGTCGCGCTCTGCCGCGGATCGGCGGGGCAGTACCTGGAACGTTTCGAATTCCAGAGCGACCTGCTCAAGGCGATGTACGCGGTGACCGACGGCTTCAGCGGCCTCACCGGGACCTGGGACACCCCGGGGAGCGGGATGAACTTCCTGGTCCACAACATGTGCCGGCTCCCCGGCGCCGACGGGACGTGGATGATCGTCCGCGGGGGAATGGGCACCGTCACCGGGCGGCTGGCGGAGCTGGCCCGGGCGGCGGGGGCGACCCTGCTCACCGAGCATCCGGTGGCGGAGATCTCCCTCGGGCGCGGCGGCGTGGAGGCGGTGCGCACTCGCTCGGGGAAGGAGATCCGCACCGGGGTGGTGGTGGTGAACGCCGACCCTTTCCGGATGCGAGACCTGGTCGGCTCCTCGCGCCTCCCCGCGGCATGGAACGCCCGCGTCGACGACTACCGCCGCAACGGCACCACCTTCAAGGTGAACATGGCCCTGAAGGGCCTGCCTCGCTTCCGCTGCCTGGCGGAGGACAAGGGACAGTTCGGCTCCACCATGCACCTGCTCCCCGAGGAGGGCGAGGTGATGGCCTCGCTCACCCGGAGCTTCGACGACGTCCAGGCCGGGCGGCTCCCGGAGTTCCCGACCATCGAGTGGTACGTCCACACCACCGTCGACCCGTCGATGAAGGACGCCGAAGGGCATCACAACTCGGCGCTCTTCGTGCAATGGGTTCCGCACACGCTCAGCGGCACCACCTGGGAGGCGGAGGAGGAGCGCTACGTGCGGCACCTCCTCTCGATCTGCGACCGCTTCGCTCCCGGGACGTCGGAGCTGGTGGCGGATACCTTCCCCCTCCACCCCCGGAAGATCGAGCAGCACTTCGGGATCACCGGGGGCCACATCCACCACGTGGACAACACCTTCGGGTTCGACGACCGGCTGCCCTACGCCCAGCCCCTGTCCGGCCTGTACTCGTGCAGCGCCGGATGCCATCCGGCTGGATCGGTGATCGGCGCCGCGGGCCACAACGCCGCCCGGCGGGTGTTGAGGGATCTGGGGAAGGCGTAAGCGCTCCGGCGGAGTGCGGCGCGGGCTCGTTCTGGGCGAGGCTCGGAAGAGCTTCGACTGGAGCTCGTTGCCAAGTTGGGCGCCCGGTTCTCGGTGCGTCCGGCGTTGCCTCGTTGAGCGTTCGGGCCGCTCGTGGTTGGGCGGAGGGCCTCGAGGGACTCCGCTTGACGCAATCAAGCCATGTCGATCCACCCAATCTCCTCGGCGCCCTCGGTCGCCAGAGGATCGGGTCCCTCTGAACCGGTGGTCGCGGGCACCCGTGCGTGAACGGGCGAGCTTCATCGGCCGGTCGCAGGAGGCTCGAGTTCCTCTGCACTGGCGGTCTCGGGGACCCGTGAGTGAACTGACGAGCCTTCATCGGCATCGCCGGATGTCGAAGAGCATCCATGTCGTGGCCTGGGGAACGCACGACGGTGAGCCTTTCGCCAGTAGGCGGCCGGAGTGAGGCCGAACTCCCGCCGGAAGCTCCGACAGAGCACTTGGCCGCTAGAAAGCCGGACCTCGGCGGCAATCGCGTCGAGGTCGCTCGCACCTCCGGTAAGGAGCTCCCGCGCACACCGAAGGCGCAAGTTCCGCACGAAACGCTCCGGCCTGGACTCCGGTGATCGCTCGCAGTCGTCGGCCGAAGCGGCGGCGGCTCCGCTCCCCCGCACGAGCCAGAGCAGGCACCGACAGATCCCGCGTCGACATGCCAGCCGCGGCCTGCAATGGCGCCCGGAGGAGCGGGTCGATGATCGCCCGGTACCAGCCCCGATCATCCCAGGCAAGATCGAGCATGTGCATCCGGAGAGCGTGGACGAAGAGCGCCTCGCAGAGCCTGGCGGAGACGAATCCAACACCATGCGTCGGGGCATGCACCTCGTCCATCAGGGCATCCAGGGTGCTCCGGAAGGACATGGGAGCCGGTCGGTCGGCGTCGAGCACCAGCACCGGCGGGAGCGATGCCAGCAGGCCCAGTGAATCCTCACCACCCAGCCGAAGCTCCGTCGAGATCAGACCTGCTCGGTCCTCGGACGACGACCCCGCAGACCCGATCCGACCGACGACTCCGGACTGCGCAAGCACCAGCGTCCGCCGGCGGAGCCCCCGCGTCCACACGGGGGCATCGAGCTCCACGCGACAGCTGCCGTGAACGAGCACGTGGAGACTCGCGGCCGCGGGCGGGAGCACGAGCTCCCATGGCCCGGAAAGACGGTGATGGACGGGCGGCGAGCAGGTCGGTTTGAGCTCGGTCAGCGCCTTCCCCAGCGCGTCGAGGCCGTCCGGCATCGGCCCGAGTCCGAGCAAGAAACGGGCACGCCCACGCCCTGGCCGACCCCAAGGTCCGTCAACACTTTCGCCTTGTCCGGTGAGCAGGTTTCCTCCACTGATCGCGCTGGCGCTCGATCTTCGCGTCGCTCTGGGAGGATCGGGAGCAGCCCCCCGCTCCGCCTCGGGGCGATCTTGATCCTGGACGCCGGTGCCGGGCCTGATTCAGTCGCCCGGGCCGACTGGGAGCGCGGCGACGACCCTGATCGCCCGGTTCGTCACCCGGATGATCGGTATCCGGTCAGGCAGACGAGCGTCCTCAAATGCTTCCCAAATCGAGTTTGGGAAGCAGAACGCGACACCCAGGGAGGGAGGGCGGCTTCTGGGCTGACGTCCGCGGTACAAAGTGCTTCCCCTCGCCACTTTGGTGAGCAATTTGGGACGCTCGCTTCGTGGGTCGCTTCCCTGCCAATCGTTCTCCCTCCATCCAGGCCGAAGCGGCACCGGTCCTCACTCCCGCCCCGAGGGACCGGAGAAGCGCCCGGCGCGCCTCGACCCGGCGCGCGGTCACTCGAGCGTTCCAAAATGCTTCGCAAGTCCGAGATCGGAAGCAGAGAGTGACGGCGAGCTCGGCCCAGAAGGCCTCCCGCCCTCGGTGTCGCCAAATGCTTCTGTTCGTCAATTTGGGAAGCATTTCGAGACGCTCGCTCGGCCGGCTGCAGGGGGCGCCTCGACCGGGGGTGCGCG
>Ga0306921_10008626_pt1 | contig 10780 bp, 8 predicted proteins | sample sta12Cox44000080_FD_203760 | JGI IMG/M metagenome (GOLD analysis project Ga0306921, IMG submission 203760) | Lab enrichment of tropical soil microbial communities from Luquillo Experimental Forest, Puerto Rico - statoxic.12C.oxic.44.000.080 (v2)... | ecosystem: Environmental > Terrestrial > Soil...
GGAAAGACCGAGGGCCGCCAGGCATCCAGGGCGATTGTTTAACAGGTCGGCAACCCCCTGATTGACGATCTGGCCCTGGAATCCTCCGGTAATGCTGCTGAAGTCTCCGTTGCGCAGATTCTGATCGGGTACATATAAGGTTGCACTGGGAACACCCTGCTTGATACGCCGCCCCTCATAGGACAGGAAGAAAAAAGCACGGTCTTTCTTGATGGGCCCGCCCAGGGTGCCGCCGAACTGGTTCTGTTGGAACTGGGGTTTAGTGACGTTGAAGTAGCCTTGCGCGTTCAGCACGCTGTTGCGGAAGAACTCGAACGCGTTTCCGTGGAACTGGTTGGTGCCGGACTTGGTAACGACGTTGACGATGGCTCCGGAGTTGCGTCCGTATTCGGCGTCGAAGGTGTTGGTCAGAACGCGGAACTCGGAGATACTGTCGGGACTGGGCTGCACTGTCGGCAGGTTGGCAAACAGGTCGTTGGCGTCGCCGCCGTTGACATTGAAGTTGTTCGCCCGGCCGCGTCCTCCGTTTACCGAAACCACTCCCGGCTGGTCACTGCCGTAAGCAATGGTATTGCTGCCTCCGGCGTTGGACATCACGCCCGGCTGCAATTGCAGGAGCTGGTAGGTATCGCGCGTGTTGAGCGGCAGCTGCGTCGCCATGCGGGAATCTACGGTGGCGCCAAGTTGGGTGGAACTGGTGTCAACCAGCGGCGCCTCCGAGCTGACCTCGACGGTTTCGGTGGCTGCGCCCAGGGCCAGAGTGACGTTGAGGGTCAGTGCCTGGTCCAGGTCGAGGGCAAGCTGCTTGCGGGTGAGCCTCTTGAAGCCGGCGGCCTCAAATTCAATGGTGTAAGTGCCTATGGCGACGGTCGGAAAAGAGTAGTCACCGCTCTTGTTGGACTGGGTGTGGATCGTGACGTCGGTGGCTTCGTTGGTAAGGGTAACCGAAGCTTCGGGAATTACCGCGCCACTCGGATCGGTGACCCGGCCTACGACCCGGCCGCCCGTTCCTTGCGCAAATACGTCCCCGCAAAACGCCAGAACCAGGATGAGAATAGTTAGCGAACTGGAACGGATTCCGAACCTTAACATTGCCCCCCCTTGCGTGGCTGCTGGTTCAGAAAAGTCGCCAGCCGTGCCCCGAAGCATCCGCCTTGCGCCCCGCGCAAACCTTGCTATAATCCAGCAAGGTTAGAGAATCCGGTTCCACTCTGTCAACACAAACTTGAAAAGAGTTCACAAAACCGGTGCTGTGACCCCGTCGGCGGCGGGCGGCAGGGACGGTAAGGGACTTCTCAGGATTGGCGACGTTGCCCGCCTGGTCGGCGTCTCGGCCTCCTTGATTCGTTCCTGGGAGCGACTGGGTATCGTCCGTCCCCTGCGTACCCATAGCCGCTACCGCCTCTACGCCAAGGAGGAGCTTAGACTCCTGAAGCAGGCGCGCTTTTTGAGCCGGGTGCGGAAGTTGAACCCTCCGGCGATTGTCGCCGTAATGAAGGCCCGGGGCCTGCTGCGTTTGGCGCGAAACAACAACTCCATGGCGGTGGGACCACGCTTGCGTCAGTTGCGCATCACCCAGGGACTATCGTTGGCCGAGGTAGCGGAAGCCGTCGGCATCTCCGTTGGCTTCCTCAGTGCAGTTGAGCGCTCGCAGATGAGCGCTTCGGTCGCAACGCTGCGCAAACTCGCGCGTTTTTACAAGCTTAACCTCCTCGACTTCTTCAACGCCGCAAGCGAGGCAAATCCCTACCTTGTGCGCCCCAGGGAGCGAAAACAACTGGAGGCCGGTCCGGGAGTCCGGATGGACCTGTTGGCTTGGGGTAATACTGTGATGGAGCCGCACCTCTTCACCATTGCCCCCGGAGCGGGCAGCGGTGAGTCTTACAGGCATGAAGGCGAGGAGTTCCTCTTTATATGCCGGGGCACGCTGAACATCTCGCTCGAGGGCGAAGAGTACAGGCTGAAGTCGGGTGACAGTTTTTACTTCGAAAGCAGCACGCCACATATGTGGTGCAATTCGGGGAAGAGCCAAACGGTTGTACTTTGGGTGAATACTCCACCGACGTTCTAACCACATCGTATAACAGGAGAAGGAATGGGGTGCAGATTCGGTTCCTCAAGAATGTTGTTACGCTTCCCTCTGGCGCTGCTGATCGCAATCACCACCCTGCTCGGCTCCTGCTCCAAACGCACCCCTACGCTGAATCTTCTGGTGTGGGAAGGCTATGCCGATCCTTCCTTCGTGAAAGCGTTTGAGGAGCAGTGCAAGTGTGCGGTCAAGGCTTCGTATATGGGCTCGAGCGACGAGCTGATGGCGAAGCTGCGCGGCGGATCGGCGAACAATTACGATGTCATCTCACCTTCCAGCGATGTGGCTACCAGCATCGCGCAAGCCGGTCTTGCCACACCCCTTGACCTCACGAAAATCCCAAGCTACAACCAGACGTCGCAGCAACTGCGCGAGCTTCCCTTGGTGAAAGCCAACGGCAAGGTGTACGGCGTCCCGTTCATGTGGGGACCCAACCCGCTGCTCTACGACACTTCGTACTTCCCCGCGCCGCCACAGAGCTGGAGCGAGCTCTGGGACCCGAAGCTGCGGCAGAAGATCTCCGCCTGGGACGACCTTTCGACCATGTACATGGCGGCGCAGATTCTCGAGTACGACCAGCCGCCTTCGCGCCTATATAACTTGAGCGACCAAGAGCTGGAGAAAGTCAAAGGGAAACTGCTTGAACTGAAGCCCAACATCCGCAAGCTGTGGACGACGGGCGGCGAGCTCACGAACCTCTTCCAGAACCATGAAGTAGTGGCAGCCATGGGCTGGCCGCTGATGACGAACCAGTTGCGCAAGCTGGGAATCCCGATCGGTGAGATCATTCCTAAGGAAAACACCACCGGCTGGATTGACCATCTGATGATCACCTCGGTCAGCGAAAACAAGGAACTGGCAACCCAATTCCTGGAATACATGATCACGGCCAGGACGCAGGCGATGGTGTCGGACGTGACCGGCTACACGCCGGCGAATCCAGGTGCCGCAGGTTTCCTCACCAACGAGCAACGCAAGAGCCTGCACCTGGATGATGTCGATGCCTATGAGAAGCACATTTACTTCTGGGAGAATGTTCCGCGGCGCTCCAAGTACAACGAGATCTGGAACCAGGTGAAAGCTGCGCAGTGAGAATGGAGCAACCCTTCACCGCCGCGGCACCTCCCATGAGCCCGAACACTGTTTCGAAGGCCCTGCTGTCGGTCCGCTCCGTGGCTAAACAATTCGGAAACCGTATCGTGCTGCGTGACTGCAGTCTTGACGTTGCGGAGGGAGAATTCCTGAGTGTTCTCGGCGAAAGCGGTTCCGGCAAAACCACCCTATTGCGGCTGATCGCCGGGTTCGAAGCATGCAGCGACGGCGAGATATGGATGGTTGGCCAACGCCTGGACTTGCTGCCTCCCTACAAGCGCTGCGTGAACACCGTGTTCCAGCACTACGCGTTGTTTCCCCATCTCTCCGTGTTCGATAACGTGGCCTATGGCCTGCGGGTTTGCGGAACACCTCCAACTGAGGTCCGGTCGCGCGTGGAGGAGGCGTTGACCATGGTGAAGATGTGCGCCTACGCGCACGCCAGTCCGGCGAAGATCAGCGGCGGCCAGCAGCAACGTGTGGCCCTGGCGCGGGCGCTGGTGAATCGTCCCCGGTTATTGCTGCTGGACGAACCCTTATCGGCGCTTGACGCCAATCTGCGGCGCCAGATGCAGTTGGAGTTAAAGACACTGCAGCGCGAGCTTGGCATTGCCTTTCTCTTTGTCACCCACGACCAGGAAGAGGCGATGACCATGTCCGACCGGATTGCATTGCTGCATGGCGGCGAGGTGGAGCAGGTAGCGAATCCGCAGACGATTTATCGCATGCCCGCCACCGCCTACGTGGCCCAGTTCATCGGGCAGACTAATCTCTTGCATGCCAGAGTGACCGGCGGAATTGCCGAGTGCGGCGGTTTGCGATGGCCGACTGCCCAGGGTAACGGCCCGGCAACCTACTCGCTGCGCCCGGAATGCATCGTCCCGGGCGCCGTGTCTCCTCCATCCGAAGGTGGTTGCGTGCGCTTTCGCGCACGCCTGGTAGCCCAGGTTTTCCAGGGCGCAACAAAGCTGTGGCAAATCGAATGTCCCAGCGGATTTCGCCTGATGGTGAGGACCTCGGCCAGGGGCGGGGCGGGAGAAATGGATTTTGCCTTCTCGGTGGAAGACGTGGTGTGGGTGAGAGATTGAGTTTTGTTTCGCCATCGTGAGCGAAGCCTCACTCCGAGTGGAAGGAGAGCGACCAAACAACCGATGTTTCCGCGCGCCTACAAAATCGCGGTTTCGCTGCCTCCCATCACCTGGGTACTCCTGTTTCTGTTGCTCCCCTACTCAGTGCTGTTCCTGTACAGCTTTTGGACGGTGACGCCGAGCCAGCAAATCGTGCACCAATGGAACACGAGTAACTACCGCGAATTGCTGCAGGTCCCGGTTTACCTTGAAGTGCTGTTACGCTCCATGCGCATTGCCGGAACCGTTACATTGCTCTCTCTGCTGCTCGGGTATCCGCTTGCCTACTTTGTTTCCTTCCACGCTGGGGCCCGCAAGGAGTTGCTCTATCAGCTTGTAATCATTCCATTGTGGGTCAGCTACCTGGTGCGCGCCTATGCGTGGAAAACCATTCTCGGCAGTGACGGCGTGCTCAACACGCTGCTGCAATACCTCCACATCACAAGTCATCCCCAGCAGTTCCTGCTGTATAGTCCCTTCGCGGTGGTGCTCACCTTGACGCACATCTACACGCCTTTTACTTTTCTACCCATATATGCCGCAATGGAGCATATCCCGCGCCCCTTGGTGGAAGCCTCGCAGGATCTTGGCGCTACGCCGATGCACACGTTCTGGCGGGTGATTTTGCCGCTGTCTATCCCCGGCGCGATTGCGGGTGCGACCTTTTCCTTCGTGCTCAGCCTTGGCGACTTCCTGGCGCCGCTGCTGGTGGGGGGACCGAGCGGCATCATGATCTCCAATATTGTTGTGAGTTTGTTCGGCGCGGCGTACAACTGGCCCCTGGGCGCAGCCATCTCCGCCTGCATGATGCTACTGGTGATCGCGTTGCTTTTCGCCACCGAGCGCCTGGAGAAGAAATGGAGCCTGACATGACCGCTCCCGGCAAGGAGAAATCACGCTGGCTGGGTGCCTATGCCGCCCTGGTCTTCACGTTCCTGTACCTGCCGGTCCTCGTGCTCATCGTGTACTCGTTCAACGGCGGAGGGGTCGGCGGCTTTCCCCCGCGAAACCTTACTCTGGACTGGTACCGCCAACTGCTCGAGGACTCCGCACTTTGGGACTCCGTGCTCAACAGCCTCGTGGTGGCGCTTTCCGCGATGGTGATCTCCATCGCTCTCGGGCTGCCGGCAGCGCTGGCGCTGGACCGTGTCTCATTCCCCGGAAAGGCTCTCTTTCGCCGCCTCGTGCTCCTGCCATTGATTCTTCCGGGAATTATCACCGGCCTCTCGCTATTGATGCTGGTGGTGATGATAGGACTGAAGCTCAGCCTGCTAACCATCATTCTTGGCCACGGGACGGCGTTGATTGCCGTGGCTACCACCGAGGTCTTCGCCGGCCTGCAGAAAGCCGATCGCGCGCAAGAAGAAGCTTCGCTCGATCTGGGTGCCAACCACTGGCAAACCTTCTGGCGGGTGACGCTGGCCAATCTGAAGCTGCCGGTTATCGGCGCGGCACTGCTGATCTTCACGCTCTCGATGGACGAGATTGCGGTCAGCTTCTTCCTTATCGGGCGCGACAACACCTTGCCCCTCGAAATCTGGTCACGCCTGCGTCGAGGAATGACGCCTGAAATCAACGCCGTCTCCACCATCATCTTTCTTTTTTCGCTGACCATGATCGTCATCTGGTACCGCTTGCGGGTACGCGGCGGAGAGGACGCGACCGATATCGCCGTCGCGGCAACGGAGGAAATCGCATGAGTACCACACGTCGGGATTTCATCAGGTTTGTCGTAGCAGGAAGCATGGCGGCCGGATGTCCGATTGATTTCTCGCTGCTTGCGGCTGACGCTATTCCTAGCGAAGTGGACGGTGACCATTTTGAGATTTGCCACCAAGTCCGCGACGGCCACCAGTTCGCCCATCCACCGGCTAGCGGGAGGCACGATGTGGTCATCGTGGGCGGCGGCGTGAGCGGTCTTACTGCAGCCTACTTGCTGCGCGACCAGGACTTCCTGCTGTTGGAGAAAGAGCCTCACTGGGGCGGCAACTCGTATCTCGAGGATTACCAAGGCGTCCCTTACGCCACCGGAGGCGCATTTGTCGTCGGCGAAGCAGCCGAGGAGTTCTCGAGAGAAATAGGTTTGCGGCAACAGCCAATCGCCAATTGGGACGGGACCATCATCAACGGAGAATTCGTCGCCGACACCTGGGGAGAAGGCATTGAGCACTTGCCCTACCCGCAAAACGTGCGCGACGGCTTCAAGAAGTTTCGCGACAGCCTTCTGAAGATCGATTACAAGAACCGTGCGCCGGAGTTGGACGCTCTGCCGTTCTCCAAATTTACCGAGGGCTATCCGCCCGAGGTAAAGGCTTGGTGGGACAACTACGGCCCCTCCAATTGGGGCGCTGACTGCAGTGAGACTGCCGCCGGGATTGCCATCGAGGAGATGCAAGATATAGCTGGTCCCGATCGCACGGACGACCGCACCACCTTACCCGGCGGTTTGGGCGCGATCAACCAGCGACTGGCAGAGATCATGGCCCCGCACAAGGACCGCATGTTGCTGAATGCTGCCACCATCGCGGTGGTTCCGCAGAAGCATGCCGTGAACGTCACTTTTCTGCAGCGCGGCGAGCCCCGGACGGTCGCTGCCCAAGGCGTTATTATGGCCACCCCGAAGTTCATCACCGCGCGCCTGGTCGAAGGCATGCCTGCCAAGCAAAAAGAGACGATCGCCAAGATCGAATACGTCCCCTATCCGGTGGTGAACCTCGTCTACGACCGCCCGGTCTTTAACCTCGGCTACGACACCTGGTGTCCGGGCAGCACCTTCACCGACTTCATCGTAGCCGACTGGGTGGTCCGTAACCAGCAAGGGTACAAGCAGAAATACAACATACTGACCTGTTACACACCTATGCGGCGGGAGCAGCGCGCTCTACTTCTGACGGACGCCGGATGCCAACAGATAGCAAGGAATGTGCTGCGCGACTTTAAGAAGCTATTGCCCGAGAGCAATGTTGACCCGGTCGAGGTGCAAATCTACCGGCGGGGGCACCCGATGTACAAGTCCAGACCGGGCAACTTTACGCAGGTACTGCCGTTGGCACGCCAGCCTATGGGGCGCGTCTTTTTCGCCAACACTGATTCCGAGGGTCCGGTCTCAACGACCAATGGCGGGATCGTGGCCGCGCGCCGCGCGGTGAAGGAATATGAAGCGATGCTGGCGAAGAACCATGTTACGAGGGCCGGTAATACCGGCTAGTCCAGGCCAGACTGTGGAACGGCCCGGATTGAAGGCTCGGCCCAGGACCGGGACCTGCTAACCTGTCGCAGATTGGCGGGCTTCCAACCTATCTCCAGCGAGCAGCCCGCGCACGTACCACGAAAGTTCCTTTGGGCCTTGCTGAATAGTCGTAAAGTCTTGGAATCCGGGACGCAAATATGGGATCGAGAATGCGATGAACGGACGCGACCGCGAATTGGGGATGGGCCGGAAGATCACGCGAAGGGACTTCCTGAATGGTTTTAGTTTGGGAGTAAGCAGTGCCCTGCTGGCATCGAAAGCCGGGCTTCTGGCGGCACTGGAAGGCGCGGCGTCAGACCAGGCCCACCAAACGGCAGGAGTACCCGGCATGGCTGCGGAGTACTATCCTCCGGTGCAGACCGGCATGCGAGGCAGCTACGATGCCACTTACAAATACGCGCACATGCTGCGCGATGGCGCGTTCTGGAAGGCGGCGCCGAAGCCATCGCAGATCACGGAGAGTTACGACCTGGTCGTGGTGGGAGGCGGTATCAGCGGATTGGCCGCGGCGTACTTCTATCAGCAGAAGGCGGGCAGGAATGCACGCATCCTGATTCTCGACAATCACGATGACTTCGGCGGCCACGCCAAACGCAACGAGTTCACAGCGGGCGGGCGCTTGGTGCTCAGCTACGGCGGCACGCAATCGATTGAGAGTCCCGGCAAATACAGCAAGGTGGCGAAGGGACTTCTCAAAGACCTGGGCATCGATACCTCCGTTTTCTACAAGGCGTACGATCAGAAGCTTTATTCCAGGCTGGGCACGGCGGTGTTCTTCGACAAAGAGACGTTTGGGCAGGACCGGGTAGTGACGGGACTGAATACAACCCCGTGGCCGGAGTTCCTGGCACGGGCTCCCCTGAGCGAGTCGGCTCGGCTTGACATTGCGCGCGTTTATAGCGAGAAGGTCGACTACTTCCCGGGACTGACGCGCGAACAAAAGCGCCGCAAGCTGGCAACCACCAGCTACGCCGATTTTCTGACCGAGCATTGCAAGGTCACACCGGAGGCGCTGCCATTTTTTCAGAGCTGGACGCACGACTTGTTCGGCGTGGGAATTGATGCGGTGGCGGCTTTGTCGTGCTACGAAGCCGGCGATGACTATGGCGCCGTTGAGTACCCTGGCTTTGATGGTCTGGATTTGGGGGCGCGCGGCAAAGAAGAGCCGTACATCTTTCACTTTCCCGATGGCAATGCGAGCATTGCACGGCTGCTGGTGCGGTCGATGATTCCGGCGGCGATACCCGGGCACGACATGTTCGATGTGGTAACAGCCCACGCAGACTACAGCCGGCTCGACCGGGCTGATACCGCCGTACGCATTCGATTGAACAGCACGGTGGTGAGAGTGAAGCACCTTGGACCCCCGGAAAGCGCGAAGCTGACTCACGTGCTCTATGTGCAGGAGGGCAAGTTGCAGGGCGTGAGCGCCGCGCACGTGGTGATGGCGTGCTACAACGCGATGGTCCCGTACCTGTGTCCGGAGTTGCCGCAAAGACAGCAGGAGGCACTGAAGTACGGTGTAAAGGTTCCGCTGGTGTACACGCACGTGGCGCTTCACAACTGGGAGCCGCTGAATAAGTTGGGTGTACAGCACATCGTGTCACCGGGAAGCTACCACTGCTATACGTCGCTGGATTTTCCGGTAAGCCTGGGCGACTATAAATTTCCCGCCAGGCCTGAGGAGCCAGCGGTTTTATTCATGCTGCGCACGCCCTGCAAACCAGGCCTGCCGGCACGCGATCAATATCGTATGGGACACTTTGAGCTGTACCAGACACCGTACGAAACCTTCGAACGCAACATCCGCGACCAGCTGGCGCGGATGCTGGGAGCGCAGGGTTTCGATCCGGCGGGGAACATCGCCGCTATCACGGTGAACCGGTGGACCCACGGATACGCCTACGAGTACAGCACCCTATGGGACCCGCAGTTCGCTCCCAACGAGCGCCCGTGCGTGGTTGGCCGGCAGCCGTTCGGAAGAATCACTATCGCTAATTCCGATGCGGGTGCGCGAGCTTACACCGATGTGGCAATTGACCAAGCGTGGCGGGCGGTAGGGGAGATCACTGGCTAGTAGGCCTTCGCCAGTTGTCTCTCCAGAGAAAGCAGAGCACCTGTTGCTGCGCAGCTCGAATCCCGCGCAGGTGGCGTGCCTGGAACTGGATATTGATCTGAAAGACCCCCGAAGTTCCTTCCCTCGGCGCTCATCATCCGAGCACCCTCCACGCTGCAAAACCTACCGCACTGGCGACCTTAATCGAAACGACGGGGACAAGCTCCTGCCATCGCAGAATCGGCAGCCAGGCACCAACTGATCAACAAAATTTCCGGTGCTTATCCGAGGAGACGAAGTGTTTCTCAAGACTGTCCAGTCCGCCCAACCAGGAGACTCGGCTCCCACCCCGGTTCCGCCGCTTGTGAGTGGTCAGTCTTGATTGCGCAGTGGGTTCTGCTTGAGCCAGCGGATGACCTGCTCTGCGCTTTCATCCGGTGGAAACACAGGATAGAGAACAGTCTCAATCACGCCGTTCCGGATAATCAGCGTAAGACGCTTCACCAGCCGCATGCGTTCGACCTCAAACGTGGGCAGACGCAGCGCGTCGCAGAAGCGGAATTCCGAATCACTAAGTACCTCGAAGGGGAGTTGCAGCCGTTCCGCCATTTCCTTCTGATATTCAGTCGACTGTGTACTTAGGCCGAACACATCTACCCGGAAATTGCGCAATTCTCCATGATGGTCACGAAAGCCACATGCCTGCGGCGTGCATCCGCGAGCACCGGGAATCAAGTCCCAGCCCTCCGGTAGCGGTTTTCCCGGCACGCCCGTCATGGGATAGCAGTAGATGACCGTGCGAGGGGCGGTCAGAGCGCCGACATCAACGATGCGTCCCGCAGTGGATGGGAGCATCACGGAAGCGACGGGCGTTCCCGGCAGATGACGACATGCCCCGTCATCCAACGGCCTCGGGAGGTCAGGCGGAAGTGGGAAGACGACAACTTCAGACTTCGGCGTGCTCACATAGGCATTTTGTCACATCGACGATTCTGCTGGGTGTGGCTGAAACCTCGCGCGTCCATCCTCGCGACCTGGCTGTTTGGTGAATTCCTTCGCCGAATAATTCGGTAACGGCGGCCGGAGAAGGGGTCGAGTAAGGGACCAAGCGTCGTCCGGTAACCCGTGGTCGACCAGAGTGGCCCTCCAATGTCCCGGAAGGCGTC
>Ga0306921_10008627_pt1 | contig 10780 bp, 11 predicted proteins | sample sta12Cox44000080_FD_203760 | JGI IMG/M metagenome (GOLD analysis project Ga0306921, IMG submission 203760) | Lab enrichment of tropical soil microbial communities from Luquillo Experimental Forest, Puerto Rico - statoxic.12C.oxic.44.000.080 (v2)... | ecosystem: Environmental > Terrestrial >...
GACATCGCCCAATCGCGACTGGTCGTGCTGGATGAGTGCGGACACATGAGCCCACTCGAGCGGCCTGAGGAAGTCACCGCTGCGCTGAGGAGATGGCTGAGCCAATGAACACCGTGTACGCGCGAGAGGATTATCTCGGTGCCGACGAATACATCGACGTCGTGCGCAAGTCCGGCCTGGTACGGCCGATCGACGATCGCGGGCGCGTCGAGCGCATGCTGGCGCACGCCAATCTGATCGTAACGGCACGCCAAGGCGGCCGGCTGGTCGGCTTCGCCCGGTCGCTGACCGACTTCTGCTTCTGCTGCTACCTCTCCGATCTCGCGGTCGATCGCGCCTTGCAGGGCAAGGGGATCGGCAAGCGGCTGATCGAAGAGACGCGCAAGGCGGCAGGCGGGGCACTGACCACGACGCTGCTCCTGTCAGCGCCCACCGCCATGACGTTCTATCAGGGCATTAAGATGCCCCACGCCGACAACTGCTTCCTTTATCGGCGCCAGAAGTAGATCCTTCGCTTCGCTCAGGATGACAATGCGCGCCACCGCGTGGCGCACATTGTCACTTCTTCATCACCTGGCCGCGGATCTCGCCACCCTTGTTGGCCGCGGTGTGGATGTTGAAGTACCACTTGCCGGCCTGCAGGTCGGCGGCTTGCGCGTCGGTCAAGGTCGCCTCACCCTTCAGCGTGCCCGGGGCCATGTCCTTGACCGGCACGACCACGCCGGCGTTGGTCTTGGCGTCGGCCGGACCGTGGAAATGCGCGGCGGCCGCCGGACCCGACAGGTCCTTGTATGGCACGGTGTAGGTGAGCTTTTTGCTCGCCGTGTCGTAAGTGGCGCTGAGCATGCCCGAGCCCTTGCTGTCGACCGCAGGCACTTCGCTCGCGCCCTTGAGGTCGGCCATGTAGGTCTCGGTCGCGGCATAGGCCGCGGGTGCCAGAGCAAGCAACGCTGCAGCAGTGATCATCGTCATTTTCATGATGGGCGTCTCCCTTAGCTCCGCCGTCACGGCGGGCGGCAAATCATATCAGTGATCCCCGCAGCACCGGACCCGCCAATATCACGTTGTCTTGATGGAACCGCCGTAAGCCACGTTACGTTTGGGCGTTCCGGACCTAGCTTCCGGCGACGTCGCCGACCACGCGTACCCGCACGCGGACCGAATTGCCGGGCAGGTAGGCGAGCGGCATATCCTCGCTTTCGATGGTCGCCAGCGAGCCGCGGGCCGCCCCGGCCGCGACGGCGCGGTCGTTGGCGATGCCCTGCGCCGCCGACAAAGCCTCGGTGCGGCTGAGGTCCTTGAAGATCTGATCGCACTCGCCCGACACCTGGGCGATCGCCGCACCCACCGCATTGGCGCAGTCGCCATGCTCGACATGGATCACCTGGCTGACGCCCGGCAGCTTGTCGGGGATCAGGAAAGCCCCGCCGCCGACGGCGATCAGCGGCACGTCGCCGGCTTCAGTCTTCATGCGGTCGATCGCCTCCTCGGCCAGGCGCGCCGATTCGGCGAGCACCTTGCGGCAGGTCGCGGCATCGAGCTGCGCGACCTTCTTCTTGTCGCCAAGTATCAGCAGGCCGAGGGCGATCGCGACATCGGTCGTGGTGAGCTGCTTGCCGCCGAAGGCGATGCCGTCCTTCAGCAGCCGGTAGCCGACCGACACCGGACCGACCTTCAATGGATCGAGCACGACATGGCTGCCGCCACCGAGCCCGATCGACAGCAGGTCGGGCATGCGGAACAGCGTTCGCACGCCGCCCACCTTGACCACAGAGTTCGCTTCGCGCGGAAAACCGTGCTTCAGCTGGCCGACATCGGTGGTGGTGCCGCCGACATCGATCACCATGGCGTCGCTCAGGCCCGAGAGGTAGGCCGCACCGCGCATCGAGTTGGTGGCGCCCGAGGCGAAGCTGTAGACCGGCAGCCGCCGCGCCTGGTGCGCCTCGGCCACCGTGCCGTCGTTCTGGGTGATGAACAAAGGCGCGGCGATGCCCGACTCTTGGATCGCGTTTTCGAAGGCGGCGATGGTGTCGCGCGCCAGATCGGCCAACGCCGCGTTCAACAGGCCGGCATTCTCGCGCTCCAGCAGGCCGATGCGGCCGAGATCCGACGAGCAGGTGATGGCGGCGTCCGGCAGCTCCTTGGCTAGAAGCTCGGCGGCGCGTCGTTCGTGGCCGGGATCGAGCGGCGAGAAGATCGAGGAGATGCCGACGGACTTGAGCCCGGCCGCCTTCATCTCCCTGGCGGCCCGGGTCACCGCCGCCTCGTCGAGCGGCATGAACGGCCGGCCGTCATATTCGTGGCCGCCCTCGACCATCCATACCCCGCCGCGCACCAACTCGGCGAGATCCTCTGGCCAATCGCAGAATGGCGGCAGCGAAGCCGAGGCCGGCATGCCGAGCCGGAGCGCCGCGACCTTGGTGAGATGGCGGCGCTGCACCACGGCGTTGATGAAATGCGTGGTGCCGATCATCACGCCATCGATCTTCTTGGCTTTGAGGACACCGGTCGCACCCAGCGCCTTCAGCGAATCGAGGATGCCGGTGGTCACGTCCTCGCTGGTCGGCGCCTTGACCGCGCCGGCCACCTTGCCTTCTTCGATCAGGACCGCATCGGTATTGGTGCCGCCCACGTCGATGCCGATGCGTCTCATGACGAAAACACGCTCCTGTAATCGAGGTCGTAGCCGAAGGCACGCGGGCCGACATGCTCCAGGCCCTTCGGCGTCAAGAAGATCTCGGGCGGCGGCAGCGCGATCACCGTGACCCGCTGGCCGTAGCGGATGGTCTCGCTGCCGACGGCTTCGCCCGACACCGAATCAAGCACGCAGATCAGGTCGGGCGTCATGGCGAGCGGCTCGCCGTCGCGATAGGCGACGATCCATTCGTTCTGGAAGTCGATGCGCATCACAACGCCGCGAAATTCATCAAGGCCATCGATGCCGAGCACGCCGCGCAGATAGCCTTCGGTGACGCGTCGCGCCACGTCGATTACCTTGCCCTTGAACAGGAGCACGCCCGGCTCGACGGCGAGGATCGCCGCCACTGCATCCTCGTGCAGGCGCTGGGCGCGGCGGACCGTCTCGCCGATCCGGATCGCCTTGGTCGTGGTGCCGTGAATGCCCCATTTCTTGATCTCGGCGCCGGTGCGCGGCGGCGTGCACATTGAGGCGGTCGAGCCGTATTCGATACAGATCTTCCGCGCCACCCGCTCGGTCCACTTCGCATTGGGCGTGCTGTGCACGATGCTTTCCAGTCCGCGCACATCGACCAGGCTGATCGGGCAGGGCGCCAGACCGCCGATCGCGGTCGAGGTCATCTGCCCCTCGGGATAGGCGCGGCCCATCGGGTCGCTGTCGACCACCGGCAGGTTCATCAGCGCCGCCGCCATGAGCGGCCGCACGCCGTTGCCGCCGCCGATCTCTACGCTCATCAGGGCCGTGAACCGGCGCTTGATGTGGGTTTCCATCGCCCGGACCGCGCGGGTGAGCGTGTACGGGTCGCCCATCCGCTCGATGCCAACCAGCGGCGCGCCCATGCCGCCCGCACCGGCCACCAGATCGTCGTCGGCGAGGTCAGCCGCCTGCATCAGCTGCACGCAATGGCCTTCCCTGTAGAGCGCGCGCATGTTGAGGAGCGGCAGATAGGGATTGCCGCCACCGCCGGTGCCCAGGACCCAGGCGCCGACGGCGAGCGATTCGATGTCGTCTATCGAGAGCTCTCGCCTGTTCACGCGAACACGCTCTTGAAGTCGATGTCGTAGCCGAAGGCGCGCGGGCCGACATGGCTCAGCCCCTTCTCCGACAGGAACACCGGCGGCGGCGGCAGGGCGATCACCGTGACGCGCTGGCCGTAGCGAATGGTCTCGGTGCCGACCGCTTCACCCGCCACCGAATCGAGTACGCAGATCAGGTCGGGCGACATGGCGATCGGCTTCTTGTCGAGCCAGGCCACGATCCATTCGTTCTGGAAGTTGAGCTCGAGCGTGGACCCGCGCCATTCCTCCATACCGTCAAACCGCGTCCTGCCGCGCAGAAAACCCTCGGTGGCGCGGCGCTCGACGTCCATCACCTTGCCCTTGAACAGCACCTTGCCCGGCTCGACCGACAGGATGGCGGCAACAGGGTCCTGGTGGGTGCGCTGGGCCTCGCGCACGGCGTGGCCGATCTTGATCGCCTTGGTGGTGGTGCCGTGGATGCCCCATTTCTTGACCTCAGCGCCGGTGCGCGGCGCCTTGCAGGTCGAGGCGATCGAGCCGTACTCGACGCAGATCTTGCGGCTGACCCGCTCCATCCATTTCCAGGTCGGCACGCTCTCGACCACCGATTCCAGCCCGCGCACGTCGACCGTGGTCAACGGACAGGGCTTGAGATCGCCGACCGCCACCGAGGTCATCTGCGCCTCGGGATAGGCGCGGCCCATCATGTCGCTGTCGATCACCGGCCGCTTGAGGTGGGCCGCCGCCATCAGCGGCTGGATCGAATTGCCGCCGCCGATCTCGAGCGACATGATCCCGCGGAATTTGGCGCCAGTATGCTCCTCCATCAGGGCCACGGCGCGGGCGATGGTGCGGCTGTCGGTCAGCCGCTCCTGGCCGACCAGCGGCGCGCCCATGTTGGATACGGCGGCGACCCAATCGTCGTCGGCGAGCTCGTCTGCCGGCATCAGCTGCACGCGATAACCGTCCTTGTAGAGGGCGCGCATGTTCAACAGGCCGAGATAGGGACTGCCGCCGCCGCCGGTGCCCAGCACCCAGGCGCCAACCGCCAATGATTCGATGTCGTCGAGCGTTATGTCGCGTAGCGGCATTGCGTTGCCAATTCCCCCAACGGCTTCTATGTAGCCCGCTCACTCTGGGCTGACAAAGACCAGTAACCGAGGGGATACCGAGCAATGTCCGAGCCAATCAAACTCGTCGCCTTCTGCGGCAGCCTGCGTAAGGCGTCCTTCAATCGCCTGGCGCTGCAGGCCTTCGCCGAACGTCTGCCGGCCGGCGCGGCCTGCGAGACCATCGAGATCGACTGGCCGCTCTACAGCGCCGACATCCAGGCGCAAGGTTTTCCGGCCGCGGTGCAGGCCGCGAATCAAAAAGTGCTGGCGGCCGACGGCATCGTGTTCGCGAGCCCCGAATACAACTACTCGGTGTCGGGCGTGCTGAAGAACGCCATCGACTGGCTGTCACGCTTCACGCCGCAGCCCTTTGCCGGAAAGCCGATGGCGGTGTTCGGCGCCTCGGGCGGTCCGCTGGGCACGGCCCGCTCGCAATATCATCTGCGGCAGATGATGATCTTCCTCGACGGCCGGTTCGTGAACAAGCCGGAGGTCATGATCGGCGCGGCGCCCTCCAAGTTCGCCGACGGCAAGTTCACCGACGAAGCGGGCGCCAAGTTGCTTGCCGATCTCGGCGCCTCGCTGGTGTTCGCCGTTCGTCAGGCAAAGGCGGCCGCCACGGTCAAGTAAGGCAAGGCATGGCGCAGAACATCTACGACAACGCGGGGTTCTTCGCCGGCTACAGTCAGCTCAGGCGTTCCCGTGAGGGTCTCGACGGCATGCCGGAGTGGCCTTCACTCAAGGCCATGCTGCCGGACCTCACGGGACTGCGTGTGGTCGACCTCGGCTGCGGCTTCGGCTGGTTCTGCCGCTGGGCGCGCGAAACCGGCGCCGCCTCGGTGCTGGGCCTCGACGTGTCCGAGAACATGCTGGTGCGGGCGCGCGAGACGACGCGCGATCCCGCGATCAGCTATCGCCAGGCCGACCTCGAGGCGGTAGAGCTGCCGCCGGCCGCGTTCGATCTCGCCCACAGCGCGCTCACCCTGCATTACATCGAGAACCTCGCCCGGCTGTTCGCCGTCGTACATGGCGCGCTCACGCCGGGCGGGCGCTTGGTCTTCTCCGCCGAGCATCCGCTCTACACGGCGCAAGGGCCGGAGTATCTCGACGAGGGCCCGCGCACCAGCAACTGGCTGGCCAAAGGCGTGGTGAAGCAGCACCGCACGCTCGCGACCACGCTCAATCTGCTGGCCGAGGCAAGTTTCGCCGTACGCCATCTCGAAGAATGGGGTCCGACCCGCGCGCAGATGGCGGCCCATCCGGAGTGGAAGATCGAGCATCGCCAGCCGTCCTTCCTGCTGGTGTCGGCCAGTCGCTAGGCGGGCTCCGTCCGCACATGCTCGGGCCGCACGCCCATGGCGATGACACGGGCCGGCACGCGGCGCAGGAATGGTAGCCACTGCATCAGCCGCACGATGAACGGCACCTTGAGCGTCCCGCCCGACGCGAGCGTCGGCGCGATGATGCGGTTTTGCACGACGACCTGTGCCGCCTGGGTGGCGCGCGCCGGAAACAACCGCCGCTTCTGGACGGCGGCGAGGTCGGCATCGGTCGCCCGCCCCTCGCGTAGCGGCACGGCCAGGATGTTCGCCGCTGCGACCGCGTCCTGGATGGCGATGTTGATGCCGACGCCGCCGACCGGCGACATGGTATGCGCGGCATCGCCGATGCACAGCACACCGGGCCTCCACCAGGTTTCCAGACGATCGACGCCGACCGTCAGCAGCTTGAGATCGTCCATCGAGCCGAGTTCGCCGAGGCGGTCGGCCAGCGCCGGGACGAGCCGGCCGATCGTGGCCCGCATCGCCTCGATGCCAGCAGCGCGCACTCTGTCGGTGCCGCCCTTGGGGATGACATAGGCGCATTGCCAGTAGTCGCCGCGATCGAGCATGACCAGGAAGCTGCCGACATCGAAGCGGCCCATCACCTCACTGGGATCGCCGGGCTTGCGGCTGAGGCGGAACCACAGCACGTCGATCGGCGCGCCGATATCGAGCACTTTTAGGCCGGTTGCCTCGCGCACCGTCGAATGCCGGCCGTCGGCACCGACCACCAGGTCGGCACGGATCTCCTCCGCCTTGCCCTCGACCGTGGCGCGCACGCCCACGACCTTGCCGCCCTCCTCGATCAGGCCCTGCGCCTCGGCATGCATCAGCAGGGTAAAGCCGGCATAGGCCTTGCCGCGGCCCGCCAGGAAATCGAGGAAGTCCCATTGCGGCATCATGGCGATATAGGGCGCCGGCACCGGCAGATGGGTGAGGTCGGCGATCTCGATCCGTTCGTTGCCGAAGTAGCCCGCGAACCGCGAGATCTTGTGGTGCGGCAGCTTGAGGAAATCGTCGAGCAGGCCGAGCTCGTGCATCACCGTCAGGGTCGAGGGATGGACGGTGTCGCCGCGGAAGTCGCGCAGGAAATCGCCGTGCTTCTCCAGCACCACGACCTTCACCCCCGCACGCGCCAACAGGAACCCCAGCATCATGCCCGCGGGCCCGCCGCCCACGATGCAGCACTGGGTTTTCATCATTCCAGCATCTCGCGCAGGACACGGCCGGTCGCGGTGATGGCGAGCAGTGCCGGCACACCGAGCGCCGGCTTGACCTGCTCCTTGGTGGCGGGCGTGTAGCTCATGCAGTCCATGGCCACGAGGTCGGGCTTTTTCGCGGCGAGCCGTCGGGCCGCAGCGGCGGCGGCGCTGGCATCGGCACTGGGCGCCAGGGCTTCGGCCACGATCTCGAGGCCGGGCCGCGCCCATTTGCTCGACAGCTTCTCGGCCTGCTCGGCGAGCGGGATCAAAAGGCCCAGCCGGCCGCGCGGTAGCAGGCCCGTCGCCAGGCCGCTCAGCACGCGCGAGGGAAACAGCACGCCCTCATCGCCTTTCATCGGCGGGAAGTCGCCGGTACAGGCATAGACGATGGCGTCGCAGCCGTCGGCACGCAGCCGGGCGATCGACTCGGGCGAGCGGGCGATCACCGCCTTCTTGGAGATCTTGACGTCGCGCTGGCCGCGCAGGCGCGTGTAGAGCGTATCGGCGCCATTCTCGGGGACGAGCTTGTCGACCTCGGCGTCGCTCAAGCCATCGAGCGCGCCACGCAGCACGACCTTGGTGCCGGCCGGCGCGTGCTCAGCGAACAGGCCCGCGATGTCGTCGCGCGGCGCCTGCCCCACGGTGATGATCCCGAGTGTGCGAGGCATCATGCCTCCAAGGTTACGGCGTCCGAATCGCTCCAGGCAAGGCCGACCGGGTCGCCCGGCCCGCGTGGGCTGCGTTCGCCGGCATGTGCTTCGCGGGCGAGGAAGGTGCGGCCGTCGGCGCGCACGCGGTAGAGCGTCGCACCGCCCAGGAAGTTCGCGGTCTCGACCACGCCGGCCAACTGCGCTTCGGCCGACCCAACCAGACGGACCTTCTCCGGGCGCAGCGCCCGCACCCGGCCACCTTCCTCGAACAGATTGATCTCGCCGATGAAGTCGGCGACGAAACGCGTGCGCGGCCGCTCGTAGATCTCGGTCGGCGCGCCGACCTGCTCGACCCGGCCGGCGTTCATCACGGCGATACGGTCGCTCATCGCCAGCGCTTCCTCCTGGTCGTGGGTCACGAACACCAGGGTGACGCCGAGCCGGCGTTGCAGCTCCTTCAGCTCGAACTGCATCTGCTGGCGCAGCTTGCGGTCGAGCGCGCCGAGCGGCTCATCGCACAGCAGCACGCGCGGCTCGACGACCAGTGCGCGGGCCAGCGCCACACGCTGCTGCTGGCCGCCCGAAAGCTGGCCCGGCCGGCGGTCCTCCAGGCCGGTCAGCGCCACCTGGGCCAGCGCTGCCGCCACGCGGCGCGCGATCTCCGGCTTGGCCACGTCGCGCATGCGCAAACCGAAGGCCACGTTCTCGGCCACCGTGCGGTGCGGGAACAGCGCATAGGACTGGAACACCATGCCCATGTCGCGGCGGTGCACCGGCACGTCGGTGATGTCCTGGCCGCCGACATGGACGCGGCCGCTATCGGGCATCTCGAAGCCTGCGATCATGCGCAAGGATGTGGTTTTGCCGCAGCCCGACGGCCCCAGCAGCGAGAAGAACTCGCCGGCCGCGATGTCGAGCGTAACCCCGTCGACGGCAACCACCTTGCCGTCGAAGATCTTGGTCACGTCCTCCAGTCGTATGGCGGCGGAAGTCAGTGCGCTAACTCTTGAGGATCTTGGTCACGCGCGCGTCGATGTCTTCCTTGCGCGCGTTGTACCATTTCCAGTCGGGCTGGATCAGCGTCGCCACCTTCTCGGGCGTGGTCAGCAGCTTGGCGTCGTATTTTTCGCTGAGCTTCACTTTCTTGTTGGCCGGCGAATACCACACGCCCTCGGCCAGCAGCTTCTGCACGTCGGGCCGCAGCATGTAGTTGATATACCCGAACGCCAGCTCCTTCACCTTCGAGCCCGGCGTCACGTTCAGCACCTGCTCGAGCGCCATCACGCCCTCAGCAGGGCTGGCGAAGTCGATCGGCTGGTTCTGGCCGTCGTAGCGATAGATGCCGGAGTCGTGGATCACCGCCTCCGTCACCTCGCCCGACAGCAGCAGCTTCTCCATCTGGCCGGTGAAGTCTACCAGCTTGATCGGCTTCAGCGCCTCGAGCGCCTTGTAGGCGGCGTCGAGGTCCTGCAGGCCCTTGCCGTAGAGCTTGCCCAGCATCATCAGATGGCACTGGCCGAGGCTGTTGACCGGGATGATGTAGCTGCCGCGCACACCGGCAAGCTTGGGATCGGCCAGGTCCTTCCACGACGTCGGCTTGCTGAGGCCCTTGTCGGTGCGGAAGCCGAGCCCGATGGCGCTGGTGAAGATCGACACGCCGACGATCTTGTCGCTGACCGCCCAGGGATAGACGTCGGCGACGTTGGGCACTTCCTTGGGCGTGATCTTGTCCATCACCAGACCCTCGACGACGCAGTTCCACTGCTCGTTGGAGTTGGTGTGCAGCACGTCGTAGAGCGGGTCGTTCTTCGGGCTGGCCTGCAGCTTGGGCACATAGGGGAAGGCCTGGTCGGCCTGCACGGTGCAGCCGAACTCCTTCTCGAAGGCCGGCAACACCGTCGCCTTCATGATGTCGCCCCACTTGCCGCCCCAGGTCGTGATCTTGAGCGTCTTGGTCTCAGCATGAAGGATCGCGGGCGCACTCACCGTGGCGAGCGCTGCAATGCCGGCGCCGGCTCGTAGTGTTTTTCGACGTGAAATCATGAACCCCTCCTGTTCCCCACTTACAGCTTAACGTAGGCCTTGAGCCCGATCAGCCTTTCCAGCACCAGCACGACGCTCAGGGCGAGCAAAATCGAGACCATCGAGGCTGCGGCAATGGCGCCGTCGAGGTCGAATTTCATGTAGTTGAACAGCACCACCGGCAAGGTCTCGCCCTTCGGCACCACCAGGAACAGCGAGACCGGGAACTGGTCGAACGACACGATGAAGGCGAAGACGCCGCCGGCGAACACGCCCGGTCGGATCAACGGCAGGGTGACCTCGAAGAACACGCGGACCGGGCTGGCGCCCAGCACGGCGGCCGCTTCCTCGATGCGATGGTCGAAATTGTGCAGCACCGCCAGGGTCGTACGCAGGACATAGGGCACGGCGATCAGCGTATGGGCCATGATCAGGCCCCACACCGGCCGGCCGATGCCGGCCAGCAGGTAGGACTGGAACAGGGCGAGCCCGGTCAGGATCGCCGGCAGCATCAGCGGCGACATGAAGAAGGCCGTCAGGAAATCGCGCCCCGGCAGGTTGCCGCGCGCCAGCGCCAGCGAACAGGCGCCGCCGATGGCGATCGACAGCAGCAGCACGCACGCCGCCACGAATAGCGACAGGCCGAGCGCATTCATGAAGTCGCTGCCGGCAAAGAATTTCTGGAACCAGCGCAGGCTGACGCCGACCGGCGGGATGGAGATGTACGGCGTGGGGTTCAGGGCGTTCACGATCAC
>Ga0306921_10008631_pt1 | contig 10779 bp, 10 predicted proteins | sample sta12Cox44000080_FD_203760 | JGI IMG/M metagenome (GOLD analysis project Ga0306921, IMG submission 203760) | Lab enrichment of tropical soil microbial communities from Luquillo Experimental Forest, Puerto Rico - statoxic.12C.oxic.44.000.080 (v2)... | ecosystem: Environmental > Terrestrial >...
GACTAACGCGGCAGGATCGAAGCGCGGCTCCAGCTGCACGGTGGCGCCCGCCATCAGCGAGGAGATCAGGATGTTCGACAAGCCGACGATGTGCGATATCGGCAAAACGCAGTAAGCCCTGTCCGTCGGTTCGCGCTGTGCGGCCGCCGCCCGCGCGCTGAACAGCAGGTTGCGGTGGGTCAGCATTACTCCCTTGGGATTGCCGGTCGTACCTGAAGTGTAGACGAGCGCCGCGACCTGGCGCGACCGATCCACCTCGACGGGCTCGGGTGCCATCTCCCGATTGACCCGCCCGACACCGAGGTTTCCCAATCTGCGGAGGACTGTAATGTCGGCGTCGTGACGATCTGCGTGCTGGCGTGCAGCGTCGGATACCTCGACCGTATAAAAGACGCGCCGGGCACCGCTGTGCTCGCGGATGACATCGACCTCGCGCGCCGACAGCCGCGGGTTAACGACGACCGACCAGGCATCGATCTCCGAGGCGGCGAAGATCAGCGCGGCGAGCGCGAGGCAGTTCTCGCTAACAATCATTACCCGATCGCCGGGACGAATATCATAAAGTTGGAGGATGAGCGCCGTGTCTGCGACGGCGGCCGCTAACTCCGCGTAGGTCCAGCTGACATCGCCCTGCACCAGGGCGGGATGGTCCGGGGTCTGGCGCGCGAACGGCTTGATGACATCGCTGATCCGGTCCGGCAGCTCGGCCAGGATCTTCTCGGCTTCATGCCGCGCCGTCGTCCCGCTCATGCTCTCCCCGTGCCTTTAGTCGCGCAAAACGATGGCAACGATAATAGGTATGATTTTAGAACTGTCAATCCGCAAACCGAGCCTATTCCATTTGGGCTCCCGCATGGCTGCGTTACGCGGTATGCCACGCAACATGTCGCCGTACGTGGCCCAAGAGAGGTCGCTGCCGCAGCGCGCACCGAACCGGAAACTACCTTGACAGATTTGTTTTTAGAACTAACTAAGGCAGCGCCGCCGCAAGGGGAACATCGTGGCGGAGGGTTACGCGTCGCTCAGAATAGAAAGGACTGGCCGATGAGGATCGGGACGATCGGAGCAGGTGAGGTCGCGCTAGCGGTAGCGCGCGAGGCGCTTGCGCAGGGGCATGAGGTTGTCTTGAGCAGCCGCAGCGGTCCTGGCGCGCTTGCCGACAAGGTGAGCGAACTCGGCAGAGGCGCCTCGGCGGCGACCGTCGAGGAAGCGGCCAGCCTCGATTATGTACTGCTCGCGGTGCCGTGGAGGAACGTCGAGGCGGCCTTGCAAGGCCTGCCCGGTTGGAGCGGTCGCGTCCTTATCGACGCGACCAACCCCTTCGTCGAGACCAGTCCCAGGCTCATCCTTGCCGACCTCGGCGGTATCGGCGCCAGCGAGATTGTGGCTCGCTTCGCGCCAGGAGCGCGCATCGTCAAGGCATTCAGTTCCATCCGTATGGCTCACTTCAACCAGGGCCCGGTCACGGGCCAAGGCAAGCGCGTGATCTTTGTCTCCGGTGATGATCAAGCATCCAAGCGCGCTGTGAAGGACCTGATCGAGAGCTTCGGCTTTGCAGCCATCGACCTCGGAGGCCTTGTCACTGGCGGACGAATTCAGCAGGCGGGCGGACCGCTCGCCGGCCTCGATCTTTTCGTCGCCGCCTGACGCCGTCCGCTACGGAATTTGTCACCGACATCGAGCGCACCGCTAACAATTTAATTCCGAAAGCGATTGACCCTCTTCGCCGACAAATACCACCAGCACCCGCAGGCCGTGAAACCACGGAAGCGGCAGGGGCCCCCTGAGCCCAGATTATGGAGCACGACACATGACAGCACCCACCAAACGCGATACTCAGGCTTCCACAGACGTTGCACTGATCGTTGGGGGTGGTCCGGGCATCAGCTCTAGTTGTGCGAGGCTGTTTGCGAAGAACGGCATGTCTGTCGGTGTTGCAGCTAGAAACCCAGACAAATCGGTCCTGCAGAACCTGGAGGAGACGCACGGCGTGCGTCGATACGCGTGCGATGCAAGCGAGCCAGCAGCCGTGGAGCTGCTGTTTGAGAATGTTGTTCGAGACCTCGGAACTCCTACGCTTGTCGTACACAACATCGACGGCCGGGTTCCCGACATCTTCCGAAAGGGGATAATCGAAGCCGACCCAGGTATGGCGTTCGACACGCTCCGAAACTCGGCGTTCAGCGCGTTCCTGGTGGGTCAACAGGCGGCCAGGCTCATGCACGAAAACAAACCGAACGCGAACGGCACCAAAGGAACGATCATCTTCACGAACGCAAGCGCAGCGCTCAAAGGCTACCCATCGAGCGGTGCCTTTGCAATGGCATGCCATGCCAAGTCCGGACTCGCGCAAAGCATGGCGAGGGAACTGATGCCGCAGGGTATCCACGTGGCACAAGTGCCGATTGACGCCGCAATTGGTTGGACGCAGGAAAACGGCACCCGCGCCCACCGGCTGGCAGGAACAACCGTCGACGACAACATGGCCGACCCGGACCACATCGCGGAAACCTATCTGCAGCTGCATCACCAGCATCGGTCGACTTGGGCATTTGAAATCGTGCTACGACCCTGGGTCGAGAAGTGGTGATCAACATCTGCTCTTCGCCGGACGACGATGTGTTTCGCCAGGAGGTTCACGCCTTCAGCCGCGACCAGTATGCCCCCGGAGATGCGCGTCCCAAACCCTCCTTTCTCTTCCCGGCCGAGCTGGGGTGGCGTCTTCAAGGAAAGCAGGATTCCTATGCTCTTCGTGACCGCAGGGACTGCGACACTTAGATCGACTAATGGAGGTGCTTGATGGAAGCCGGATCGACCTATCGCGCAGTGCAGGCGGTCAGCCGAGGCCGTCTGGAGCTGACGGAAAAGACGTTGCAGGCTCCGGAACCGGGCAAGGTGCGAATTCGCGTCGAGGCGTGCGGGGTCTGCCACTCGGATTCCGGGACAGTAGAAGCTCTGTTTCCGATCGATTGGCCACGCGTTCCAGGCCATGAGCTCGTCGGCCGCATCGATGCACTTGGTTCCGGCGTCCAGGGCTGGGTGGTCGGTCAGCGCCTGGGTGTCGGGTTTCTCGGCGGCTCTTGTGGCTCTTGCGAGTTCTGCCGTAATGGCGATCTCGTGAGCTGCCGGAACCAGGAATATACCGGCATTCATCATGACGGCGGCTATGCCGAAGTGATGATCGCGAAAGCAAGCGGGCTTATGTCGATCCCAGACTCCCTGTCGTCCGTCGATGCCGCGCCGCTGCTGTGCGCGGGGCTCACGACGTTCAGCGCGTTGCGAAACGCACCAGCAAAGGCGGGTGATCTTGTCGCTGTGCTTGGTATTGGCGGCCTGGGTCATCTGGGCGTGCAATATGCCCGGCACATGGGGTCGAGGTCGCGGCGATTGCGCGTGGCGCGGACAAGGCGGAACTGGCGAAGAAGCTCGGCGCCCACCACTACATCGACAACGCGGCTACCGGCTCTGCAAGAGCTCGGCGGCGCCAAAGTCATTCTGATAACGGCTTCCGGCGGCAAGACGGTCGCCGAAACATTCAAGGGGTTGCGTCCCGGCGGTGTCTCGATCGTCCTCGGCGTCGGACCGGAGCCGATCGAGGTCTCGGCCATGGATCTCATATTTGGAAACCGCAAGCTCGAAGGTGCTCTGACGGGAGACCCCGCGACCGGTGACGAAACGCTCCGCTTCAGTGCGCTGAGCGGCGTGTCCGCCATGATTGAGACAGTCCCGCTCGAGCAAGCGACGGATGCTTATGCGAAGATGATGGCTGGCAAGGCGCGTTTTCGTATGGTTCTGACCATGAACTAAGCGCGAGCTCCTGAAGCACGGACCAGTGTGCAAGATGGCAGAGTAAGCGACCTAAAAGCTGAAACCGCTCGAGGACATCCTTGATGTCGAATGATACCCATGAAACCGCTCCAACACGGTTCGTCCAAGTTGGAGACGCTCGGTTCGCGTACCGGCGCTTCGGTCGGCCCGGCAGGCTTCCCCTTCTGTTGCTCAATTACTTCGCCGCAAATATGGACGACTGGGATCCCAAAGTGACGAACGGCTTCGCAGCAGAGCGCGACGTGATCCTGTTTGATAACGCTGGGGTTGGGAGCTCAACCGGTGAAACGCCGTCGACGGTCGCAGCGATGACAAAGGACTGTGTTGAATTTTGCCGCGCGCTCGATCTCAGAAACATTGACGTCGTGGGGTTCTCGCTCGGCGGCATGATCGCGCAGCAACTTGCGTTCGAATACCCCGACATGGTCCGGCGGATGATCCTGATGGGGACGGGCCCACGTGGTGGAGAAGGCATGACCTTCACCGAGCTCTCGACCGACCTGTTGGTCGATCCAGTAGCTCTGCTCATGTCCGCGTTCTTCACTCCGAGTGAGGCCAGCAAAGCCGCGGGGCAAGCCTATATCGAGCGACTGAAGCTTCGTGTCGCCGATCGCGACGCGCCGGTATCAATGAAGGCGGCAGGCGCTCAGTTGGAGGCGATCCGCGAATGGGGCTCCATTCCTTCGACAGACCGCTACGCGATGTTGCCTCGGATCTACCAGCGAACCTTGATTGTGCATGGGAGCAAAGACATCGTCGTCATGCCAATCAACGCCTTCCTCCTGGCCCAGCACCTGCCGGATGCCCAGCTCGTAATGTATCCGGATGCCAGTCACGGAGCGCAATCGCAGCACGCGGACGTCTTTCTCCAGCATGCACGGATATTCCTGAACGGGTGAGCTGCTTCACAGTCAATTTCACCTCCCACTGCGGCGGCAGCTAGCAGGAAAGACCGAAATCGATGAGAACGCGCATTACCCAACTTTTCGGAATAACGCATCCGATCATTCAGGGCGGCATGCATCGCGTCGGCTATGCCGAATTGGCGGCCGCAGTGTCGAATGCCGGCGGACTCGGCATCATCACTGGTCTGACGCAATCGACACCCGAGGATCTGGCGCGCGAAATCGACCGTTGCCGCGACCTGACCGACCGGCCGTTCGGCGTCAATCTGACCTTTCTGCCGTCATTCGTGGCGCCGCCCTACCCGGAATACATCCACGCGATTGTTGAGGGAGGCGTACGCATTGTCGAAACCGCTGGCCGCAATCCAGCGCAATACATCCCGGCCTTAAAGGCGCACGGAGTCAAAGTCATCCACAAATGCACCTCGGTGCGTCATTCGCTGACCGCCGAGCGGATCGGCTGCGATGCGATCAGCGTCGACGGGTTCGAGTGCGGCGGCCACCCGGGCGAAGACGACATCCCCAATATGATCCTGCTGCCCCGGGTTGCCGAGGAGCTGAAGATCCCGTTCGTGGCGTCGGGTGGCATGGCCGATGGGCGCAGCCTTGTCGCCGCGCTCGCGCTCGGCGCCGACGGTATCAACATGGGCACACGCTTTATTGCTACGAGGGAGGCGCCCGCGCACGACAACGTCAAGCAGGCGCTGGTCGCGGCGAATGAATTACAGACGCGCCTGATCATGCGGCCGCTGCGCAATACCGAGCGCGTATTGACCAATGCTGCTGTCGAGGCAATCCTCGCTATCGAGCGCGACAAGGGCGCCACCACGACGATCGAAGACATTCGCCACCTCGTCGGCGGTGCGCGGAACCACCGCGTCCTGCAGGACGGCGAGCTCGATGCGGGCGCCTGGAGTTGCGGCATGGTTGCCGGGCTGATCCACGACATTCCGACCTGCAAGGAATTGATCGAACGGATCATGGTCGAGGCTGAGGCAATCATCAGAAGCCGTCTCGAAGGCTTGCTGGCCGCGTGAGATCGTCCCAATGGAGGAAAAAATGAACGCCCCGCCGGAACTGCTCGAAACGATCGAGGACGGAATCGCCACGCTGACCTTTAATCGGCCAGAGCGGCTGAACGCGCTATCGACGCCGATCATGGAGGGACTGCTCGACGGTCTGCCGCGGCTGGCAGGCGATCCGGGGGTCAAGGTGGTCGTCCTGACCGGCGCCGGCCGGGCTTTTTGTGCCGGTGGCGATGTCAAGAGCATGGCTGAAGGCAGCGTGCAACGCAGCACCGCGGAGGCGACGACGCGTCTGCGCTCGCGCATGGAAGTCTCCCGCATTCTGCACGAGCTGCCAAAGCCGACGATTGCGATGATCAACGGTCCGGCGGCGGGTGCTGGGCTCGCCCTGGCGCTGGCTTGCGATCTGCGGATCGCGGGTACTTCGGCGAGGCTGGTGACCGCCTTTGTCAGAGTCGGCTTTTCCGGCGATTTTGGCGGCAGCTATTTTCTGACCCGGCTGGTCGGCACCGCCAAAGCGCGGGAGCTTTACTTCACCGGGCGTCCGGTCGAGGCCGGTGAAGCATTATCGCTCGGCCTCGTCAACCGGGTCATCCCCGATGAAGAGCTCGCCACCGTCACGATGGAACTCGCCCGGTCTCTGGCACAGGGGCCCTCGATCGCGCTCAGCCTGATGAAGCGCAATCTGAACTGCGCCGAAAACGGCAGTTTGGCCGAGCTGCTCGATATGGAAGCCATCCACCAGGTGCAGACCGGCCGCACCGAGGACCACCGGGAAGCAGCGAATGCCTTCGTCGAGAAGCGCACGCCCATTTTCATCGGCCGCTGAACCGGCGTTGGATTGCCAACCGGGAGACGACCATGGCCTTCACGATCAAAATCAACGGCGTAGACCGCACCGCCGATGTCGACGGCGACACGCCGTTGCTGTGGGTGCTTTGCGACGTCTTCGGCATGACCGGCGCCGGACCGTGCCTCGGAAATTTCGCGTGCTGAACCCAATGGGAGGTCCGAAGCTGTTTCCGAGCTTCTCAAACGCGTCAGCATGCTGGAGGAGGATGTGATCAAACGCGTCAGCGCGTTGGAGGAAAGTGTCAGTCGTCATGAGCGAGTAATCAAACAAGCGGTCGACATCGCAACGGCCATTTTGAGGTCGAGCGGCCGGGAGCGCTAAGCCCCGCCTTCCTACCCGACTGCGGTAGAGTTAGTACCGAGCAAAGCTGTCGAGGCACTGTCGATGAAGTTGCGGATCGTTAATCGGCCGCACTCCTTGCGCATACGCGCCTGGCGGAACGCCGGGTTTCCCTTGAGCAGCCTCTCGTATTGTTCGCTCTCCACGATGTTGCTTTGCGCGGACCAGGATGGTGAAACGTCACCTGGGTTGGTCTGCGGGCCGTTGGTAATCAGTGGGTCCCGGCCGCGCCTGCGGAGGGCGGCGCGACATACTGGGTCTGCGGGGCATAGGGGCCTGGCCGCGCGTCATAGGCGCCTGGCGACGGGCCATAGGCTCCTGGTGGGGGATAGGTTCCTTGCGGCGGGCCATACCCATATGCGCTTGGTGGAGGGCCATAGCGATGGGGGCCTGGCGGGGGGCCGTAGCCATAACTGCCTGGCGGGGGGGCATAGCCATAACCGCCTGGTGAGGAGGCATAGCCATAACCGCCTGGTGCGCCCATCTGCGCGTCTGAAGGCCAGCGAGGGTGATTTTCTGCGAGCCGTGGCGGAGGCGGTGCTGCAATTGCTGATGGAGGCCGACCAGGCGCCCGGCGAGCGCTCAGAATTCTGTCGAAAACCGGCAATTTGATGACAACCGCTTCGACAAGGCGCTGGCGATCAACTCGATGCAGGACTGGCTGAAAGCCGTCGCCGGACTGCCCCTCGGCCCATTGCAACGCGATTTAATGGAGGCACACTTAAGTCGGGATACAGCAGAAGACGAGCGCCAGAGCGCCATCGTCGATCAGCGGCTAACACCGGCGGATGGGATTACTGACCATCCGAGCGGAATGTTGACCGCTAACTATGCTCCTGTGGACACATGAGCGGTAGGACTCGTCCCCAACGAGCAGCAGCTCGTTCTCTCTTAACTCGATCGCGCACAAGCGCGTGTTGTTCTAACGCGATCCGGTCAGCGGCAGCGATTAAGCCTTGGGTGGGAAGGACACAAGCCGTTGGACACCGAGTGATCCCTTTAGACCGGATAAATTCGGCAACCGCATCGCGGTATTCGTCAGCATCTTTGATCAAATCATCCATGTTTCACACTCGCGCAGCCGGCAGCGTCAGCCAAAGCCTTTGGCTGCATCTCGGGGTTTCACCGAAGATTCTCGTGAAGACAGAAACATTGGACGGGCTTCGCGCCGGTTTCCGCCAAGCGCTTCTACCCTTGTGCTGAGTCAATCGTTAGTGAATGGACTCGTCTCAAAAAATTTTTAACCGATTTTTACCGAGCCCCACCACCCGGTTTAGGTAGTCCGGCCGGTCGTCGCTGGGATCGGAGAAATGGACGTGCGCTACGCGGGGTAGATCAACTGTGATTGGCGTGTTTCGATACCTTCTCACGCGAGGTAGTGAACGCGGCGGACCTCGGGAGGACGATGCGACCGCAGTGTGGCTCAGCCTAATCCGCCCCGAGCGGGTGATAGGGCGGCGCTGGCTGGCTGTCGCCGCGGTGGCGCTGGTGACCGGGGTGTATGCCACACAGGTAGTCGTCCCCGCGGCGGACACTTCGCCAGCGCCGATCGCCGGTATTGCACCGAGCTACGGCCCGAAAACGGTCAGCGCGGTACCCAATGCGACGGCGATCGTGAGGCGCATCTGGTTGCCCGGCCTCGACGCCGGCTACGACCCGCAAGGGCTTGTGGTCGATGGCGCTGGCATTTACGTCTCCGCTTATCGCAGTGACAGCTTGGGCGTCCGTCGCGGGCCGTGCCGGGTGATGCGCATCGATCTCGAGACGGGCGACCCGACCGGATATGTCGACGTGCCGAACCCGTGCGGCCATGCCGGCGGCCTCGCGGTCGGCGGCGACGGCATGCTCTACGTCGCCGACACTCACACACTGTTCGCTACCCCGCTCGCCCAGGCGTTCCGTCCGGGTGCGCGATTCCGGCAGTTTCGGCTCGGTCCCGGGGTTATTGGCGGGCTCGCCGTGTCGACGCCAGAAGGGATCTGGCTCGGCACCTACGAAAATGGTCCCGGCCGGCTCTTCCGCTTTACGGTGGCGGCCCTGGCCCGGCTGTCCGACGGCGAGACGCTAGGGGCGTCCCAGGCCGCAACGGTGCTGACTATCCCCGACCACGCCCAGGGCGCGGCGATCGGCGGCGGGGGGCTATGGATCGCGCGCAGCGATTGGAGCTGGGGCACCCTCGATCGGCTCGACCCCGAGACCGGAGCGCCTCGGCGCCGCTATGAAACCGTGCCCGGTATCGAGGGCATTGCCTTCGGCAGTGACGGGCGATTGTGGGCGGTGTCGGAGGCCGGGTCTCGGCATATCTACGACCATCCCTTCCTCGGTCTGTTTGAGCCGTTTTTCCCGTTGGTCTTTGCACTCGACCTCTCTCGTTTGGAGTAAGTCAGATTATCTCAAACCAGTGAACGCCCGAAACGGCCCGCCGAGCTTTAAAGTTCGTCCGACTCACCGCTGGAGGGAGCTGGATTCGAAATTTCAGTTCCGGTGTGTCAGGCGAAGCTGACGCGTTCCTGCCGATGAAAGTCGACCGCGTCGGTCTGCGCGCTTTGCAGTCCTTCGGTCGAACTGCACGTCTCGCAGCGCGAACCCGGCAACATGGCGGGAAGCAGCCGGGAGGAGCGTGAACAAGATCTTCCACAACTGGCATCGCCGCGGCCTGATCAATCTCGGCAAGGGCTCGATTACGATCCACAACGTGGAAGCCATCGAGCGAGGAGATGCATCGGTCGTAGCCGATGCTGTTTGTTATCCGGGGTCAGACCGCGGCAGGTTTCTCTGTCCCCGTCGACTATCTGGCGTAGAGCGTCCCGTCACGCTCTTCAATGCGGCCAGCGCGCTTGTGTCGGGCAATGGCGGCGCCGACGTGGTTTGGGCGAACCCCCTTGCACGCTGCGGTGATTTGCTGCTGCGTCTTGCCCGTTGCCAGCGCAAGGACCCTATCATTGAGAGTCGGCGGCGCGCGCTTGCCGCCAGCGGGTTTTGCGGTCGTGGTGCGCCGGCGCCCGCAGGATCGTGCTGGAGCCGCCGCCTCCGTCGCCGTAGTCCGCATTTTTGCTGAGGCTGTCTTTCTTGGTTGGACGCCCTTGGTGTGGCGCGCGAGCACACGCTCGGTCGCCTCCAGTTCGCGGAGCTGGCTGATGAGCTTTTCACGCTGAGTGTCGACGCGCTGGAGCGCCTCGCCGATCCGCTGCTTCTCCTTCGTGATCTCGTCCAATGTCGGCATTCTGCGCCTTCGAGACAAACTATAAGTTGACCAGGATTGATCAATCTTTTCGGCGTTTATCATTATGATGCACACAGCGCAATGGTAGAATGTGCGCATTTTATTGGAAGGGTTTCGGCCAGCGGTAAACTCGTATCACTGCCAAGATGCCGGGAAGACCCGATCAGTGCTACGTTGCCGGCGTCGTGCGTTGAAGTGGCACGATGAGACCGGCCTTTCTGAGCGCGACTCACGGGCCGCGGAGTAAGCCCAACCTTCAGCTCCGTTGAAGCGAATGTGATTAATTCAACATGCTATTGATAGCCTCGCCATTACCAAGCGCGACAAGCACACCTCCTGATCCTCGGTGATCTCGCTTATCTCTGTTCCGCGGCACCGGGCTCCCTAAGAGCCTGAACGGAAGCCTAGGTACACTAGATCGCCAGCAAAGGACCGCTTTCGAATTCCCACAACGGCCGCTCAGCCTTGGCGGCGGGAACTGGTGCTCTTGCCCCATTGCGGCCCTTGCCGAAAGCCAGTTGCCCCGGTCTCAGTGGCGTGGAAAGCTGTCATTCGTTCGCCCGCCATTTGTCGGCCAAGGTCTGCCAGAGCGGTTGGTCGGCGGCA
>Ga0306921_10008633_pt1 | contig 10777 bp, 13 predicted proteins | sample sta12Cox44000080_FD_203760 | JGI IMG/M metagenome (GOLD analysis project Ga0306921, IMG submission 203760) | Lab enrichment of tropical soil microbial communities from Luquillo Experimental Forest, Puerto Rico - statoxic.12C.oxic.44.000.080 (v2)... | ecosystem: Environmental > Terrestrial >...
AATCCCTCTTCCACCATTCTCACCAGCATTGGCAAGTTAGGCCGTGGATCGAGCAACCAGATCTGGGACTTCATGGCGAAGGCGTGACTGCGCTCCTGCATGATCGAGGAGCCCTCCCCATAATCCTCACCGATGATGATGAGTGCGCCACCGGTCACACCGCCCGAGGACAGGTTAGAGAGCGCATCGGCCGCGACGTTGGTGCCGGCCGTGGATTTCCAGGTGACGGCGCCCCGCAGCGGATACATAACCGAGGCCGACAGCGTGGCGGCGGCGGTGGCTTCTGACGCCGACGTTTCGAAATGGACTCCGAGCTCATCCATGACGTCCCTTGCGTCGGCGAGCACGTCCATCAGGTGGGAGATCGGCGAGCCTTGATAACCGGCGACGTAAGCCACGCCGGACTGCAGCAGGGCCTTGGTGATAGCGAGAATGCCCTCGCCCCTGAAAACCTCGCCCTCACCCAATCGCAGGTCTTGAACTTCACGTTCAAAAGACCGCTCGGCCATCGTGGGCTCCTTCCCGATTTTATCGCGTCAGCATATTAATCCCGCACACGCTGGGTACTCAAGCTTCCGCCATGCGTGTTCCGCGCCGAATGATGCCATCACTTTGCAACCCGCCGACTGATCAAACAGAAAAACACCGGCCAGAAGGTGTTCAGGCCCCATGTCTGATTTGGGCCCAAAAACCGGCGGTCGAGCTCACGTCCGGCCTGTCGACGGGCAATTGCAAAACCGGTGTCCACTCTTGCAGCACAGCTTAATGTTCGACCCGGTACAGGCGCCATCGCTCCGGCACGCCTTTGAGTTGGTGAACGCCACGATCTTTGAAGCGGATTCCAGACTGTGACATCAGATCCTTGACCGCGCTCGAAACCAGGACTTCGCCGGCACGCGCTTTCGCCGCGACGCGAGCGCCGATGTGAAACGCGAGACCGAATACCTCCGCCCCGATCACCTTGTATTCGCCCGCGTGCAGTCCGACCCTGATCTCCAGCCCCAGCGTGCGCACCGCCTCGCGGATCGCGGTCGCGCAGCGGACCCCGGCAGCCGGCGCGCCGAAAGTCGCCAGCAGTCCGTCCCCCGTCGTTACGACTTCTTTTCCGCGCGAAGCCTTCAGTTCTCTACGAACGGCGGCGTAATAGTGATTCATCACCTGTGTCCAACGCGAATCGCCCAGCCGCGCGGCTTTTTCGGTGGACCGGACGATATCGACAAAGAGAATCGTGGCGAGCGCTTGTTCGAGCTCGGCGCCGCGATCGGCGGTTCGGCGCCGGATCGCAATATTTCCAGCCAGCAGTTCATAGCGATGGTTGCGTCGCCGCGCGATTGCGGTTTTTGCATAGTCTTTGGCACGCTGCACCGTGCCGCAACGAATTGTTTTGGCCCTCGGTGGAATCGTCCAGTAAACCTTTCGCCCATCTCCGAAGCCATGGACCTCCACGGCGCCCCATTTCAGGAAAACCGTCGAACTAACCCGTCGAACGCACCATGCCTTTGACGTGTATCCGGACACGTTCGACTGATGGACTCCGACGCGAAGGAACTTGGGCATGAACGTGCGGCCCATCGAAAGACCGTTTTGGCCTACCTGGGGTAAAACGTAGTCATACATTCATGCGTTGGCAACAGTGGTAGTTCACGTTCGCGATCAACCTCCACGAGGACCGCGAAATATTTCGATCCGATTGTGTTGGACGGCTTTCGGATCTTCAGCGTTGACAGATAGACTGCGACGTCCTGATCCCGGGAGGTTGCGATGGACTCGCGGGACTTGTTCGGACCGGCTGGCTACATTGATTTTTGTGTGGCTGGGGTATGCCGATAAAAACCGATTTGGAAGGAAGCGAAATGAAAGCATCGATATTTTGCCTGCCGAGCGTGGGCTCGCGCGCCGAGATCGAGGCGGGCATGGCTGCGACGAGGCCGGAACTCTACCAGCGCATGTTGATGGAGTTGACCGAACTCGTCAAACTTGCCGATGACCTCGGTTACGATTCGGTGAGCTTTACCGAGCATCACTTCCACATTGAGGGTTTCGAGGTTTCCAACAACCCCGTGCTGCTGGACCTCTACTTCGCGATGCAGACGAAGCGCATCCGCGTCGGCCAGCTCGGTATCGTGCTGCCGGCCGCCAACCCGATCCGAGTCGCCGAGGACATCGCGATGCTCGATCACATGACTGGCGGGCGCGCCTGCGCCGGCTTCGCCCGCGGCTACCAGCGACGCTGGGTCGACGTCATGGCGCAGCAGACGCACGGCGTCTCGGGGACCTTGCCGCACCATCATGACGCGATCGATCAGACCAACCGTGAGGCGTTCGAGGAGAACTGGCGGATCATCAAGAAATGCTGGACCGAGGAGATGCTGACGTTCAGCGGCAAGTACTGGAAGGTACCAGCCGGCGCAACGCCCTGGGATCTCGAGACCACCGTGAAATACGGCAAGGGCGTCGAGAATGGAATGCTGACGTCGGTCGGCGTGGTGCCGAAGCCGTTGCAGAAGCCCTACCCGCCGGTGTTCCTGCCGTTCGCGTCATCGCCGAACTCTATTCGCTGGGCGGCACGAGAGGGTGTCACCGCGATCCTGCCGCCGATGCATGAGGTTTACGCGTCACCGCTGTTCGATCTTTATTCCGAGGTGTCGGGAAAGCCACGCGGGCAGGGCACGGGCTTGTTGCGCGATGTCATCATCGCAGACACGGACGACGAGGCCATGGCGTTGTGGGAGGATTCCGGACGCTTCTCCGGCAAAGCTTGGTTCGAGCCGTTCGGCTTCCGTCGTGGCCTGATGGACCCGGTGACGAAGAAATTCGCGACCGCAAAGGAATCAATCGACCTCGGCTACGCGTTGGTCGGCACCGTCGATACCGTGACGCGCGCGCTCGAGGCCAACATGAAACAGCAGCCGGTCGATTGGCTATTCTGCTACACCTACAACGCGCTGGTTCCGCAGAGCAAGTTGATGAAGTCGACCGAGGCGTTGTGGACCAAAGTGCTGCCTAACTTCATGTGAATCCCTCGGTTACGCACCGCGAATACGCGTGGCCGGCGCTGCCGCCAGCAGTGACCTCGAAACTGGACCAGGCCTGCATGCTCGACCGACCTCAACTACTTGCCACCCTCGCCGGAGCGGCTGGGGGCGCAATTGCGATCGGGGGCATGGAGATTTTCTCCATTGAGAGGGCATTTCCGCTCTTCGCGATTCCATTCGCGACGTCGATCGTAACAGTGTTGGGCTCACCGAAGGCAGAGCCGGCGCAACCTCGCGCCCTTGTCGGCGGTCATCTTGTCTCCACGCTCGTTGGGCTGCTGGTTGTGAAATTGTGCGGCCCAGCGCCGTGGGCCGCCGCCGTCGCCGTCGGCTTGGCAATGGTCGCAATGCGGCTGACCGGCACGTTTCACCCGCCTGCCGGGATCGATCCGCTGGTTGTTGTCGTCAATAACATGTCCTGGAGCTTTCTGATTGTGCCGGTTGGCGTCGGCGCGCTACTGCTCGCAACGTTTGCTTTTGCCTGGCACAATCTCGTTGCGAGAGGCGCTAATAGAGGTGATACTTGGCCGGTCCGCTGGTGGTGACCCACCAGAAACGCGGTAACTTGAGTCTTTATCAGGCGAACTGACTGCGAAAGGACGGTTCGCGCCGAACCGCCCTTTCTCGTGGCGGATCTCAGTTACAGTATACCGGCCCATAGGCCTGGTTTCTCACACAATTCGCGCCACGGTTGTATGGCACGGGCGCGGGCGGCCGAGGCGGAAGTTGCGCATTAGAATAGGCGTACAGCGACGGGTCAATGTATGGCTGCGCCGGGTAGGCTGATCGATATCCTTCATAATAGGCCGGTGCTCCATATGCCTGCCCCGGTGGCAGATAACCCGGCGCATATGCCGGTGGTCCATAAGGGGGCGCGTAGTACGTGGGACCCGGCGCTCCATAGGCCGGGTAGCCATTATCGGTCCCAACATGAACGTTGGCAGAGGCGATATAGACACCTCCCGGTGCCACGTAGACAGATTGCAGCTCGCCCGCCGAAGCTTGCGATGACCCCAGAGCGCCGAGTAAAAGCATAAACGTAGCGTATCTCATGATGAGCCTCCTCCTGCAAAACTACTGTGCCCCTTGCGTGAAGCTTACCGATCATCAACCAAACAACAAAACATTTACTGAGAGCGCTGCTGTGCCGTTTTCGAACAACTTTTAACCTTTTGGCATCCTGAAAATGTTGCGTCGGTAATGGGCACAAGTCCGTCCTTTGTCAGCCAGCCCTGCCGCCGGGACTCTCGGTCGCCGGTTTCTGGTTTTACACCGATGGCGCAGTTTCTGAAGCTGACGCCAGGCCGGCGACCTCTGCGAGCTTACCCAAGGAATTGACCGGAAGTTCGCTTTGGAGGTTGATACCAAAAGTCCGATTTACGCCCCTGAGCTTGGTCGCAGCCGATGAGCAAAGCTCAGTATGACCCGATCAACAGTAGCGGATTTCTCAATGCTTACTCTTTACTCCTATCCCGAGCTGTTCGGCGTCGCCGACAACAACGGTTACGGGCTGAAAGTGTTCGCTTTCCTGAAGCTCGCTGGCTTGCCGTTCCACCACGTGCATATCTTCGATGCCGCGAAAGCGCCGCGTAGCCAGTTGCCTTATATCGTCGACGGCAACGACACAGTTGGAGACAGCGAGACCATTCTCGCCTATTTGACAAAAAAGTACGCGCTGACGCTGGATGCCGCGCTGACAAAAGCCCAATCTACCCAAAATCTGCTGATCACGCGCATGCTCGACGACTTGTATTGGGTCATGTCTTATTCGCGCTGGAAGGACGAGCGTTACTGGCGAAGCTTCCGCGATGCACTTCTGCGCGAGCACCCGAGCTTGACGACCGAGATTCTCGGCAAGGCCAGGGAGTTCAACGCGCAGCGATACTACTATCAGGGGATTGGCCGCTACGACCCGGATGCCGCCATGGCTCGGGGACTCGCGGATCTGTCGGCGCTCGCCACGCTTGTGCCTGCTCGAACGTATGTGCATGGCGAAAAGCCGACCAGTATCGATGCAAGCATCTATGGCTTTATCGCCAACATCTATTTCTACGATATTGAAACGCCGTTGAAACAGTTCGTAGTCGCACACGACAATCTAGTGCGCCACTGCTGTGCGATTCACGAGGCAGTAAGCCAGCCGTCTGAACTCTGAGAACAGCCTGATGCAAAAATGGGTGAGGATGCGAACCCCGGCGCATGATGGAGCGGGATCGGCCCTTGGCGCGAACAGATCTGCAAGACAGAGAAAGGACTATGATCATGCCATTCGTCCGCATCGATCTCAAACGAGGCAAGCCTGCCGACTATCGGAAGACGTTGGGCGAGATCGTCTACAACGCGATGATCGATCTGATCAACGTGCCGCACAACGATAAATTCCAGGTCATCACCGAGCACGATCGCGACGGCCTGAATTTCGCCGACAGCTATCTCGGCAACAGCTACAGCGAGGATATCGTATTTATTCAAGTTACGCTGAACGCCGGCCGCTCCCTCGAACTGAAGAAAGCTTTCTACAAACGCATCGTCGATGACTTCCAGACGCAGTTGCACGGACGTCCGGATGATATCGTCATCAACTTGGTCGAGGTGGCGAAGGAAAATTGGTCATTCGGTCATGGCATTGCCCAGTACGCCAGTTGAACGCGCCAAAGTTGCCGGTATGACTCGTCGAACGCCGCCTGCAACGATGCATGAACGCCGGCGGGAGCACGTGAATGCTGGGCGTTCGATTGGAGATCTCGGTCCTATAGCCTCGAGGCTCCAGGGAAGGATTACCGGTTGCACCTCCAGCTACGGTGTCCGGGCCTGTCGGTGAACCAGCGTCGGCCTCGCTCGCCGCACACCGGATCGCTGGCCTCGGCGCGCTCGATGCGGCTTCGTTGCACCGGGTCCGGCTTCGGCGGTGGCTGTTCCTGCGGAGTGTCGCTGGCGGACCGCGGCGCTGGCTGCGCCTCAAGCGGGATGGTCCTGCCTATGATTGGAATGGTCCGCACCGGGTGCAGGCGATGGTGCGCCACGGGAGGCTCATTTGCCTTCGCAGCGGCGGCGCCCACGGGCGCGCTCTTTCTTGCGGGCGACTGCACGACAAAAGCGGTGACCGCGATAGCGCAGCAGATGGCCGCCACAACGACGGCAAAAAGGGGCAGCCGTTGGATGCTCAATGGCTCTTGCTCCTGCGTCATCGCTAGGGAGCTAGGCCAACCGGCCTCGCGAATCAGCGTTCCTATGGCGGGCTCACTTTTCGTTTCGGGAACCTGTCCTATCGGTTCCGGCAGATTCGGCATTTTGAGGGCATGTCTCTGACAGTTCTGCGAGAGATGACGTCACTGTCCTCGGCGCAAAACAGGCGGAAACCGCACCTTTTCCCGCTGCTCGTCCGCGCCGCCGATCAAGCGATGGCCGCCGGTCGGTTCCTCGGCGAGGCGGGCTGTCGCATGCCTGTAAAAACGAACGAGGTCCGCTTAGCGAGCCGCTTCAACGCCACGATGCGCGCGGCGATCTTGATCCTTGCTGGTTGAACCGACAGTCATGCCAGCAATCCATGTGTCGGTGACCTCGAAGTTGACGGTGAAGGCTACCAGGTCCGCTCGGTACCCCGGCGCGATCAGTCCAAGCTCGGAGTCCAGGCCCAGAAATCTGGCAGGTGTCCGAGATGCCATGATAAGCGCGTCAATGAGGGGGACATCGAGAAGAGCGACGGCATTGCGCACCGCCTCGATCATGGTGAGGTGAGCACCCGCGAGTGTACCGTCGGCACTGGTCAAACGATTTTCATGCAACGCGATACGCGTTCCGTGCAGCATGAATTGCTGATCGGGGGTACCAACCAACGGCATGGCATCAGTGATCAGCATCAGTCGATCGCGTCCCTTGCAACGGAACGCAACGCGCAAACTGGTGCGATCCACGTGGATGCCATCGCAGATGATCCCCGCAAACAAGCGGTCGTCTTGCAGCGCGGCGCCAACCAATCCCGGTTCTCGGGCGTTGAGCTGTGACATGGCATTGAATAGATGAGTGGCACCAGACACGCCTCGATTAACCGCCTGCTCTACTTCGGCTGCGGTCGCGTCGCTATGACCAGCCGAAACACGCAATCCGGCCCCAATGAATTCTTCGATCATGGACGCGGGCACACATTCGGGAGCCAAAGTCACAATGGAGCGGCCGCAAACCCCGAAACTTTTGATTGCAGCGGCATCGCGCCCATCCGGCAAGCGTATCTCGGATTCCGGATGAATGCCCTTGCGGGACCTGTTGAGCGCCGGGCCTTCCAGATGGAAGCCGAGCACGCCAGGAATCTGCAAGCAAGCCTGAGCGACTGCAGCTAATTGTTCGATCACTTCGCTTCTATCGGTGATCAGCGTCGGCAAGCAGCCTGTGGTGCCTGCGCTGCGATGCGCTGCGACGATGCGTCGTACCCCTGCCTCCGTTGGCTGGTCATTGAGAAGAACGCCCCCGCCCCCGTTGACCTGGATGTCTATGAATCCTGGTGCAAGGACCACATCCGCCGGCAGGTTCGTTGACGCGCGTGACTTTCCCTCTCCGCAGCTGATGCTTTCGATCCGACCGTTCGAAATCCTAACCGAGGCAGGCCCACGCATGGCCGTTCCATCGAAAAGCTGTGCCGTAGCAATAGTGAAGGTGTCAGAAGGCCCAAGGTGATCCATCGGCATCCATCCCAGTCACAGACTCGTGAAACGGCCCGCGTACACCAGTTGTAGAGCTTTTACAGAGCTGTCCAAGACCTAGATATTCCTGCATCCGCGCTTTGCGAGGAGCCCAAATCAAACCTTTCGAGTAAATGTCGATGCCGCCAAAAGGCACTACTTATCTCGGAATTGACGGGGGTGGCAGTCGCTGCCGGGCTCGTATCGAAGACGGAAACGGTAGGCTGCTCGGCGAAGGGATCTCGGGGCCAGCTACAACGCGGATCGGCGTCGAGAAGGCCTGGCGGTCCATTATGGAAGCCTCGGAAGCGGCAGCCGCGCAGGCCGGACTGAAGCGTGAGGATTTCTCGCGGTTGCACGCCGGAATCGGCCTCGCTGGTCTTGGGCGTCGAGGCGCGGAACCTGCACTCAAGGGGATTGCGCATCCGTTTGCGTCTGTTTGCTTCATAAGTGACGGCATGGCCGCCTGTCTTGGCGCCCACAGCGGCGCGGACGGGGCAATTGTCGTAGCCGGTACAGGTTCCGTCGGTGTCGGCCTGATCGATGGCCGCGAAATCCGCCTCGCCGGTTATGGATTTCCAATCTCGGATGAAGGCAGCGGGGCCGACATCGGCCTGCAGGTTGTCCGATTGGCTCTTCGCGCAGCAGACCACCGCGGCGACACGTCCCCCTTGCTTTCGGAGGTGCTGAGCGCGTTCGATCATGACCCTTACCAGGCAGTCGCCTGGTCCGAGGAAGCAAGGGCCGCGGACTATGCCGCTCTGGCACCACTGGTGCTGCGCCACGCCAATCACGGTGATCCGATCGGCCGTCGCATCGTCGAACGTGCAGCTGATGCCATTGGCGATTTGCTCGATATGTTCCTGGCGAGGGGGATTGACCGGCTTTCCCTGGTAGGTGGGTTGTCGGAAGCAATTGTTCCCTGGTTGACGCCTGACCTGCGCGGCCGTCTTAAGCGGCCCGATGCCGATGCGATTGCCGGCGCGTTGCTGGTCGCTCGACGGCAGTTTGTCCTGCCCAATGGGAAAGCTGACCTCGAAACGGTTCCAAAGTTTCGCGTTTGACGATGCATGAGAATGGATCAGGTGCATGGCTACTGAAGAAGTCGACCCCCGCTTTGCCGACCTTGACGGATGGTCGTTGGCCTCAGCTATGGAAGCAATGTGGGAGGGCCAACTCGCGGCCGTCGCGGCTATCGGCCATGCGCTTCCGGCCATCACTGCGGCCACAGAATTGGCTAAGGACGCCCTGCGGGACCGCGGACGTATTGTTTATGTCGGAGCCGGCACCTCAGGCCGAGTTGCCGTCCAGGACGGCGCCGAGCTGACGCCGACCTTTGCCTGGCCCAGGGAGCGAGTCCACTTCATTGTCGCTGGCGGGGATAGCGCCCTGGCCACGAGCGTAGAGGGTGCCGAGGACGATATCGATGATGCGATTCGTCAGATCAATGCAGCACAGCTCACGCCACAGGACGTGTTGATAGCTGTCGCAGCAAGCGGGACAACGCCATTCACGGTAGCGGCCCTGCAGCAGGCTGAAGCGTCTGATGCTGTCACCATTGGAGTCGCCAACAATGCCGGCACCGCGCTGCTCACATCCGCAAAGTGCCCGGTATTGATCGAGACGGGGCCAGAGCTGATCGCTGGCTCGACACGAATGAAGGCGGGCACGGCTCAAAAGGTCGTACTCAACCTGATCTCCTCGGGCATTATGCTGCGCCTCGGCAGAGTCTATTGCGGCATGATGGTGAATATGCAGGCGACGAATGCCAAGCTGAAGCGGCGCGCAGAAGCAATGGTTGCTAAAATCGCTCAGTGTGATGAGGCGCGAGCGGCATGCGTTCTTGATCAGGCCGACGGGGATATCAAAACAGCAGTCCTTTTGGCCTTAGGTTCGGATAAGGCGGAGGCCGAGACTATTCTCAAAAGATATGACGGCAATCTTCGCCGCGTGTTTGCTGAGCTCTCCAATGAAAGCTTCCGGCAGCTCAAGGAAGGCGGCGCGCAGTCAAGATGGAGCCGTTGAGCTGTGACGAATTCGGCGATGGCGAGCGAAATCGGTGAAAGCGCGGACGTCGTCTCACGGATTGTTCGCAACCGCCGCGACATGGCCGGAATTGCAAAATTGCTGAGGATTGAATCGGCGCCCTTGTGCGTCCTATGCGGCCGTGGAAGCTCAGGCCACGCCGGAGTTTTCCTGAGATATCTTGTCGAGACCCGACTCGGCCTTCCCGTTTCGGCCAGCGCTCCATCGGTCACCACGGCATTTCGTACCCCGCTTGTACTTCGAAATGCTCTGTTCATCGTGATCTCGCAATCCGGTCGCAGCCCGGATCTTGTCGCGGCGACAAAGTCGGCCCGCGCAACGGGCGCTCGCACAATCGCCATCGTAAATGCGACTTCGTCGCCCGTCGCGGCGGCCGCGGAGTTCGTCATTCCGATCGAAGCGGGCGCGGAGCATTCCGTTGCCGCGACAAAAACCGTGATTGGCTCGATGGCCGCGGGTGCAGAACTTGTTGCGGAACTGGCTGAAGATCAGGCGCTTAGATCGGCGCTTGACAGACTTCCCGAGCGGCTGAACCGCGCCTTGGCACTCGATTGGTCCAAGGTTTCCGACGACCTTGGCAAGGCGTCGGCTGTTTTTGTGGCTGCACGGGGCCTTGGCCTTGGTTCGGCCCGAGAGATCGCTCTGAAGCTTTCTGAAATCCTTCGCTTGCCAGCAATCGGTCTAAGCGCCGCCGAGTTGCAGCATGGTCCGCGTGCAGCGTTATCGCCGAGGACGCCAGTTATCATGATGAGGATTATGGATGAAACGGCTGCCACCGTGGATGCGTTGGCAGACGAGCTGCGCAAACAAAAGATCGCCCTGCATTTGTGTGGCGGACCACAGGGATCGCTGCCCTGGCTTCAGGGAGATGATCCCGCCACTGACCCGATCACCATGCTCGTTCCGGCCTATCGCCTGATAGAGCAAACAGCCCGCCAATGGGGATTTGACCCGGATCGCCCCCCTCGCCTTAGCAAGATTACGGAGACGTTTTGACAGTCTCTGGGTCGCAAAAACAAA
>Ga0306921_10008634_pt1 | contig 10776 bp, 10 predicted proteins | sample sta12Cox44000080_FD_203760 | JGI IMG/M metagenome (GOLD analysis project Ga0306921, IMG submission 203760) | Lab enrichment of tropical soil microbial communities from Luquillo Experimental Forest, Puerto Rico - statoxic.12C.oxic.44.000.080 (v2)... | ecosystem: Environmental > Terrestrial >...
GGCCGCAGATATTGCCGGGCATCTCGAGGCGGGGCGCGTCGTTGCCGTCATTTGCGAAGGCGACCCGATGTTTTACGGCTCCTACATGCATTTGCACGCCAGGCTGGCGCCGCGGTTCGCCACCGAAGTCATCGCGGGCGTGACCGGCATGTCGGGCTGCTGGTCCGCTGCAGCAATACCGATCGCACAGGGCGACGATGTCTTCACTGTGCTCCCGGCGACGCTGCCCGAGAACGAATTGGTGCGGCGCCTTGCCGAAGCAGATGCGGCGGTGGTGATGAAGGTCGGCCAGCACCTGCCGAAGTTGCGGCGCGCCCTTGCGCGCAGCGGACGCTTGCCGCGCGCGCTCTATGTCGAGCGCGGCACGATGGCGGAAGAGAAAATGATCCCGCTTGCGGCCAAACCCGACGATGACGCACCCTATTTCGCGGTGGTCCTGGTGCCCGGCTGGAACCATCGTCCGGGAGCTGAACCAGGAACTGAGTTGGGAGGCGAACGATGAGCGGACGGCTCGCCGTCATCGGCCTGGGACCCGGCGATGAACGCTATCTCACTCCCGAGGCCGCCGCGGCGCTCGCCGACGCGAAAGCGCTCTATGGCTATGGTCCTTATCTCGACCGCTTGCCGGCGCGCGCCGGTCAGAGCCGCCATCCGTCCGACAACCGCGAGGAAGCAGCACGCGCCGCCGATGCGCTGCGCCACGCCGCGCAAGGCGAAAGCGTCGCGGTCGTATCCGGCGGCGATCCCGGCGTGTTCGCGATGGCCGCGGCAATCTGCGAACAAATCGCTGTCGGTCCCCAGGCTTGGCGCGCACTCGACGTTATGTTCGTCCCAGGCATTACGGCAATGCTCGCGGTCGCCGCGCGCATCGGCGCTCCTTTGGGTCACGATTTTTGCGTGCTGTCGCTGTCCGACAATCTCAAACCATGGCCCCTGATCGAACGCCGCCTGGATGCGGCGGCCCAAGCGGGCTTTGCCATCGCGCTGTACAACCCGGTGTCGCGCGCCCGGCCGTGGCAGTTCGCCATCGCGCTTGAGCGAGTGCGCCGCCATCTGTCACCGACGATACCCGTCATATTCGGCCGCGCCGTCGGCCGGCCGGACGAGCGTATCGCGGTGACGACACTGGAAAACGCCGCAAACGAACCGGCCGACATGGCAACGCTGGTGATTGTCGGCACCCGCGAAACCCGCCTTATCGAGCGGCCTGGCCGCTCGCCACTCGTTTACACGCCGCGCACCGTCCCGCGCGCGATGGTTGAGGCGATCGCATGATCGAGCCACGCGATCGCTTCGTCCACGCTTTCGACCGCGGGCACATTCGGCGGCGCGGGCCGGCGCAGCATGATCACTTCGATGCGGAGCGCGCGCGCCGCTTCGATCTTGCCGTAGCTCGCTGCCCCGCCGCTATTCTTTGCGAGCACTGCATCGATGGCGTGCGCGGTCATCAGCGCGCGGTCATCGGCTGCGCCGAACGGTCCGCGATCGGCGATATAACTAGTGCGTGGCAGCGGCAGCGGCGGTTCGACCGGATCGACGCTGCGGATCAGATAAAAGTGTTGCGGCGCCGTCGCCAGCGGCGTGAGTTCGGTGCGGCCGAGCGTGACAAAGACCCGGCGCGGCCGCTGTCCCAGCCCACGCACTGCATCCGCGACATCGGTTGCTTCGCTCCAGCGGTCCCCAGCAACGGCTCGCCAGGGCGGCCGGCGCAACACAATCAGCCGCACGCCCGTTTGGCGCGCGGCAGTGATGGCATTTGCCGAAATGATATTCGCATAGGGATGCGTCGCGTCGATCAGAGCGTCGATGCGTTCTTGCCGCAGATAATCGGCAAGACCGGCAACGCCGCCAAAGCCGCCGCTGCGGACCGGCACCGGCTGCGGCGCCGGCGACTTGGTGCGGCCGGCGAGCGACACGACGATTTCGAGGTCCGCACGCGGCGCCAGGCGTTCGGCCAATTCCCGCGCTTCCGCCGTGCCGCCAAGGATGAGGATGCGTAACATGCCTGTCGCGAATGAGCCGGTTAGCGGGACGGGTTCGGCTCACAGTGCCGCATTGCCGCGCTGGCTGTCCATCGTCGGGATCGGCGAGGACGGTGTCGATGGTTTGAGCGCGGCCGCGCGGGAGCTGATTGGCGGAGCCGAAATCGTGTTCGGCGGTCGCCGTCATCTTGCGCTTGCGGCGCCGCTTATTCGCGGGGCGGCGCGCGCCTGGCCGAGCCCTTTTGAGGGTGCCGCCGATGAGGTCGGCCGCCATCGCGGACGGCAGGTCTGCGTTCTGGCCTCCGGCGATCCGTTTCATTACGGCGTCGGCGCAGTATTGGCGCGCCACGTCGATCCGCGCGAAATGATCGTGCTGCCGGCACCGTCGGCCTTTAGCCTGGCGGCGGCACGACTCGGCTGGTCGATACCGGACACAGTACTGCTGTCGCTGCATGGACGTTCACTCGATCTCATTCGGCCGCATTTGCGACCGGGCGCGCGCATTCTCGTTTTGACGTCCGGCGGTGACGATCCGGCAGCGCTGGCGCGGCTTCTCGCCCAAAGCGGATTCGGCCGCTCGCGGCTGACGGTTCTGGAAGCGCTCGGCGGACCGCGTGAGCGCGTCCGCAGCGTGACCGCGGGCGCATTCGCGCTCGACGCCATAGGCCCGCTCAATTTGGTCGCGATCGAAGTCGAAGCCGCGCCGGATGCGCGGATCCTGCCGCGCACGGCCGGAGTGCCGGACGAGCTGTTCGAGCATGATGGACAAATCACCAAGCGCGAAATCCGCGCTGTCGTGCTGTCCTCCCTGGCGCCGCGGCGGGGTGAATTGCTGTGGGACATCGGCTCCGGCTCGGGATCGATCGCGATCGAATGGATGCTGAGTGATCAGACCATGCAAGCCGTCGCCATCGAGCGCCGCGCCGATCGTGCCGCGCGCATCGTGCGCAACGCCGCAGCCTGCGGCGTGCCGGCATTACAGGTCGTTGCCGCCGCCGCACCGGCCGCGCTCGCCGAGCTGCCGATGCCCGACGCGATTTTCATCGGCGGCGGCGCCAACGAACCCGGTGTGCTTGACGGCGCCGCGCGCGCGCTGCGCCCGAACGGCCGGCTCGTCGTCAACGCTGTCACGCTTGAGACCGAAATGCTGCTGCTCGGTCGCCACGCCGTGCTTGGCGGCGAGCTGCTGCGGCTCGCGGTTTCGCGGGCAGAACCGCTCGGCGAAAAAATCGGTTGGCGCGCGGCGATGCCGGTGACGCAATGGAAATGGATCAAGCCATGATCGTCGCCGGAATCGGCTGCAAGCGCGGCGCTGCGGCGGCGGACATCGAGGCCGCGATCCGGGCGGCGCTCGACCGCGCTGGCATCAGCGTGGCGGAACTGAAAGCAATCGCGACCAGCACGGCCAAAGAAGCCGAGACAGGCATCGCGACCGCCGCGTCGACATTCGGCGTTGGCGTCACGCCGATAGCCGAGGCCGCGCTCAAAGCCGCAGGCGCGCGCGTTACGACGCGATCCGATCGCGTCCTGGCGCTTACCGGCGTGCCCTCGCTCGCCGAAGCGGCCGCGCTTGCCGCGGCGGGACCGTCATCGCGCCTGATCGCGTCCCGGCTTGTAGTCGGCGCGGCGACCTGCGCGCTGGCCAGTTCGGAAGCCGCACCATGACCGTGCATTTCATCGGCGCCGGTCCTGGCGCCGCCGATCTCATCACCGTGCGCGGACGCGAACTGATCGCGCGTTGTCCGGTCTGCCTCTATGCTGGTTCGATCGTACCGCCCGAGCTGCTGCGCTCGTGCCCGAAAGATGCCCGCGTCGTCGACACCGCGCCGCTGTCGCTCGATGAGATCGAAGCTGAGTTCGTTGCCGCCGATGCGGCGGGACGCGACGTGGCGCGGCTGCATTCGGGCGATCTGTCGATCTTCTCGGCGCTGGCCGAGCAGTTGCGCCGGCTCGACCGGCGCAATATCCCCTACACGCTCACCCCGGGCGTGCCGGCTTTTGCCGCCGCCGCCGCGGTTCTGCAATGCGAGCTCACGGTCCCCGAAGTGGCGCAAAGCGTGGTGCTCACGCGCGTCGGCGGCCGCGCCTCACGGATGCCGGAGCGCGAAACGCTTGCCGCCTTTGCCGCAACCGGCGCGACGCTCGTCATCCACCTCGCGGTCCATGTGCTCGACGCGATCGTTGCCGAGCTCACCCCGCTCTATGGCGCGGACTGCCCGGCCGCGGTCGTCGCCGAGGCGAGTTCACCGGCGCAGCGCGTCGTCTGTGGAACGCTCGCCGACATCGCCGCGACGGTTGCCCAGGCGCGGATCGAGCGCACCGCCTTGATCCTGGTCGGCCGCGCCCTTGCCGCGGGCGATTTCCGCGACAGCGCGCTTTACGACGCCGGCTACCGCCGCCGATTTCGCGGAGGTGGCGGATGAGCGCAAAGAAATCAAACTTCGAACGGAGCGCGGCCGACCAGACTCTGCTCGCGATCGAACAGCACGATCTCGATGGCGATATCGGCGCCTGCGACGATGTTCATGGCCGTTTCCTGCGCCGCCCGCGCGACGTGATCGCCGAGTGCGATGCCGGCGGCTTGCGCGAGCGCAAAGGCCTGCGCAGCGGTATTCGCCGCCAGAACGTCGCGCTCGATCTGTCCGCCGGCGCCGGCCGCTGTCGCAAACTTGGCCAAGGCCGCGAAATCGACCTCACCACGCTTGGAGTGCAGATCGGTAAGCCCTTGCGCCAGCTTCGTCATCTTGGCGACGCCCCCGGCGATGGTGACGCGCGGCACCGGATGCCGCCGCAGATATTTGAGCATGCCGCCGACAAAGTCCCCCATATCGATCAGCGCGATTTCCGGCAGGTCATAGAGCTTCTGCGCGGCGGTTTCCGAATTCGCACCGGTCGAGCCGACGAGGTGGGTCAAACCGGCGGCGCGGGCGACATCGATGCCGGAATGAATCGAGGCAATCCACGCCGAGCAGGAATACGGCACCACAATGCCTGTGGTGCCGAGAATCGACAGGCCGCCCACGATGCCGAGCCGGGCATTGAGCGTTTTCGCCGCCAGCGCCTCGCCACCCGGAATGGAAATCTCGACCTCGGCGTCCGCTGCACGACCGCTCGCTGCCGCGATCTCGGCGATAGCATCGACGATCATGCGCCGCGGTACCGGGTTGATTGCGGGCTCGCCCGGTGCAACAGGCAATCCAGCGCGCGTGACCGTGCCGACGCCTTCGCCAGCACGGAAAATCACACTACTGCCGGCGGCGCCGAGCCGCACCGTGGCGCAAATCAGCGCGCCGTGGGTCACGTCGGGATCGTCGCCCGCGTCCTTGATGACCCCTGCCGTGGCGGCATTGCCGGCCATGCGTGTCATCGCAAGAGCAAAGCTCGGCCGCTCCCCGCGCGGCAGCGTCACCATAACCGGATCGGGAAAGTCCCCGGTCACGATCGCGGCAAAGGCCGCTTTAGCCGCTGCCGCAGCGCAGGTGCCGGTGGTCCAGCCTCGGCGCAGCACCGGTTGCTGTCTCGCCAGTTTCGCCATGCCGCTTTTTTTAGTCCCGCGAGGCCGTCACTACCAGCAGAGGCGGCAGTGAGCTCATCATGACCGCATGGGATGCGTTAGCCGCGCGGCGGACCGGAATTCCTGTTTTTGCACCCGGACATGTCTGGCTCGCCGGCGCGGGGCCGGGCGATCCCGGCCTGCTCACGCTCGATGTTCTCGCCGGACTCGCGCAAGCGGACATTGTCGTCCACGACGCCTTGGTCGATCAGCGGGTACTGGCCTTGGCCGGATCCCAGGCGCGGCTCGAATTCGCCGGCAAACGCGGCGGCAAGCCATCGCCGCTACAAGCCGATATCAGCGATCGGCTCGTCGCGCTGGCGCAGGCCGGCCATCGCGTGCTGCGGCTCAAGGGCGGCGACCCCTTCGTGTTCGGCCGGGGCGGGGAAGAGGCCATGACGCTGGCGCGGGCCGGCATCCCGTTTCGCATCATTCCGGGCGTGACCGCCGGCCTCGCCGCGCTCGCCGCTGCCGGCATTCCGGCGACGCTCCGCGGCATTAATCGCGCCGTTATTTTCGCCGCCGGACACGGCGCCGACGAAGATTTCGACTGGGCGCCGCTGGCGCGGACCGGACAACCCATCGTTCTGTATATGGTCATGCACAATCTTGAACGGATCACCGCGGCGATGCTCGAGGCGGGGATCGCCGCCGGCACGCCAGCCGCCGTAATCGCCTGTGCGACCACGCCGAAACAGCGCGTTGTCGTCTCCACGCTTGGGACACTTGCGAGTGACGCGCGCACGCAGAACCTCGAGCCGCCGGCAATCGTTGTGATCGGCGAGATCGTCAAGCTGCGCGACGAACTCGCTGTCGCGGAACCAAGCGCGGCAGTGGGACCGAAATAATGGGACGCGGCCTCATCATCGCCGCACCGCAATCGCGCGCCGGCAAGACCACGATAACGCTCGCGCTTGTGGCGGCGCTGCGGCGGCGCGGGGTGAAAGTCAGTGCAGCGAAAGCAGGCCCGGATTATATCGATCCGGCTTTTCATGCCGCGGTGAGCGAAAGCGCGGCGGTTAATCTCGATTCCTGGGCGATGCCAACCGCGCTGCTCGATAGCCTGGCAAAAAACGCCGCGGACAGCGCGGATATTTTTGTCATCGAAGGCGTCATGGGCCTATTCGACGGCGCCGCGGCAAGCGCCGGGCAGCGCGGCGCTACCGCCGACCTCGCCGCGCATTTTGATCTTCCGGTGGTGCTGGTGCTCGATGTCGCGCACCAGGCGCAATCGGCGGCGGCCATAGCGCGTGGCTTTGCCTTGCACGATCCGGCCGTGAAAATTGCCGGCGTCATTCTCAACCGCACGGCAAGCGAACGGCATCGCAGCCTCGTTGCCGACGCTATCGGCGGCGTAGGACTTCCAATTTTCGGCGTGCTGCCGCGCGATGCCGCACTTTCATTGCCGGAGCGCCATCTCGGCCTGGTCCAGGCTGCCGAGCATGCCGATCTGGCCGCGCTCATTGAGCGGCTCGCCACGACCGCGGAACGCTCCCTTGATCTCGATGCGATCGTCGCGGCCGCCACCCCGCTCACGATCCATACGCCGCGCCACGGTCAGGCTGGTTTCCTGCCGCCGCCGGGCCAGCGCGTTGCGCTGGCGCAGGATCGGGCTTTCAGCTTCGTTTATCCTCACGTTGTCGAAGCCTGGCGGAGCGCCGGCGGGGAGATTCTGCCGTTCTCTCCATTGGCCGATGAAGCGCCGCCGGAACATGCCGACAGCTGTTGGCTGCCGGGCGGTTATCCCGAATTACACGCGAGTGCGCTCGCAGCGGCATCGAACTTTGCAAAAGGCGTGCGCCGCTTTGCGCAAACACGGCCGGTTCACGGCGAATGCGGCGGCTACATGGTTCTGGGCCAAAGCATGGAGGACAGCGATGGCCGCACGCACGCGATGACCGGGCTCCTCGGTCACACGAGCAGCTTCGCCAAACGTAAATTGCATCTCGGCTATCGCGCAGCGCGGCTTCTGGCAGACGGCGCGCTCGGGCCGCAAGGCGCGCTCGTGCGCGGTCATGAATTCCATTATGCGTCGCTCATCGCCGCAGGTGACGATGCGCCATTCGCCGAATTGAGCGACAGCGAGGGACGTGTGCTCGGCAAAAGCGGAAGCCGGCGGGGTCGCGTCAGCGGCACGTTCTTTCACGCTATCGCCTCGGGCGAAGCTTAAGGGCGAGGCTCATTTGCGCGGTCGGCGATCTGATTGACCGCAAACTCGGCTCGCGAACACAGAATCAAATAATGATTGCTTGCTCGGTGTTAGCGCCCGCCGCGTCATCCGCCGCGGGTTTGTCGGTTACGCCCGCCTCGGCGAACGTCGCCATGCCGGTGTGACAGGCCAGCGCCGCGCGCAAGACAAGCACGGCAAGCGCCGCGCCCGATGCCTCGCCGAGCCGCATATCGAGATCGAACAGTGGCCGAAGCCTGAGTTCATCGAGCAGCATGCGATGGCCGGCTTCGGCGGAAACATGACTCGAAAGCACATGCGCAAGCGTGTCGGTCCGCAGCTTCGCCAATGGCGCGACCGCCGCCGTGCAGACAAAGCCATCGAGCAAAACCGGAATGCACCGCCGCCGCGCCGCGAGCGTCGCGCCCAATATTGCCGCGAGTTCCCGCCCGCCGAGCGCCGCAGCGACCGCCAGCGGCTCATGCAGCACCGCCGCATGCCGGCGCAGCGCCGCATCGATCGCGTTTCGCTTGCGCAACAGCCCTTCTTCATCGACGCCAGTACCGCGGCCGGCCCAGCGCGCGCCACCTCCGCCAAACAGCGCTGCAGCGATGGCAGCCGCTGCCGTGGTGTTGCCGATGCCCATTTCGCCTAAGCAAAGCAGATCGCACGCAGCCGGAACGGCGTTGCAGCCCTCCACGGCCGCGGCGAGAAATTCCTTTTCTGACAAAGCCGGCGCTTGCGCGAAATCGGCGGTCGGTCGATCGAGCGAAAGCGGAATAACCTGCAAGTTCGCGCCGGCGGTTTGCGCCAGTTGATTGATCGCGGCGCCGCCAGCGCCGAAATTCGCCACCATCTGCGCCGTCACCTCGGCCGGATAAGCGGAGACGCCGCGCCCGGTGACGCCATGATTGCCGGCAAACACCAGAATTTCGACCCGCTGCAATCGCGGCGGCGCGCGCCCTTGCCAATGCGCGAGCCAGCCGACGAGCTCTTCCAGCCGGCCCAAACTGCCCGGCGGCTTGGTCAACAGCGCTTCGCGCCGGGCGACTTGACCGCTCGCCGCGGGATTGCCGCTCGGCAGATCGAGACAGGCAGAGCGAAGCGCCGAAAATGAGGTAAAGTCAGTCATGTCGTCCGCCAAGTCGTCCGAGTCCGTTCGCTGACTAGTGGTCCGATTCTAACATTCGCATCCGGGTTCGGCAGGCTCTCATGCGAATGTTAGAATCAAAGGACCACTAGCAAATATCAGTCTTAGTGGAGCTTTGGATTTGACATTCGCTTTCACGAGTTCCCGGCCAGGTGGGTAGCGAATGTCAAATCCGCTCCACTGGCGTCCACCGAGATGTAGCAAATCGCCTATCCTGTCGTCATCAATTGGCAAACACGCCATGACACCCGCGCCACGGAACCCGCTATGACACCGATTTCGGGCAGCTGGCTTGAAGATCGAGTCGAAGAGTTCAAAGCGATCTTGGCCTTCTGCACGCGGTTGCCGGTTGTTCGCGCGACCTCGCTAACGACCAAGGCGCTCGCCAACGCTGCCTGGGCCTTTCCGGTCACCGGCGTCGTTGTCGGACTGATCGGCGCCTTGATCTATGTGCTGGCGCATCGGCTCGGCTTGCCGGCTTGGCCGGCGGCGACGCTAACCGTCGCGGCGACCCTCGTCGTCACCGGCGCGCTGCATGAAGATGGCCTCGCCGACACCGCCGACGGTTTCGGCGGCGGCGACACCAGACAAAGCAAGCTCGACATCATGCGCGACAGCCGCACGGGAGCGTATGGCGTTTGCGCTCTGGTGTTGTCGCTCTTGCTGCGGGTTGGCGCACTGGCGAGTTTCGCCGACCCCTACGCCGTGGTCTGGGCGCTGATCGCTTCGCACAGCGCCGCGCGCGCGGCCATGGCGGTCCTGATGTGGCTGTTGCCACCGGCGCGCAGCGACGGCCTCTCCTATGAAGCCGGCAGCCCGGCGGGCGAAAGCCTCGCGGCGGCCGCTGCGATCGCCCTTGTCGTGCTGCTGTTCTGCCTGCACCCGATCCGCGGCGTGGTCGCCGCGCTCGTTCTGATTGCCGCACTCGCACTGATGGCTTGGCTGAGCATGCGCCAGATCGACGGCCAAACCGGCGATGTGCTCGGCGCTACCGAGCAGGTCGGCGAGATCGCAGTCCTGCTCGTTGCCGTGGCTTGACGGCGAAAAGCCTTGCACTCTGCTGTTACCCCGCAGCGGTCGTCAGCGGCAGCTGCACCGGCTGTTTGCGCCTGGCCGATAGATCGAGCGCCTTGGTGAGCATCAAGCGATCGTGCGCCTCGGCCGCGGTCGCGGCTTGAGTCGGCAGCCCAAGCGAGATGCGGGTGAGAAACGAATCGGTCTCTTCGCGCATCGGCCCGCGCAATTCACCGAGCGCCATGTCGCCGGGCGGATACGAGCCGAGAAAATCGACCAGCCGGCTTTCATCGGGCGCATAGCCCTCGCTCTGCGGCGCCGAAACGGCAAGCACCATGTCGCGATGGGTGTCGTCGATTGTCAGCACGCCATGAGTGCCGTTGATCCCAACCTCGAGGCTGTAGACCGCGCCAGGCCAGGTAACCGGCAGCGCCCAGGAAATATTGAGATGATAGATGGTGCCGTCGGCGCACATGACCATGCCGGCGGTGGCGTCGATGCCGTGATAGAGCGGGCCCAGCACTTTGTCGACCGAACGCGCATAGCATTCGACCGGCCGTTTGCCTTCCAGATACCACATCACGATGTCGAGGGCGTGCGTGCCGGAGATCACCATCGGCGAGATCGTGGCCGGATCGTCGGTGCGCTTGTAGTTGTCGATCGCGACCAGGCGGTTCATGAACGCGCGCGACGTCACCATTGTGACGTCGCCCAGCGCGCCGCTCCGCACCTTCTCCTTGCCGGCGAGCCATTTGCGCCGGAAGCGTTGGGTATAGCCGACCACCGCGTCGAGCTTGGCGTCGGTGATCGCTTTGAGTACGCGCGCCGATTGCGCAAGATCGGTGGCAAGCGGCTTTTCGATCAGCATCGGCACGCCGCGCTCGACGGCGGCCAGGATCGGATCGACGTG
>Ga0306921_10008635_pt1 | contig 10776 bp, 8 predicted proteins | sample sta12Cox44000080_FD_203760 | JGI IMG/M metagenome (GOLD analysis project Ga0306921, IMG submission 203760) | Lab enrichment of tropical soil microbial communities from Luquillo Experimental Forest, Puerto Rico - statoxic.12C.oxic.44.000.080 (v2)... | ecosystem: Environmental > Terrestrial > Soil...
ACTCATCGCCCGCTAAAAAAACTGACCGACCTTTTCGGATTACCTCTAGCTAGATGCGGGCTTCATTAGTCAGCCTGCTAATCATGCCTTGAGCGAAGAGAAGGAGGCTGCGCTACTCTTTTCCAATTTCTTGAATCTTTAGATGTGACCCCAGTCGACCGGTGATGCACTGCTGTCCAAAATGACCGGAATTTGGACAGAGGATTGAGTAGTTAAGCGGGTTGGCGAGACAAAAATTTGAATCAGGGTGGAATAGCGCGAAGGCAAGCGGGGTTAGGGGCGGTTTCTCTGATCCGTTTAACCGGGTTTTGATTGCGGCCTAAGATATGTGCTCTTAAAGCAAGAGCACATATCTTAGGTAAAATTTCTTCGCATGCCGTCCAATAACATCATTTGCGGATCGTTATCTTGGACAGGTGTGTCGGTGATGCGACCCTGCCTTGCGCGCTTTGGACCAGCGACAGGCCGTAGAACTGAGGTAAAACATCGAAAAATGATATTAGTAAACAGTATTGTCCGCTAGCCCGCCGCTAGCCGCCATTTCTCACGCCCCCGTGAGAAATGCGCACAGAGTGTCGACCTTCGGCGGGGCTAGCTGCGAACGCATTCGCCCCGGCCCCGAAAGACTTCGGCGAGCTTCTCAGTCGAGCCGCTTTCGGGGGAGCGGGTGACCTTCTCACGAATTGAACGCGCCGTGCGAGCGAGAGCCTCCCCCCAAAAACCGTGGCGGTTACAAGTATCGCTCCGGCGATGGTCGCCGCATCGATCGCTTCACCCAAAACAAAATGTGAGACCACGATTGCGCAGAAGGGCAGAAACAGTTGCACCTGACTCATCTTCGCAACACCCCCGAGCGCCAGCCCTTTGTAATAGAAATAGAACCCAATATATTGGCTGATCGCAGTGACATACAAAAGCCCGGCCCACGCCCAAACCGATGGTGATTTAATCCAGAGCCCGTGTATGGACGTGTAACTCCCGAGAGCAACCAATTCGATGGGAAAGGCCAGCGTTAGCACCCAACAGATCACCTGCCAGCCGCCCAGCTCTTTGGCCAGGATTCCCCCTTCGGCGTAGCCGTAAGAACAAGCAAGGAACGCCAGCAAAAGCAAAAGGTCCGCTCCCTCAATCGCCCTGAACGCCGATCGGTAAGCGCAAAACAGCGCGATCCATGTCGTCCCTAGAATTGCGGAAATCCAAAATCCCAGCGACGCCCGTTCGCGGCCAATCACTACCCCAAAAAAGGCCGTCATCAATGGGAGAATCGCGCCCACAACCGACGCGTGGGTCGCCGGAACGATCTGCAGAGCGAAGGAGAGCAAGCAGGGAAACCCAATAACCATTCCAAGGGCTGCGCCACTCAACCGGACTAACTGATGTCGCGACGGAACCTTGCCGCGGGCGGTCAGAATGCACGCCAGTGCAGCTGCTCCGGCTCCGGCACCTCTTACAAACGCGATGCCAAACGGATCGAAAGCGGTCAACGCAAGCCGGGTGCAAGCAAATGTAGCACTGAAACAAAGCATTCCGATCGAAGTGAAAGCCCACGCCTTCCATTCGACTGGCAACTCTTTCCGAATGGAGCATGCGGGCGCGACAAAGGGAAAAGCTCTCACGCGCCGACAATCCAACAAGATTCGATGCCAGAACAGATACAGATTCTTAAAAAGTCAACCAGAACAGATTGCATCCGCATCGGCCTGGTCGTTACTATCTATGACCGGCTTTTTTACTTAGCCGCAGTGAAAGGCGATTCCTGCTTATGCATGAAACGGCTCGGTTACCCGCTTATCTGGCACTTGCAAACGCTCTGGAGATACAGATTCAGACAGACGTATTTCGTGTGGGAGATCGGTTACCTTCGGTTCGCTCTCTCTGCAACGACTACCGGCTTAGCGTTGAAACCGTCCTTCACACTCTGCGCGTACTGGAGGATCGCGGGCTTATTCAAGCCCGGCCTCGCAGCGGCTTTTACGTAAGCTTTCGGAACCAATTGCCAGAGCCGTCCCTCGACCTCTTCGGCTTGAGGAGTCGACGATTGAAGTTAGTGAGCTGCGATACCAGGCGTTTTCCCTCGGCAACTCGAAAGACGTCATTCCTCTGGGCCTCGCCAATCCGTCGCCTGAGACTCTTCCGACCGCGAAACTTGCCAGGATGATTGCCGCAAAAGCCCGGTCAGAGGCTGCCGAGGTCGTGGGATACACCGATCCCGCAGGCCATCCCAAAATGCGCAAACAACTCGCGCGGCGAGCCAGCGACTGGGGCTGCCTGCTGACGGCGAATGATTTCGTTGTAACGAACGGAACCTCTGAAGCTCTAGCTCTTGCGCTCCAGGTTGCCTGTCCACCTGATTCGGCTGTCCTTGTCGAATCTCCAACTTATTACGGTATTCTTGAGATCATTCAAAGTCGCGGTTTGAGGGTGGTCGAACTTCCCACCGATCCGCGGACCGGCGTGTCTCCCGACGACGTCGCTAAGGCAATTCGCTCCCTTCCGAACATCGGTGCGTGCCTGCTGGTAACCAACTTCAGCAATCCGCTCGGAAGCGAATTGCCGGAGGAGAAAAAGAAAAAACTCGTTTCTATACTCGCTGATAACGAGGTTCCTTTGATTGAAGACGACATCTTCGGAGACCTTTACCGATCAGGGGCGCGCCGTCCGATTACCGCGAAATCATTCGACAAAGAGGGTCTGGTGCTACTTTGTAGTTCGATCTCCAAAACGCTGGCTCCCGGTCTGAGGGTTGGTTGGATTTCGCCGGGTAAATTCCGAGACCGCATCTTGCAGCTTAAGACCAATCAAACGTTGACATGCCCGACAATCACGCAGATGGCGGTCGCCGAGTTCCTTGAGCACGGAGCGTACGATGCGCATCTTAGAAAAATTCGCGGCTTCTTCTCCGAACAACTTCAAAGATTCAGCAGCGCGATAATCCGTTATTTTCCGCAAAATACGCGTATCTCGCGGCCGCAGGGAGGGTTTGTTCTGTGGATTGAATTTGATCCAAAGTTGAACACAACAAAGCTTGCCGCTCGAGCCATGAATCGGCACCGCATCTCCGTAGCACCACGCTCCATTTTTTCCGCTAACGGGCAAAACTTCCTCAACTGTCTCCGCATCAGCTGCGGCTACCCGTGGTCCGCTGAAATAGATGAGGCTCTCAAAACGATAGGCCGCCTCGCGGGGGCCATCTAGCCACCAGTTCCTGGAGGGCGCCCGGTCCCTCGGCGCCGCGGGGCGATGGAAGCTTTGTTCGGTCGGACGAGGTATGGGTCAACTGTTGCGGTCTCTATCGGAACCACGGCTGCAAGGGACTGCAGCCCTCCAAAGTCATTAACGGCCATCAAAGCTTTGATGCTCCTCCCATTCTTCCATTCTTCCACTCTTCCATTTCACGCCATTTTCCTCTGGAGCCGCCTCCTGGGCGGCTCATAAGCATTGCAATCCGGCGAGCGCCTTGGCTCGCCGGATTGCAATGCTACCTGATGATCCCTCTCTGGCTGCTTTCGATAAAAACAATCAACTGGTGCACCTCTTTCACCTCGCCAAAACTCTTATCCATCTCTTCAATCGCTTGCTTAGTATTCAGGTTCGATCGATACAAAATGCGATACGCTTCCTTGAGCGACCTGACTACTTCCGCACCGTAACCGCGTCTCTCCAATCCAACCACATTCACGCCACGAACTATCGCGGGATTACCGTCTGCAATCATGAATGGTGGCACATCCTGCACTATTTTCGAACATCCACCCGTGATTGCGTGACATCCAATTCGGCAAAACTGATGGATCGCCGTAAGTCCTCCGATTATCGCATGGTCCTGAACCAGAACGTGACCCGCCAAGGTGCCGTTATTTGAAAAAATAACGGCATTTTCCACCACGCAATCATGCGCGATATGGCTATAGGCCAGAAAATTACCCCGGTCACCCACCCGTGTAACTGAGCCCGCGGCAGTCGCGCGATTCACCGTAACAAATTCGCGGAAACAGTTTCCTTCTCCGATCTCCAGGAAAGTCGGTTCACCCGCATACTTCAAATCCTGCGTCTGCTGGCCGATAGAACAAAAAGCATGAAACCGGTTTCCTGCCCCAATCCTCGTCGGCCCACAAACAGTCACATGATTCTGAAGCCAACAATCGGCTCCGATCGAGACCTGTGCGCCGATGACACAATACGGACCAATCGCAACGCCCGATCCGATCTGAGCGTCAGGATCGATCACTGCGGTCGGATGAATGCTCATTGAAGAACGAAAGCAAACATCAGAACCCCTTCCGAAACCACCTCGCCATTCACCACACAACGGCAATTTGCCTTACCGACATTTCCTTTCGCTCGAATCAATTCGGCCTCGATCAGCAGTAGATCTCCCGGCACCACCGGTTTCCGGAATTTTACGCCCTCCGCACTCATAAAGTAGCCAATCCCACCCTCAAGACTGTGCTGTTTCCGCAACAGAATACTTGCAACCTGCGCCATCGCTTCCACCTGTAGCACGCCCGGCATCACCGGGTGCCCAGGAAAATGGCCAACAAAATAGGGTTCGTTAATCGAAACGGATTTTGCTCCTACGCATTTGTTATCACCCTCGAACGATACGATGCGATCCACCATCAGAAAGGGGTAACGATGCGGCAGAACCGCCATAATGTCTTTCGTTTCCATCACTCCGGTCCCTTGCGGAATCACTTGAGGCGGAACCATCGAAATCATTTGGGCATACCGTTTCGCCAGGGCTTTGGTCAATTCCGCATTCGCGCCGTGCCCAGGCTTGATCGCGATGACATGGCCAAGAAAACGGCACCCGGCTAGAAACAGGTCTCCAACGATATCCAGAATTTTGTGGCGCACGAATTCGTCGGGATAGCGCAACGGCTCTTTCCCCATCACCGATTCGCCGCGCACGACGATTGCATTCTCAAGGCTGCCGCCCCTGATCAATCCCTTGTCGAGGAGCTCTTTGACGTCCTCGTAAAAAACGAAGGTTCGCGCCCGAGCAATCTCCTTTTCATAGATTTCGGGAGTTAGCTCGGTGGAATAGAACTGCGTAAAACGTCCCTCCGGTCCCACCTGAGTGCATGAAATTCGGAATTTGCGATCCGGTACGATCGTCAGCAACGATCCGGTTTTGGTCTCTATATGGACAGGTTCCCGGACCTCCAGCGTGCGTCTCAATGCCGTCTGCTCTTCGACTCCACATTTTTTGATCAGCTCGACAAACGGATAGGCGCTCCCGTCACCAATCGGTGGCTCACTCGCATCCATTTCGATCAACGCGTTGTCAACCCCCATCCCGTACAAGGCCGAAAGGACGTGCTCGACCGTATGCACTTTGACGTTCCCGTCCGAAATGGTTGTCGCGCGCTCTACGAATTTCACGTGATCGATCTTGGCATCAATTGTCGGTTCATCGGGGAGATCCGCGCGCCTGAACTTGATGCCATGATCCGCCGGAGCCGGTTGCAATTTTAATGTCACTTGCGATCCGGTATGCAGCGAAGTTCCGGTCAAACTCGCGCTCTTAGCCAGCGTTTTCTGGTAAAAAAAAGCCATAATGGGAGGGAACCGTGTTAGCACACCCGAGATGTGGATACAAGTGCCAGCGCCGGCGCTAGAATCGTCAGTCAGACGGGCGCTTCGCTCGCGCCCTAAAAAACAGCCAAGTGATCCGGCAGCCCCGGACGAGAGGCATCCTTATTTCAGGGACAGGACCAGTGTCCTGTCTGTGTGCGGCGCAATGAATTGGGCCGCACAAGGCGCGGGGCGGGGATGCCCGCGCCACAATGTGGGACGGGCAGTCCTCGCCCATCAGATTGCCGATGCACCAGCCTGGCCGGCCGTTCGAAGATTCATTCAATGGGAGGCGCCTTTCGCGGTGCTCGAGTCACGCGTTTCACCAGTTCAGACTTGGGCGAAGCAGGTTTCTTGCTTTTGGGCGTCCTGGAACGCGTCGCGCTCTTGGACTGTTCAGCGTAGATCAACTGAAACGCCTCGTGGGTCGCGGCGTTGGCGGCATCGGTCATTGCCCGGAGAATGCCGTCGTCTTCGGTGAGAATTCTGCAGCCGGCCAGGATCTCGGTATGATGCTGTGAGACGGCAGCAAGCAGCGTTGTCCTTGGTGGATTTGCCGTAACCATCTCTGCATAGGAGGTGTGAATAATTTTTTGAACAACCGCGGTGAGCATCGCAGCATTAGCGGCTGCAAAAAGATCCTTGAATGCCCTTTGACCTAGGCCGTTTATGTCCTGCTGGCGGGCCTTGAAAGCTTCAAGGGCCAGTCCGATCTGCGAAATAACGTCCGACACAATGAAGACATCTATACAAAAATTCGCGAATTGTCAGGCGCAAAGGAAGTCCGCAGGCCGCGGAAACCTCTTCCGGCCACGTCCTTAGGCGTGAGTTTTTGTTTCGGGTACGGCGCTTTTTCGATAAACTAATCCTCAGCAATGGCGCGGAAAATTCCTTCAGACGAACCAGCTGGTGCTCAACAGTTTCACACCACGCGCTGGACTCTGGTGCTGAGTTCTGCTCAAAGCCAGGAAGAAACTGCAAAGGCCGCGCTGGCAGAGCTTTGCGGGATATATTGGTATCCGATTTATTCTTTTGCCCGCCGTCGCGGCTATTCCGCTGATGACGCACAAGATTATACGCAGGGATTTTTCCTTCATTTGTTGGAACATCGCGCGCTGACCCAAGTGGACCGGCTGAAGGGCAAATTCCGATCCTTCCTCCTGGCTTCGTTTCAAAACTATATCTCCAATCAGGCACAACGGGCGCACAGCTTGAAACGGGGCGCAGAATATGAGTTCGTCTCGCTGGATTGGGAAACGGCCGAAAATCGGTACCGCCTTGAGCCGGCTGATTATCTTACCGCGGAAATAATTTTTGATGCTCGCTGGGCCATGACGCTTCTTGAACATGTCATGACCCAAGTCGAACGGAGCTACGCGGCAGAAGGAAAATCATCAACCTTTGAGGCGCTCAAGATGTTTTTGCGCCTTGGCGATAGTCGCCCGCTGCCTACCTACGAAGAAATGTCCCAAAAGTTGAATATCGGTGTGGCGAGTGTCAAAACCCTCGTGCACCGGCTTCGGAAACGATATTCGACGATTCTACGCGAAGAAGTTGCACGCACGGTATCCGATCCCGGGGAAGTGGATGCCGAGATTCACGCCCTCTGCGACGCTCTAATCGCAGCCGAAGGTCGGCTGAGCTGATACCTTTTCGGCAAATCTTCGAGATTTTTCTGAAACCCTGAAACCAGGTTCGGAAAAATCATTTAGTAAAAGGTAGCGGACGGTCGATTGGATAATAAACGGCCTGCTCCGGAAGCGATTAACCAAGCGAAACTATGAACGCTACTATGCTAAAGTCTTTGGAAAGGCTTCCAAGCCAATCCAGCCTTGTCGAAGATGCTTCCTTCGCAACACGGAAATCGAACGAGTCAGCGCCATCAATTGAATCCCGGGTTGGGGAATTAGCCAAAAAAGAGACACTGGTCCTTGAGATTGAGACCTTCCTTCTCCTGCTGGTGGGAATTCTGGGGCTCGTGACGATAGCCTACGGGCTGGAGCAGGTCTTCTCGTTTATGCAGAGCGAACCGGTTGCCACAGGTATAGCGCTCTTGTTGAGGTAATGGCGCGACCCGATACCCAGGAAGCAATCGAGGCGAACGAAGCAATCGGACGGTGAGCCTTGCGACGCTAGACAACAGCGGGCTGCCTCAAGCCGTCCAATCCTGGAAAGGAGAAAAATGGGACGGCTCGGAGGCAGTCCCTCCGTGCGCAAGGCGGCTGTTCCCGGCGGGCAGCTCGGAGATCTGCCCCTATCGGACCCAGTCTCGCGTTGCCCAAAAGTGAGTGATGCGCATGAGAGCAACAACGTAACCCGCATCCCGCACCAGTTTTTAGAGGACCCGGAAAGATGGATTCGATATCATTCAGCAGAAACTGGTGCGGATCGCTTTCGCCCCGGCAGGCCGCTTCTTCTACGTGTACAGCGCTTTAACAGGGACACGACTGGTACACGGAACGCGCGGTAGATAGATAGGGGGGTGACTGGAACCGACGGCGCCTCGGAGAGGCGCTCCGATAATAGGCCGGCGCTTCAGCCCCGGTACTTAAAACAAAAAGGGGTGCCCCGTCCCGGAGGGCCGGGGTGAACCGGCGTACGCTTCTGTTTAGCACGAAGAACCGCCAAGCGTGGTCGCTTTTCTCACCAAAGCTGGTTATTCGGATCATCCTCAGCCCGATGGCTTGACCCGGCCCTCCGGGGCGGGGCCGACTTAATATCGTCGGTAACCAGCGCTGAAGCGCCGGCCTATTATCAAGGCGTCTCTCCGGGCGGGTATGTTTAGCGTGCCTAACCACTTCCCAAGCGGCCTGCCACGGGTGGACTTCTCACAAAGTCAAAAATTTGTGAGAAGTCCCGGCTGACAGGTAAATCCACGGTTCAGGGGATTGTCATCCCTTTACAACATCTCGCCATAGCCAGTTGACGGGTGCCGTCGGTTTGCCGAAGATCGCTTCCCAACTTCCATCGCCGGTCAGGTAAGCGTCTGGCGGAATCTTCCCATCTTTTCGAGTTTCAAGCCGGCCAATTTTGCCATGGATCGTTTTCGGTCGCGAGTTTAAATCGACACCGTGACACCGAGGGTCGGTTGTGAGATCTATTAGATTACTGAGACTTCGGCCAAGTCGGTCCAGTCGCCAAACAACCAAAGTGTCCCCCTTACCCAGCGATTTCAGGCAAGCCTCAATGTTATGAACCCACGCAGAAGGTGCGGCGCCCTCTCACCCCTCTTTCGGATCTAATGCACCCGGTCGTTCGAATCGTTTTGTTTATAATCCTGGCTGCGGTTCCCATTGCCGGCACGGCGCTAAGCCAGCCAGCTTCTGCCTCACCGGCGAAACCAAATCCGACGCCCACACCTATCTCGCTAGCCAAGGTGCCTCTGGAAGCGCAGTCCACGCTCGCCTCCCTCCAAGAGATTGAGGCGAACGTGTCGAGGGAGCAGACAAGCGCGGAAGCCACCGGCGGTACCCTTCTCGAACTGACAAATGAAATCGACGAAAGAATCGCTGAAGACCAAAGGCTCCTGACGTCTAGTCCGACCCTTGAGGTGCTTTACCGGCTCAAGCTTGCCTGGCAAAGCTTTGGCGTTCGTTTGTCGGTATCAGCCCGTGACCTGGCACAGCACGCCACAAGTGTGGAAGAGCAACTCGGGCGCCTGGATAAGTTGGACAAGACCTGGCAAGCAACACTCCAATCGGCGAAACAACCCGGAACGCCCCCTCCAGTTTTGCAGAGTGTGCAGAGTGTCGTCGACTCCGTCGAGCACGCACGACAGGCTATCGAGTCTGGCCAAGCACGTGTTTTGGCCTTGCAGAGCCGCAATTCCGAGGAGCAAGCCCGTGTGCGAACAGCTCTGTCTTTAATCGAGCAGGGAGAGAACCGGGCGTTGAAAAGTCTTTTTGTCAGAGATAGCCGACCGATCTGGAGCCTTCAGACCAGTCTCGGCACGGAGTGGAAGCAACACGGTGGCGAATCGTTTTCTTCACAACTGAAAATATCCGCTGCGTTCGCTAAACGACTCCCTTTGACCTTCCTGATCCATGCTCTTTTCATTTTGCTGATTGCCATCGCGCTTCACTGGATAAAGGGCAGAATTGGAAAATTAGCGCAGGAAAAACTGGATCTGCAGCGCGCTCTACCGATCCTTGATCTCCCTTTCTCAACTGCCTTCGCGCTTTCTATTCTGATCATACCTTTCGTCTATGCGCAAGCTCCACGCTTTATTCAAGCACTCATGGGAACCGCAATCCTTATCCCAACCGTGGTGATGCTCCGGCGACTACTGCTACGGGTCGCCTATCCAATCCTCAATGCGCTCGTAATCATTTTTTTCGTTGGTCAATTCCGAGTGCTCGTCGCGTCTCTGCCGGTGTTGGAGAGGTTCATATTTCTCGGGCAAGTGCTGGGCGCCGCTGTCTTTCTCGTCTGGGTGCTTCGGAGATGGCACGTGCCGGCGGAAGCGATTGAAACCCACGGCCTCGTCTGGCGAACAATCCGGGCGATTGCCAAAATCGGACTTGTTCTTTTGCCGGTGGCGTTTCTCGCGAATATTTTCGGATATGTCAACTTTGGCAACCTGGTGGGGATCGTTTTTCTCAGGAGCGTTTACATCGCGGCCGTGCTCTATACTTCCATTCGGATCATCGAAGGATTGACTATTATTGCGCTGCAGGTGCGGCCACTTGGTTCGTTGCGGGTCGTTAGTCTGCATCGCTCCATGCTTCAGCGGCGGACCTGCCGCCTACTCGAGTTTTTGGCTTTTTTGTTCTGGTTGAATGTGCTGCTGAACTTTTTCGGTCTGCGAAATCCGTTAATCGCATCGATTGAGGCGGCGCTGAACGCGAATCTCGCCCTCGGCTCCTTCAACATCACTCTGGGGGGTATCCTGGCATTCCTGATCACGGTCTGGGCTTCTTTTCTGATCTCCAAATTCTTGCGTTTCGTGTTGGAGGAAGACGTCTATCATCATTTCCATCTCGCGCGCGGCATTCCATACGCGATCTCGACAATGCTCCACTACGCGATCCTGCTCGTAGGCTTCTTCGTCGCCCTGGGAGCGCTCGGCATTGACTTGACAAAACTTACGATCCTGGCCGGAGCATTCAGCGTGGGCATCGGATTCGGATTACAAAACGTGATCAACAATTTTGTGTCAGGCCTGATACTGCTCTTTGAACGTCCGATTAAAGTCGGTGA
>Ga0306921_10008637_pt1 | contig 10775 bp, 14 predicted proteins | sample sta12Cox44000080_FD_203760 | JGI IMG/M metagenome (GOLD analysis project Ga0306921, IMG submission 203760) | Lab enrichment of tropical soil microbial communities from Luquillo Experimental Forest, Puerto Rico - statoxic.12C.oxic.44.000.080 (v2)... | ecosystem: Environmental > Terrestrial >...
CCACCACGGGCACCTTGCCAAGAAGGAAAAGCTGCCGCTGATCTTCGCGACGCAGTACTCGGAAATGTGGGGCCAGACGAAGCACCGCTACGTGCACACTGGCCACTACCACGAATGGCATGCCAAGGAGCACCCCGGCATCATCATCGAGCAGCACCCGACGATTGCCAGCCCGGACGCGTACGCCGCCCGCAACGGCTTCATGTCCAAGCGGCAAGCCAGCGCTATCACCTATAGCGCCAAGCACGGGGAGATTGGCCGGCAGACCTTCCTGCCTGTGGGGGAGTGAGCCGTGGACCTCGATCCTCAGAAGGACCGGCTCTACGACTGGGAGGGGTCATGGTACGACTGGAACGTCAATACCATCACCCTCCCCGAGTGCCGGCGGATCATCCGCCGGGCGTGCGAGCTCTACAACGTAGAGCCCCCGGCGGTGAAGCAGCACAACACCCGGAGCATGTCCTATTGCATGCCATCCCGCGGCGTAATCTCGATCCAAGCCGTGGGCTCGAAACCAGGCCACGGCGCGAAGAACCCCCAGACGGCGCTCCACGAGGCCGCCCATTGGATCTGCTGGAAGCTCCACGGGGAGCGCATACAAGACCACGGGCCGACCTTTCTCCGGGTCTACCTCCATCTACTCGTCCAATACGATGTCGCCCCACGCGAGGCGCTGGAGGCGTCGGCGAGGAAGTTCAAGCTCAAATGGTAAGAGACAAGCTGATCATGATTGCCGTGCTACTGGTGCTCACAGCAGTTCTGGCTTTCCCGCCGTTCGTGCTCTTTATGGCGATGGCGTCAAGATAGGAACAGGGCGCGCTCGGCCTGACGGCGGCGCGTGAGGCCATCGACAACGACGCCCCCGGCGTGGTTCCATTTGAGGAACTCGTCGGCGGCGCCGGCCATATCGCCGGCATTGAGCTTCGCGAGGAGAGTGCTGTGTGCTTCTGCGCCTACCCCCACGTTGAAGGTAAACACGACGAGAGCGTCGAATTGATTCTGGGTGAGATTCTTCGGAGCGTTCGCATCGCAGGTATCTACCGCATGCTGTACGTCCAGCACCAGCCAGCGGTCGGCCTGCGGCTGGTCGCACGTCATCCCCATGCTCACGCCGGCCGTGTGCCCCCAACCAATCGTCGGAACGCCAACGGAGTCGCGGTAGGCCGAAAGCCGGCACTGCTCAAATGACTTGAGGAGCGCCAGGCCAGGTTCGGCCAGCCAGCGCATCAGTGTGCCTTCGTGATGAAATGGGCGACAGACGCCCCGATGACCGAGCCCACCAGCGTGCCCACAGCCGTCAGCACGCGCATGGCGCCAGTCTGGCGGGCCATGGTGAGCTCGACTGCCTTCACGTTGCTGGCGAGCACTTTGTCGTCCTCGACATGCTTGGAAAATGAGCCGGTGAACCCGCTCATGGTCCCCTTAAGCTCGCCGATGTCCTTCTGAATGGCCATCAGAAGTTCCAATACCTGCCCTTCGTCGTTCATGGCTCAACTCTTTACCTGCTGATAGACGTGCATGGTTCCGAGTCCGAGAAGGCCCATGAGCATGTCGTTGATTGTGGTCGTGTCCATCGCCGGGAGGGATACCGGGTGCCCGGCAATGACGGCACCCCACTCGATCAGCGGGCGGAACAGCGCTATGCCGAAGCCCGCCACACATACCCACCCCGCACCATCACGGAAGTGGAGCCCCGGCTGCGCGGCTTCGGCCGTATTGGCTTGGGCTTGCGCCAGCAAGAGCTGGAACTGATCGTCCATAGCTTTGAGCGCACCGGAAGTTTGCACCTCGATGAGCTTGGCCTGAGCCGCTATGTACGCCGGGTCGTTCTTGTTCGGCCACAGTCGGTCGATGACGCCCTTGGCGACATCGGCGACTGAGCCAATCCCGGTTAGGTCGAGACCCATTAGAGCGCGTCCGCAATGACCGAAAGCAACCAGCTCTCACCGGCCGGGACGGTCACGTAGAGCGTGCCGCCAACCGGAATGAATGTCCCGCCGGCCGCGGCCACTGGGGAGACCCCGAAGGCCACTGCACAAGACGAGCCGGCCACCAGATACAGGAGCGAGGTGTTCACGTTGAACACAGAAGACTCGACGTGGGTGGCGCTGACGGTGACGGCCTGCGTAGCGAGAACGTCGTCGCCCGGAAGGGACTGCACGTCGGCATCCTTCTGGGTCGTGCCGTATCCGCGCAGTTCAGTAACGTGTAGCTTGGCCATGATTACGACACTCCGATTTCGCAGTCGAACGTGATGGTCACTTTCTGTGACGCATCAGCCGACCCAGTGATGAAGTCCGCGCTGTCCACGCGCATCTGGCCGTACCAGTCCTGATAGCTGTTCGCTGCCAGTGAGTAGGAGCCCCAGAATACTTCCGTGCCGCCAGCGGAACCGCCGGTGGCGCCCTTCCAGAAGGTCAGCGTGTGAGCCGCACTGTCCTTGTTCGTGATGCGAACGTGCTTTATCACGAGATAGGGCTGCGTCATGGTGAAGCCTACCGGCCCGGTGACTGCGGTCACGTTCGGGTTCAGCAGGTTTCCCGCGGCGCTGGCCACGTACTGCGGTTGCACGTTCAGAATTTTGTTACCAGCCATTTCCAGGTCCTCCGATTAGGGTCCGAGTTTAGCGCATACCTAGCGCTGAGAGCAAAACGAGCTTCGCCATCAGGGGAACTAATGGCAAGGTCCAGAAAAGCGAAAACGCCCACGAGCCGGTACCGGCGTTGCCGGGCAGCGGGTTGATGGGGATCACTAGAGGAGCCGGCGGGTGCGGGGCTGTAGCGGCAGCATAAGCCGGATAGAGCCCATTTGAGAAACTCGTATTGATGTTCCCCAAGGCCGAGTTTGCGATTGTCGTAAACGTGGTGGTCATTGGTACAACATCAGTAGCGTGACGGTCTGACCTGAAGTCCCCAGAGAGTAGTTAAAACTAGTAGCGAATATGTATCCGGTCGATACTATCCCCGCTACGTACGTAAGAGACGTAGACCCTAAGATAGTCAATGTAGGTGTTACGCCGTTTGAGAATTCGCCACCGGCTCCTAAAGCGAGGGCATTCGTTATGCCTAGTCCCGGCGTCGTAGTGTTGCCTTTGTACTGAAAACACGGAAACACTTGGCCCGCCGTGCCACGGGTTGTCGAGAAGTTGCCAAACGGCACGATCGCCCATTTGGTGGGGTCCCACCCACTGGTACCCCCATTAGGTGCGGTTGTAGACGAAATACCCTGCGCGCCGCTCCCGTTGCCATTGTAGTCAATCATGAGCATGGAACCACCAGTAGCACCGGAAGTGCCGGAGTTCGCGGTGTTGACCAGTATGTGCGCGGTATCCGCTGTTGGCGCACCCGTATTGTCTACCGAGCGGTATACAATTAACGATTGCCACCCAACAGACGATTGTGAGGCGCCCAGTTTGTACATCACCCCTAAGAACCCTTGAGTGGTGTTGTAGCAGGCGAACACCGGAAAGTTTGCCACTGTACTTGGAGCGGAGTTGGCGTACGCCATGGCTGAACGCGCAGTAGCAGCGCCCGTGATAGTACCCGAGCCATTCGTTCCGGTACCCATTGTTGTAGCTGTTTGTGGCGTCCCGGCTGCCTGCCCGCGCCCGAATTCCAACTTCACGTAGATCGCCGACGTACTCTGGAGCGTGTCGTTGAATCTGAAAATCATGAACCCCTGATATGTAGTGTTCGCAGCGGGTGCCTTGAACTGAATCGTCATGGACTCCGCCGCGATGGTGCCCGGAGTCGTGCTCAGGTTGTACGTGCCCGTGCCGCCGGTGCCGGTACCGAAGGACGTGATGTACGTTCCAGCCGTGATGCCTGATCCCACTACCTGCATGCCGACGCAGATATTGTTGCCTCCCGCCGAAATACTATTGACGGTCAAGACACTGGTTGCAGTCTGCGCGTTACACGTCATCGACGCGTTGTAGTTCGATGTGGTGACGGATCCGGTGTCGTTAACCTGCGTCAGACCGAGGTTCGTGATGAGGATGGTCAACCACTCAAAAATATAGGCTTGGTACCCGGCATCCGTCGTAATGTCAGGCATTGTGGTGTTGGTGCTGTATGTCGTCATTTTATCTACCTATCGCAATGTAGTACCCGGTGCCCGAATTGATGCCGCCCGAGCAATCCGGCGCCGCCGTGAATCCGCTTGTGGTCAGGCTCTCCACCGCGAACGGGTATCCGTAGCTGGTCGAGTGTCCCTGCGATGTCGTCACTGCGAACACGTAATTGGGGAACGTCAGCGGGAAGCTTACACTTGTCGTGCTGCCGACTGGAAGCGAGAAGCTGCCCCACTGAATGATAAGGCCGCTAGGTAGTTTCTGGTAGCCCGAAGCCCCTGTCGAACTACCAAGGCTTTGCGCCCAACTGTTCGCCGTGGCGCCCGCGGTGTTCGCGCTGATCGCGCCGCCCGAGTAGGTGAACGCCACGTTGCCGGTATTCGCCAGCGCGCTCGCGACGGCAGCAACGGCCTGCGCGTCGGTGTACCCGGCCGAGCCGGTAACGGAGCCTGTGCGCTGCAACGTCACCATCACCGTGATTTCGGTGAATACCGAAGTGCTCACAAGGTGAAAGTTCAGGGTGGTGCTGGCCGCCACGTGCGTCAGCCACCCCGTAAGGGTGCTGTTGTCGTAGGTGAGCGCCGAGCTAATCGCCGGCAGCGTTCCGCCGGTGATGGTAGAGAAGGAGCCGTAGCCGGCCAGCGGCGCGCTCTGCACGTCTACTTGGCACGAACCGCTTCCACCCTTCGTCAATATCGTCACGCGCACTACGTCGCAGTCCTCGGGGACGATGACGCTTACGTCGGTCATCTGGTTCTGACGGATGGCGGAGTTGCCGCCCGACCACGTACACCCTCGTACCTGCGTGATGGAATTCGAATCGCGGCCGGGCGGGCCGGGAAAACCGAGTTCGCCGTCCTCGCCGTCTTGGCCGGGGACCGGGAAAATAACGTTGGCGCCGGGCGGCCCCGCGGCGCCGGCTGCTCCCGGCGCGCCGGGAAGGCCGGGCGGCCCCGGATCGCCGTCCGCGCCGTCCTCGGAAATCATCAGCATGAAGCCCGAGGCGCCGGCAGCACCGGCCGCGCCCGCTGGCCCCTGCGGACCTTGAGCACCCGGCGGACCGTCCTCGCCGGGATCGCCATCGGCTCCGGCCGGCCCCGCGGCGCCCGCTGGCCCAGTCGCGCCGCGCGCTCCCGCCTGACCAGGAGGGCCGATATCTCCCTGCTCGCCCTGCTCCCCTTCGAGGATGCCAACCAACGGGCCGGTGGTCGTGAGTGGTACGTTCCCCACCATTGGCCCGCCGCCTTGCAATGCCCCGCGAACGGCTAGGAACGCCTCACTGCCGCTCCCTTGGGTGTTCGGATGCTGGAGAGCTTGGAGCTGGTTGAGCTGCGCCTGAAGCGCGTTGATCTGATTCTGGAGGTTCGCGAGGTCAGCCGTGGACGTTCCGCCGGGCGTGATGACCTTGCGGATGCCGCCTACCGCTGGCAATTGGATCTTGCGTGCCACTAGAACTCATCCCCGAGCCGCTTGGCGAGCTCCTTGGCAAAGGCGCTGAGGCGCTTGGGCAGCGTACCCTCGGCCGGCGCGCGCCCGCTGTAGGGCTCTGGGAGCGGCTGTGGGCCGGGCTGGCCGGGAGGGCTGGAGGCGGGCGGGGTAGCGGGACCCGGCCGCGCGTGGCCGCGCTCAGCGCTCTCCTTGAGCCGGTTGGCCACGTTGGTCGGGCCGGCGCCCTGTCCTTGCAGGAGGGCTCCTAGCTCGCGCTGGAGCGGCTCCACGGGCTGACCGGGCGGAGGCGCGAGGTCCATGCGGGGAGCTGCCGGAGGCCCTTGGAGGAGGTCTCCGAGCGACCCCTGCTGAGGATTGACCCCCACCGTGCCGGGACCCGGCGCCAGCTCCATGTTCGGCGTCGGGCGACCCCCGAATAGCGCATTGGACCGCTCTAGCGGGCTGGCGTACTGGTAGCCGAGCCGCGGGTTCGTCGGGGCGGCGGCCGCCGCTGCCGGGTCGCCGCGGGTGAAGAAGCGACGGATTAGGTTGTTCACGGCTGGCGCGACGTATGCGCCGGCCACCGCGGCGCCGGGGATGCCCGCGCCGTGCGTACCGAGGACGTGTTCCAGCGCCGCGCCGGCACCGGCTCCGCCGAGCGCGCCGACTGCACGGGCGCCGGAATCCCCGCCAGCCGCCGGGAGGGTGTTGTAGGCGTCGCCCACGATCTTCGCCGAGCCGGTGAGCAGGTTCGGGTCGCTCTGAGCTGCACGGCCGTACACGGCCGGGTCGAAGTGCTCCCCGCCCTTCAGCGCCTCGCGCGCGAGGTAGTTCTTGGCGAAGGCGACGCGGGCGTTCTGGAAGTCCGCTAGCGACGGCGCGCCGGGGGCCGCCCCCTGAAGCTGCCGGCCGGCAAACGCCTCGTAGGCGTCAGCCACCCGCCCGTAGGCGTGGCCGAGCGCGTTCTGGTCCGGGTAATCGGAGGCCAGCATGCGGGCGCTGCGTGAGCGCGCCTCGCGGATGTTCGAGAAAAGCTCCTGATTGGACATTTCCGGCTGAGCGAGCATGGCCGCGCGCAGCGCGTCCACGTCTGGCGAGCGCGGGAGCTGGCTGGTATCGCCGCCCGCGCCGCGGAGGTCTGCTTCCAGACCGGGGTCCTGCTGCATCCGGGCCGGGAGCGAGCGCTCGGCGGCGTCGTACACGCGGCCGGGGCCGATGGCGCGGGCGTTGTCCACCGCGGCCACGTTCAGGTCCGCGCCGGGCACCACGCCGGCTTCCTGCCGGATGAGCTGGTCGGTGATGGCCTGCGAGCCGGGGGTCTTCATGTCGGCGCGCGACTTGAGCCCGGTGTACCCGGCCTCATGCGCGGCATCCACTGCCTGCCGGGCGACGGGCGCCGCTTCCTCGGCTGGCGCCAGCGCGCCGCGCAACTCGTTGAGCGCGCCAACGACCGGCAGTGAGCCAACCACGTCGTTGAACTTGCTGGAGCCGCTCTCGATGACCTTCGCGGCTTCCGGGCCGACGGCGTTCTCGATGGTGTTCGCGGCCGCGCCGAAGGGCGCCGCCACGGTGCGTCCGACGGCACCCGCAAAGTCGGCCCCGGCCTGCCCGGCCGGAGTCTGCGGCGTGTATGCACCCGCACGCTCCACCGCTTGGTGGGCCTGCTGAGAGGCCACGTCGGTGTCTTTCCCTTGGAGCGCTGCCGGTACGCGCGCCGCGAGGCCGGCGATAGGCGCCATGGTTCCGCGCACCGCGCCCATGGTCCCTTCGGCGAGCACGTCGAGCGGGGACATCGCGGCCTTGAGCACCGTGCCCACCGGGCCGGCGAGGACCGAGCCGTTCTTATCGAGGTCCACCGGGCCACCCTGCGGCTGACCGGAGAGGTAACGCAGCACGGGCTCGGAGACCTTGCTCATGTCTCCCTTGGCGATGTGCTCAAGGTCAGCACTCGGAATGTTCGACAGGTCGGGCGTCGCCATTAGCGCGCTCCCGAGCGACGGGCCAATTCGGCCTGAGCCATGCTCACTAGATCAACGCCGCCTCCGCCGGCCGGCGCTGCGCCCGGAGCCGGTTGCGGCGCGTTAGCGGCAATGTAGTCCGTACGGGTCTGCGGATCGAGCAACTGGAGGATGTTCACGCCGCCGCGGCGAGCGCGGTTATCCAGCGAGCGGAGCTGGTGAGACGCGAGCGAGCGGATCGTGTTGGCCGCGTCGTGCATCTGATCCGCCGAAGCGTTCTTCGGCACCTGAAGCTCGCGCTCCTCGCCAGTGCCCGCTCCGGCGTTCACCGTAGCGCGCACCGCTTCGCGGCCAAGGAAGCTGCCGGCGATAGCGATGTTGGTCGGCGCGCTGCTGCCGAAGGTTCTGTTCCACAGATTCTTGAAGGCGTTGGACGGCGTGAAGTTGCCGGCAGCGTCAGCGGTAGCCTGAGCGTCCGCGAGCATGTCGTACAGGCGCGAGTGCGCCATCATCGTGTTCACGAACGTGGCCTGCTGTGCGCCCTTGCCCTTGCCGAAGTCGTCACGAATACCAGCCTGCTCCTTGAGGCTCACGCCCGGAGCCGGGGAGATAATCTGGTGCGGGTCGGTGACTACTGCGTCGAACGCTACCGGCGCACCGCCAGCGGGCGGCACGCTGACCGGCGCGCCGTGGTCAACCACCGGAGCCGGAGCTCCGCCAGCGCCCGCCGGAGCCGGAGCCGCGGCCGGGTGCGCGCCACCAGCGCCCGCAAAGCGACGGGCCATGTAGGCTTGCGCCTCCGGGCTACCATGCTCAGCCATGAACGCCGCCACTACCAATGGGCCGTTGCCGTTGGTGAGCGAGCGCATGTTGCTAGCGAGGTTCGGGTTCTGGTCGATGAACTTCGCGGTGATGCCCGCCAGCTCCGGGTCAATGGAGCCAGCGCCGCTCGCTGCACGCTGATTCGCGGCTGCGGCTTCGGCGTTGTTCCTGTTGATGACCGACTGGCTTACCGGGGTCTGCGTGACAACCGCGGGCTGGCCGGGCTGCACTGCGTTTACCAACTGGTCCCCGACGTTCTGCGACTGACCAACATCCAACTTCTTCGAGATACGCTGCATGGCTGCTACGCGCATCGCTTCGGGTGTGTTGGGGTCCGAAACCAAACGTCCCAACTCAAGCTCATCCCCCGCGTCGAACATCTTCATAACTTCGAGCGGATCACGGCCTGTCGCACGAATGTATCCCACAGCCGCGGAAGCAGCAGACGGCTTCATGCCGTTGCCGATGAACTGGTCCTGAAGCTGGTTCATCGCAGCCTCGCGCTCGGTGTGTTCCTGCGCCTTTTGAAGCGCGAGCTCGGTCTGCGCGGAGCGATAGCCGGCCATTGCCTGCCCGTTGGCGATCTGAAGCCCGATGGCCGAGCGGCTCAGATTCGAGCCACCGACGCCAGCGAGGAAGTCGCCAAGCTGCGAGCCTCCGGTGTAAGCCGGATCGTTCACTGTGCCGGGGTCATTCGGGAAAGGCATGATCTGTCCTTATGAGAGCATCGGGTTGCCGCCACCGGCAACCATGGGGTTCATGTTGATAGTCTGAGGCGCCAAACTCGACGAAGCCAGTATGTTGCTACTACCGAAGAACTGCGGGTTCTTCGATAGGAAGTTCGCGGTGTTCGATCCGAGCCCTGCGAACAGGCTCAGCATCGGGTTCGGCCGGCCAGCCACCGAGGAGCGAAGCTGGTCAACGAAGTTCTGCGCGTAGCTCTGGGCTCCAAGGGTGTTCAGGTTCGTGTTCAGGGTGGACATTTCCAGTCCTTCATTCTGACGCTGACGAACCGCCGCGTCCAGGTCCCCCATTTCGGTAGCTTTCTGGTTGCCGTAGCTCTGGACGGCTTCCTGCGCCGACGCCTTATCGGCGTTGTAGCGCGAGCTGCCACCGGCCACGGGCGCTAGTGCACTGGTTGCACTGGGTGAGCTGCTGCCGGCTGAGTTGCGGCGGAGCTGGTCTACGTACTGGGCCGTCGCCTTACCTGCGATCTGGTTCGGATCACTCTTGGCGATGTCCTGCACGGTCTTATTTACCTCAGCCGTGCCCTTCTGGCGGATAGCCTGCTGATTGGCGATAGCGGCCGCCTCGGCCGTGTCCTGCCGCTGGTTCGCTTGGGTCGTGTTGGCGTACTGCGCGCCAGACGATGCCAGTGCGATTGCTGCCGGTATCCAGAATGCTTCTGTACCCATGACTATACCCTCGGTCCTTTCGGTGCGGTCGCCGCGGACTTCGTAACCGGACTAAGGCCATGCTGTGCGGCCGCCTGCGCGGCGCCAAGGTCCTTGCGCGACTGGGCTGCGCTGCGAACACCGGAGTAGCCGGGCGCGCTGAACGCGCGAGCGGCCATGTTGAGGCCACTGGCGTGAGTGTCGGCAGGTTTGCTGCCGACACTCACGCCGGCCCCTTTCTTACCACCGAAGAAACTGGTGCCCACGTTAGCCTCCCGGTGGCTGGTTGGGGTTGAGCAACCCGGCCTTGCCGGCCGTGGCTGCGTACGATTGCGGAGTATACCCGGCCTGAGCGCCCGCCAGCGTGGGGGCCTGCCCGGACCACGGTCCAGAGTTGAGCACCGGGCCGCCCGGACGCTGATACTGGGCGCTCGGATGCATGCCCCAGTCCGTGCGGTTGAACGCTTGGAACGGGTGCGTCAGCGAGTCGCCGATGCCGTGAAAGAAGTAGCTACCCATACAATGATCCTATTGGTGACTGCTGCGCGCGACGATTCGCGTACGCCTGCTGTTCGTTCTGGTAGATGCCAGCGGTGCCGGCGAAGACGTTGCCGAGCGTGCTTGCGTTGCTGTAGTTCTGCGCCGCGCCGAGGTTGGCCTGCGACGCCTGTGCCACAGCCTGCGGGATGGACCCGAGGTAGGCGCCCTGCTCGGCCTGCGCGATGAGCGCGTTCTTCGAGCCGATGTCCGCCTGTTCGAGAGCGGCCTGCCCGGTCTGCGCCGCCTGCGACGCTTGGAGCAAACCTTTCGTGTAGTCCTTCTGGAGCTGCGTGTTCGCATCCACCGCGGCGCTGCCGCCGGTGAGCCCGGAGCGTGCCTCGCCGAATTTCAGGTTGCGCGCGTTCTGCGCTTCCTGCTCGTTAACCTGTCCGGTGTAGAAGTCACGGACGTTCTTGCCGTACTGCGCGTACTGAGCCTGACGCGACGGCGAGCTATACGCGCTGTTGATCTGCGCGATAGTCTGGTTGATCTGCGCTTGCTGAGCCGCATTGGCCGCTGCGGCCTGTTCTGCGGCTTTGTTGTTTGTGCCCATTAGTGCTT
>Ga0306921_10008638_pt1 | contig 10775 bp, 5 predicted proteins | sample sta12Cox44000080_FD_203760 | JGI IMG/M metagenome (GOLD analysis project Ga0306921, IMG submission 203760) | Lab enrichment of tropical soil microbial communities from Luquillo Experimental Forest, Puerto Rico - statoxic.12C.oxic.44.000.080 (v2)... | ecosystem: Environmental > Terrestrial > Soil...
TGCAGCGCGAGGGAGGATGACGGCTCGACATGCGGCGGCAGGTCGATTCGGGCGGCGAGAACGACGCCATGGCCCTGTCGAAACGGACAAGCGCACTTACCTCATGTGCAGCTGGGCGAAACCGGGCGGCCGCTGCCCTGAGCTGCTACGTCCGTGACGCTGTGTTGGGTCCATCAGATCATCTTGCCGTGCGTGGCCATCGCAAGCAGCATGATCATCACAAATGCCATCACGAAAGCGAGGCCTACGAGCCGTATCAGAAGGCCCATGAGGAGCCGTCCGACCTCTGTAAGAGCCGGCAGCCCAGTCAGGGCTGCGAGAACGAGAAAGAGGTTGAGCATCCCATCCACCTCCCTTCGGTGTTGATTCCACCGTGCCGCCGGGTTGTGGTTGACACCACACAGCACTTGGCAAATGTGCCCACATGATCCGCTCCTGTGACTCCGTCGGCGGTCGGGCCGGCCCCGAAACCGGCGGTTAACGCCGATGTGGCAGTATCCAGGAACTTCCGTCTCAGAACGTCCGCATATACCCTTATGAGAAGCCTGTCCCTTGTTGCGGTGGACCGAGGGACATGCAGCAACAGGTGTGGAGGGGAAGGTCGCGGTGTGACCGAGCAGCCTGCGAGTTTCGCTGAGCTGCTGAGACGCCTGCGCACTGATGCGAGACTGACGCAAGAGACGTTGGCAGAGAGGGCCGGTGTGAGCCCTCGATCCATCAGTGACCTGGAAAGGGGCATCAACAAGACTGCCCGCCGGGACACGACGCGGCTGCTAGCCGATGCGCTAAACCTGTCGGGCACAGCTCGGGCCGCGTTCGAGACAGCCGCACGTGGCTTTGACGCTGGGCCGGGGATGCTGGCGCCGCGTCGGGCGCGCTCCCGGTCGGTAGCTGCCACCACTCCCGTGTTGCCTCATGACATCAGCGGCTTCACTGGTCGCCAGGCCGACCTAGCGAAGCTGATGGCGTCCGTGGATAAAGCTGGCGGTGTGGTAGGTATTTACGCTATCGACGGCATGGCCGGAGTCGGCAAAAGTGCGTTCGCCGTCCACGCGGCCCATGCCCTAGCGCCACGCTTCCCTGACGGCCAGATTTTCCTACAGCTGCATGCCCACACGGGCGGTCACCAGCCCGTTCAAGCGACTGACGCGCTGGCCAGCTTGCTACTCATCGCAGGGGTCATCGCCGACCAAATCCCAACGGCGCTGAGTGACCGCTCCACCCTGTGGCGTTCCTATCTGGCGGGCAAGCGGGTTCTGTTGCTGCTGGATGATGCCGCCAGCCACGAGCAGGTCAAGCCGCTGCTTCCGGGCACACCGGGAAGCCTGGCCTTGATTACCAGCCGTCGGCATCTAGCTGCTCTAGACGGCGCTATCTCCATATGTCTCGAAACATTGCCACCAGGTGAGGCCGCTACGCTGCTGACCCGGCTAGCAGACCGCCCTGACCTCAACGAGGCGGACCCAGCCGTCGAGAAGATCAACCGGTTGTGCGGTCACCTGCCGCTGGCAATAGGTATGCTGGCCCGTCAGTTGCATCACCATCCGACATGGTCGGCGCCCAGGCTGGCGCAGGACCTGGAAGCCGTCCGTGACCGGCTCGAATTGATGTATGCCGAGAATCTGTCCGTCGCGGCTGCCTTTGACCTGTCATATCAAGACCTCACCACGGACCAACAGAGGCTATTTCGTCGTCTCGGATTGCATCCTGGGACGGATATTGATTCTTATGCTGCGGCAGCCCTTGACGGCTCCAGCCTCGCAGCTGCCCGCCGTCGCCTTGATGAGCTCTTCGACCAGCATCTAGTTACCGAACACGCAAGCGGTCGTTATCGCCTGCACGATCTGATCCGCGAGTATGCCCGCGCACTCGTGCAGACCGACGAACCTGACGATCGCGATGCCGCTGTGGTCCGGCTGACTGACTACTACGGGAGCGCTGTCTCCGAGATCGCCCGGCATTTCAACCGCAGTCAGTCGGCAGCCAGCAAAGCACCTGCCGGGATTCCCGTACTGCTAACCCGCCAGGAAGCAGTTTCATGGATGGAATCCGAGCGGGCCAATATGCACGCGGTCGTTGACTACGCCGCCATGCGCGGATGGCCAGCACCGGGGATTATAATCGCCACCGCCATGAGTGGATTCCTGCGCACCCACGGTCACTGGACGCAGATGCGCGTTCTGCATGTCACAGCCCTGGAGACTGCCCGGTCGGCAGGCTACCGGCAAGGCGAGGTCGAAGCGCTTACGAACCTTGGCATAGTGCAGCGGCTGACAGGCGATTATGCGGCCGCTGCAGCGAATCTGGCGAAGGCTCTTGAAACCAGTCGTAGCGTCGCCGATGAGCACGGCCAAGCCAAAGCTCTCGTCGCTCTTGGCATCGTGCAGCGTCTGACAGTCGGTTATCCGACGGCCACCACAACTCTGGCGCAAGCACTTGAGCTGTTCACTCAAGTGGCTGATGGTATCGGCCAGGCCGACGCATTGAGTGAACTCGGCTGCGTGCAGCGACTGACCAGGAATTATCAGGCCGCCAGGGACAGCCACGAACAAGCGCTGCAAATATACCGAGACCTGGATGACCGGTACGGCCAGGCTGACTCACTGCGCTACCTCGGGCGCGTATACCAGGAAACCGGCGACTATGAGACAGTAGTCACTCTTTACGGTGATGCCCTGAACCTATATCGCGATCTGAATGACCGACTTGGCCAGGCTCATACGCTTAATTATCTTGGAATAGCGCAGCACGTGTCTGACAACTACCTCGCCGCTGAGATCACTTTGACCGATGCCCTGAAGCTCTACCGCGATCTGGGTCATGGCCTTGGTCAGGCCGAGGTACTAAACAACCTCGGCGAGGTTTATGCCATCTCGGATCCTGCCCAAGCTCGCACTCACCATGAGCAAGCCCTTCATATTGCACGCAGTATCTCCGCGATTCTTGAGGAGGCCCGCGCACTCGAAGGTATCGGCAACAACGAGATTCTGGAAACCACGCACGCCTATGACGGAGGTTATCTCCGCGATGCACTTGAACTATATCGGAGGATCGGATCTCCTCATGCGGAACGCGTAAGCAAGACACTGCGCTTTCACGGTATCCAAGGATCCAATCCCTAGACTACGCCCCGCGGTTCGATCGGCGACTCCGCTTCCATGGCTGCTAACCAAAACTCTTGACCTGCCGGGCTCTAGTAGATGTTCTGTTGGAATAGCCAAGCCCAGACCACTCTAAGCGCGCCTGAAGCAAATCACGTAATTCAACGAAGTCCCCGTGCGCGTAGTCGCTGATCTGGCCTCAAACTATGCCCAGCAGCTACCGCGCCGGGCGGTCCAGGAGCGGGACTCCGGCCTCGCGTAGCCTTTGCTCGAAATCGGCGACGGGCCCGTCTACGGCCTCGGCGAAGCGGGCAAGCACCGTGCCGACCTGGTCGATCAGGTCCTCGGCCACCTCACGGCTGGACCGGGGCACCGCGCCGACGCCGTTGGCGAGCATCAGGATGATCGCTGCCAGCCGCAGGTCGAGCCGGACCGGGCGCGTACTGATCACTCGCTCCAGGTTCCAGCCCTTCACGCCGGTCGCGGTCAGCTTGTCCTCGATGCCGGTGAGCACTTCGCGGAGCTCGGTGGCGGCCGCGGCCAGGTCTCCGCCTGGCGCGCTGGCCGCCTGACTCCCTTCCTCCCGGCGGCCGTCGGCGTCTTCAGCACTGGTCTCGGCCCCGTTACTGCCCGGGGGCCCGGCCGCTGGTACGCTCTTCGCCGCGGCTTCCTGCTCGGGGATCCAGCGGCCCAGGGCCTGCTCGATCCTGCGCAGCCGGTTGACGGCCTCGTTCAGGGCGGACCACTGCCGGTATGCCCGGAGGAGCAGCCGGTGCCGGTCCTCGACGGTCTGGCGGGGCGGCTCGTTGCGCGGGTCCAGCCGGATCTCCAGGCTTGCCGAGGACTCAATATCGCCGAGCCGTACCCGGACCTGATACGTCCCGGGCAGCGCCGGCGGGGCGAACTCGTCGATCAAGTCCCCGTCCGCGGCGTCGACCACGATCTTCGTGGCGGGCGCGTGCGCGCCGTCCCAGGTGAACCGGTTGAGGCCGGCCCGCCGCGGCGGGTGCGGCGGTTCGGGCTGGCGCTCCTTGTCTCGTTCCCGTTCCGGCTTCGGCTTCTCGTCCCGCGGCGTGGTCGTGAACTGCCGGATCTCGGCGCCCGCGTCGTCCCGGATCGTGATGGCGAGCTCCCGATCTCCGGGCTCGGGCAGCTCGTAGAGGATGACCGCCCCGGAGGGCGGGTTGCTGCCCGCATCGAGCAGCCGTGCCTCGGACTCGTCGCGGCCCGGCACCGGCTGGTGCAGCACCGCCAGGTTGGCCATTCCGAAGGCCCAGGCGATGGATCGGCGGGGCCCTCCCTCCGCCTTGCCCGGCTTCGCCTCGCCGCCGGGATCCCGCTGGCCTGCCCACCGCACGAGCGGGTGCGGCGGATACACGCGGACACCGCCGGTTCGGTCTGCATCCTCGGTCCGGCTCCCGCGCGGAGCTGGGCCAGCCCGCAGCGCAGGCAGCTCGTCGAGTATCCAGATTGACCGGCCGTGGGTGGCCGCGACCAGCTCGTCGTCCTTGACGTGCAGGTCGTGCACGGGCACCACGGGCAGGTTGCCGCGGCAGGAGCGCCAGTTGCCGCCGTCGTCGTAGGAGACGTACACCCCTGCCTCCGTGCCCGCGTACAGCAGCCCGGTCCGGGCCGGATCGGCCCTGATCACCCGGCAGAACTCGCCGTCGGGGACCCCCGCGTCGATCCGCTGCCAGGTGGCACCGAGATCGGCGGTACGCAGCAGGCACGGGGCGAAGTCGTCCTGCCTGTGGTTCTCGGCGGCCAGGTAGCAGGCCGCCGGATCGTGCGGTGACGGCTCGAGGATGCTGATCACCGTCCAGTCCGGCAAGTCGCGGGGCGTGACGTCCCGCCACGAGCCGCCCGCATCCTCGCTGACGTGCACGAGCCCGTCGTCGGTGCCCGCCCATAGCAGGCCCGGCTGGAGCGGCGACTCGGCCAGCGCGAATACCGTGCACCAGTACTCCGCGCCGATGTTCTCCGTGGTGATCAGCCCGGAGCTGCGCAGCTTGTCCGGGTCGTTGCGGGTCAGGTCCGGACTGACCGGCTCCCAGGTGTGTCCCTGGTCCCTCGAGGCGAAGATGCGGTTACCCGCGATGTAGAGCAGATCCGGATCGTGCGGGGAGATCAGCAGCGGGGTCGTCCAGTTGAACCGGTACCGCTCATCGCCCGCGCCGCCGCCGAGCCGCCAGTCCGGCCACACCCAGATCGACTCCGCGGTCCTCGTCCGGTGGTCGTAACGGGTGACCTCCCCGTTGTAATCGGTGGCGAACACGATGTCCGGGTCGCGCGGGTCCACCGCGATGTAGCCTGACTCGCCGCCGCCCACCGGGTAGAACTCCCGGCCGGTGATCGCGCCGGCCTCGGACTGGGTGGCCAGCGAGAGGCTGCTGTTGTCCTGCTGCGAGGCGTAGACCCGGTACGGCTGGCGGGTGTCGGTGGTGACGTGGTACAGCTCGGCGGTCGGCTGATTCAGTACCGGCGACCAGCTCTGGCCGCCATCCAGGCTCACCGAGGCACCGCCGTCATGGCCGAGGATGAGTCGGCCGGACTCGTTCGGGTCGATCCACAGGTCGTGGTTGTCGCCGTGCGGTTCTGGGATCTTGGCGAACGTCTTGCCCGCATCGACCGACTTCCACGGGTTGTTCGCCAGCACCCAGACCGTGTCCGGGTCCGCCGGGTCGGCGAAGATGTGGCTGTAATAGAACGGCCGCCAGCGCAGGTCCCACTGCTCGGACAGCCGCAGCCAGTGCTCACCGAAGTCGTCGGAGCGGTACACGCCGCCTTCCTCGGCTTCGACGATCGCCCACACCCGTCCCTCTTGTGCTGGCGCGGCTGCCACCCCGATCCGGCCGAGCGGCCCCTTGGGCAGACCGGGCTTGCCGGACAGCTCGGCCCACGAGTCCCCGCCGTCGTCGGTCCGCCACAGCCCGCTGCCCTCCCCGCCGGAGTCCAGCCGCCACGGAAGCCGGCGCACCTGCCAGGTCGCCGCGTACAGCCGCCGCGGGTTGGCCCGGTCCAGGCACAGGTCAACCGCGCCCGCGTCAGGGCCGCGGTCGAGCACGTGCTCCCAGCTCGCACCGCCGTCCGCCGACCGGTACACGCCGCGCTCGGGGTTCGGCCCGTGTGCGTGACCGAGCGCCGCCACGTACACCCGGGCCGGATCCCGAGGGTCGACCCGGACCCGCCCGATGTGCCTGGTCTCGGCGAGCCCGCGGTGCACCCAGGTCCGGCCGCCGTCGGCCGAGCGGTAGACGCCGTCGCCGTGCGAGACAGTGTTGCGCAGGCATGCCTCGCCCATCCCCGCATAGATCACGTTCGGGTCCGCCTCGCTGACCGCAAGCGCACCCACCGACGCCCGCCTGAAGAAGCCGTCGCTGACGTTGCGCCAGCTCTGCCCGGCGTCGGTGGTCTTCCAGACCCCGCCGCCGGTCGACCCGAAGTAGAACGTCAGCCGGTCCGCCGGATGGCCGGCCACCGCTACCGAGCGGCCGCCGCGGAACGGCCCGACCAGCCGCCAGCGAATGCCGTCGAGCAAACCGGTCATGATCCATCCTCCGATCTGCCGGCACCGGCGGTGACGGCGGGACTCCGGCACTGGTAAGGGCTGCGAGGACTGCGGCGCCCGGCGGCGACTGCGCGGACACCCGCGCCGGAGCGACTGGGGGAGGCTATCGCGTGGCTCCCTGGCGGTTCAGCCCCGGGTCCTGGCCGCGTGAAGCGATGAAGCTGGCCCGGCCGGACCAGACCCTGTGGACGCGGAACAGCTTGCTCTCCTGGATGAGTTGGCAGATCTGATTTCCTACTAGAATAACGAAAATACTCGGCAGCGATCGTCGGCAAGGTTGAGTAACGTGACTGAGTATTCCACTTCGAGCGTAAAATATTCGAGTGGATGAATTACTCATTTCGGCAATGCCGGGCGTTCTCTCCTGGACTCCGGCGTGTTCTGTGAATGTCCTTTTCTGTCCTAAGAAGCCTTTCGGTGACTTGTAGGTAGCGAGGTTGACGGCGGCCCGGGTCCCTCGGCCGCTCCCTCAGCTAGCGCTAGTTACGCTACTGCGCGATATTATTTCAGGCCTGTACCTGGACCGAAACCCCATGCGAGGAGTATGACAGGAAGTGGTCCTCCCTTCGGGGGTCCCTTACCTGATCGCAACCCTGGATAGCCCGCCTGGCGGGATCCAAGAAGTCGTCCAGTCGGAAGAGAGGACAGCGCTCATGAAGCCATCGATGCTGCGGGTCCGCTTGGAGGCGGCGATAGCCGTGCTCACGGGCGCTCTCGGAATCCTCACCCTGATTTGGCGTGACTGGATCGAAACCCTGACTGGCTGGGATCCCGACCGCCACAACGGCAGCGTGGAGTGGCTCGTCGTGGCTGTGCTGCTGACCGTCGCCGTGGCTATGGGCACCGTATCCCGGCGGCACTGGAAGGTCCGCCAGGCGACTGCCGCGTAGGCACCCGGTAACGGCGGCGGCCGGAAGCCGGTACTGCGGCAGGAAGGATATCTGCGCCGTACGGAACTCCCACTGAACACTCCATTTTTTCTGGCTTTCGCGATCCGTTCTCCCCGAGAGGTTGATTCTCATGCAGAACGTCCAGGTCAGCTTTGACAAGAGCGCGAACAACGCCCGCAGCGAGAGCAGCGTCGCCATAAACCCGAACAATCCAGACCAGATTGTTGCCGCCTCAAAGAAGTTCCTCAACATCGAGACGTACGACTTCACGCTCGCCACCGAGTACTCCACCGACGGAGGACAGACGTGGCAGGCCTCACCCGACCTCGCCCTCCCCGAGGGCGCGACCGTGATGACGGATCCCACCCTCGCGTGGGACGACAGTAACAACGTCTTCCTCGTCGGGCTCACCGGGAACGACCCACCCACCTGGAACGTCATCGGCATCGTCATCTACAAGTCGAGCGACGGAGGAATGACCTGGAGCGAACCTAAACCCATCCATAACAGCCCGGCCGATGACAAGCAGTGGGTGGCGGGCGACTCCAGCCCATCGAGCCCGTTCCACGGCAATGTCTACGCGGTGTGGGACAACAACGGCATCGCGTTCGCCCGGACTACCGACCACGGCACGACCTGGACGGGAACGTCCGGGGCGGCTGCTGGAGCCCTGATCGAGTCCAGCGGCACGTTGTTCTATCCAGAGATCACCGTCTCGGACACTGGCGCCGTCTACGTCGTCTCGACCAACACGGCGTCACGGGTTGCGATGATGGTGTCGACCGACGGGGGCGACAGCTTCCAGACGGCCACCGATCCCGCCACCGGGATCACCACCCTGGAGGATCGCCTCCCGGTCGTGGACCGCTATGTACACCTGCCCGGCGGCACGTTCCGGGTGGTCAGCGACCCGACCGTCGCGGCCTACGGCGATATTCTGCTGGTGGCCTGGCCGGACTACCGTGAGGGCGCGGCCCGGATCTATTACGTTCGCTCCGTCGACGCGGGCAGCACGTGGAGCACCCCTTCCGGGCAGCGTCTTGACACCGCAACGGTGCCGTCCGGCTTCCACCACATCATGCCGCAGATGGTCGTCGACCAGCTGGGCGTCTTCGGCTGCGTGTATTACGAGTTCGGGCCCAAGCCGACGAAGATGCTCATCGATGTCGTCTTGTCGCTGTCTCTCGACCAGGGGGAGACCTTCGACCGCTCCGTCCTGACCACCCAGCCCTGGGATCCCACGGTCGACGCGCCGTGGGCGCGCGGCGACCCGAATGTGACCTTCATCGGTGACTACATGGGGCTCGACGTAAGCTCCCGGGGGTTCCAGCCGGTCTGGACGGATACCAGAACCGGGATCCAGGAATTGTTCACGACCACCGTTCCGGACCCCCTCTGGGTGTGCATCGTGGAGGTCCTCAATGCACTGGAGAGCGGCGAAATCGAGCTCGTTCGCCGGTTCCGTGACCAGGAGCTGGCCGCGACCCCCACGGGAAGACGCCTGACCGCGTTGATCGGGCAACACGGCACAGAGGTCGCGGGATACCTGGCCACAGACGGCGAGCTGCGCGCTCTGGCCGTCAGCCTGCTGCGGCGAAGCGTCGAGCTAATCCGGTCTACCCGCTCAGGCGAGCCAGGCCGCCTTGACCGGGAGATCATCGGTGACGCCGACGACCTGCTGGATCGCCTGCACGCCCGGGCCGGCTCAGATCTGCGCCGCGACATCGAGCAGACCCGCCCCGAACTGTATGCGGCGGAGGGCAAGACGGTCATCGAAGCCCTCCGCTAGGGGTCGCCCTTGCGTCGGTCTTTCGTACAGGTTGGGTGCACGGCCGCGCCAGCGGCGTAACAGCGCCAGAAATACCCCTCCTCATCCGGGCGCTGATGTAAGTGTTCGGGCTTATTCAAGGATGCTGCCAGCAAGCACCGCCTCAGGTGAGCTGCTTGACACGTCGCAGCCCGCACTATTCCCTATCCCGTCCGCGTCCGCCGGCTGGCCCGCTGCCTCCGGATAGTCCGACCTTTCCAGCGAGCCGAGGAAGCCCTTGAATTTCTTTGACGACGACTTCAGGCAAGCGAAATCCGGATCCTGTGAGATCCAGTTCCATGGCTGCTGCAGCTCACAGTCCCGGTTGCTGAGGGCGCGCTGCAAGCTGATAACTACCCGGTCGTCACGATAAAGCGCCGCATATGCGCATGCCGTGTTATACGCGGCTTCCCAGGACGGCGTGCGGCGCTGCCAGGGCAGCCAGCGGGTCCTGTCCCTCTTCTCGGCCGGTAGCCATTTCCGGTCCGGGTGCCCCGACGTGCCTTGCGGTTCCGGCAGGTCTTGCGCCTTCTTGTTTGCCAAATGCCGACTGATCGAGACATTGTCGCGGGCAATATCGGCCGCTCTGCGCGAAGCCAGCCTCATATGAATGAGTTTCTCGCTGGCGCTGGGGAGTTCCTTTCCGTTCAAGATCCGGCGGATGGCCACGAGCAGTTCGGCAGCGCACAGGCCGTCGTGAAAGCTCTGGCGTGTCCGCAGGTCCCAGTGAGGTCCGCGTATCACGCGTTCGTCACGGTGGCGGAATGTCCCCCAGATGACGTGCCGGAGAGTCAGCTGCCGGCGGATCGAGCGCAGTTCTTCCCTCGCGGCCACCAGCAGCGTCTCCCTCAGCTCGGGCTGCAGCTCGCTATCTAGGATGTGATCTTCCCAGCGTGTGTTATTTCTCGTCACGTCACACCGGTTGAGGATGGCCAGGCTTTCAACCAACATAGCCGTATCCTCAGCCGCATGCGTTTCCCGTAGCCGGAATGCCGGGTTGGCGATCATCTCCAAAGACATGCTGAGCCGGTAGCGCCCGCGGTAGAAACGAGGATGCTGCTCTCGGTTAACCGCGTGCAGCCGCAGCGCTGCCATGTGATTGCCCTCGAGATCATAAAGCTGGGCTAGCTCGTATCTGACGATGCCAGCGCACTGGCTATTGCCTGTCGCCTTTTCGAGGATGCTAATTTGTTCGCCGCGAGCACGGCGGATATCACCTGGGGTGACGAGTCTGCGTTCCTGCTTGGCGAGCAGCCAGGCCGCGAGGTCGCTGCCGTTGGCATTGCCAACACACCACGGTGGTGTTGTCGGGTCCCTGGTGAATATGTGCTGAGCGACATAGCCGGCTGCCGCTGCGGCGGCCTCGTCAGGGTCGCCCGCGACCATGGTCTTGGTCGCGACGCTTTGCC
>Ga0306921_10008650_pt1 | contig 10768 bp, 8 predicted proteins | sample sta12Cox44000080_FD_203760 | JGI IMG/M metagenome (GOLD analysis project Ga0306921, IMG submission 203760) | Lab enrichment of tropical soil microbial communities from Luquillo Experimental Forest, Puerto Rico - statoxic.12C.oxic.44.000.080 (v2)... | ecosystem: Environmental > Terrestrial > Soil...
GATCCTGCGGGAAACACGCTGTCAGCACCACGATCGCCACGCCACCAACAACCGTGCCGATCATGCGATACCAGCCCTTGCGCAGCGATGCGCCGAGGTGAGGCTGACAAACGAGAGCGGCAGTTACGCCCGCCCAGTCAGGGTTGTCGAGCTCGAGCCAAAACGCAAGATAGAGCGCGAGACAGACTGAAACCCACAGTCGCAAACCAAAGAACAGCGGTGCCCCTGCGGCCCTTGACGCATTCGCCAGGCGGGTAGCGAAGGTCGCACTAGATGCAATCGGGAAACCCTGCCCCGGAGCCCCAGCCTCTGTCATGGAACGAATTTTGGCCAAAGCTCTCAATCAAAGATCGATGACGATATCGCCCTGCGACCGGCCCCAGCAGATCAGCGCATTGCCGTCGCCCGGCGGCTCCAGGGGCTCTGGCCGGTAGCCGACAGCGCCGCCGATGAGTCCAGTCTCGCAAGTGTGACAAACCCCGGTCCGGCATGCCCACCGCACGGGCACGTCTCACGCCTCTTTCCTCCCCAAGCGACATCGCGCGGCAGACCCACGTTCACCGAAAGCAGGCGAGGTATCGCGCGCTTCTCCCGGTCTTTCATCGAGGCTATCCTCTCACGTAATCGGTGTTATGCGCTGAGGATTGCGGCTAGTGTAGCGACGGTTTGCCGCAGGCGGCATCGCAAAGCCAAGGTTTCCACCCCGGATTGGGACCATCGCCGATCGGTTGCTTTTTGTAGATCCTCAAAGAGCGCTGTCGCTCGATTCGAGGAGCTAGCCGTCATGGCGGAACAGCCGTTATCCTCCGATCACGAGCTGTGTCGATGCTGTCCGCGCCGGCGCAGAGAGCGTCTCCTGATTTGTCGCGGGCGCAACAATGGCCGTGGTCTGGGATTTCGCCTGTCCGGGTCGCCGTTCTGTTCGCTACTCAATGGGACCGCTGGGTTGGCTTGGCCGTTCGACAAGTCAAGGACGATGCCTATGTTCGCGGCGACATCACGCCGCTGAGTGCGCATGTCGAGGGATATGTGCGTCACGTCCCCGTGGATGATTTTCAGCGCGTCAAAAAAGGCGAAGTGCTGGTCGAAATCGAGGATGACGACTACCGCGCCCGCGTAGCGCAAGCCGAGGCGGACCTGCAGGCGGCCAAAGCCGAGGCGCGGGGTATTGAAGCCGAAGCAAGAAGCCGGCGCTGGAAATTGCAATGCGTCGTGGAGGACCTCGACAGCCAAATCGCCCTTTTGCACGCTCGCGTCGCCACTCTCGATAAGAGCAAGGCAGTGCTGACATTGGCACAAATCGACTTCAGTCGGGCAAAGCAACTGCTCGGGTCCCCGGCGGAAAGCCGTAAGGAGTATGATCAGGCGCAAAAGAGTTGTCGACTGCCGACGCGCAAGTCAATGAGGACCTGGCCGAAGTTTACCAAGCCCGCGCCTCTTTGGGGCTGCCGGCGCAGCTCGGCGAGGGCGATCACGTCCGAAGGAGGCTGAACCCCTATACGGCTGCAGCTGGAGCGATGAAGGCACTGTGGGCGCTCGAGAGTTGCGCACAGGAGAGCAGGCCGACCACAGCGCCGCGGCGCTGCGATGAGAATCGCCAATATCGAGTGACGTTGGTCGCGGTTACTCGGACAGACAGATTGTAGAGCCGGGACTCGGCTACGCTTTGTTGTATCGACCCCGCAACGCCGTCGCGTCCCGCCAACATCGCCTATCGTAGAGCGTCGAGCAGCGCTCTCGCCCCTCTCAGGTCGGCGGTCTCGAACCCCTCGGTGAAGCGGTCGTAAACCGGCTGGAGAATTCCCACCGCGTCGGCGGAACGCCCCTGACCGTGCAAAAGCCGGGCAAGGCTGAGAGCGACCCGTAGCTCCCAAAACAAGGCGCCCTGCTCGTGCGCCATCTCCGCCGCTTGAGCAAAGCAATCTGCCGCTGCTTGGTTCGAGGTTTGCCTCAACAGCACCTCGCCCTTGATGCGGAGCAGTTCGGGGACATACCACTGTTGGCCGTCTTCTCGTCCCCCGGCCGCCTCGATCGCCTTGTGCACGGCATCGTGAGCCTCGTCGAGCCGCCCGAGTCCCGCGAGCGCAAGGGCGAACGATCCCATAAACTCAGGATAGGAGAGCCGCCAGCCGGTCTGATTGCAGGTGTCGAAGGCTTCACGAAGGACGGCCAAGCCCTCCGCGAATTGCTGGCGTTCGACCAACAGCTTGCCGCGCAGGAACTGTCCGACCATGGTCCAGAACGGCGCGGCCGCGCTCGTTGCCGCCTCGATGATGCTGGAGATCGCGGTTTCGGCGTCGACGAAATCGCCTGTCATCGGGGTGATCCGGCCCATACCGTAAAGGAGCACCCGGCACATCGTCAGCTGGTGATCGGAGCCCCGTACCTCGCCGAGGCTTGCTTGCGCCTCGTGGTGGGCCCTTTCAGGAAAACCGCGGAGCCAGAGGGCCCGAGCCAGCAAGGCCCGGGCCATCGCGCGGTCATCCGAATGCCGCCAGATCGGCCGCCCGTCCTCGTTTTGGTAAAAAGGAGGAGACTGGATGACGCGCTCAAAGTAGCACTGCGCTTCCGCCAACCGGCCAATCCTGAGCAATATCATACCCATACGCCTATCGGCGAACACGGCGCCTGTGGTGTCGCCGATCTGTTGGGCTATTGCCCCGGCACGCTCGGACGCTGCGGCCGCCCTGGCGTATTCGCCACGAAAGCCCATTACGCTCGCGAGATCCAACAGGACACGCAATTCGGCGCGCAGATCACCCAAAGCTTCGGCGGATTGAAGCGCCTCGGTGAGCACGGTGTCCGCCTGCTCGGACGGGCCTGCCGTGTGAAGCAAACTGTTCCCGAGGCCGATCTGCAGCCACATCTGTAATCGCGCGTGGGACGCCGACTCAGGTGCGAGCCCTCGCAGCGCTCGCTCACACCGCTCGCGGCATTCCTGCATCAGCGACAGGTGCAGCCAAGCCGGCGCGTACGCTGCCGTTAAATCGACGCCGATAGCGAGGTCACCTGGCGGGGAGAAGGACCAATCCAGCGCCGCGCGGACGTTGTCGATCTCACGGACGCGGCGTGTCAACTCCTCGTTCGATAGCCATGATCCGGAGCCCGATGCCGGCAATGCAAGGACATCGCGAAAATACGAGGCATGTAGTCTCCGGGCGCTGTCGATCTCGCCGCTTTCGGCGAGCTTCAGCATCGCGTAAGCCCGGATCGTGTCCAACAGCCGCCACCGGGTAGGCGACGTCGACGCCTCAAATACGGCGAGCGATTTGGCAACGAGATTGGCAATGCTGTCGATCAGCGGAACGTCCGCGATTGCCGTTCCCTCCGCGACCGCTGCAGCCGCCTCGAGCGTAAAGCCTCCGGCGAAAACGGCTAAGTGACGCAACAAGCGCCGCTCAGGCTCGGGCAGCAGGTCATAGCTCCAATCGATTGTCGCGCGCAGCGTCTGCTGCCGCGGCAACGCAGTGCGACGGCCGCTCGTCAAAACCCCAAACCTGTCATCGAGCCGTGCGGCCAACCCGTGGACGCCAAATGTATCGACCCGCGCCGCCGCGAGTTCGAGCGCCAGAGGCACGCCATCGAGCCGACGACAAATCTCCAGCACCGCCGGCACATCGGCATCGTCGAGCATAAAGCTGTCGGTTGTCGCGGTGGCCCGTTCATTGAACAGCTCGACAGCCGAATAACCCAGCGCCTCTGCGGCAGTTCGGGAGGCTTTAGCTTCTGGCGGAAGCTCCAGCGGTGCCAGGCGGTGAAGCCACTCGCCTTCGGCCCGCAATGGTTCCCGGGAGGTAGCCAGAATACCGGCGTACGGCGTGGCCTTCAGCACCGCCTCGGCCAGCGCGGCAGCCGCGTCGATTACGTGCTCGCTGTTGTCGAGAACGATCAGGATATGCTTGTCGCGCAGCCACCCGGTCAGCCCCTGCACGGGGTTAGCGCCAGAAGGCGGGATGCCGAGCGCGGCGATGAGAGCGCTCGGCACCAGCTCGGGATCGGACAAGGGGGCCAGCCCAACAAACCACGCGCCATCCTTGTACGACGCACGTACGCGGTCTGCGACGGCGACGGCCACCGTCGTCTTGCCGATCCCGCCTGGACCGACGATGGTCAGAAAACGACGCCGGGCGAGCTGTGCTGCCAGTGCGACAATGACATCGTCGCGACCAACGATCCGCGTGAACGGCGCGGGCAAATTGCCGACCTCGGCCACCGCCGTGGGCGGGGCGCTCGCCGGCAGCGCGTGCTCGCGCGTCACCGGCGCGACAAAAGCATAGCCTCGGCCGGCGTTGTTGGCGACATAGCGTCTGCCCGCTCGGCCATCGCCGAGGGCCTTACGCAGCGCGGCGACATGGACCCGCAAGGCGCCATCATCGACGACCGTATCGGGCCAGGTATGGGCGATCAGCTGTTCCTTTGAGATCGTTTCGCCGGCGTGCTCGACCAATGTGATCAGAATGTCGAGCGCACGACTACCGAGGCGCAGCGGCTGACCGTCGTCGAGGAGAACTCGCTGCGCCGGGACCAACCGGAACGATCCGAAGGTGAAGGTCTCTTCATCCATCCGGAAAATCGCCCTTGGGAGCGTCTATTGATACAGAACACCCGGGCCTTGGCAACGCGATCGGAACCGTCGGCTCACTCCGCGAGGTTGTGAGGGCTGTATGCCTCCGCAGATCCGCTAATCGGCCAACGCTAATTGCTCCAGCAGGTTCTTCGCCCGTTGCAGATCTGGTGTCGCAAAACCTTCGGTGAAGCGGTCGTAAACCGATCCCAGCAGTTCGCGCGCTTCGGCGACGCGGCGCTGACGTTGCCAGACCCGCGCGAGACTCGTCGCCGTTCGCAGCTCCCAGAAGAGAGCATCTTGGCGGTGCGCCAAGTCGAGGGCGCGCCGGAAATGTTGTTCGGCGACAACGGCGGCATCCGCCGTGCCCTCCAAAAAGATCAATTCACCCCTGATGCGGAGCAACTCTGCGATATACCAGCCTTCGTCGCGGGCCTCGCATCGGGCGAGCGTATCCTCGACAATTGCCAGTCCCGATGCGACCTCACCAGCCTGACCGAGACACTCCGCCAGTTCGCCCAACAAGAGCAGAAATCGCGGCAGAAACCTTGCATCGCCCGCTTGTTCGAGCCCGCCGCGCAGCGCCTGGAGGCCGGCGCCGAGATCGTCGCGCTTCGCGATCACCAAACCGTTGAAGCAGCGAGCCCAGATGTGCCACAGACGTATCGGGTGACGCTCGGTATGTTCGAGCAGCATCGCTCCATAGCGCTCGGCGGCATCGAGATCGCTTGCCCAGAAGGCTATCGGGCACGCCCCCTGACCCAGGACGCTGCAAAAGGACAAGGCCTGCCCGATGGCGTTCCCTTCCTCGATATTCCGGTCGACTACCCGCAGCGCTTGTTCGGCAAATCCTTGAAGCCACAGGATGCGCGCCTGAAAATAATGCGTCGATATTCGCATATCGAACCGCACACGGACGATCTGAGGTTGCACCGCCAAAGCTGCAAGCTGATCGAGCGCCCGGTCGATATGATAGCGCGCCTGTCGTTGATCGCCGAAGTAGTGCTGGGCCGTGGCTAGAAGGCGATCGGCCATCATCAAGTCGATCGTGTCGTCGGATAGTGCCGCCAAATCGGCATGCCGTCGCGCAAACTCAAGGGCGGCGCGAAGGTCGCCATTGTTGAATTGATCGATGCACAAACTCCACAGCGCGCTCAGCCGGTAGCGACGGTCGTCGAGCCGTTCCGCGAGCTCGAGCGTGGTCGCCCAGGCGGGGCCTGCCTCTCGCGCGCGGCCGACGCCGTACATCAGCGACCAGCCGAGCGCCCTTGAAAGCTGCATCCGTAGCCGTGCGGCCGCCGAGTTATCGCCTTCGAGGACAGCAAGCGCCCGCTCGACCCGCTCCCGGCACTCACCGAAAAGCGACAACTGCTCCCATAGCGGCACGACCACGACCGTCAATCCAACGCCGATATGTGGCTCACCCTCCGGAGAAAATGCCCAATCGAGGGCGGCGCGCACATTGTCGAGATGTAAGCCATAAATAGCCAGCCACTCGGGTTGCGATCGCGACTCGCTTTCGGCTTCGGCATTTGCGAACACGGCTAGATAATATTCTGCATGACGCCGGGCGACTTGCTGGAGTTGGCCCGAACTCTTTAGCTTCTCGAATGCGTAGAGGCGTGTCGTGTCGAGGAGGTGGTATTGCGGAACTTCGCCGCGAGGGTCGGCTGAGACCAATGATTTACCCATGAGGTTCGCGATCTTGCCGACGATCTCAAACGAGCCAGGATCGGCGACGGCGGTCGCAGCTTCCAGCGTGAAATTGCCGACGAACACGCTGAGCCGACTCAGGGCTGCGCGCTCTTCTTCCGGGAGTAGCTGATAGCTCCAGTCGAGCGCAGCGCCGAGCGTCTGGTGCCGAGGCAGAGCCGTGCGCCGGCCGCTCGTCAGAACGTGGAAGCGGTCGTCGAGATGCGCCGCCAAGTCCCGCAGGCCAAAGACGCAGACCCGTGCCGCTGCCAGCTCGAGCGCCAGTGGAATGCCGTCCAGCCGCCGGCAAATTTCCAGAACTGCCGGTACGTCCGCATCGGCAACCCCGAACCTATCCACTGCCGCCCTCGCACGCTCGTGGAACAGCTCGATGGCTGAATAGCCGAGCGCATCATCAGCGCTGAGATCGACCGAATTCGCTGGCAGCTCTAGTGCGGCGAGGCGATGCAGCGTCTCGCCCTCCGCTCGAAGAGGCTCGCGGCTTGTGGCCAAAATGCTGACACCGGGTGCCGCCTTCAGCATCGCCTCGGCAAGTGTCGCCGCCGCGCCGACGACATGCTCGCAGCTGTCGAGTACGATCAGTGCGGTCTTGTCGCGCAACCACGCGGCCAACCCCTGCACGGGACTGGCGCCTAAAGGAGGGATTCCCAGCGCCGCGCCGAGGGCACTCGGAACCAGCTCGGGATTGGATAAGGAGGCGAGGCCGACGAACCAAGCTCCGTCCGTGAAGGAGGCCCGCACGGCACCGGCAACGGCGACCGCCACTGTGGTTTTTCCAATCCCGCCTGGGCCGACGATCGTCAGGAAACGACGCCGAGCGAGCTGCGTTGCCAGTGCGGCGACGACATCGTCGCGACCGACAATACGCGTGAGCGGTGCGGGCAGGTTGTCGCCCTGCGCTGCGCCGTTTGGCGAGGCGGTTGCCGGAGGCGGGTGCTCCCGCATCACCGGCGCGACAAAGGCGTAACCTCGGCCGGGATTGTTGGCGACGTAGCGCCTGCCGGCTCGGCCATCACCGAGGGCCTTGCGCAACGCTGCGACATGGACCCGCAAGGCGCCGTCATCGACGACCGTATCGGGCCAGGCGTGGGCGATCAGCTGTTCCCTGGAGATCGTTTCGCCGGCGTGCTCGACCAAGGTCATCAGAATGTGAAGCGCACGACCACCGAGGCGCACCGGCTTCCCGTCGTCGAGCAGAACCCGCTGCGCCGGGACCAACCGGAACGATCCGAAGATGAAGGTTTCGTCATCCACGGCGGCATCGTTCTCCCAGCCCACGGATTCATATAGCGACCGTTAAACTTTGCAAAGATCGACGGAAGGGTCCCTCACCCACCCCCGATAACTGCCGCGGCGCAAGAGGCCGCAAACGCCTCTTCACACAATTTCACAATGATTAACTCAGCCGGCGCACGGGGCGGGGCCAATTTGGGAGACACCGATCCGATGGAGGCCGAGATGACGATATGCGCGTTCGCATCGATCTTCACGCAAGCCAGGAACCCGCACACAGTATCGAAAGCGAGGTTGCTGAAAGTGGCGGCTTTTGCCGCCGGGCTAAGCCTCGGCACCCTGTCTTGTGCGGTGCGCGCCGCGCCGGCGAACGGCGGTGACACCGTGCGGGGCCTCTACGATGCTCTGCTCAACACGATGAAAAACGGCCGGACGCTCGGCCTAAGCGGGCGCTTTGCGAAACTCGACCCGGTTATTCGCCGCAGCTTTGACATCGCCGAGATGGCGCGGTTATCGCTCGGCCGGTCCTGGGCCGGTCTGAGCGAGGCGCAGCGCCAGCAAATGACCGAGAGCTACGGACGATACGTCTCGGCGATTTATGCCGACCGCCTCGACAGCTATGCCGGGCAGAAACTGGAGGTGACCGGCGAAGAGCCGGCTCCGTCCGGGGTCATGGTGCGCAGCCGGATCATCAAAGCCGATGGAGAGCCGGTCAAGGTCGACTACGCGATGCGCCGGGCCGGTGACGGCTGGTTGATCTCCGACATCTACCTCGACAGCGCGATCAGCGAAGTCGCGACGCGCCGCTCGGAGTTCGCCACCATCCTCAGGAACGAGGGCTTTGACGGTCTGATCGCAGCCCTTAACCGTAAGGCCGACATGCTGACCGGCACCATGGCAAGGGCCTTCTAACGAAGCGCGAAGACGTAGGAGAACATTCATGACGAGCGACGCAGACCAGCCGACGCTTGAGCTACATACCCAGCAATTCGTTGACGGGCTGGCAGGCGCGCCCCCGATATACAGCTTGTCACCTGATCAGGCGCGGTCCGTCCTGGTGCAGGTACAGTCGATCCCGGTTGGCAAGCCAAGCGCCAAGATTGAGGATACCGCCTTTCCGGTTGGTCCAACCGGATCGGTGCCGGTCCGGATCGTTCGCCCGGGCGGTACCGTCGATGTCTTGCCGGCGGTAATCTATATTCACGGCGGCGGGTGGATTTTGGCGGATCGAAACACCCACGATCGCCTGGTCCGGGAAATCGCAGTCGGCGCCGGGGCCGCTGTCGTGTTCGTTGATTACGACCGTTCGCCGGAGGCCCGCTATCCGGTCGCGATCGAGCAGGCCTACGCTGCTACCTGCTACCTGGCCGACCATAGCGCAGACTTGCGCATCGATCCTTCGCGACTAGCGGTCGCGGGCGACAGCGTCGGCGGGAACATGGCGGCGGCGCTGACCTTGATGACAAGGCAACGCCGCGGTCCCAAGATCGCCTTTCAGGTTCTGTTCTACCCGGTTACAGACGCCGATTTTGACACGGCTTCCTACACCCGCTTTGCGGATGGGCCGTGGTTGACCAAACGCGCCATGCAATGGTTTTGGGACGCCTACTTGCCTGACCCGGCTGCGCGTAAACGACCTACTGCGACCCCGCTGAATGCTTCCCTCGATGAGCTCGCGGGCCTACCGGAGGCGCTCGTCGTGGTCGACGAGAACGATGTGCTCCGTGATGAGGGCGAGGCCTACGCCCGGCGGTTGTCGGATGCCGGCGTTCGGGTCACCTCGACTCGGTACAACGGCACGATCCACGATTTTGTCATGCTAAATGCGCTCGCCGATACGCCGGCCACTCGCGGCGCCATCGCGCAAGCCGTCGGCGCCCTCAGAGGGGCGCTTGGCTGATGCCGATGGTTCGAGCAGCAACGAGGAGCGGGCATCCCGTCACGCCGCGGGGGGACTTTCGACAACCCTGACGTGAGTGCGCTTCGTTACGGTCCCTGAAACACCGATAGGAGCCTGCTTTGGAAAAGCTGCTTCACATCGATATTCCGGTGAAGCTGTCGAACGTGAAGATGGTGTTCAGTGTTCAGTATCGGCGCTTTGGCATTCGAAGGCGATCTCCCGGCTTCGATTTTCTACCTCCAGCTCATCGAAAATGACATCGCCGATTGGCATGCCAAGTCGGAGGTCGTCGCCGTATTTCACACGAATGCCGGCCATGTGAGGTTGCACGACGTCGCCTATAACGCCGACCGGAACGTCGCGACGGGCAATCCCTACAAGGACCTTGTCGGCGACCTCCAGCAACGCGGTGTGCAGGTCGAGCTCTGCGGGGCAACCGCGAAAGCCCATCACTGGGGGAACGCAGATCTGCTTCCCGGGATCAAGATAAACACGGATGCGATGGCGAGAACGACGCAGCTCGTTCAGCAGGGATTTGTGAAAATCACGGAGTAAGCCGCAGGGGTCGCGGACAGGTTCAGTCACACACCTACGCGGCCCACTTGGCGGTTCGACTTACATCACTCAAGCGGCGGCCGAAATGCCGCCCGACTTCCGACCGCTAAGGAGATCGCAGATGAACATCCGAAAGACCGACACCGCCGTCGTGTTCATCGACCCGCAGAACGACGTGCTGAGCGAGAAAGGAGCAAATTGGACGGCCGTTGGGGCAAGCGTCACCGAAAACCAAACCGTCGAGAACATGGAACGGATTTTCAAGGCCGCGAAAGCGAACGCGTATGACGTGTTCATCTCCCCACATTATTTCTATCCAACCGACAGCAGGTGGAAACTCAACGGGCCGCTCGAGACTGAGGAATTCAGGACCCATACTTTCGCCCGACGTGGACCGCTGACTCTGGAGGGGTTCGCAAACTCAGGCGCAGACTGGCTCGATCGCTTTAAGCCCTATATTGAAGACGGAAAGACGATCGTCGTCAGCCCGCACAAAGTGTGGGGCCCTCAGACCAACGATTTAGTCCTGCAGCTGCGAAAACGGGGGATCGGTAAGATCATCCTTGGCGGCATGCTGGCGAACATATGCGTCGAATCTCATTTGCGCGAATTTCTCGAACAGGGCTTTGAAGTTGCGGTAGTAAGAGACGCGACTGCCGGACCTCGGCATCCGGTATGGGGTGACGGCTATCAAGCGGCGATGATCAATTACCAATTTCCCGCACATGCAGTGCTGTCGACCAATGAAGCTGTTGATCGCATGCGTTGACGGCTAGGACGGAGTCTTGCCATGACACCGGGCG
>Ga0306921_10008651_pt1 | contig 10768 bp, 13 predicted proteins | sample sta12Cox44000080_FD_203760 | JGI IMG/M metagenome (GOLD analysis project Ga0306921, IMG submission 203760) | Lab enrichment of tropical soil microbial communities from Luquillo Experimental Forest, Puerto Rico - statoxic.12C.oxic.44.000.080 (v2)... | ecosystem: Environmental > Terrestrial >...
CCCAAGGGTTGCGCACCTCAAAAGTCAGAATAACCATCAACGCAAATGGCCTAGCTTAGTTCCGCCGATATTTGGAAGCGATGTTGTGCATCGCAGCGATAATGAGAAGGGAATGTCCGCTTTGGAGTTATCAGCGGACATTTCGCGAAGTTCGGCCGATGTCCGCTTTACCCACGAAAGCAGATATCACCCACTAGTTGAAGGAATGTCCGCTTTACCCCGATAGCGGACATCACGGATCGGGGCGGTCTTAGCTTATCGCAAAGTGAGCGTTAGACGGGTGGCCGAGACTTTTGGTGCCGTATCGTGAACGTCGGAGAACACCACGTGTGATAGCCGCTTTTGCAGGCCTTGTTCATGATCGACAGAGTGCTGCCGAGTATGAGCGCAATCACAACAATGACAGCTGCTACGGGGGCGTTCATTGCAACCTCCCTGCGGCTGGACTGCGAAGCTGCCAAAGCTAGGCGAGCCTAGTCCAGCATGTTTAGTAAGTCCTCCTCCTCTTCGGCGAGTTTTTGCGATCGCTCTTGCGTGCGGTCAGTTTGATTTTGCTGCTGCAATATCGGACCCGGAGTCGGCTGACGCGGTGATTGCGTTGTTTCCGGTGCCACAACCTGCGCCATGTCTGCCACAGCGGTCGTCATCGCGTTGGCCACCGAGAGTGCTTTCGTCGCCGCTAAAAGCATGCAGACGATCAGAAAGCCGATGACTATGTAACCAAAAATGTGCATGGCACCGCTCCCATGCAGCACAAAACAATTTTAAAGCGGAATAGCTATTCTCATGGTGGACATTTCTTCACAGCGTCAAAAGACCGCGTTAAGCGGCCGCAGTCCGGCATAGAAACCTAACGCCATCCACCGCGTTCGCTGTTCGGCGATGGCGGCTAACCTTCCCTGTGCTCGGCCGCCAGCTCAAAGCTCCGCGTGAAGCGGCGGAGCTTTTGTCTTACATAGACATAAAGGGCGAACCGCCGCTCCCGCCGCCCGGTCAATCGAGGATATTTGGCGCGTGTTCGTCGTGAAGGACGGCGCCGGGCCAGAGTTCGAGCGCAGCGCACTGCGGCGATTTGGCGCCCACTGCTGTGGAGCTTGATTTCGCCACACAGGTCGCTTACTGCGGAATCAACAATTGAATCCGGGCCCCTCTGGCGAGGACGCCGAAGTGTCGGCCAACCTCGCGATGTCGGATCACCAACTCCGTGCCAAGGCGCATGGATCTGCCGACATCAGGGCCCAAAGTACTTTTCATCTCCCTGATCGGCTGATCCGAGCTCCTTCGGCGCGAATGTGGCGCATCTTCGAGGAGGAGCATGATGGCTATCCACTACATTCGCCCTAACCTCGCCGGTGAATTCCGCGATCCATTTGACTGCGACGAACAGGTCGTCAAGGCTCTAGTCACCGTGGGGGCTTTCGTCGCGCTTGCGGACGGATTTGTTGACGCGATCGAGCGCGAGGAGGCGGTAAGTTACATCGATCGGCAGCAGTTGGCGCCGACCATCTCACGACGGCGCATTGCTGACTTTTTCGACGTACAAGCACGCCATCTCGAGGGCAGAGACTTTGGCGATTTGATTGTAGAGGCCCTTCGACCAGTAGCTGCGCTATCGCTCGCCTTCGATGTGGTTCGAATTTCCGAACTGGTCGCCGCGGCCGATCAGCGCGTGGATCCTAACGAAGCGCAGGTGATCAGGCTTATACGGCTGATTGTCGCGACTTCACCAGAGCCAAAGGTGGTCAACACTCCCGGATTAACGAGGACTTCACTCCATCACCAGGAGCCCGAGCGATGAAACGATTACTTGCAGCCTCTGCCGTTCCGAACGAGGTGGAGGCCAATTCAACTAGCGTCGATGACTGGCGCCTCGATCGACTGATAAATCGGTTGCCAAAACGTGTTCGCTCAACAGTTCGCTTCGCCCGGCAACCGTCCGCCCGCTGGCTCAGAATTCCGACAGGAATATTGCTGACAATTGGCGGCACTCTTTGGTTTCTGCCGATCGCTGGCTTGTGGATGCTGCCAATCGGCTTGGCGCTGCTAGCCGATGATGTGCGGCCCTTGCGATCCCTTCGGTCCCGAACTTTGGATTGGATCGAACGTCACCGACCAGATTGGCTGGCCAATGGAGCCGCGAGTAATGATCGGTTATGACCGATATCATCGCCAGCGACGCTGTCATGGCCCTGATCCAAGTGGTCATGATCAACTTGGTGTTGTCGGGAGACAATGCTGTCGTCATTGGCCTTGCCGCGGCTGGTCTGCCGGCCGAACAGCGCAAACGCGCGATCATAATCGGAATTCTTACTGCAACTGCTCTTCGGATCGCATGCGCCAGCGTTGCAACACAATTGCTGCAGGTTTTTGGGCTTCTACTCGCCGGCGGCATTCTTCTCCTCTGGGTCTGCTGGAAGATGTGGCGCGAGCTTCAAACGACACCACAAGATCAGCAAGGAGGAGGCGAGAGGTTGGTGGCGTATGCGCCAGGAGGCAGCAGAACAGTGGCAGGGAGTTTCGGTCACAAGACATTCGGCCGTGCCACATTGCAGATCGTGGTGGCAGACGTCTCGATGTCTTTGGACAACGTGTTGGCCATCGCTGGGGCGGCACGGGACCAGCCTGTCGTCCTTGCTTTCGGTCTGGTCCTGTCCGTTGCGCTGATGGCCGTCGCAGCCGATCTGATAGCTCGCTTACTCAAAAAGCACCGCTGGATCGCCTATGTCGGGCTCGCAATTGTTCTCTATGTGGCTTGCGAAATGATTTACCGCGGCGCTTACGAGCTGAAGTCGGCGATGAATTAGCGGGAGTGATGCTTCAATGACGAACCGCCGAACTAGCGCTCAAAGATCGCCAAACGGGCGCGGCTTCTCTTGGATGTTCAAACTTGTCACGGCCTTCGCCGCCCTAACGGTAATGTCAATGGGCGCCCATGCGCAGAGTGATGCGGAGACAGGCCGCGTTCAGATCACCTTCGTTAAGGCAGGAGGTGAAGGCAATGGTAATTTATTTTTTGGAGGTCAAAAATATGGGCTGAGTATCAACGGGATCAAAATTGGCGGTTTTCGGATCAAAAGAATTGATTTGGTCGGCACCGCATCGAATTTGCGCAGCGCATCGGACATCATCGGCACTTACACTGCTGCCGATGCCAAGGGTGCGACCGTCGCGTATGCGAGAATCGCGCAGCTCGGAAATCAGAAAGGCGCAGTTCTTGAGGTCCGGGGGGTGAACTTGAATCGCAGGTTCACTCTGAATCTGTCTGGAATGAGCATAAAGAACCTTGGCTGGCAACCCTTGCCAGAATAGCTATGAAGTCGATATGCCTCACGGAAGTGGCCTGTGCAGCGGCGCCAACGCTTTAAGACTGTTTCGGCAAGCCGGTGATCATACGAGCCGATGATCGAGGGACGGGCTCGCCCTATGTCAAGCGGTAGCTTGCCAGGGTCTTGGGTTCGAGTGCAGCCGTACTGCGGCGATTTCGCAGCTTGATTTCGCTACACAGGTCGCTTACGTGCTGATCAATAATTGAATCCGGGCCCCTCTGGCGAGGACACCGAAGTTTCGGCCAACCTCGCGATGTCGGATCACCAATTCCGTGCCAAGGCGCATGGATCTGCCGACATCAGGGCCCAAAGTACTTTCCATCTCCCTGATCTGGCTGATCCGAGTCTCCTTCCGGCGCGAACGAGCGACCAGTGCCACAGGGAGGACTCTGATGCGCTATCTCCTGCTCAAAATTTGCTTCAGCGCTGCTGCCGGCCTTGCTGCAGGTGCGGCCCATGCGAATGAGGAACTCAGCAAAATGTCGCAAAACCCCAAAGACTGGGTAATGCCGACAGGGAACTACGCAAACCATCGTTATTCACAGCTCAAACAGATCACGTCCGAGAATGTCGCCAAGTTGCAAGTAGCCTGGACCTTCTCGACGGGCGTCCTTCGTGGCCACGAGGGCGGGCCCCTTGTGATCGGCGATGTCATGTATGTCCATGCGCCATTTCCAAATACCGTTTTTGCCCTCGACCTGAACAACGACGGCAAAATCCTCTGGAAATATGAGCCGAAGCAGGATCCGACCGTAATTCCAGTGATGTGCTGCGACACGGTTAACCGGGGCGTTGCCTATGCCGACAGCATGATCTTCCTGCATCAAGCCGACACCACGCTCGTCGCGCTCGACGCTAAGACCGGGAAGATCGTTTGGTCAGTCAAGAACGGCGACCCGTCCAAGGGCGAGACCGGCACGTCTGCGCCAGTGGTCGTGAAGGACAAAGTGTTGGCTGGCATCTCCGGTGCTGAGTTCGGCGTCCGCGGCCATCTCACAGCCTATGACATGAAGACCGGTAAGCGGGTATGGCGCGCGTATTCGACGGGCCCTGACAATGAAATGCTCGTCAGTCCGCAAAAGACAACGGAATTGGGCAATGCCATTGGCGAAAATTCGAGCCTCAAGACCTGGGAGGGGGATCAATGGAAAATCGGCGGCGGCTCGACTTGGGGCTGGTATTCGTACGATCCCGAGCTGAACCTCATCTATTACGGGACCGCTAATCCTTCGACCTGGAACCCGGTACAGCGGCCCGGCGACAACAAATGGTCGATGACAATTTTCGCGCGCGATCCCGACACGGGTATGGCCAAATGGGCCTATCAGATGACCCCTCACGATCAATGGGACTATGACGGCATCAACGAAATGATCCTCACCGATCAGAACATTGGCGGCAAACAGCGCAGGATGCTCGTCCATTTCGACCGCAATGGCTTCGGCTATACGCTTGATCGCGAAACCGGTGAGTTGCTTGTCGCGGAGAAATACGATCCCGCGGTGAATTGGGCGACCAAGATCGACATGGAAAAGAACTCGAAGACGTACGGGCGTCCACTCGTCGACGAGAAATATGCCCCGGGGTCCAAAGGCGAGAATGTCAACTACACAGGCATCTGCCCAGCAGCGCTAGGCACCAAGGACCAGCAGCCCGCAAGCTATTCGCCTGAGACCGGCCTCTTCTACGTGCCGACAAACCACGTCTGCATGGATTACGAGCCTTTCCGTGTCTCCTACACCGCCGGTCAGCCCTATGTCGGCGCAACCTTGTCGATGTATCCGCCGAAAGGCGAGAGCCACATGGGCAATTTCATTGCCTGGGACGCCACCAAGGGCAAGATCGTTTGGTCGAATCCCGAGCCATTCTCGGTCTGGTCCGGCGCGCTCTCAACGGCTGGCGGCGTGGTCTTCTACGGCACGCTTGAAGGCTATTTAAAAGCGGTGGACGCGAAGACGGGTAAGGAGCTCTACAAGTTCAAGACGCCGTCAGGCATCATCGGCAACGTCACGGCTTACGAGCACAAAGGAAAGCAGTATGTTGCGGTCCTGTCTGGCGTTGGCGGCTGGGCGGGTATCGGACTTGCCGCCGGCCTTACCGATCCCCAAGCGGGTCTCGGCGCAGTGGGCGGCTACGCAGCGCTCTCCAACTACACCTCGCTTGGCGGCACCTTAACAGTCTTCGCGCTGCCGGGCTGATGAAGCCTGCTTCAATCCAATGGTCTGGCGCATAAAGGTGCCAGACCACGCCTAGCAGAGGCGAGGCTTCGGAAGCGGCTACCGTCAGCACTGCCTAACCTTCGTCGCGAAAAATGAGGGATATCTCATGGGCACTCTTGACGATCGAAAGAGGGGCTTCGAGGAAAAGTTCAGGCGGGAGGAGGAATTTGCGTTCAGGCTCACAGCACTACGGAATCGCCTGTTTGGAAAGTGGGCCGCTAGCGGCTTAGGGCTCTCGGGAAGCGAAGCGGAGGAGTATGCCAAGTCGGTGGTGTTCGCCGATCTGCAGGAGCCTGGTGATGACGACATCATAGCCAAAGTCGAGCAGGATCTGCTCGCGAAATCGATCATCATGACGCGGGCACAGCTGCGGAAAAAGCTGGACGAATTTGCCGACGAAGCAAACACTCGGTAACAGACAACACGCCGGCTACGCCAACGGCGAAGCGCCGCACTGCGCCAACTGCCACGCGCAGCGACAAGGCCCCCGTTGCTGACTTGCAAGCAGAACTCAAACGTCAGGCTCGCGAACTGAACGAAGCGCTAAACCAGCAGGCCGCCACTGCTGATGTGCTCAAAATCATCAGCCATTCGCGTCTTGCGGCTTCGCGCTTTAGCTAGTTTGCTGCTTGCTCTGGAGCGCCGTCGCATCGCCCACCCTAAAGGCTTAGGACTACGCCGATTTTCAAGCCGGGATTACAGCAGGGATTTGCGGCCGGCGAAATGGGGTTCAATGATCAATTTGCGCTGCCGCGACTACGACCGAAGCTACAGCAAGCGGGTGTGGTTGTGGTGCGAGCGTTGCTAGCATCACGCGCCGGCAGCGCCCGCAACGTGAGCTGAGTGCCGCGAAATCCAGATGATGCGCATTATACGTGGTATTATTGGTGCACGCGCTTAGTCGCACTGCTTGGATTGGAGACCGTCGTGCGCCGCCCAATCACCGTTACAAGGGTGGAGAGAAGTCATGTCCGATGAAGATTTGAGGGCCGAGCTTGATCGGCTCCGTAACGAGAATGCTGCGCTCAAGAGAGAATCCGCAGCCGGCATCCGCTTGAAGGTGAGCGAAAAAGGAGCAGTTTCAGTTTACGGGCTAGGGCGGTTTCCCGTGACCCTGTATAAAGAACAGTGGCTGAAGCTGCTGGACAGGTCGAGCGATATTCGAGCATTCATTACTGCAAACGAATCGAATTTAAAAGCTAAGGATCGCTGATTACCACACTTAGCCGTGAAGCCTGCGATAACGAAATCTCTACGCCGTCTTAAATCGCCTCTCGCAACTAGTGTCGCACGATGACCGAAACTATCCAACGGATTGTTCTTGCCTCGCGGCCGGTTGGGGAGCCGACGTTAGATAATTTTCGCTCGGAAAAAGTTCCGATCCCACAGCCCGGACCGGGCCAGATGTTGTTGCGCACGTTATGGCTTTCGCTCGACCCCTACATGCGTGGCCGGATGAGCGATGCGCCCTCCTATGCCAAACCTGTTGGCATTGGCGATGTGATGGAGGGCGGCACGGTCAGTGAAGTAGTGGCCTCGAACCTCCCGCGGTTCGCCAAGGGCGATATCGTTGTAGGCCGTACCGGGTGGCAGACTCGTGCTCTGTCCGATGGTTCCGGCCTGCAAAAGGTCGATCCAACGCGAGCACCCATTCAGACTGCACTGGGCGTTCTCGGAATGCCCGGAATGACCGCTTACATGGGGCTGCTTGAGATCGGCAAACCCGTCGCTGGCGAGACCATGGTGGTCGCAGCAGCTTCTGGTGCGGTCGGCTCGGTTGTCGGCCAGATCGCGCGCATTAAGGGTGCCTACGCCGTCGGCATCGCCGGAGGACCAGAGAAATGCCGTTACGTGACCGAGAAACTCGGCTTCGATGCCTGCATCGACCATCGGACATCTGATTTCGTCGGCCGTCTTGCAGCAGCCTGCCCGAAAGGTATCGACGTCTATTTCGAGAATGTCGGTGGCGCGGTATTCGAGGCTGTGTTTCCCCTCCTCAATCCGTTCGCCCGCATTCCGGTGTGCGGACTGATTTCCATGTACAACGCGACCTCGCTGTCACCCGGTCCGATCCTCCTGCCGCATTTGATGCGAGCGATCTTGACCAAACGGTTGACGTTTCGGGGTTTCATCGTCTCCGACTTTTCTGCGCGTCATGAGGATTTCATGCGCGATGTCTCGGCCTGGGTCCGCGAGGGACGAATCAAATATCGCGAAGACGTGGTTGAGGGACTCGAGAATGCTCCGCGGGCCCTCATCGGCCTCCTGCGCGGGGAGAATTTCGGCAAGCTCTTGGTGCGCGTAGCGCGCTAAGGCGCCGCTGACTGCGGCGCATAAGCCACGTGCGACTCACGAGGGCGCTTTGGCTCACTGATCGCTCGGTGATCTCAAACGTTTCGCCGTGAGCAGCGTGAGCATCATGCTAGGCTCAAGTGGTTGACTGACCGTTGACCGGGGACTAACGCATACCCGAACTATTACCCACAAAGGAGGTCCTAAAATGCCGGAAGAACTCCACAAACATTACGGGGAGAGGCGCATAGCCCTCGTTGAGATATTCGAGGGGAAGGCCCAGTGGCGCAGACAGAAAGCCGTCGAACATCCCGACGACAAGAGGAATCTGGAAGCGGCCGCAATCTTGGATCGACTCGCAAAGTCGGTTGATAGCGTGCCACCTACCACCCTCAATTCCTTCTTCGAGCTTTATGAGGACTACGAGGGCGATGAACTTAGCGAGGAGCTGCGCCAGGTCGGCCTCCACTCTGATCCCAAAACTGCTGAGGACTTCTGCAGGAGCTACATCGCCAGTCGGACTATCGGGCGGAGTAGCTGATCAAAGAGGCGCAGGGCGCGACCTGACATCCTAACGCCGCGCCGTCACGCCCTCTGAGATTAGGCGCTCTCCTCGTGCTGGTACATGGACATGACATTGTCGCCTTGTGGCGGATGGGTGCATGTGACTCAGCTGTCAGTGCTTCCACTTGATCGAACAGCCCATGGATGGAAATTGCTCCTGCGGCCCATGGCCTGTTTCGGCCACTTGCTTCATGGCTTCAAACAGGTCACGGCGTGCATTAGCGACCGGCGTCATCCGCGAAGCATCAAGGCGGCCGCGGTATTGCAACTCATCTTGCGCGTTGAAGCCAAAGAAATCGGGCGTGCACTGAGCGTCATAAGCGCGTGTCACTTCCTGGGTGGTATCGATCACGTAAGGAAAAGTGAAATCGTGACGCGCCGCGAACGCTCTCATGTTGTCGAAGGAGTCCTCGGGATAGGTCTCAGTGTCGTTAGGCATAATGGCGATCGTCCCGATCCCGAGCTGGTGTAGCGCGTTAGCCTCAGCCACGATGCGGCTGATCGACGCCTTCACGTAAGGACAGTGGTTACAGATGAAGACTACGAGTGTGCCCTTCGGCCCTCGTATGTCGGCGAGCGAATAAGTCTTGCCGTCTACGCCTTTAAGAGCGAAGTCGCGTGCCTTCCAACCGAAGGGCCATATATCGGCTGTACTTAGTACCATGAGCAATCCACTACATAACTGATGATTTGCGATAACATTTTGTGGCCCGTCGATCAGCGGTCTCGCTCGGCTACTCCACGCGGATGGAAGTCGACCCTGGCAATCGTTCGACGCAGCGCGGGCCTAGGAGCATGCTCGGTGTGTAGTACCCACCTGACCGGGCATTTGTCAGCAGGTATTGCACCGCCATAATGGTGCCGTCGACCGTCAGGCGATAGCCGTTGGCAGTCTCCAGCTTCGCTGTACGCCGCTCGCCTGCCGCGTTGCGCACCTCGCCCCACAGACGGGATCTCCCGGTGCGTAACTGTTCTTCGGAGGGTCCGCTGGCGCGAGTGGCGAGCTGGCTTAGCAGGCTCTGACCAGGTGCGGATGCGAGTAAGGGCCGCACCCAGTCGAGCGCGCGGCTGGCGATCACCGCAGCGCGCGGCACTGCGGCATAGGTCTCGATGTTGGGAATGCCCGTTGAGAACCAAGCGGTGGCGAGATCGCCCCACGGGATGGCGATCGCTGTAGCGGAGCCTCCCGCGAAGTCGATATTGCGCCAGCTCTGCGGCAACGGCACTTCCTCAAGCACCCCGTTCCGGCGCACTCGGCTGCCGTGTTGGCCGAACCGCAGAGATCGCACCATCGTGCGCGCGGTGCCAGGGCTCATGGGTCCGGGCGCGTCGAACGCGAGTACGAGGTGGCTTGCATCAGGCAGCGCCTCTTTGAGCACCGCGGCCATGCAATCAGTAGGAATGACATCAAAGCCCACGCCCGGACAAATGACGATTCCGGCTGCCTGCGCGTCCGCGTGGCGGCGCTGCGCGGCAAGGAAGACGTCGATCTCGCCAGTAATATCAAGATAGTGCGCTCGGCTGGTAAGGCAGGCATCAATCATTGGAGCACTGGTCGCCGCGAATGGGCCGGCGCAATTCGCCACAACCGCCATGTCCGCGATCGCAGCCGCAGCCGCTGTCGCATCGTCAAGGCCGAAGACCTTCACGGGCAAACCGAGTCCGGCCGCCAACCTCTCGATCGGGCCGGCACGCCGACCGGCCAGCACCGGCTTCAGATCACGTCGCCTCGCCTCCGCGGCCACAAGATGCCCCGTATAGCCGTTGGCGCCGTAAATCATCCACTCTGTGCGGCCGGACATACTCGTTTCACCGTTTTTGCTTTGACCGGCATTAGGCTATCGAAAACACGAGAAACCATCAGGAGGGCGTCTCTCTATCGAACTGCGCAACAGAAACGGCAGCAATTTCCGCAATCCTCTCTGGTCAATTTGCAGTTGCGGCATTACGCAGCAATGAATGAAATTTGATACGGTCTCGAAAAGTTGTGACGTCCTGTAGTCGCAGTGCAAGGTAAAAAACCGGGTGGCATAAGCCAGGAGGAAATTCAGACATGCTGTCACGACGCACCGCGCTCCTTGCCGTGGCCGCCGCAAGCTCGGTCTTTGTTACACTCGCATTTGCCACCGAGACCAAGCCATTCACTCAGGACGACTTTGCGGCGGCGCAAAAAGCCGGCAAGTCGATCTTCATCGCGATCCATGCCACTTGGTGCCCGACCTGCAAGGCGCAGAAGCCGACCCTGAGCGAGCTCATGGCTGAACCCAAGTTCAAGGATCTCGTCTATTTTGTCGTCGATTTCGATCACCAGAAGGACGCGGTGAACTTCTTCGGCGCGCAGATGCAGTCGACGCTGATCGCGTTCAA
>Ga0306921_10008653_pt1 | contig 10767 bp, 6 predicted proteins | sample sta12Cox44000080_FD_203760 | JGI IMG/M metagenome (GOLD analysis project Ga0306921, IMG submission 203760) | Lab enrichment of tropical soil microbial communities from Luquillo Experimental Forest, Puerto Rico - statoxic.12C.oxic.44.000.080 (v2)... | ecosystem: Environmental > Terrestrial > Soil...
AACCAGCTCCGGCATGTGATTGGCACCGACGATTGCCACGGGTAGCGGATGACCGGGGATGTTTCGAGAATAAAAAGATGCTTCGAGAGCGGCCTGAGACAATAGGGGGATCACGCGGTCCTTGCGGCCTTCCGACGCCCGTTTGATTTCGACAACCAGCTTCTTCCCAGGGCGCGAAGCAATCAAGTCGGGGACTACCCCGTGATCGCGGGGCTGATCGAGTACTTTCCAGCCTTCCTCGCGAAAGAGATTAGCTACCACCAGCCCGAGTTGGGCTTCGTGGTCTAGTGGGGGGGTTGGGAAATGGCCTGGCATCGGCTTACCACGGCCATGATATATATCATGGCCACGTTAATTATCACGGCCATGATACTAGAAGACAAAGCGCCTGTCAATACCCCTCAGACCCCAGTCACGTTCTGGGCCTAAGCGGCACCGAAGCCTCGCTTCGTCACCTATTGCTATGACTATGATCTCGCGACGGGAGCAGGGTCGAACTGCAGGGAGTTCGTTCGCTTCGAACCAACGGCCACCGATCTAGGTCGCCCGGATGGTGCCGCCGTCGACGTGGACGGGTGTTATTGGTCATCGCAATACGACGGCTCTCGGGTGCACAGGTACGACCCTGACGGGCGGCTGATGGCGCAATATCACCTTCCGCCCCGCAATCCGACGATGCCCGCTTTCGGCGGTCCTGAACCGCGGTCCCGGAGGTGGCCTTTACGCCCTTCCCGTTGACGTCGCTGGAGTGCCCGGTACGCTATTCGATCCCGAGACCTAACGTCGCCGATGTAAGAGTCGAGCGCCGTCGCGGGCGCACTCATCCTGTATCTGTTGGACAATACGCTCGCAATCCAATAACAAGACACGAACTGTGCGGCATCTCGCGAGCGCGGCGGTTGTTATTGGTGTTGCCAGCCGCCGCCGAGGGCGCGATAGAGGCTGACGAGGCTTTGGTATTCGGCGCCCTGAGCTTGAGCGAGCGTGAGCTCGGCGTCGAAGAGCGAGCGCTGACCATCGAGAACTTCGAGGTAGGTGGTGGTGCCGCCGCGATAACGCATGTTCGAGAGCCGGACGGATTCCGCCAAATCGGCGACGGTGTCCTGCTGGCGAACGCGAACCTGATGAAGCTTTTGGTAGTCGATGAGCGAATTGGAAACGTCTCCAAAAGCCAGCTGGATTGCCTGGCGGTAACCGAGAAGCGACTGGCGGTATTGTGATTCGGCAAAGTGCAGATTGCCTTTCAGAGCGCCGCCGGTGAAGATCGGCTGGGTGACTTGAAGGCCGTAGGACCAAATGCCAAGTTGCGTGCTCATGAGACTGGAAAACGCAGAGCTGCGGCCGAAAGCGCCGCCGCCCGAGCCAGTCAATTCGATTTGCGGGAAAAATTGCGCTTTGGCGACGCCAATTTCAGCGTTGGCACTGATGAGATTTTGCTCGGCTTCGCGAATATCCGGCCGGCGCTCGAGGAGAGCAGAAGGCATTCCGGGGGGAACTTCAGGAGGGAGAGGCTGCTCGACGAGAGGAGCACCGCGCTGGACGCCATGAGGGTAATCACCGAGGAGAATGCTGATGGCGTTTTCTTCTTTCGCCATCTGGCGCTCGAGGTCGGGGACGGTGGCGTTGGCCGTATCGAGAACTTGCTGGGCCTGAAGGATGTCGAGCTTGGTAGCGACGCCGTGGTCGACGCGGAATTTCGTGAGCTTTACGGAGTCTTCCTGAGCAGCGATGGTGTTGTGGGTGATTTGGAGTTCGAGGTCGAGCTGGAGGAGAGCAAAGTAGTCGCTGGCGACGTCGCTGACGAGCGTGAGCACGACGGTTTGGCGAGCGGCTTCCGTGGCCAGGAGCTGGGCGCGGGCAGCTTGCGTAGCGCGGCGAATCTTGCCGAAGAAGTCGAGCTGGAACGCGGCGTCGGCGGTGAGGTTGAGGAAGTTGTATGTTGTCTGGAAGGTGCCTTCTTTTCCGCCGGTGAAAACGGCGTCTCCAGAGATTTGCGGAAATAGGCTGGAACGCGTGACGGCAACCTGCGCGCGAGCGGCTTCGATGCGTTCGATGGCGATCTGGAGATCGTAATTTCCCTTGAGCGCGTTGCGAATTAGGTCTTGCAGTTTCGGGTCCTTGAAAACGTCCCACCAAGGAAGATCAGCGTAGGAAGCGACCTGAGCTTGGGCTTGCGGATTTTCAGCCAAATCGCGAAAGGCGGGGGTTTGCACAGCCGGGCGATGATAGTTCGGGCCGACCATGCAACCGCCCAAAAGGCACGAGGCGAACACAGCGAGCAGCAACTTTGAGGGCTTCATCATGGAGACACTCCCGTGCTCGATTCCGCTCTTTAAATCTATTGACTAATCTCCTGGTGCCGGAGAAGTGTCCGGCACTGCTCCCGGAGCCCCTTCCTTACGCGTGCCGGACCACTTTTCGACCATGTAGAAAATCGCCGGCACGAAAAAGATTCCGATCACGCTCGCGGCCGCCATGCCTCCGATCACCGTGGTGCCCATGATCTGGCGCGCCACTGAGCCGGCGCCTGATGCCGTCCACAGCGGCACACAGCCGAGAATGAAAGCGAAGGAAGTCATCATAATTGGACGGAGGCGGAGTCGGGCGCCTTCCAGCGCGGCGTCGGCGAGGGGCTTGCCATGTTCGAACTCGTCTTTGGCGAATTCGACGATGAGAATCGCGTTCTTGGCGGTGAGGCCGATGAGCATCACGAGCCCGATTTGCGAGTAAACATCGGTTTCGATCTGGACCATGTAGGGCGGCACGAAAAAGCCGAGCAGCACGCGGCGCAACCAAAGGACCAAAAAGGCGCCAAAAACCGCCACTGGCGTACTGAGCAGCACGCTGAAAGGCAGCGACCAGCTCTCATACAACGCGGCAAGAATTAAAAACACAAAGAGAAGCGAAATGCCAAAAATCACGGCGGGGGGAACACCCTCTCGTGCTTTCTGCTCCTGAAACGATATGCCGGAATAGTCGAAACCCATCTCGTGCGGCATGGTCTGCTTGAAAACATCCTCAAGCGCGGCCGTAGCCTGGCCCGCGCTGTAACCCGGACCCGCCGCTCCATTGAGCTGCGCGCAGCGGTATTCGTTGAAGCGCATCGTAAATTCAGGGCCGGAGCGCGGCTTGACAGTGATCAGCGAGGAAAGCGGGACATTCTGGCCCTTGTTATTACGGACGTAGAACTCCCCGACGTTTTCCACTTTGGCGCGGGCCTCGCCCTCGGCTTCGATGTACACCTGCCACTGGCGGCCAAAACGATTGAAATAGTTGATGAAATAGCCGCCCATGAAAGCCTGGATTGTCTTGTACACATCGTTAAGCACCACACCTTGTTTCAGCACTTTGTCGCGGTCCACATCGAGAAATCTCTCCGGCACGCTAGGCAGGAAAGTGGTGCTGAGCTGGGCGATTTCGGGCCGTTTGCGGGCCGCGTCCATGAAAGTGGCGAGGTTCTTTGCCAGGAACTGAACGTCGCCGCCCGAACGGTCCTCGAGAATGAATGTAAATCCACCGGAAGTCCCGACACCCGGAATGGCAGGCGGCGAAAAACCGAAGGCGATTGTCGCAGGAAGCTTGCTGAGCTCAGCATTGATATGCGCCTTGATGGCTTGGAATTGCTCGACGCGCGAGGTGCGCTCGTCCCATGGCTTGAGCGTCACAAAGAAGAACGCGTTGTACGAGGTGCGTACGAAGCTGAGCAAACTGAAGCCAATGACACTGGTGCTGTACCGGACGCCGGGGGTGTTGGCCAAAATCTTCTCGACGTCCGCCGCGACGGCGCTGGTGCGTTCCAAAGAAGCGCTGTTCGGGAGCTGCATGTTGACATACAAATAGCCCTGATCTTCGTCAGGAAGAAAACTCGAGGGAACGCGGCTCGCGAAGAATCCTGCTGCTACGGTGCAGCCCACGAGCAAGACGATAACGACGGCGCTCCTTTGAATGAGCACGGCACTCCAACGCACATAGCCCTCGTTGGCTCGCTCAAAAGTCCGGTTGAACCAGTCGAAGAATCGGCGCAGGAGTCCGCGGCTCGGCTGTTTTGGCCGTAGCAGCAGCGCCGCCAGCGCCGGGCTCAAGGTGAGCGCGTTGAACGCGGAAAGCAGAACGGAAATCGCAATGGTAACTGCAAATTGCTGGTAAAGCCTACCAGTGATTCCGGGAACGAAAGCGGTGGGGACAAACACAGCCGAGAGAACCAGGGCGATCCCGACAACGGGGCCCGACAGCTCCTCCATCGCTTTGAGCGCCGCGTTCTTCGGCGTCATGCCCTCTTCAATGTGGCGTTCGACGCCTTCGACGACGACGATGGCGTCGTCCACCACGAGACCAATCGCTAGCACCAAGCCAAAGAGCGAGAGGGTGTTCAGGGAAAAACCGAACAACGGGAAAAATATGAAGGTGCCCACCAGCGCGACCGGCACAGCGAGGAGCGGGATCAGCGTGGAACGCAAGCCTTGCAAGAAGATATAAACCACAAGGATTACGAGCGCGAGCGCAATCAGAAGAGTCACCACGATTTCCTTTATGCCTTGCGTAACCGCCCGAGTCGTGTCCAAGGCTGTGGCAAAATCCATGTCCGCCGGGAAGCGCTGTTTCATTTCATTCATCAGCTTCACGACGCCGGCAGCGGCGTTCACCGCGTTTGAGCCGGGCAATTGGTACACGGCCACGATGGCGCTCGGCTTGCCATTAAAACGACCGGCGACGCTATAGTCTTGCGAACCGAGTTCGATGCGTGCGACATCGCGGATCCGGACGATTCCGCCATCTGGAGTTTCCCGGAGAACGATATTTCCGAATTCGTCAGGAGAAATGAGGCGGCCCTGAGCGAGAACCGAGTAAGTAAATTCCTGGCCTTTAGGAGCCGGCTCGCCACCCGCCTGGCCGGCCGGGTTTACAGTGTTTTGCGCTTGAACGGCGCTGACGATGTCCGTGACGGTGATGCCGAGCTTGGCCAATTGGTCGGGCTGGACCCACATGCGCATGGCGTATTGGCCGGCTCCGAAGACCTGGACGTTGCCGATACCATACGAGCGCGTGATCGGATCGACGAGATTGATGTACGCGTAGTTCGACAGGAAGGTCGCATCGTACGTGCCATGAGGCGAGTAGACGGCAAATAACATAAGGGGAGCGGTAACCGACTTTCGGACGGTAATGCCGTAATTGTTGACATCGGCAGGGAGCTGAGAGGCCGCCTGCGTTTCGCGGCTTTGCGCCAGAATGTAGTCCGTGTTCGGATCCGTCTTCTCATCGAAGTCGACAATCAGCGTCGTGTTCGAGTTGGCTGTGGCGTTCAGCGAATACATGTAGTTCATGTTGTCCACGCCGTTCATTTGCTGTTCGATGGGCGTGGCCACCGCCTGCTCGAGGGTCTGCGCGTCTGCGCCCACGTATGTCGCTAGGATCTGAATCTCAGGTGGAGCGATGTTCGGGAACAGAGCTACAGGCAGCGCCAGTATGGTGATCCCACCGACAATGACCATGAGAATGGCAATCACCATCGCGACGATCGGACGATTGATAAAAAACTTCGACATCGAACTATTCCCCCTTCGGCTCCGCCTTGGTCTCTGCTACGAAGGGCTCGGGCTTCACTTGCATTCCCGGACGCACTTTCTGCGTGCCCTCGGCGACGACGCGTTCGCCGGGTTTCAGACCTTTCGTAATGACCCATTCGCCGCCGACCGTATCGCTGACTTTGACGGGCTGAATGCTCACTTTGTTCTGGACATCCACAACGGCGACTTGATAGCTGCCCTGCAGCTCTGAAACCGCACGTTGTGGGACGACCAGTGCGTCGTGTACAGTCCGAATCACCGCGCGAACTCTGCCGTAGCCTCCGGGACGCAGGATGTAATCGGGATTGGGAAATAGTGCGGCGATCCGAATTGCGCCAGTGCCAACGTCGATTTGGCGGTCGGCGAAGTCAAAGGTGCCCTCGTATCGGTACGTTGATCCATTAGCGAGAATTAGTTGCAGGTGTAGAGCCTTGGCGGCCGCTTGTGTACTGGTCTCCGTCGGAAAGCGTTGCCGCCATTCCAGATACTCGGCTTCACTGACCGTGAAAAAGACCTTGATCGGGTTCACCGTGGAAACTGTCGTGACCACGCCGCTTGCCGGAGTAACGAGCGCGCCCACTTGAAGCTGTGCTTGCCCGGCGATGCCGTCGATGGGAGCGATCAGCCGCGTAAAATCGAGATTAATTTTCGCTGTCTCCACTGCGGCCTGGTAGGTTTCGATCTGCGCCTTGGCTGTTTCCACGTTGGCCTTGGCCGCGAGGTTATATTGGATGGCGTTATCGAGATCTTGCTGGCTGGCGGCCTGTTCTTTTGCTAGAGGAGTGTAACGGTCAACATCGAGCTGAGTGCGACGCTGGTTGGCTTCAGCATTTGCGAGGGTGGCAATGGCCTGAGCAAGCTGGCCTTTGGCTTGATCGAGCGCAGCCTGGAAAGGCCGTGGGTCGATTTCAAACAGGAGTTGGCCCTTCTTGACGAGCGCTCCTTCCTGATAGGCTTGCCGCATCAGATAGCCGGTCACTTGCGCTCTGACGTCGGCGTTCGCGAGACCGTCGAGCGTGCCGATATGTTCGACATAGATCTGCACATCCTTTTGCTCGACAGGCGCGACCTCGACCTCTGGAGGACCGGCCGGCCGGGCTCCCGATACGTGCTTCGGGTGTACGGCTCCAATGACAAGGCCAATGACGAACAAACAAAAGGCGCCAGCTATCCAATATTTGTATTTTGAGAGGAGGTTCATGGGGACCCTCCGAGTAGGTTGCTGAGGCGGCTAATCATACACCTTAGGTACGATGGGGCACCACAGTTCGGGTTGGGTTCACGTTTCCGCAAAACCCGCAAGTACACAGCGATCTGCCAAGTGGGCTCTGGCTTACGGCGCCGCATGGCCGCTCGCCGCGTCGCGCTCCAGCTCTTCGGCCAGAATCGTGACACCAAGGTTGCAAGCCTGCACTCCCTGCACCACGCCAAGCTTCAGGACTTCCATGATTTCGTCCACCGTTGCACCAGCCTTGAACGCGTTCTTGATGTGGCGCCGGGTGAAGGGGCCATAAATGTGTACGTACGCGGCGTCGAACGCGATGAGCAGGAGCTCCAGCTCTTTGCGAGGAAGAACGCTTTCGGCGTACAACGCCAAACCCATGGACATATACTGCTCGGTCCACACCGAGTCTAGAAAAAGAAGGGAATCCCACTCTTCGTTCCAGTGCCCCGCGGCCTTCATCTTTTCTACGGCCGGAGTCGCTTTTTCAACCTTTTCCAATCGCTTCTTCCGCAAGGCACCGAAGTCTTCCAGGCTGCCCACACTGGCTTCCTGGAGGAGAAGAGGAGAGTTAAAACTGAACGAATGAATGGACATGACAGAAGCGCACTTGAGAACGAATAAGATTTCCTGACGGCTCGCACCCGCCGCGAGCGCAGCCCGGATGTGCCGGCGCGTACCCTCGGGGTTCAGGTTTGTGCGGCCGGCGTTCAACCCGACGCTGGCCAACTCGATAAACTTGATGGGCAAAATCCCATCCGTCCAGGGATTCGTAGTCATCTTCACGCACAGCTCCGCCCAAGATGGGTCCCATTCCCGTAATTGACTTAATGCCGTCGCCCAGGGGCTTGCCGGGTGCTCGCCGGCCAAAACCTTCGCTGCCATATTGTTTTTTTCCTTTTTCACCGTTTTTGCCAAATTTGCAGACTTCTTTTGAAGCATTGGATGAACGAGCAGAGGTAAATGACGTTTCTTTCTCGAGTAATTCTAGTTCAACTTATCGACGGTCCACTCGACACAAGTGCGCCGAGGCCCTGATTAACGTTAGCGTTTTATCGGATGCGCGCATTTCGAGGAGTATGTGCGTGCGGGCGGGATGCTCTGGGCGCGTTCGATAAAACCGTTTGCAGGTGGACGCGGGCGGTTGCGGTGGACGCGGTTTAACGGCTATGGGAATTCAATCTTTTTCTGTCTGCAATCTATTGATTCTATGTCGCTTAAGAAAACAGAGGGAAAACGAGAATCGAAGCTCAGGGCGTCACCGCTACGGCAAGACCTGCGGAGCATAGCACGCGAAGCGTCCGCCGCCGGGCGGCAACGTCGTGTGTTGGGCATGTTCAGTAACTTGGCGGTGCGAGTCCTCTGCCCACCCTGATAGAGGAAAGGGCTAGTGATGATGCAAGGGCTACCGCCGCGAGGCGGGGTCTGGCATGGAACAAACGTGCAAGTCGATGGATAAAAACCGAATAGAAGGCGTTCCGTGCCGGACGAGCGGGCGACTTACCGCGAAGTCCACATCTATCAAGCACGAAACGTAGATTCGGCGACTGTGCACGGAAGGTGACTGAACTTACCCCAGGAGATCTGCCCCGCGTCACTTCGGTGACTGAGGCTGCTGAGCCCTGACCGCGGAGCAGAAGCCAGCATCGGCCTAGTGGATCACGTCGTCCGCGAAGCTTCCAAGGAACTCTCCGGTTGAGGCGGTCACCTGATTTTAGTAATTCGTCATCGAAAAATCTGAATTGGAGGGCATTTCGAATTATATAGAGCAGCAGTGAAGAGCTGTGAGCGAAGTCGAAAAGGAGTCATGACGCCATACCAACATTCAGGTGTTTGAGTCTAAGGTCACTCCCCCTTGCACAAATTTATAGCCCGCACCGTGCATGGTCAGGAGGAAGCGAGGTTCAGCGGGATCTGTTTCGAGTTTCTGGCGAAGGCGGAGAATATGGTTATCGACGGTCCTTGTCGATGGATAATTTTGATACCCCCACACGTCGTTCAATAGTTCCTCACGCGAAACAACCTTCCCTGCAGAAGCGGCGAGATACTTCAGCAGTTTGAACTCCTGGCTTGTCAGAATCACAGGCTTCCCCGCTCGTTTCGCTTCCATGCTTGTGAAATCTATCCACGCATCTCCAAACGTAAGCACTTCATGGCGGATTAGTTTTGAGGGAACCTGCGAAGTTGGTTGCGCTTTTGAACCAGCGCGCCGCATGGCACGACGAACCCGCGCGAGAAGCTCTTTAGGACTGAATGGCTTGGTGACGTAATCGTCGGCACCAAGCTCCAAGAGGAGGACCTTGTCCTCGACCTCGGAATTAGCGCTCAAAACAACGATCGGAACTGAGGCGGCCAAAGCCTTAAATTCTCTGCAGAGTTCCTTTCCGGACAGGCTGGGAAGTTTGAGATCGAGCACCACGACGGAAGGGGGCTCCTTCCGAAAAGAATCCAGGCCGCTCACGCCATCTGGAGCAATCTGTACATGAAGAGAATCCGATTCGAACAAACGCTGCAAGGTGCGCTGCATCGCGCGGCTATCTTCTACGACTAGCACAGTGTCCATGGTGTTTGTTTTTTCTTCCAAAAATCGACCGCTTCGCGCGGTTCCTTGAACTGGACCAATAGTAGCTTACTACCAAAAGCATCAAGTAGAGAGGTGTAGTTAGCCCGAAACACTGAGACGATTCGGTTGTTTTTCGATGATATCTTTCTGACAATTCGGGCCGCGTGATTTCCTATCCTTGATTTGTTGAGCTCGCAAGCCCTCCCTGTTTAACTTGCTGTTGTAGTGACCGCTGATCCGTTCCAGCTTAAAGACTTTGTGGAAACCGGGTTGTTCAGCAGGATAACCACGGCATTCATCGCCGTGTCGCACAAGCATCTGCCGAACTTCAGGCCAGCCAATCTCTTCTTCTCCAGCTTATCCAGGACGCCTCCTCTCTGGTGTGCCGCGGTCCACAAATCAAGTGACGAACAAGAGACATACCTTTTACACGCGATTCCATTACTTCGCGGCCAAAATCGCGTCTCACTATTCGTACGCGTTTTGAGAATGATTGTGCTAAACGCCGTCCTTCAGAAGTAAAGCTTCGAAACGGCAGTTATCTACAACGACGCTCTAAACGTTCAAAGGAGATATGATGAGAAAGCAGTGTTTGCGTATTCTGATTGCCCTTTTCAGTGTTGCTGGGTCGGGCATGGCCGCCAGGGCCCAAGCCCGAGACCAAATCGTCGTGACGATACCGTTCGAGTTCGTGGTCGCGGGCAAGACACTTCCTGCGGGCACGTATAAGGTGAATCGTGTGACCGACACCGGCCCAAGGACCCTATTCCTATACAGCTTTGAAAATCGTACGAGTGCGATTGTCCTTCCGAGCCAGGTCGAAGGCGGTTCGGCTGACAAAGTCCATGTTAGCTTTGAGCGAGTTGGCGGCCAATACTTCCTCAGTAAAATTGCGACTGCCGACAACGTATTCACTATCCCAGTGTCTCGTTTGGCGATTCTGGAAGCTGCGGCACACAAAAGCACGTTTGCTTCAAGCGGTGCCGGGAGCAACTAGATCATTAATCCATGTAAAAGGGGCGGCCGGGTTGCCTGCGGGCCGCCCCTTTGCATGCACGGAACAGGAGGAAAAAGTGATCGCCGAACTCAACAATGAGCCTATTGCCGATCGCCAATCGTGTCAGGGCAAAGATGGGTAAGGGCGAAGATTTACGCCCCAGCGCTCAATAGCCGTGATCGAAGCAACCACCGCTACCATGCGGAGCCGCTCGCCGGGCAGGAACGAAGCTGCACCAAATGGAAGTGGAAATTGGCCAAGCGATCGTCAACGCCACTTAGCAAGCCTCTGCGAATCGGAAGATTGCGAAGTCGGTCGTCATTTTGGCGAGAGACAAATGCACAGCGTGAGAGAAGAAAAGCCACACAATCCCGACAACTCGTCACTTAGCGATGTCATTCAGCTTGCTCAGCGAGGA
>Ga0306921_10008657_pt1 | contig 10765 bp, 11 predicted proteins | sample sta12Cox44000080_FD_203760 | JGI IMG/M metagenome (GOLD analysis project Ga0306921, IMG submission 203760) | Lab enrichment of tropical soil microbial communities from Luquillo Experimental Forest, Puerto Rico - statoxic.12C.oxic.44.000.080 (v2)... | ecosystem: Environmental > Terrestrial >...
ATCCGCGCTGGATCGAGGTGCTGCCCAACGGCGATGTGCTGGTCGCCGAGGCGATGAACCACGACCGGCCGCCGCGCTCGGTCTACGACTACGCCATGGTCGCCACGATGCGGCGCGCCAATGCCATGGGTAAGAGCGCCAATCGCATCACCCTGCTGCGCGACGCCGACGGCGACGGCGTCGCCGAGAGGCGCGAGATCTTCCTCAGCGAGCAGAACCAGCCGTTCGGCATGGCGCTGGTCGGCGAGACCTTCTATGTCGGCAACACCGACGGCGTGGTCGCCTTCCCGTTCAAGGTCGGCGACACGCGGATCACGGGTCCGGGCCGCAAGCTCGTCCCCTTCAAGCCGGCCGGCCACTGGACGCGCAGCCTGCTGCTCAGCCCCGACAAGAAGAAGCTCTATGCCGGCGTCGGCTCGCTCACCAACATCGCCGAGCAGGGCATGGCGGTCGAGGAAGGCCGCGCGGCGATCTACGAGCTCGATCTCGAGCGCGACACGCATCGCATCTTCGCCGCCGGCCTGCGCAACGCCGTCGGCATGGCGTGGGAGCCGGGCACGGGAGTGCTCTGGACGGTCGTCAACGAACGCGACGGGCTGGGCGACGAGACGCCGCCCGACTATCTCACCTCGGTGAAGGACGGCGGCTTCTACGGCTGGCCCTATTGCTACTGGGGCCAGACGGTCGACGACCGCGTGCCGCAGGATGCCGCGATGGTCGCCAAGGCGATCACACCGGACTATGCGCTGGGCGGCCATACCGCCTCGCTCGGCCTGTGCTGGGTGCCGGCCGGCACCCTGCCCGGCTTCCCCGAGGGCATGGCGATCGGCCAGCACGGCTCGTGGAACCGCAGCAAGCTCTCGGGCTACAAGCTGGTGTTCATCCCGTTCGCCAACGGCAAGCCGTCGGGCCCGCCACGCGACATCCTGTCAGGCTTCCTCGCGGCCGACGAGAAGGTGTCATACGGCCGTCCGGTCGGCGTGGCGCTCGGTCATGACCGGAAGTCGCTGCTGATGGCTGAAGACGTGGGCAACACCATCTTCCGGGTGACGGGCGCATGAGAGGCGTCCTAGTGTCGGCGCATGGTCTCTCGCAGGAGCGTTCTTTCGGGCCTGGTTGCGTCAGCCACGGCGGCATGTAGCGCGCAGGCGCCGGCGCCGTTACCGCCCCAACAATATCCGACCGCGCCGCCGCCGCCGGATCGCGTGTCGCAAGGCCTGGACGCGGTGATCGACCTCAGCCAAGGCGCCACCGTCTCCGACTTCCGGCTGGTCCGCCGCAGCGGCATCCTCGGCGTCATCCACAAGGCAAGCGAAGGCTCCGACTACGCCGACGGGGCGTGCGCCGCGCGACGCCCGCAGGCCGAGGCGGCGGGATTGCTGTGGGGCACCTACCATTACGGTACCGGCGTGGGGACGGGCACGCAGCAGGCGGCGTTCTTCCTGGCCAGGTCACGGCCTGGCCCCAAGACCCTGCTGGCCCTCGACCTCGAGGCCAACGAAAACAATCCGTCGAACTCCATGACGCTCGACCAGGCCGAGGCCTTCGTGCAGGCGGTGGCCGAGGCAACGGGCCGGCTGCCCGTGGTCTACGTCCATCCGACCTGGGCCAACGGCGATCCCCTGCCCGGCTCCGGCCTCACCTTCGGCCCGCCGATCACGCCCGACTCGATCCTGGCGCGCTGCGGCCTGTGGATCGCCGACTACCACGACTCGCCCGAGATCCCGCGCGCCTGGGCGGCGCGCGGCTGGCGGCTCTGGCAGTACGCGGGCGACGAGAGCGCGCGCCATCCCGCCTACAACCAGACCAGCTTCGTGCAGGGCGTCAGCCACTGCGATCGCAACCTGTTCAACGGCGATGCCGCCGCGCTCGACCAGTTTTGGAGCGCGACCACCTGAATTCCTGCTAGCTCACTGCTTACTTCGGCGGCAGCGTGCCGACGAAACGTGAAGCGAGCTCGATCCAGCGTGCGAGCGCGCGGCCTCGGCAGGCCTCCTCGTCGACCCAGACGAGACCACCCATCCGCCGCCCGCTGAAGACGATGGGTTCAGCGCCGGGCTTTGCCAGCGCCTTGGCCTCCAGCTCCTTGCCGACCCGGAACATGAAGCGGCCGACTTCGACGCCGCACAGCATGTTGCCGTTCAGCATCCAGCAGAAGCCGCCGAACATCGCCCGCTCAGCTATGCCGCGGCGGCGCGCGAGGGCAGTGCGCATGCGGTCGGCGAGGTGCGGATCGTACGGCATGGCTGGGGTCTCTCGGATGAGCGGAGCCAGCTTGACTCCATTTTTAGGACTATATACTACATTTTAAGGAGGACTCCACATGGGTAAGCCAAAGCTCGTCTATTTCGACATCGACGGTGCGCGGGGTGAGGCCGCGCGGCTGGCCATGGCCATCGGTGGAGTGCCATTCGAGGATGATCGCGTGAAGTTCGCCGATTGGGAGAGCCGCAAGCCCACCACGCCATTCGGCGCTCTGCCGGTGCTCGAGCTGGATGGGCAGACGGTGGCGCAGTCCAACGGCATCAACCGCTACGTCGGCAAGCTCGCCGGGCTCTATCCGAGCGATGCCTGGCAGGCGGCGCTCTGTGATGAAGCAATGGACGCGGTCGAAGAAATCGCCACCAGGGTATGGAGCACCATGTCCTTGCCGGCGCCCGAAAAGAAGGCACAACGCGAAAGCCTGGCCGCCGGGCCGCTTTCCCACTCTCTCGACCGCCTGCAGCGCCGCCTCGTTGCGCACGGTGGCCAGTACTTCGCCGATGGCCGGCTCACCGTCGCGGACCTCAAGGTCTTCGTCTGGATCCACCATCTGAGATCGGGCCAGCTCGATCACGTCCCGGTCGACCTGCCCGACCGCGTCGCCCCGCGGCTCGTCGAGCACCATGACCGCGTGAAGAAACATCAGGCCGTCAAGGCATACTACGCCGCGCGCAAGGTTGCGATCTGAGGACGCCGCTATCAGGTGACGCAGACGCACTATCCTCAATTCTGTGCGCTCGCCCGCGCTGCCGAGATCGTCGGTGAGCGCTGGACACTCCTCATCGTGCGCGAGCTGCTGCTCGGCCCCAAGCGCTTCAGCGACCTGGTCGAGCGGTTGAGCGGCGTCAGCCCAACCGTGCTGACCGGCCGCCTCAACGCCCTGATCGAGAGCGGTGTCGTGCGGCGCGCCACCCTACCCGCGCCCTTCAACGCCCAGACCTACGAGCTGACGCCGGTCGGACTGGCGCTGAAACCTGCGATCCGGGAGCTGATCCGCTGGGGCGGCCATTTTCTCTTCCCGCCGCGCCCGGACGACACCTTCGAACCCGACTCGGTGCTGCTCGGCCTCGACGCGATTGCCCGCCAGACACCGACGCCGGCACGCACGATCGCGCTGCGTGTGACCCACGGCCGCAAGTCCGCCAGCTTCCTTGTGCAGGGCGGTCCCCATGGCACGACGCTCGGCCGCGGTGACGGCCCGGCCGACGCGACGATCGAAGCCCGCTTCGACACGCTGTTGCGCATTCTCTCGACCCAGCTGCCGCTCGAGCAGGCAGTGTCAGAAAAGCTGGCGCGCGTCGCAGGATCGGCCGTGGCTGCGCGCAGCCTGCCGCGGATGTTCGATCTCAGCGATCGGCGGCGCGGCTGACGCGGCCCGCCGGCTACGCGGCGCGATCGAACGCGCCGAGCACCCGCTCGGCTTCCAGCACCATGGCGCGGAGGATGGCGCCCGCCGGCTCCACGCTTCGGATATTCGCCGCCGACTCCCCCGCGGTCAGGCAGCTCCATTCCAGATCGGCGTCGAAGCTGCGCGCGGGGAGCAAGGCGCTGTAGCGCGGCACGGGAACGGACTGGCCGCCGAGACGCATCGTGCCGATGACGTCGCCGGCCGACTCGGCCAGCGCCGCCTTCTCGCGCCCCGCCGAACGCCGCACCGCCTCGTTGACGAGCGCGCGCACCGGCTGGCCCGGCCATTCAGGCCCGAACACCGTGGTCACTGCCGTAGCGCCGGACTTGGCGGCGACCACGCGCGCCTTATAGCCGTCGTGGGCGTCGGCTTCCCGGCTGGCGAGGAAGCGGGTTCCACACCACACGGCCTCGGCGCCGCGCGTGAGGGCCGCAACCATGCTCGGGCCATCGATGATGCCGCCCGCCGCCACGAGCGGCATATCCGGCAGCGCCGCGCGCACGGCGGGCAGGAGGTTGGCGAGCGTCGCCTCGGCGCGATTGTGCCCGCCGGACTCCGAGCCCTGGACGATGAGCGCCTCGGCCCCGAGAGTGGCCGCCGCGCGCGCCTCTTCGACCGACCCGACCTGCATCCAGAAAGCGATGCCGGCCGACTTCATCCGCGCGATCTGGGCCGGCGTGGGCCCCGTCCAGAAGAACACCGCAAGCGCCACGCGCTGCTCGACCAGCACGTCGACATGGGCGTCGGACGAGAAATCGCCGATCAGGTCGACACCGAACCGGCGGTCGGTGGCGTTTCGCGTCGCCTCGATCAGGGCTCTCAATCCCTCCGGCGGCAGCAGCGCGCCACCCAGCGTGCCGAGGCCGCCGGCGTTGGAGACCGCGGCCGCCAGCTCCGGCCCCGCGACAAAAGCCATGCCGGCGTTGAGGATGGGCGCCGCAAGCCCGAACTGCTTCGTGATCCTTGTCTCGAACATTGCTCAAGCCTCCGAAATCATCCGGCGCTCGGCCGGGTCGGAAACTCAGCTATCAGCCATTCTGCGGCATCTCTCTAGGGAGGTGGGCGAAAATCGCCCCACCCCAGCCGCTTCAGCGTGGAGGCGAAGCGCAGCAGCGCCTTGCGTGCCTCAGGCGCCCCGCGTTCGAAGGCGGCGGGAGAATAGCGAAGGCCCTTGCCGTCGTGGATGAGCCAGTCCTGCTCCACCAGCTTGGCGATGCGACGTCGAATCGTCGACGGCTGCATGCCGATGACGCGCGCCAGGCCGCGAATGGAGACGGGCTGCCCCTTCAGACTCGCAGCCTTGACGTTGCGGACGATGGAGGCATTGACGGCGTCGCCGAACATCCTGCTCTCGACCAGATCGAGATAGTTGATCGCTTCGGTGAAGGCGATGACTTCCGATGCCGGTATGCCGGCGTAAGTGATTTCGGCCATAGGGAAACCCTCTTGCGGCGCATCCTAGCACCAGCGCAGGCGCCGGTATTTAGTCTTACGGCTTGTCGCGCGGCGCGGACGCAATGATCTGGTCGATGCGTTCCTGAACATAGGGAAAGAACGGATTGGACGAGGTGCGCAGAAGCGCATCCAGGTTGACGATCAATACGCCCCGTTCACCCCGCGGTGCGAGGGCACCGAGATGGATACCGAAATCCTCGCTGTCGTCAGGCTCCATTCCATAGAGCGAATCGCTTGGGGGGAACGGCAAAGCGACGTGCGACAGCGAAAAGATCCCAGGCGCGAACGCCAAGCCGAGCGCGCGGCTCTGCTCGCTGATGGCGCCCGCCTCCACGACGCGTTCGAGCACCTTGTAGGTGTCCGGCGCCTCGTTGGTGATGATCACTGTCCGATAGTTGCGCGGCGGCGGCGGCAGGATGCGCGACAGCGCCGTCTCGGCGGCATCGCGCAGCAGCGGACTCACCACGGCCGCCCGATTGATATCGAACAGCACGAGCTCGCTGCCGTTGGCCGGCAGGCGGGCGTACAGCCTGGATATGACGGCGGGCGTGCTCACCGTGAAGTCGACGACCGACTGGAAGGTGAGGATGGGTGGCAGGTTGGCGAGCCGGCCCTCGCGCGCGGCGCGCACCAGGCGGTCCTGCAGGGCGGCGGTCCCGCGATGCGACTGGCGCGCGCCGTTGACCGGGAAGGAGTTGTATTTGAACGGATTGAACTCCGGCACGATGCCGAGCCACGCCGCCTTGGCGAAGGCCGGCAGGAGCGCGGGCAGCGCCGCAAGTCCGGCAAAGCGCGCAAAGCTCGTGATGCCGATCATGGGGGAGAGCAGGATCACCCTGTCGGGCCGGACAAGCCGGGCGTCCTCGTTGGCATCCAGCGTGTAGTTCATCGCCAGCGTGCCGCCGTTGGAAAATCCCACCATATGCAACGGCTTGCCGGCCCCGACGCGCCGACGCGCCTCGCGCACCGACAGGCGCGTGGCGGCATCCCAGTCCTCCCATTCGGCGTCGGTCAGGCCGGCCGGCACCGTGCCGTGGCCCGGCATGCGGATGGCGACGGCGACAAAGCCCTTCTCGCGATAGCGGCGAGCGATGTGGCGCAGGCTGTAAGGCGAATCGGTGAGCCCGTGCAGGAGGACGACGGCACCCACCGGCGGTCCGTCGGGCTCCAGGACGTACGACCGGTTGAAATCCTGCTTGAAGTTGCCGGGATAGATCGGGCTGCCGGCGAAGTAGCGGTTGGCTGGAGTACGGGTCTCCTCAGCGATCTTGTCGACCACCTCACGCCGCACGTCGCGGAATATCTCGTCCTCATGCTTGAGGTACGACGCCCAATCCGCTCTGTCGATTTCGGCCGCGTGCAGGTCGTGGGGCACATAGGTGTGCCAGGGGTCGAGCGGCGGGCCGCGCTGCGAGTCCCAGGCGCGCAAGGCCAGGATCGCCGCGACCGCTACCGCGAGCAGCACCAACACACGCCGGAGGAATCTCAGCAGCCTTGCCGTCATGGGTATCCTGCAGACGACGGATCGACAGGCGACCTACATACGACACCGGGAAGTCCGCGTCGTGGCCCATCTAGCCCGAACGTCGCGAGGCCAGGGCCACGGCGACATAGGCCCAGCCGACAAAGAGCAGCGAGACGCCACCGAGCGCCGCCGGGGTGAAGGTGTGGCCGTAGGGAAGCTTGAAAAGCAGCAACCCGGCGGCGATCAGCGCTACGCATCCCGATCGCAGGAACCAGACCCAGCCTTGGAACTGGCGGACCTTCATCGCGAAGATCACTTGCGTCACGCCGTGCGCGGCAAGGACGATCGCCATCAGGATGGTGATCGTGACGATGCCGGGGAAAGGATCTAGGTAGACCAGCACGCCGCCGATGGCAGCCAGGAAGCCGAGCGCCAGATGCCAGGTGAAGCGGGCGTCGTGCTGCATCTTTCCCGACTGGGCGATCTGCACGATGCCGACGAGCAGGAGCACCAGGCCCAGCACTTCATTGGGCGCAATCGAAGACAGCGCCGGAACGACGATCGACGCGACGCCTCCGACGACCAACAGCCCGACGAGCAGGATGAGCAGCAGCCAATGGGAATGGAACAGGTCGGCGACGAAATCACGACCTGCTGCAGCGTCTGTATTCATGCCTAGGCTGCTTGCGCCTGCAACTTGCCGAGCGCCGCCTTCAACTTCGCTTCCTGCTCGTTCGACAGCGACGTCTTCAGCACGCGCGGCTTGTAGCGCTCGATCTCGGGGATGACCTTGTCTGCCGTCACGCTCCTGATCAAGGCGCAGAGGGCCGACGATCCTGGTGGGATAGTCTCGCCGAGCCTCCTTACGAAATCATGCCTGATGCCGTAGTCGGAAAGCGATCCGGCCAGCGCCCCCGCACCTGCCCCGGCAATCGCGCCGACAGCCATGCCGGCGAGCGGGTTGAGGAAGAGCAGCCCGAACAGCATGCCCCAGACCGCTCCCCGGGTGCCGCCGGCCGTCGCGCCGAGCGCCGCGAGGCTTACCGCCTGCTTGATATGGACCTTGCCATCGCTCTCGCGCTCCACGACGCAAGCATCTTCGAGGTCTATCAGGTATTCCTTCTGGAGCGAGCGCAGCTTGTTCAGCACCTCGTCGGCAGCATGAAGTCCATCGAATCCCAGGATCACAAGATCGCTCATCGAAATTCTCCTTCGTCAGTCAGCCATGAGATCTGCGTCCATTCACCTCCTCAGAAGTCGACCGGATCACGAGTGATCGGGCAGGTCATGCAGTGGCCGCCGCCGCGGCCACGCCCGAGCTCTGCGCCGACGATCGTGATCACCTCGATGCCCGCCTTGCGCAGCAGCGTGTTGGCGTAGGTGTTGCGGTCATAGGCGAAGACCACGCCCGGCGCGGCGCAGACCAGGTTGGCGCCGCTGTCCCACTGGGTGCGCTCGCGCATGTAGGCGGTGCCTCCGGTTTCGACGACGCGCATCTTCTTGATGCCGAGCGCATCGGCAATCGTTTCGACAAAGGGCTTGTCGTCGCGGCGCAGTTCCAGCCCGCTCGGCGTGGTCGCGGGGCGATATGAATAGGCATGGATCTTGTCGACGATGTCCGGATAGATCAGCACGCAGTCGCGGTCGGCGAAGGTGAGCACGGTGTCGAGGTGCATCGCGGCGCGCAGCTTGGGCATGGCCGCGACGATGACGCGCTCGGCCGCGCCCTGCTCGAACAGCGCCCGCGCGACCTGGCTGATACCCTGGCGCGAGGTGCGCTCGCTCATGCCGATCAGCACGTTTCCCTTGCCGATCGGCATCACGTCGCCGCCCTCGAGGGTCGCCAGGCCATGGTCGGCGGTGGGGTCGCCCCACCAGATCTTCACCTGGCCGGCGAAGTCGGGGTGGAACCTGTAGATCGCCGCGGCGAGGATCGGCTCCTCGTGGCGCGCCGGCCAGAACAGCGAGTTGATGGTGACGCCGCCGTAGATCCAGCAGGTGGTGTCGCGCGTGTAGATCGTGTTGGGCAGCGGCGGCAGCAGGTACTCGGTGACGCCGGCGGCGTCCCTGACGAGCTTCAGCATCTCGCCGCCGTGGGTTTCCGGGAACTCCTCGGTCGACAGCCCGCCGATCAGGGTCTCCGCAAGATCGCGCGGCTTCAGGCCCTCGAGGTAGCTCTTGATCTCGTCGACCAGGCCGAGGCCGACCTGGTCGGGCACCACCTGATTGTCGAGGATCCATTTCCTGGCTTCGGGAATGGCGACTGTCTCGGCGAGCAGGCTGTGCATCTCGACGACCTCGACGTCGCGATCGCGCATCTTCTGCATGAAATCGAAGTGGTCGCGCTTGGCGTTGTCGACCCACAGCACGTCGTCGAACAGGAGCTGGTCGCAGTTCGACGGCGTGAGGCGCTGATGCGCCCGCCCCGGGGCGCAGACCATCACCTTGCGCAGCTTGCCGACTTCCGAGTGGACCCCGAACGGGGTTGAGCTCTGGGCTGCCTGTGCCATGGAAAGCTCCTCGCTAGATGGTGATGTAGCCCGTCAGCAGCGCGTAAATGCCGGCGACGGCGCCGATGACCGCCAGGATGAAGATCAGCCAATCCCAAGGTCGGACGAAAACCGGTTTGCCCTGCTCGCGGCGAGCCCAGAAGTAGAGCGCGGTGCCCGGCGCATAGAGCACGGCTCCCAGCAGGATGAACTTCATGCCGCCGGCATAGAGCAGGAAGGCCGTGTAGATCATCGCCAGAGCGGCGATGATCAGGTCGCGCCGGCGTTCGTCTGGTCGCCCCTCGTAGGTTTCGCCGCGGCGCGCGAGTTGCACGCCGTAGACCGCCACCAGCAGGAACGGAATGAGGTTCATTGCGCTGGTCAGGTTGAGCATCAGCGCGAAGGCATCGCGCGACCAGTAGGTGGTGATGACGATGACCTGGACGACGATGTTGGTCGCCCACAAAGCCGCCGCCGGCACCTTGTTGGCATTCTCGCGACTGAACACCGCGGGCATGTCCTTGGTCTTGGCGGCGGCGAACAGGACCTCGGCGCAGATCAGCGACCAGGCGAGATAGGCACCGAGCACCGAGACAAGCAGTCCGATGCTGACGAACACCGCGCCCCAATGTCCGACCACGGCCTCCAGCACCGCCGCCATGGAGGGCTGGCGCATGCCGGCGATCTCGGCGCGCTGCAGCACCGCATAGGGCAGGATGGTGACCAGCACCATGAGGGCCGTGACCATGATGAAGCCCGCGATGGTCGCCCGCCCGACGTCGGCGCGTTCGCGGGCGAAGCGGGAATAGACGCTGGCCCCTTCGATGCCGAGGAACACGAACACGGTGACCAGCATGGTGGCGCGCACCTGCTCGAACACGCTGCCGGTGAGGTCGCCGCCGTAGAGGTTGAAGCTGAACAGGTCGAGTTTGAAAGCGAAGACCAGGATCAGGATGAAGATCAGAATCGGCACGACCTTGGCCACGGTCACGATGCTGTTGATGAAGGCAGCCTGCTGGGTGCCGCGCAGGATCATGACGTGGAACAGCCAGATGCCGATCGAAGCGACGACGATCGCCACCACCGTGTTGCCGTCGCCGAACACCGGGAAGAACGCACCGAGCGTCGACTTGATCAGGACCCAGTAGGAGACGTTGCCGATGCAGCTGCCGATCCAGTAGCCGAAGGCTGACAGGAAGCCCGGATAGTCGCCGAAGCCCGCCCTCGCATAGGCGAACACGCCGGCGTCGAGATCGGGCTTGCGTTCCGCCAGGGCCTGGAACACGCGCGCCAGCATGAACATGCCGGTGCCGGCGATGAGCCAGGCGATGACCGCGCCGATCGGCCCGGTGGCGCCCGCAAAGGTCCGCGGCAAGGAGAATATGCCGGCCCCGACCATGGATCCGACGACCATCCCGGTGAGCGCGAAGAGGGAGAGTTTCTGTCCTGATTCCGATGCCACTATCCCCTCCCTGATGCGAGCCGATGAAACCGGCCCGGCTCTCCAGCCCCCACAGGCCGGGTGATCCTCCAGCGATGAATCGGATGCACAAGTAACCTCTCCGTGACCCGTTCCGCGAGAGCGGGTCGGCCGGTCGGCGCAGCAGCACACGGCCTCGGCGGCATTCGCCGCGGAGGCGTATCCGGCTCCCTGACCGGTTTCGGACCGAATTGCATCGCCGCCTC
>Ga0306921_10008658_pt1 | contig 10765 bp, 10 predicted proteins | sample sta12Cox44000080_FD_203760 | JGI IMG/M metagenome (GOLD analysis project Ga0306921, IMG submission 203760) | Lab enrichment of tropical soil microbial communities from Luquillo Experimental Forest, Puerto Rico - statoxic.12C.oxic.44.000.080 (v2)... | ecosystem: Environmental > Terrestrial >...
CCGACAGGATGAAGGCAACGGGTCGGGTAAACAGGCCGAGGGCGATCAGCAACCCGCCGAATAGCTCCAATGGCGCTGCAAGGCCGGGGACCAGACTAAAAAGACGATAGGCCATATGGGTCGGCGTCGGCGGCAAATCGAACAGTTTGTTCAGGCCATGCTCCATGTAGAGAAGTCCAACCATGATCTGCAGGATGCTCAGTGTGCGCGGCTCCCAGGTGAGCCGCCAGGTAGCATTGTCGGGCACGGCGCGGTCTCCTTCGCGTTTGTTTCAGACTCGCCTACTGGCTGGCAGGCGATCAGTTAACCTTAGTAAGGTGTGCAGTACCACCCTTGCGCTGGTTTGATCGCCGCGGTGCTGGCGTCACGCGCCGTGCGCACCTACACTCGACCTGTGGCTGAAGGCGGGCAGGGGACATGGCCGCGCAGGTTCGGACGGTGGCGTTCCACGGGATCGAAGTCATCGAGGTTGAAACCCAGGTGACGATCGCCTCGGGGCTGCCGGCATTCACCGTGGTCGGGCTGCCGGACAAGGCGGTTGCCGAGTCGCGCGAACGGGTGCGCTCAGCACTGCAATCGCTTGGACTGGCACTGCCGCCAAAGCGGATCACCGTAAATCTCGCCCCGGCCGATGTGCTGAAGGAAGGCAGTCACTTCGATCTGCCGATCGCCTTGGCGTTGCTGGTGGCGATGGAGGCCCTGCCTGCCGACGAGCTTGCCGGCCATACCGCTCTCGGTGAGCTCTCGCTCGACGGGTCGGTGACGAGCGTCGCCGGGGTCCTGCTTGCCGGCCTTGCCGCCGCCGGCCGCGAGGGCGGGATCATTTGCCCGGCCGCCTGTGGGGGAGAAGCGGCGTGGGCCGGCGAAATCGAGATCATCGCCGCGCCAAGCCTGCTGGCGATCGTCAACCATTTCAAAGGCACTCAGCTGCTGTCTCCCCCCGAGCCGCGCCTCGCGCCCTCGCCCACCGCCGGGCTCGACCTCAAAGATGTCAAAGGTCAGGAAACCGCCAAGCGCGCGATCGAGATTGCTGCTGCCGGCGGCCACAACTTGTTGATGGTCGGACCTCCTGGATCGGGCAAGTCGATGCTGGCCGCGCGGCTTCCGGGGTTGCTTCCGCCGCTCGAACCCGCCGAGGCGCTCGAGCTCGGCATGATCCAGTCGGTCGCAGGTGGGCTGCGCAGCGCCGGGCTATCGCGCGAGCGGCCGTTCCGCGACCCGCATCATTCTGCCTCCTTGCCTGCTCTCGTCGGGGGCGGAATGCGCGCCCGCCCCGGCGAAATCTCGCTCGCCCATCAGGGTGTGCTGTTTCTCGATGAGCTTCCCGAGTTCAACCGCGCCGCGCTGGAGGCCTTGCGCCAGCCGCTGGAGACCGGCCGCGTCAGCATCGCCCGCGCCAACGGGCATGTGACCTATCCGGCGAGGTTTCAACTGATCGCGGCGATGAACCCGTGCCGCTGCGGGCATTTCGCCGAACAAGCCTGCGGCCGCGCGCCGCGCTGCGCCGAAGAATACCAGGGGCGGCTGTCGGGCCCACTGTTGGACCGCATCGACCTGCATATCGACGTGCCGGCGGTGTCGCCGGCGGATCTCGCCTTGCCGGCGCCCGCCGAGGGCAGTCCCGCTGTCGCTCGCCGGGTCGCGGCCGCGCGAAAGCGGCAGGCGGCGCGCTACGCGGATTTGACGGCTGAGCGCCGCGTCAGCACCAACGCCGAAGCCGACGGGGCGTTGCTCGACGACGTCGCCGCGCCGGATCCAGACGGCCGCGCGCTGTTGGTTCGCGCCGCCGACCGGCTGCGTCTTTCGGCGCGCGGCTATCACCGGGTGATGCGTGTCGCCCGCACGCTCGCCGACCTCGAAGGTGCGGCCATCGTCGGCCGCCGTCACATTGCCGAAGCCCTGAGTTATCGCCGACAGCGAACCTTGCCCGAAAGCGCTACCCGTCCCTGACATCTGCCTCGAGGCTGGTCTGAGATCTTAAACCGCGAATGGCGTTCCCGGGACGCCATCGTCCGAATTGCCCGGCGCGAGCCGTTCGGGCGGAAACCAAATCCGCACGGTCGTGCCGACCTGTGGCGCGCTGTGCAGCGAGAGGCTGCCGCCGTGTTGCTCGGTCAGGGCTTTCGCCAAGGTCAGCCCCAAGCCTGCTCCGGGCCGATGCAGCGATCCTTCCTTCGTAATCCGCCCGAAACGGGACATTGCCATGGGGATGTCCGCCGGCTCGATACCGACACCGGTATCCTTTACGATCAAGGCGAAGCCGTCTGAAAGTTCGACGTCGAGCTCGACTTGCCCTCCCGGCTCGGTAAATTTGACCGCATTGGACAATGTGTTCACGAGGATTTGCCGCACCCGCAGCGGGTCGCAAGAAAGCCTCGGCAACGCGCTTCCCGCCGGCCGCCGCACGAGTGTAACTTTACCCAAATCGGCCAGCGGTGCGATCACCCGAAACGCATCTTCGACCACCTCTTCGATCGCGACCGGTTCTTCCCGCAACTCGATCTTGCCAGCGTCGTGGCGCGCGACGTCGAGCGTGGTATTCAGGATGTCGAGCAGATGCCGCCCGCAGAAAATTATGTCGCCGATGTACTCGCGATACGTTGTATTGCCGACGGGCCCATACGATTCCGCATGCATAATCTCTGAAAAGCCGATTATCGCGTTGAGGGGCGTAAGAAGTTCATGACTTAGTTCCGCAATGAGTGCGGATTTGGCATCGCTAGCCGCCTTGACTCGCGCCAGCTCCTGCCGCAACCGATCAACGGTGGTGCAGTGATCGGGTTCCTGGCCTCCATCCTCGGTCTCGGGATCCGTCGCGCCGCAAACTTCAGCAACCTGCCGATGCTCGGCTGCCGGCGCAGGCGCCTGACTGTCCGCCGGGGCCGCGGCCGGCGATGGATTGGAGCCCGTCGAGGCTGTCTCGATCGCACTGCCGACGCTTTTCACGATCGATGTTCCTTTTGACGGCAAATCTATTGCAAACAGCGCTTAGGCCAAAGAATAACGCCGGTGAGGGACGTACGAGGTTTCCATCGGGTATGCAACAAGGCCAAATCTTACTATAGCGTTAATTTAAGTAATCTGATCGGATGCAGCCATGTGCGGTAGGGCTTACTCTCCCGTCAAGGCCCGGGCGCCCGGCGCCCAGCGCGCAGCCTCAGACCTGGCGCCGGGCGCTCGAGGAGAACCTCGCGCCGGAAACGCACAAGCCGAGCCGGTCGGCCGCCGGTTTCGGCGCTGATCCCACCGGTTTCTTCGACCAAACCTTGGTGCTCGACCAGCCGTCGGAAATTCTGCTTATGCAGCCGTACTCCGGAAAGCGCCTCGACCGTGCGCTGCAATTGCAGCAGAGTGAATGACGGCGGCATCAGCTCAAACACCACCGGACGATATTTGATTTTGCCGCGCAGCCGCCCAATCGCGGTGGCGAGGATCCGGCGGTGGTCGGCCGCCATCGGCACCCCGAAAGCCGGGCCGCCGACCGCCGCGGTGTGGCGGCCGAGATCGCGCCAAGCCTCTGGGATCAACCCCGCTTCGTAGATCAGTTCGTATCGTTCAAGGACAAGTTCCTCGTTCCACGACAGGCCGAAGGCGAGGCCTAGACGTTCGGCGCGCAGTCGCCGTTCAGCATCGGCAGCACCGTGTTCCGCCCATCGGCCCAGGCGGTCCCGGAGCGGCGCCAAGGTCGGGGGTTCGCCTTCGCGCCAATCTTCCCACGGGAAATGCCGATACCAGCTTTGCCACAAGGCCTCGGCCGCCCCGCCGGGTCGCGCCTCCCGCACCAGGGCCAGATAGGCAACTGTCAGCGCCCGGCCGGCAAGCGTGTCCTGGCTTTCGATCCGGTCGCGGTCACCAAAGGTGTAAAGTTGCTCGACATAGCCGAGCTTTTGGCTCGTCTGACGCTCGACCCAGGCGCGCAGGCCCACTTCGAGGGTGCGATGCTCCACTTCGAGCGGCCCGGAGGGCAGCGCTTCCACCGGTTCCTGCCCGAACCGCACCGTCAGCACCCGCGGCTCATCGACCGTGGCCGCGACGATGACCGCGCTCAATCTGATCGACAGCGATGCTCCGCGGTCACGTGCTCGCGGCGTTGCGCGCCGGTCCAAAAGAGTGGCCGCTGCCGTGCCGCTCTCCATGCGCTCTGGTCACCCCTGGATTGCAACGCCCGCATCGTACCACATCTGCGGATGGCGGGTGGCAACGAAGCCGTTGCGGCCGATTAGTCCTCGGCTATCCGCAGATATTTCTCTTCGAGCGCCCGCCAGCGGGCGGTGCCGACGGCATCCTCGCGTTCCTGGAAGGTGGCGAGGATACTCTCGACGCGGGTCGTGTCCCCGTCCTCTCGCAGTGCCGTCAGCACCTTTTGCGCAGCGCGGATCGCGGCGCGGTGGGTTTGCGACGGATAGATGCCGAGCCGAAAGCCCATCGCCCCGAGTTCGCGGGCCGGCACCATCGGGGTCTTGCCGCCTTCGAAGACGTTGACGAGCGCCGGTCCGGCGACCTGTCGCCCGACGATGCGCAATTCTTCGATATTCTGGGGCGCCTCGACAAATCCGACATCCGCGCCGGCCTCGAGATAAGCGTTGACGCGGTCGATCGCCGCCGGCAGCCCCTCGATTGCCCGGGCATCGGAACGAGCGATGATGACGAGGTCCGGATCCCGCCTGGTGTCGACCGCGGCCTTGATCTTACCGACCATCTCGCTGACCGGGATGACCTCCTTTCCCTCATAGTGGCCGCATTTCTTTGGCGATACCTGATCTTCGATGTGAAACGCCGCGACCCCGGTCTTCTCGTATTCCCGCACCGTGCGGATTACGTTGATCGCGTTGCCGTAACCGGTGTCGGCGTCGGCGATGAGCGGTATTCCGACCGCTTCTACCGTCAGCCCGATAAAGCGCACGTTCTCGGACAAGGTCAGCAATCCGAGATCGGGATAGCCGTTCGCCCGCGAATAGCCGCCGCCGGTTAGATAGACCGCGTCAAACCCAGCCTGTTCGACCAGTCGCGCGGTCAGGGTGTCATAGGCGCCCGGCACCATCGTGTAGTTGGTCCGCTCGATCAGCCGGCGCATGTTCTGCCGCATCGCCATCGGCCATCTCCTCCATTGCCCAGTGCCGACCCGACGGCCGGTTCTCAACATATTGCCAGTGTTGGCCGGCCGGACCGGGTATAAATTTCGCCAGTATTTTGGTGCCGGCAGGGGAGAGCGGGGTGGCGAATGCGCATATTATCGACGGCAAAGCCATAGCCGGCGAGCTGCGCCGGCGTGTCGCCGATGCCGCAGCGCAATTACGCCAGCGGCTCGGCATCATCCCCGGGCTCGCCACGATCCTGGTCGGTGACGATCCGGCGAGTCATTCTTATGTCCGCGCCAAGACCGGCGCCTGCGGCGCAACTGGCCTCGCCTCGTTCGAGGGGCGCCTGCCAAGCAACGCCGGCGAAGCCGCCCTGATCGCCGAGATCGAAAAGCTCAACCTTGACGACCGGGTCGACGGGATCCTGGTACAGCTGCCGTTGCCGCCGGGGATTGATGCCCATCGCGTAATTTCCGCGGTCGATCCCGCCAAGGACGTCGACGGTTTTCACCCGGTCAATGTCGGACGGCTGTGGACCGGTCTCGGCGGCTTTGTGCCGTGCACGCCGCAGGGCATTCTGATGCTGCTGCGCACGATGCATCGGGATCTCGCCGGCTCCCAGGCGGTGGTTCTCGGGCGCTCGAACATCGTCGGCAAGCCGATGGCGGCCTTGCTGCTGGCGGCGGACTGCACCGTCACGGTAGTCCACTCGAAAACCCGGAACGCAGTTTCGATCGCCCGGCGCGCCGAAATCCTAGTTGCGGCGACCGGCCGGCCGCTGATGGTCGGCCTCGACTGGGTCAAGCCCGGGGCCACGGTGATCGATGCCGGCATCAGTCCTGTTGCCGGCCCGAATGGTAAGAACCGGCTGGTTGGCGATGTCGATTTTGCCGCGGTTAGAGCTGTTGCCGGCGCCATCACCCCGGTGCCGGGTGGGGTCGGGCCGATGACAATTGCCTGCTTGCTGCGCAACACGCTGATCGCCGCCAGCCGCCGCCGCGGGCTTGCCGATCCGATGTTGTGAAGCTACCCGGGCGCACGGGCGCCGCGGTTTCGTCACGAAATGACCTTTTTTCTCGCGACCGCGCGTCGGAACGGCGTCTCGGTGCGCTTGTTTATTGCCCATGACCACAAGCACGAGGAGGCAAGGGTCATGATGCGTAAGACTTTGACCGGCTTGGCCGTCGTAGCGGGGTGCCTGACGATGGCCGCGAGCATTCCGGCGGTTCAGGCGCAGATGTTGCCGCCGGCCCAGGTAATCACTAACGGGCCTCAGGGATCTCCGCCGGCTGACTGGTCCGCGCGGCAGAACGTCATCCAGAGTGAGCGCTATGAACGGCTCGTGGACACCAACCGCGCCTTCCGTCACGCGCGAATGATCAAGGAATGCGGGCCGATCACCGATCCGCAGCTTCATCAGCAGTGCGTCGCGAGTTTCAGCCAGAACGAGGCCGCGAAGTCCGTTTCGACCACATCGCCTGGCGACTACGACTCCGGAAGCTGAGCCGAACTAGCCGACGGGAGCCGCCGATGCTGCGGCTCCCTCAGTCGCCGAGAATGTAGCGCTCGATCGCGACAGCAAACCCGTCCTCGTCGTTTGACAGGCTGATCGCCTCCGCCAGCGCCTTGACCTCGGGCGTGGCGTTACCCATGGCGATCGGTAAGCCGGCGCGGCGGAACATTTCGACATCGTTGCCCATGTCGCCGAGGACGGCGATCTCTTCGCGCGGCACGGCAAGCCGCTCGGCCAGCAAGTCGACGAGTCGGCCCTTGTCGATGCCGGGCGGCGTGACATCGCAGTAGTAAGCCTGCGACCGCAAGACCGTGGCTCGGCCGCGCAGGATTTCCTGGCCTGCCGTCACCGCCGCTGCGATGCGCGGGTGGTCCTTGCTGGCGCCGACGATCTTCGAGACTGAATCAAGGCGTCCATCGAAGGTCGGGACCAAGGTCGGCGGCGTGTGGATCGTATGGATTTCGAGATCGACATAGTCGCCGGCCCGATCACGGATCAGCCACTCCCCGCCGGTGAAGACCCATATGCTGGTGACCCCCTGCCGTTCCAGCATGGCGACAGTGTCGCGCGCCGCGTCGGGGGCCAGCAGTTTCTGCTCGACCGGCGAGAGATCGGGATTGACGATTGAACCGCCGTTGTATCCCCCGAATGGCAAATCGAGCTGCAGCGGTTCGATCAGCATGCGTTGGCCGAAAGGTGGCCGGCTGCTGCAGATCGAGAAATGTATCTTCCGCTGATGCAGCCTCGCGACGGCCGCGATCGCGCGCGGCGTCAGCGCTTTGTCGGTTGTGACAAGCGTGCCGTCGACATCCGAGACGACAAGCGAAATGTTCCTCATGCCGGTTTCCTCGGGGGCGGGGTTAAGACCTCGACCCCCGTGGCCGAGGCGACGACGACGAACGGGCTGCGCCCGACAAAGAGGCCGCTTTCGACCGTGCCAACGGTCATCGCGATGCTCGCCTCGAGCGCGGCCGGATCACCGATGGGCCCAAACCGGCAGTCGAGGATGAAATTGCCGCCATCGGTGACAAAGGGCTGCTCCGCCGGCAAATAGCGCCGCTCGGGGACGCAACCCAGCGCCGCCAACGCCACCGCGGTGGCCTGCCAGCCGAACTGAGTCACTTCGACCGGCACCGGGGTGTGTTCGCCGAGCTTCTCGACTAGCTTTTCCTGGTCGACGACGATGACCAGGCGGCGGCTCGCTGCGGCTACGATCTTTTCGCGCAACAGGGCGCCGCCCAACCCCTTGATCAGGTTCAGCGCGCCAAGCTGGACCTCGTCGGCGCCATCGATCGTCATATCAAGGTGCTGATACTCGGCAAAGGTCGCGATCGGGATCCCGAGCCCGCGCGCTTGCGCCGCGGTCCGTTCGGAGGTTGGAATGCCGACCACCCGGAGCCCGGCCGCGACCCTTGCGGCCAGCCCCTCGACCACGAAGGCAGCGGTCGACCCGGTCCCAAGCCCGAGGACCATGCCGTCCTCGACCTCTTCGATCGCGCGCAGCGCCGCCGCGCGCTTCAAATGGTCGCGGTCGACGATCATCGATCTGGACGCGCCTGCGCGTCGACGCACCAGACAAGTTCGCCGGCAGGACGCAGCCGCGCCGCGGGGAGTTCCGTATCGCCTGCCAGCACTCGCGCCAAGGCCTCGCGCTTATCGGCGCCGGCGACGAGAAAGCTCGTAAACCCGCTGCTCTCGAGCGTCGGATAGGTCAAGGTGATCCGCACCTCAGGCTTGGCCCCGACGACTTCGGCGACCCAGCGCTGCTGTTCGTCCAGAACTCTGGTCCCCGGGAACAATGATGCGGTGTGGCCGTCCGGACCCAAGCCCAGCAATTCCACATCGAAAAGCGGTCGCGACCGATCAAGCAACTCCGCGCCGTAGTACGATTTGAGCACGCGCTCATAGCTGCGCGCGGCGTCGGCGGGATCCCCGCTTGTCTCGATCGGATGGATGTTCGGCCCCGGAGCCGGGACATGCGCCAGCAGCGCCTCCCGCGCCATGCGGTAATTGCTGTCCGGATGATCCCACGGAACAAACCGCTCATCGCCCCAGAACCAATGCACCCGGTCCCACGGCATCGCCTCGCGATAGGGCGGTTCGCCCAGAAGCTGATACAGCCGGCGCGGGGTCGAGCCGCCGGACAGACAGATCGCGAAGCGCCCCCGGCTGTTCCCGGCGAGATCGGCGATCAGGCGCGCGGTTCGATGGGCCAGTTCCTCCAAATCGGCAACCGTCTCGATGCGGGTCTGGGTCGGCATCGGCACTCCTCAGGATCTCTCGACCGAGTTGCGGATCGCGGCAATTGCTCGAGCATAGTCGGGCGCGTGAAACACGGCCGATCCGGCGACGATCGCGTTCGCCCCGGCATTGATTGCGCGCCAGGCGTTGTCGCCGCTCAAGCCGCCGTCGACCTCGATGACCGGATCGAGCCCCCGCTCGTCGCACAGGCGTCGCAGCGCCTCGATCTTGGGCAGCATCTCGGGCAGAAACTTCTGGCCCCCGAAACCGGGGTTGACTGTCATGATCAGCACTATGCCGCAAAGATGCAGCACATATTCGATCTGCGACAACGGCGTCGCCGGGTTCAGCACCACCCCCGCGGTTTTTCCGAGGTCATGAATATGGGACAAGGTGCGGTGCAGATGGATCGTCGCGCCGGGCTCGCAATGGACGAGCAGGTGGTCGGCGCCGGCCTCGGCGAAGGCGTCGAGGTAATGCTCGGGTTCAACCATCATCAAATGGACGTCGACCGGTTTTGTCGTCGCCTTGCGCACCGCGGAGACGACGACCGGGCCGATCGTGATGTTGGGGACAAATCGCCCGTCCATCACATCGACATGAATCCAATCGCCCCCGGCGGCATCGGCCGCCCGCACCTCGTCGGCGAGGCGGCCGAAATCGGCCGAAAGGATCGATGGGGCGACGATGATCGGGCGGGCCATTTTGCTTAAGTGGGGGCTATCACTACGGAGCAAGGGGCCGCCACTGCCGGCCGCTGCGCCATAGCAGATTCTCGGCCCCATCGGGACCAGCGCCGCCCGCCGGATAAAGTTCGAGCGGCACGGTCTTGTCTTCGCTCCACAGGTCGAGGATCGGCTGCACCACCTCCCATCCGGCCTCGACGCCGTCGGCCCGGTTGAACAGGATCGCTTCGCCGATCATGCAGTCGTAGACCAGCGTCTCATAGCCGGTGCTCGGTTCGGTGTGGAAATAGTCACTGTAGCGAAAATCCATCCGAACCCCGCCGAGCTCGATCCGCGGACCGGGGATCTTGGCCCCGAATTGCAACGCCACGCCCTCGTCGGGCTGGATCTGCAGGATAAGCACATTGGGGGTCAGGATTTCGACCGGCGTGTCGCGAAATAGGGCAAACGGCGGCTGCTTGAAGTGGATCGCAATCTCCGTCGTGCGCCGTGTCAGCCTCTTGCCGGTGCGCAGATAGAATGGCACGCCGGCCCAGCGCCAATTCTCGATGCTGAGCCGCAACGCGACATAGGTCTCTGTCATGCTGTCGGGTTTAACTCCCGGCTCTTCGCGATAGCCTTGGGCCGGATTGCCGTTCAGCGCACCGGCCGAATATTGCCCGCGCACGATATTGCGCCGGACGGCCTCGTCGTCGAGCGGCTGAATCGCTTCGAGGACCTTGGTCTTCTCGTTGCGCACCGCATCGGCGGCAAAGGAATTTGGCGACTCCATCGCCGTCAGGCTCAACAACTGGAACACATGGTTCGGCACCATGTCGCGCAGCGCGCCGGTGATTTCGTAAAAATTGGCGCGGCGCTCGACCCCGACCGTCTCGGCGGCGGTGATCTGCACATGATCGATGTGGTCGCGGTTCCACAGCGGCTCGAAGATCGCGTTCGAGAACCGCAGCGCCATGATGTTCTGGACCGTCTCCTTGCCGAGGAAATGATCCATGCGGTAGATCTGCGGCTCGTCCAAAACCTTAAGAATGCGGGCGTTGAGCGCACGGGCGGTTGCGAGGTCGCTGCCAAACGGCTTTTCGATGATGACTCGGCGCCAATTGCCGTTCTTTTCCTGGGTCAGCCCGGCGGCACCGAGCCGCTCGATGATCGTGCCGAACAATTGCGCGGCGACGGCTAGGTAAAACAGCACGTTACCGCCAGTCTTGTATTTGCCTTCGAGTTCGCCGAGCAGCTTGACGAGTCGG
>Ga0306921_10008659_pt1 | contig 10763 bp, 8 predicted proteins | sample sta12Cox44000080_FD_203760 | JGI IMG/M metagenome (GOLD analysis project Ga0306921, IMG submission 203760) | Lab enrichment of tropical soil microbial communities from Luquillo Experimental Forest, Puerto Rico - statoxic.12C.oxic.44.000.080 (v2)... | ecosystem: Environmental > Terrestrial > Soil...
CAGTCACGCTCATGGGCGCCCGAACAGGCCGGCCGGCCGCACCAGCAGCACCAGTGCGGCGATGAGGTAGAGCACCGCCAGCTCGATCTCGGCGAACCAGGTGATGCCGGCCTCGCGCACGAAGCCCACGATGATCGCGCCGACCAGGGCCCCCTCGAGGCTCCCGAGCCCGCCGATGACCACGACGATGAACGAGAGCACGAGCGCGTCGACGCCCATGCCGAGCACGGCCGACTGGCTCGGCACGATGATCGCGCCGCCGAGCCCCGCCATGAAGCAGCCGAGCGTGAACGCCTCGACGTAGACGCGATTGACGTTCACGCCGAGAGCGGACGCCATGCGCATGTTCTGCGAGGTGGCGCGCAGCACGACGCCGAACTTCGTCCGATAGATGAACGCCCAGAGGAAGATCGCGGCCGCGGCGCCCACGCCGATGACGAGGAAGTTGTAGGTCGGGTAGATCGACTCGCCCACCGACAGGCTGCCGAAGCTCTCGAACAGGGCACTCGCCGAGAGCGGGTACGGCCCCCAGAAGAAGCGCATCACGTCCTCGAGGATCATGAGCAGGCCGAACGTGCACAGGAGCTGATACTCCTCGGCGCGCTTGTAGAACGGGCGCAGCAAGGTCGGCTCGAGGACCGCACCGAGCAGCGCGGTGGCGACCGCGCCGACCGGCAGGAGCACGAGCCACACCGGCATCGACGCGCCCGCGAGGACCGAGCCGATGACCCACGCCGTCACGTACGCGCCGAACGCGTAGATGTTGCCGTGGGCCAGGTTCACGATGCGCATCACGCCGTAGATGAGGCTGAGCCCGCCGGCGATCAGGAAGAGGACGGACGCGTAGAGGAGCGAATTGAGCAGGTGAATGAGGAGGACGTCCACTACTCGGCCACGCGATACGAGATCACCTTCACCTCAGCGTTCGTCGAGTTCCCGTTGAGCGCGAGCCCCAGCAAGACGCGATACGCGCCCGGCGGGAGCTTGCCCTTGAGATCCACGATCAGCCGGCCTCCTTCCACGTCCTGCGTCCGGCCGGTCGCGACGACCTCGTCGCCGGCGCCGACCACCGTCCAGCGCGCCACCACCGTGTCGTGCGCCTTCTCGCCGGTGGGCGTCAGACGCATCGGCTCCCGCACGATCTTATACGACCGCTCGAATTTCGTGAGCGTTTGCGCGTCGACCTGGAGCTCGAGCCGATCACCGCGCCGGTCGACGCCGGCCACCCAGGCGCGGCGCGGCAGCGCCCAGCGGTCGAACGAGCCGACCACGTTCGGGTACGAAAGATCGCGGAACACGGCGAGGACGGTGGCGTCGCCCGACCACTTCTGGAGGCGATAGGGTCCGCTCGTCACCAGCCAGTGACCGGTCTCTCGGCGGAAGCGCCGCAGGGCGGCCCAGCGCTGGCGGGCCTGCTCGACCGTCACCAGCCCCTTGAGCGCCTCGGGCACGTACGCGCGGCGCTCGAGGCTCTCGGCGAGGGGGCCGAGCGCGTCGACGAGCTTCCGGTCGCGCGCCAGATCGAGCCACGGCACGCCGCGGCGACGGGCTTCGTCCTCGGAGAACGCCGCGAGCCCTCGCCCCACCGCTTCCTCCATGAGTGCCAAGAGCTGCCACGGCACGGAGCTCCATGGCGGCGCGATCGCCGGCGCGTCGGCGGGCTCGGCGGCGTGGCGCAGATAGACCTCGACGACGGGCGTTTCGATGAACACCTGCAGGTCGCCGAAGTCCCGGACTTCGGTGTCGACCTTCACCACGCGGACGGCCGCGAGCCAGTCGCGCAGGAGCGCGGTGGCGCGATCGATCTGCCGGTCTTTCTCGCTCCAGCGGCGCGCGAACACGTAGGGATAGATGATGTCGGCCACGCTCATCTTCGTCTGGTCGTGGAACTTCGAGAGCGCGACGCGATAGGTGACCCGCTGCTGAGCCGTCGAGCCTGCCGCGACCGGACGCGCCGGCCCCGTCGCGGGCTCGAGCACGAGCGCATCGCGCGGGATCTCCACGGCACCCGAGACCTCGACGGCGCGCACGCGGTTCGGCAGCCAGCCGACGCCGTAGGGCTCCGGCAGCACCGCCGCGTCGCCCAGCACCGACCACACGAGCGCCCCCGCCTCGTCGGTGAAGCCGCCGACCGGATTCCACGCGGCCGCCGGGCGCGTCGGGGTCGCGACGCGGAGCCAGCCGTTCCACGGAAAGTCCTTCAGCTTCACGGTTCTCAAGAACACGCCCGAGGCGAGCCCGGCTTGATTGTCGTAGCCGACGTTCTCGACGCCCTCCGAATAGCTGTCGTTGACCGCCTCGTGCCGGAGCGTGTAACCGAGCGGGATCCGCTCGCAGCCGCGCGTCACGAGCGATACCAGGCGGCGCTCGAGATTCACCCGCTCGGTCGCGCTCGCGTAGTCGCCTCGTACGCGGCGGGCGAACGTTTCCTCGATGGCGCTTCGCGCGCCGGGATCGGTGACGGCGTGCGCCGACAGGGCGTGGGCGTGAAGCCAGCCTTCCTTCAGCCAGGGGGGCCCCATCCAGCCGTTGAGGCGCGTCGTCTCGTCGCGCAGGAGCTCACCGAGCGATACCTCCTCGAGCGTCGCGTCCCAGTCGCCGTCGGCCGGACGCCAGCCCGGCCCCGCGGCGAGCCCGGCGAATCCCTTGCGTGCGCGAAGCCGGATGACCGGTCCCCTGCCCGATGGCACGCGCGTCTTCGCGGCCTCGGCAAGATCGGCGTGATACGCGTAGTCCTCGTGCCAGGGCGTGACCGGATAGGGATAGACGGCGTACTCGGGCTTCACCGTCGCCAGCGCGGGCGCGAGCCGCGCCGCGGCGGCGCATCGCTCGCGCGCGTCGGCGAACATTCGGCTCGCCGGATTGAACGTGAGCACCGCGAACCCGCGAAGCGACTCGACCCACGCCAGCTCCCCGCCACTCTTCGGCGCCGCCATCGACCCGACATACGCATGAATCGAATTTTTCGCGAACAGCCGCAGCGCCGCCGCCGGCTCCGCCGCCGAGAACGCAATCTCCTGCGGATAAAACGAAGGGTAATAAGGAATCTCATGCCCCGCCTCCGCCCTGAGGAAAAGGACGACGACGGACACGAGTGAAGCGGCGAGCCTGTGTCGAGTGATCACGCGAAACCGAGGCCGGGGGTGGCGGCTCGGGGCGGGGGCCCCCCTGGCAACGCGGCCGTGCGTAGTGGGACCCCTGCGTCCCGCCCGCAGCGCGAAGCGCTGCGATCGGGCGAACGGGTGACGGAGCCGGCCGCGCTTGCCAGGGGGCCCCCCGCCCCGGGCCGCTACCCCCGGCCGAGCGCTACGCCTTGACCACAGGCCAAGTCTTGTCGATCCACGTGTACGTAGAAGTAGGCTCCCCTTTGGGCCAGCCCGGAGGCGCCGTGATGCTCCGGATCGGGATCGTGATGATGCGAGCCGGATCCAGGATCGGGAACGGATACTCCGGCACGTTCTTGCTGAAGCCGATGATCGCGTCCTTGTATCCCTGGTGGTTGTCGGGACGGATGTACACGTAGCCCGCCGGGCCGGCCATCATCGCGCCCTCGAGCATCGCGACGATCGCGTCGTCGTCCGGCCAGCCGCCGACGAGCTTGTTGGCCTTCTCGATGGCGGTCTTCAGCATGTAGGTCGAGGTGTAGGCGCCCTCGGCCTGGAAGTTCGGGTACTCGTTGAACCGCTGATGGTACTTCTCGACGAAGGTCTTGTTGAGCGGCCACTTGTCGCCGCTCGGGTACGTGAAGTGGTAGTTCGAGTGCACGCCGGCGATGATGCCCTCGGGATGATCCTTGCCGAGCGCGTGCGGCGCGACGCCGCCCGCCAGGGTGGTCGCGAACTTCGCCTTGTCGAACATGCCGTAGCGCAGCGCCTGCTTGTAGAGCGCCACGTAGTCGCCGCCCCACACGGACGAGACGATCAGGTCGGGCTTCGACGAGATCGCCTTCGTGATGTGCGAGCTGAAGTCCGTGGTGCCGAGCTTCGGCCAGCCCTCGGAGACGACCTCGGCCTGCGGCATCAGCTTCTTCATCACGATCTTCAGGTGGTCGAAGGCGTTGCGGCCGTAGGAATAATCCGGATGGATGTGCGCGATGCGCTTGGACTTCGGCCACGTCTGTACGATCGCCAGCGCCGTGGTGCAGCCGTCCGCCGACTGGATGTTGGTCAGCCGGAAGACGTAGTGCGGGTTCGGCACGGCCTTGTCGAAGAGGAAGTCGGTGCAGCCGTCGACGAACATGGTGAGGACCTTCAGTTCCTCGGCGACCGGCCCGAGCGCCGGCGTGTTGCCGCTGGAAGTGATGCCGCAGAAGAAGTCGATGTTCTCGGAGAGCTTCAGGCGCCGGAGCTCCTTGACGTTGGCGTCGGTGCCCGCGTTCTCGTCGGCCTTGAGCAGCTCGATCTTCCGCTTGCCCAGGAGCCCGCCCGTCGCGTTGATCTCTTCGGCCGCGAGCTGCTGGCCCTTGAACATCGGCTCACCGAGCACGGCCCCCGGGCCCGTGAAGAAGGTCATGTGGCCGATCTTGAACGGCTTGTCGGGGATGTTCCCTTTCGGCTTGTCCTGCGCGTGCGCGACGCCGACCATCGGAATCGCGCCGCCCGCCGTGGCGAAGGCTGCGCCGACACTGACGCCGAGAGAGCTCAGGAAACTCCGGCGATTCACCTCACCGTCCATATAGTCCCTCCATTGGGGTGGATGCCTCCGAGCCTGTAGCATCCTTCGCGCAAAAGTCAAGGAACGCTCCGGACATATAATCAGTGGCCGGCGGACTGCGTTCCCCGACGCGAGACGATGACGGATGGATCAGCGCGGGCGGTGACGACGACGTTGCGCGGCATCGGCGCCGCCCTGCGGGCGCGGCCCCGCACGACGCTCGCCGTCCTCATCGGGGTGTTTGCGCTCCACGTCTTCCTGCCTCCGCTGCTCCTGGCCGCCACCCGCAAGCCCTGGACTTACTTCACGTTCAACCCGTGGCTTCGCCAGCTGCCGGCCTATCTCGGCTCGAGCGCGCCCCTGGATCAAAAGATCGATTTCCTCTCCCGCGTCGCCGTCTTTTGGTTCTCAGCCGACGGCCCGTACGGCTTCCCCGAGTGGGGCTTCGCGGTCGACGCGATGGATCTCCTGCGGTTCCTCGCGATGTCGGTCCTGGTGGCCGCGTACGTTGCGCTGGTGCTTTACGGCCGCCAGCAAGGGCGGCTCACGGGCTGGCGCGTCTCCACCGGACGAGCCGGCGGCGTGATGGGCGCCTGCGCCGGAGTCCTCGGGCTCTCGACCGGACCGTGCAGCGTGGTGGGCTGCGGCGCGCCGGTGCTCCCCGTCGTCGGCCTCGCCTTCGCCGGGCTCTCCAGCGGCACGCTCGCGCTCCTGTCCGGCGCCTCGCGCGTCCTGAGCGCCGGCGTCCTGATCGCGCTCGTCTTCGTCGTCGCGTGGCTGGGCTGGCAGGCGGGGTCCGCGCCGGCGGCGCGGACCCGCGGCTAACTCAGAGCGCTCTGACCGGAAGGCAGAGATCGCACGAGAAGACTCGCGTCTTCTCGTCGAACGCGCGGCCTCGATACACTTCCATGCATGGTCGATCGTCGGGCTGATAGCCGCTGTCCGGCAGCCATCCGGCGAAGACGCGATCCCATGCGCCCTGGATTTCGTGCGCCGTTCCTCGGAAGCGCGAAACCGCGTAACGGCCGCCCGGCACGCTCGCCACGTTCACCGAGCGATCGGGCTGGAAGTCTTCGCGGACGACGGCGCACGCGTCGTAGCGGCACTTCTCCGCCTGCGTGATGGCAGGATCGTCGTGGGCCACGCCGAGCCGCGTCGTGGTGTCCATGTCCAGTCCGTGCGCCTGCATCCACGTCGTGAAGCGGTCCCAGAGCTCGGGAATCCCCTGCGCGCCGTAGGGTCCGACATAGCGCGTGTAGGCGACTCGTTGCGGCGGCAGCTCCTGCACTCGAACGTTCATGGCGTCCCCCTTTCGCGAGTCAGTATGAGACGCCTGCCGCGGGCGCGCGTTGCCCGCCTTGCGAAGTTGTTTGCCGGGCTTGCGGCCTTGTTTGCCGATCTTGCGATCGAGGCGGCGCCGTTCGGACCAGCGTGCGGCGCCGCCCCGGCGCCACGCGGTCGCGCTCATGCCGAAGTGGGCTTTGAAGGCGCGCGCGAACGTCGCGGCCGACGCGAAGCCGTGGTCCAGCGCCACCTCGAGTACGCTTCGATCCGGCGCGGCGGCCAGCACCCCAGCGGAGCGCTCGAGCCGCAGGCGCTGGATGAACGCTAAGAGCGTCTCGCCGGTGACCGCGCGAAACACGCGATGGAAGTGAAACGGCGAGAAGGCCGCCACGCGGGCCAGCGCCGCGAGCGTCAGTTCCTTCCCGAGGTGCGCGCCGATGTGATCGACGACGCGGTTGACCCGCCGTACGTACTCCAGACGATTCGCTTCCACGCGCAGTGATTCCCCTCCTTGACAGGTGTCATCAGATGTCGTATCCCGCTATTTAATAAGACTCAAATATGGGTTCCAGGCCGCCCGGGAGGACTCCGGTGCCTTCCGGAATCCGGGGCCGACACGAGGCGGTTCAACCTTCTTAGCGAACTTGAAGGAGGCGACCGTGACCAATCTCTCAAGGCGTTCAGTGCTGCGTGGATCGTTGGCTCTTGCCGCGGCTCGCCCCTTCGTGGGCCCCCACATTGCCAAGGCGGCCGCCACGACTGCGAGCGTTTGGTTCGCGCAAGGGTTCGTTCAAGACGAGGACGTGTCCCTACGCAAGGCCGTTGCCGACTACGAAAAGGCCAGCGGCAACAAGATCGAGCTCAGTATCACCCCCTTCGCCCCGGAACGGCAGAAGATCGTTGCGGCGCTGACCAGCGGGGTCGTGCCCGACGTGATGGCCAACAACCCGGGCGAAATCCTACAGATCTACGGCTGGCAGGACCGGTGGGTCGACGTCAGCGACGTCGTGGAGACCCAAAAGAGCCAGTTCAGCGAGACCGCTGTCGTATCCGGTCAGGCCTACAACAACGTCACCAAGAAGGTCGGCCAATACGGGGTGCCCGTGCGGGCTGCCGTCGTCCCCTGCCACATCTGGCGGCCGTTGGTGGAGAAGGCCGGCTTCAAGATCGAGGACATCCCGAAGACGTGGGACGCGTACTTCGACTTCTTCAAGAAGGTGCAGGACAGCCTGCGCAAGCAGGGCGAGCGCAAGGTGTACGGCCTGGGCTTCCAGGTGACGGCCAACGGGGTCGACCCCTACAACCTCTTCATGGCGTTTGTCCTGGCCTACGGTGGTCAGAACATCATGACCAAGGACGGCAAGCTGCACCTCGACGACCCGAAGGTGAAGGAAGCGGCCATCAAGGCCACGGCCTACCTCGGCGGCGCCTATCGAGACGGCTACGTGCCGCCGAGCGCGATCAACTGGAACGACGCCGACGACAACAACGCCTTCCACGCCAGGCTGATGGTGATGGACGTCGACGGGACGCTGTCGACCGAGGTCGCGGTCAAGGAAAAGCACCCCGACTGGTATTTCAAGGAGATGGTGACCCACGGGATCGGCTATCCGACCGACAACGCGGGCAAGCCCATCCCGGCCATCGTCGGTGTCACCCAGATGATGATCCCGAAAGGGGCGAAGAACGTTCCGGTGGCGAAGGAATTCCTCAAGTACTTCGTCCAGCCGAAAGTCGTCGGGGAATTCATCGAGCTGGGATTGGGCCGCTGGCTGCCGGTCATGCCGTCGCTCGCCAAGAGCCCGTTCTGGCAGGACCCGAAGGACCCACATCTGCGGGGCTATGTCCAGATGGGCCTCCTCGGCCCGACCGTCCCCGACTACTACGTGTTCAACCTGGCCATGGCGGAAGTTCGCAATCAGCACGTGTTCAGCATGGCGATGATCGACGTCGCCAAGGACGGCGTGAAGCCGGAAGTGGCGGTCGACAAGGCATTCAAGCGTGTCGAAGAGATCTTCACCAAGTACAAGAAGGCGTGAGCGGAGGCGAATGAATGAGCTCATCAGTCGTCGATATCAGCCGCCCAGCCATCCAGCGCCGCACGCTCGCCCGCTCGCTGCGCGGCACCCTCAAGGGTGGCGAGTACACGTGGGCGGTCGCCTTCGTGGTGCCCTACATCGCGGTGTTCCTCGCCTTCGTGGTCTACCCCGTGATTTATGGGCTGTGGATGGGCAGCGAGGCGAGCCTGTACCGTGAGCTGTTCGCTGATCCGGTCTACCAGAGCACGGTGGTGAACACCGTGCTCTATCTGGCGCTCGGCGTGAACGTGAAGATGTTCCTGGCGCTCCTGCTGTCCGGCTTCTTCATGCGCCCGGGCCGGTGGTCGAAGGTGCTGCTGCTGATCTTCGTCCTGCCCTGGGCGGTGCCGCAGATCTCGACGTTCATCTCGATCCACTGGATGCTCAACGGCGAGTGGGGCTTCCTCAATAACGTGCTCTACAAGCTGTTCCACATCGAGGGGCCGTCGTGGCTCAATGACCGCTGGAGTGCCCTCGGCGCGGTCATCGTCTCTCACATCTGGAAGTGGACGCCGTTCTGGACCCTGATCCTGCTCGCCGGACGGATGGCGATTCCGCTCGAGATCCGCGACACCGCCAAGGTCGACGGCGCGACCGGGCTCGCCGGGTTCGTGCACATCACGTTCCCGCTGCTGGCCAATCTCTATCTGATCTGCACCTTGCTCTCGACCATCTTCCTGCTGGGCGACTTCAACGCCGTCACGTTCGTCTCCGGAGCCGGCCCCGCCAACCAGGGGCACGTGCTGGCGACGATCGGCATCCGCAACGCCTTCGAGTTGGCTCAGCCGCGCCTGGGCGTGGCGGCCGTGATGTCGGCGCTGCCGATGGTGATCCCGCTGGTGATCGTCCTGATGCGAAAGCTCCGTACCGCGGAGGTGCAGCTATGAGCACCGTCACGGCTCATGCGAGACTGACCTCAGCGCGAACGGCATCGCGCGCACTCAGTGCCGTACGCCGCCGCCGCTATCTCGAGACGGCGGGCGTCGTGGTGCTCTCGGTCGTGCTCATCGTGTGGACGATCGTGCCCATCTACAACATGGTGATGATCTCGCTCGAGCCCGAGGGCGACGTGTTCACCGATCACATCTGGCCGCAGGTCTGGTCGATCGAGAGCTTCTGGGGCGTGCTGACCCAGGGCCACTGGTATCTGGAGCACTTCTGGCACCAGTTCGTAAACAGCATCTACATGGGGGCGATGGTCACGATCCTGACCCTGGTCATCGGCACGCTGACCAGCTTCTCGATCGGCCGGATGCGGATCCGCTACGGCTGGCTGGTGAGCAACGCCGCGCTATTGACCTATGTGATCCCGGCGTCGTTCCTCGCGATTCCGTTCTACCGGATCATGCAGAACTACGGGCTCGCGAACAACCTCTGGTCGGTGATCGCGGCCCTCGTTGCCTTCGCCACGCCGTACGCATTCTTCGTCTTCCAGGAGTATGGTCGGAGCATTCCGATCGAGGTCGACGAATCCGCGCGTATCGACGGTGCGGCCCCCCTCCAGATCTATCTGCGCATCTACCTTCCGCTGATGGCTCCGGCGCTGGTGGCGGTGGGGACCTACGCGATGCTGCTGGCCTGGAACGAGTACCTCTATCAGTTCCTGCTGTTGTCCTCCAAGTCGAGCATGACGGTGCCGGTCGCGCTCGCGCAGTTCCTCAGCAGCGACCAGTCGCCGTGGAACTTCATGATGGCGACCGCCATCATCTACGCGGCGCCGCCGGTCGCGATCTACTACGCGTTCCGCCGGCGCATGAGCGCCGGCCTGACGGTGGGCGGGGTCAAGGGCTGACGCTCGTCGCGGTGGTCTCGCCGCCCGCCGGCTCGAGTCAAGCCTCGAGCCGGCGGGGCGAGATCCCGTTCGCCCGTGTCTGTACGATGTCCGCCGCAAGTGGCGGGCATGCTCTTCCCTGCGCGACGGCGCCCTTCACAGCCGTCGACCCTGAAGCGGTCGTCGTCAGACACCCGGTCTGACGAAGGTGCGGAGGCGACTGTGAGTAGCACGCCGCAGGTTCTGGCAGCCGGGCGTGGCGCCGTCAAGCGGTCGTGGCGACCATCCTGGCACCGCCACCTGCACGGCTCCGAGCTCGCCTGGGCGATCGCGTTCATCGTGCCATACGCGGCGGTCCTGGTCGCCTTTGCCGTCTTTCCGATCGCCTACGGATTCTGGATGTCGAGCAGCCCCACCCTCTACGTCCAGCTGTTGGCAAGCGATGAATACTGGGGCGCAGTCGTCAGCACGGCGCTCTATGTCGGCATCGGCGTGAACGCGACCATGTTCCTGGCGCTCCTCCTGTCAGGTTTCTTCATGCGCCGCGGCTGGTGGGTCAAAGCGCTGCTGGTTGTTTCCATGCTGCCCTGGGCGCTCCCGGCGCAAACCGCCTTCATCTCCTTCCACTGGATGATGATCTACTGGGGGTTTCTGAACAGCCTGCTGGAGAAGCTGTTCGGCCTATCCGGCCCAGATTGGTTGAACCACTACTGGCTCGCGCTCGGCGCCAACATCGTCGCCTCCAGCTGGAAAACGATGCCGTTCTGGACCTTGATCCTGTTGGCGGGGCGCATCGCGATCCCGCAGGATCTCTACGACGCCGCCGATATCGATGGAGCGACCGGCTTCCGCCGCTTCGTCCATCTTGTGGTGCCGCTGCTGTCGAACCTCTACCTCGTCTGCACGTTGCTGTCGACGATCTGGACGATCGGCGATTTCAACACTCCGGACCTCGTGTCTGGCGGCGCACCCCTTGA
>Ga0306921_10008661_pt1 | contig 10762 bp, 7 predicted proteins | sample sta12Cox44000080_FD_203760 | JGI IMG/M metagenome (GOLD analysis project Ga0306921, IMG submission 203760) | Lab enrichment of tropical soil microbial communities from Luquillo Experimental Forest, Puerto Rico - statoxic.12C.oxic.44.000.080 (v2)... | ecosystem: Environmental > Terrestrial > Soil...
CCAAGGCATGAACGCCGATTGATGGCGTGACGACCTGATCGAGGTAAATCAACGCATCCGTGCGCGTCGTTTGCTGCGGTGCATGAGTCCGCTGTTGGCACAAAGCGGCGTTCTGCTGCTATGCATTCACATGTCCGGTATTGGAGCAGAAGCGGACACACGCCGCCGCCTTGCTCTAATGGGCTGCGCCGCTTCTGACCCAGACCCGACTCAGGGCACGTTACTTGCGAGAGCCGGAATGCGAGGAGCCCGCGCCGGGCATCGCGGCATCCGAGAGATAGGACGGCATCATTCGCGTCGGCGACGGCACCGACTTTATCCTCTCTTTTTTTCGGATCTGCGAGGCCGGCATCGGCTTAGTCGCCAAATGCGCGTTCACCGTATTCCGGTGTCACACTCGATTTCCACCATCGCGAACGCGTTTGCGGGCGCGGTGACCGTGTGCGACGGGCACCGCGGCAGGGTGTGCCCGGGATTGGCACGAACCGTGTATGTTCCAGGCGCGAGCGCTGTGCGAAAGTAGCCGTTCGCGTCGCTCAAGATCGTCGCGACGAACGCCAGGCCTTGATAGACGTCGATCCTTGTCTGGTAGGGCCGCGGCGCACAGCGCGGATCGGGGGGCACGCGCTCGACCGGACACGTAGGGCTCAGTCGAACGTACCCTTCGATGCCGCTTGCTGCGCAGGCGCACGCGGGCCATGCCAAAGCCACGCCGCCGAGAACGGCGGTAGCCGCCGCCTTTTTCAATGGACTGCGATCAAGCGCGCGGAGCATCGTTGGCGTTCACAAATCTGCGCCTTGGCAGATGTTCTGGAAGCTACCGCGATGTGGCAGTGCAATGTGACACGACAGCCATCACCAGTCGCAAGATCAATTCCATCACCTCCTATTATACCGCCGGTGTTTGTCGTAGCGTGGCCACTTGCCTGACGCGCCTTGAATCATTTGCTCTGCAAAGTTTCCCGCGACGACCGATTGCTACGCACAATTACTGAGGTGCGGCTGATGTCACTTGAGCAGCATCTGAACTCGCGGTAATTCTACCGAGGCGCTCCAAATCAGACTGGCTGGGGTGGAAACAACGCGTGCCACAGTTCCTGCGGCCGAACGAACAATGCTGTCAGGGTTGGCGAGGCCATGTCCCGGCAGACCGGCGGTCCTCGGACGTTTGCCGCTGTTGACGCGGCCGCGGCGGCGGTCCTCGCACAGCATTTCTGGACGCGTCAGCCTGAGTGGCCACCGGCCTGATCGCGATTGTCATCGCGGCAAGCGCGGTGGAGGCGCAGACGATAGCGCCAAGCCAGACGATCACCGTGTCGCCGGTGATCGTCACGCTTCAGGCCGGAGCGCAGCCAACGTCCGCGCCGCTGTTCGAGATCCCGCGCGTGCGCATGCCGCTCAGCGATGCCGAGATGGAGCAACTCAGCCGGCAGCCGAACGCCGCCGCCGCGAACGTCACGGTGGTCACGCCGAACGCGCAACCGCCGAGGCTCGCCACCAATTGCACGACCAACTCTGGAACCGGCTCGGCGCCCTCCGACATCATCGGCGCGGCCGGCCCCACCAACATCGTCGTGATGACTAATACGAGTATCGTTGTTTACAACAAGACCACTTGCGCCGTGGTCGTATCAAACAGCCTGAACGGCCTTTGCAGCGCCGCCGCGGGCGAGCAATATTTCGATCCGCAGGTCCTCTGGGACAATACCACGCAGCGCTTCATCGTGACCACGGAGTCGACTTTCAACTCGGGGCCCAACCAGCACGAGTGCTTTGGGGTTTCCACGGACAGCACCGGCACGAATTATTTCATGTACACCATCCCGATCATCAACAGTCCGAATTTCTTTTGCGCGACCGCGACCACCGATTTCTGGGATTATCCGCATGTCGGCTCGGTGAACGGCAGCGAGCCGAAGTGGATGATCACCGCCAATCTGTTCCACGCCAACAACACGTCCCAGGGTGCGCTAATCACCATCCCGAAAGGGCCGACACTGACCGGCGGCCAGGCGACGTTCACCTGCTTCAACTCGAGCAGCCTGCCGATCAACCTCACGCCGACCAATGTGCTGGACAACAACAGCACGGCTTATCTGCTCTCGCCGGGTTCGGGCGGCGGCAGCTCCGTCGCCCGCTTCGCGCTCAGTCCCGGCCCCAGCCTGGCGGCGACCAGCTCGATCTCGATCAACCCGTGGACAAATCCGCCGAAGGCCGTGCAGCCGAACGGAGAAATCCTCGACACGCTCGATGGCCGCTTCGTGGCCGCCACCATTCAGAACGGAACCAGCCTGTGGAATACCCACAACGTGTCCAGCGGCGGCAACCCCCCCGTTAACATCGTCAATGTCTATCAATTCGGCACGACCGCGACGACCCCGGTGAACTTCACGAACTTCGAAATCTTCAGCGGCAACAGCACGCCTGGTCACCTCTTCAACGCATCGCTCGCAACCAATGGTGCGCGGGTGTTCATAAATCTCTCGTCTACGATCCCGGGAGCGCAGGGCATCAACCCATCGATGCTGATCTTCGTGGTGCCGAGCGCGTTCGGTGGCTTTATCAATACGGACACTGTTGCCACCTCCACATCGCAATTTACCAATTGCGGCACAACGCGCGGGTGCCGGTGGGGCGACAATTCGTCGATCCAGATCGACCCGTCGAATATCTACAACGCCTGGGGCTTCAACCAGGTCGTCACCGGTACCTCCGAGTTCAACTGGGGCACGCAGGGGGCGCTTGAAGCCCCGCCCGGCGGCGTCACCACGCACGACTTCGACAACGACGGCAACAGCGACATCCTCTGGCGCGACGGCACCACCCAGACAGTGGCGGCGTGGCTGATGAATGGGTTTCAGGTGCAACAGAGCGGCAGCTACGGTGTCGTGGCCAACAACTGGACGATCGTCGGCCAGCGCGACTTCAACGGCGACGGTTTCAGCGACCTGCTGTTTCGCGACAGCGTCACCGGCACGCCGGCGATCTGGCTGCTCTTCGGCTTGCAGGTCTTGCAGAAGGGCGGATTTGGACCGGTTGACAACAACTGGATCGTCGCCGGCACCGGCGACTTCAACGGCGACGGCAGGGGCGACATCCTCTGGTTTCACAACCCCACGCGCACCGTTGCGGTCTGGCTGTTGAACGGTTTCTCCGTTCTGCAGGCCAGCAGCATCGGCACCGTGCCGAGCGGCTGGGCGATCGTCGGCACCGGCGATTTCAACGGCGACGGGATGACCGACATTCTCTGGTATCACGCCGCGAGCGGCACGGTGGCGATCTGGCTGCTCAACGGAACCTCGGTGCTACAGACCGGAATGGCCGGCGTGCTCGGCGGCGGCTGGAGCATCGTCGGCACCGGCGACTTCAACGGCGACCTCAAGAGCGACATTCTCTGGTATCACGGGCCGAGCGGCACGGTGGGTGCGTGGCTGATGAACGGCATGAGCGTGCTGCAGGCTGGCGCCTACAGCGCCGTGGTCCTCAACTGGCAAATATCCGAGACCGGCGACTTCAACGCCGACGGCAGGAGCGACATCCTCTGGCGCGATACGGTGGGCGGCGGGGTCGCGGTCTGGCTGTTGAACGGCCTCTCGGTCCTGCAGACCGGCAACGTCGGCATGCTCGGGCTGAACTGGGCGATCCAAGGCGCCAACGCTGATTGATATCAATCTTACGACCGCTATGGCGCTCGGCCGGACGATCCCGGAATCATCCCTCCTGGAGGCCAACGGCGTGATCGAATAGCGACGCATTTGCTGCAGTGCATGAGTCCGCTTATGGCACTAAGCGGCGGTTTCATTGCGACGCATCAATTTGGTCGCTAACGGAGCTAAAGCGGACATCGTAGCAAAGTGTCGCAAAGCGCCCAGCCGCGCTGCGCCGAAACAAAAAGCCCCGCCGTGGCGGGGCTAATTTCATTGTGTCCGGCGTATTCAGAGCAGCGCTGGTGTGAGGGGGACGCTTCCCTGCTCAGCCTTGGATCAAACAGCTAGAGCGTTTAGCGCCATTGAGATGTGACGAGAATCACATTTTGTCGCTTTCTGACCAAGGTCGGCCGTGTTCGACCACGACCAGCGCCAGGCCAAGCGTTCTGACCCAACTCGGACATAAGGCATCGATTTTGGTTGCGATGCACGACACCGGCTCACTCCAGACCTGCTATAGTCAGTCCGCGATCCTTGACCTTGGGGTACGCCCCAATGAGACGGCGCGAGTTCATCACTTTTCTCGGCGGCGCGGCTGTGTGGCCGTTGGCGGCACGCGCGCAGCAGGCCGACCGAATGCGGCGGGTCGGTGTGCTGATGCGCATCGCCGAAGATGATGCCGGTGCAAAGGCTGACGTTCAAACGTTTCAGCGTGGGCTGGAGAAGCTGGGGTGGACGGCCGGCCGCAATATCCTGATCGACTATCGTTGGGCTGCCGGCTCCGATGTCCGCGCGCAGGCGTTGGCGAAAGAGCTGGTCGAGCTGAAACCCGACGCTGTCGTGGCCTACGGCACAGCCATGTTAGAGGCGGCACGGCGGGCAACCAGAACCATACCGATTGTGTTCACAATGGTCTCCGATCCTGTCGGTCAAGGCTTTGTGGTGAGCTTGGCGAGGCCGGGTGGAAATGCAACCGGGTTCACAAGTTTCGAGTTCTCGATCGGCGGAAAATGGTTGGAACTCATTAAGGAAATGTCACCTGGGGTCAAGCGAGCCGAAGTGATGTTTAACCCGGTAACTGCCCCTTTTGCCTCATCCTATTTGCATTCAATCGAGTCTGCTGCCCCGTCTTTCGCGGTTGATGTAACCGGGGCGCCAGTTCGCGACGATGCTGACATCGAGCGCGTTATAACCGCGCTTGGCCGAGAGCCGGGTGGCAGTCTGATCGTTGTACCCGACACCTTCACCGACGTTCATCGCGACGTGATCATCGCATTGGCAGCTCGCCATCGCCTGCCGGCTATATATCCCTACACACATTTCGTCATCAGCGGCGGTCTGATGGCTTACGGCCCTGATGCAGCTCAAATGTTCGGGCGAACGGCGGACTATGTCGACCGTATCCTGCGGGGTGCAAAGCCCGCCGAGCTGGCGGTGCAGCAGCCAAACAAATTCGAGTTGGTTGTCAATCTCAAGACCGCGAAGGCACTCGATTTCACGGTACCGCCCACGCTGATCGCCCGCGCCGACGAGGTGATCGAATAGCGATACCTTTTGCTGCGGTGCGTTAGTCCGCTTTTGGCACAAAGCGGCGGATCGCCGCGACGCAACAACTCGGTCGCTTTCGGAGCGAAGCGGACATTGACTGAGCGCTTACAGAAAGCGGATTTATGAGTACACGCCCTAGTCAATTTAAAGCAGGCTGCCCAAACGATGAGTGCGTAGCTTCCGACCAGTATCGCCTCGAACACTCAGGCTCTCAGGAGAAGACGCTGTTTCAAGGGCTCCCCAAGGTAATCCGAACGGAATTATCTTCTAGGCCCAAGTACAGGGTTTGTAGCTAAGCCGTAGGGGCCGCTAAATGGATAGCGCCCCTGTATTCCGGGAGCGACGTTTTCGGTGTTCGTCGGCGATTCGATCCAGGACGTTGTGGCGTTCCTAGGCTGGCGCGACCCGACCGCAGCGGGCGGCATCCAGTGTGAGGGCACGGGATTTCTGCTGCACTACGGAGGGCATGGCTACTTAGTAACGGTGCGGCACGTCGCCGACAAATTTGATCGAGACCCCTTCGTTGTTCGAATTAACAGGCATCGCGGCAAGGCTCTATTGCTCGATGCCGACAATGTTCAATGGTATTACCCGTCAGATAAATTGATTGATCTTGCGATTACGCCAGCCGATTTCGGCGAGCCGCTATATTTTCCTGAGAAGCATATCTATTCGCCGAGGGAGCACGGAACAATCGGAATCGGTGACATTTGCTATACCGCCGGACTATTTCATTTCATCGCGGGGCACACTCGCAATCTGCCGTTTTTGTTCACCGGACACATAGCTCTGATGCCCCCGCCGGGTGAAAAGATTCCGGTCGGCAATGAAGCCGGCGGGATTGATCACGTTGAAGGATACTTGATCGAAAACAACGCCATCAGTGGAGCCAGCGGCTCGCCTGTTTTTGTGCGCCCCAGCTATAGATCGACGGGACTTCGAAAGGATGAGCCGGACAGCGGATTGTTGATGGGCCAAGACCAAATTGCCCTTTTGGGCGTATATCAAGCTGCATGGTTTTTGCCGCCCGATGCCGCTCGCCGAGAGGCCGTGAAAGCGAAAACCAGCGATGTTGTTCCCGTCGGTATTGGCGTAGTAATCCCGGCGCAAAAACTTGTTGACCTATTAGAAATCGAGACGTTGAGGCAGATGCGAGCAAAGGCACTCAAGCCCAAGATCGTCTCCGCTAAGCCGTAAGCGTTTTTTCTTCGGAAGGCGCGCCGCCTCCTCAACTTCGTGTTTCAAGCGCCTTGATGAAATCAAAGAGGACCGACTCGCTTGCTTGAAATTGGAAGCGGGAAATTCGTGCTGCTCAAACGAGGCGACAATCGCGCCTCGCGCATCTCTTGCTAACGCGCATGACCCAGGGGGTCGAACCCCAGTCGAACCCCGCGCGAGTTATACGAATTGGCCGCTTCCTCCTAAGTCATTGATTTATTGTTTATTGGCGCGCTCGGCAAGATTCGAACTTGCGACCCCCAGATTCGAAGTCTGGTTTGCCCGTACTCAACCGGATTTAACGGGACGGCTTGTATCACAGAACATCCCGCTTTATAAGGCTTCTGCGTCCCGCCGCGTCCGGCTGCGTTCCGTTGCAGCCAAACATTTTGCGTCCCCGGTGTGTCCCCAGGACCAATCCTGAGAACCCCAGACATCTGGGGACGCAAGAGCGTTCGGGGACGCGCTGGGGACACGGAAAGGAAATCTCTCCCATGCGGCACATCTTAACCGACGCGCTCTGCCGGACGAAGCCCCCACGCAACGGCCGACTCGAGATCGCAGACCTGCGACAAGCGGGACTCGTCCTGCGAATTACCACCAACGGCTCTCGCTCCTTCGCTTATCGCTTCCGTCATCCACACACGCGCAAGACGCTGCGCGCCACCATCGGCCCCTACCCGGCCACGACGCTTGAAGCCGCGCGCAAGCGCGCCAAGGAGATGGCCGCGCAGATCGCAGACGGCACCAATCCCATCGAGGCGAGGAATACCGAGCGTGCCGCCGCCCCTACCCGCACGTTCGCTGCGTTAGCAGACCGCTACCTGAAAGAACACGCGGAGCGTCACAAGCGCCCGCGCTCGGCTGAGGAAGACCGCAGGAACCTCGCCGTTCACGTCTTGCCGAGATTTGCCAAGCGCGATTTCCGAACCATCCGCCGCGCGGATGTCATTGAGCTTGTCGAGAGCATTGTTAGCGCCGGAAAGCACACTGCGGCCAATAGGGTTCATTCCTTCGTTAGCAAGGTTTTCTCATTTGCCATCGATGCCGACCTGCTCGAAGCAAACCCTGTGGCCCGACTGCGCAAGCGTGGCGTAGAAAAAGTCAGCCGCCGCGTTCTGGACGATGCAGAAATAAAGACCTTCTGGCGCGGCATCGTCTTGCCCCCGGTGTCGCGGCAAGTCGGCCTCGCGCTGCGGCTAGCATTGCTGACGGCGGCGCGGACAAGTGAAATTGCTGGCGCACGCAAATCCGAATTTGAGAACCTCGACAATCCGGGGCGCGCCGCGTGGCTCATTCCCAGCGAGAGAGCAAAAAATAAAACCGACCATCTGATTCCGCTCTCATCTCTCGCAATCGAAACCATCAAGGGCGCGCTCGACCTGACCGGCGACAGCGACTTCTTGTTCCCCACCCGCCTCGGCCACGGCGGTCCCATTGACCGCCACAGTCTCACGGTCGCGATGACGCGCTTCGGAGCGAGCCTGAAAGGCCCAACAGGGAAGACGTGGCAAGCAGAGCCGCCGACACCGCACGATCTGCGGCGCACGATCAATTCGCGCTTCGCCAAAATGGGAATCCCGAAGGAGATTCGCGACCGCGCGCTTAATCACATCACCTCGCTGCGCGATCCCGAATCCAAGCATTACAATTTGTATGAATTCGAGAGGGAAAAGCGTGAGGCGTTCGGCCGATGGGCCGCCGAGATTGAGAAGATAATCCAACCAGCTGCTGTGGTCCCAATTCGCGCTGCTAGGGGACGGCGGCGATGATCTCCCTTTCCCCAGCCGTCGAAGCCAACACCGATGAACACCTCACCGAATGCCTTCGCATCCTGCAAGAACAATTCGAGGCCGGTGACAAATCAGCGTTGCTCAATGCGATCTATCATTGCTTGCTGATGAGGCGGCCCCTGCCGGAAGGGCTGCGGCTCGCCTGTTTGCATGCTTACGAAGCTCACACTCGATTTGAGATCAGATCGTGGGGTGATGTGTTTGGTCTGCCAGTTCCGAAGGGCACGCACTTAGAAACCGAGAAGCGAAATGCGGATCTGCGGATTCGCGTTATAGAACTTGTTCGCGAACTGGGCGGGCCAATGGAGCCTGATCTGTTTAGTAGAATTGGAAAGAAGCTCGGGATCGTAGGCTCAACCGCGAGTAGCCTTTATTATGATGAGCGTGGACGATACCTTCGCGAGCTTGACGCAATAGCTGATCGCATTTTCGGCACTTCCGAGAAAATTTAAAAATTCCCGGGAAGACATTTCCCCCGGCTGATGTACGCCATTGCGTCCGGCTCAGTGCCGTCAAACGCAAGGTGTGCCAGTGCAAACGATTCAGCCCAATGTGACAGGCCGCGCCATTCCTCGGCTCGGCCTTACCCCCGATGAAGCGGCGACAAGCGCGGGCGTCAGTCGGACCAAGATTTTCGAAGCAATTTGAGATGGCGCGCTAACCGCGCGCAAGAGCGGCAAGACGACAATCATCGAGCCCGGTGAGCTTCGGCGCTGGATTCGCAGTTTACCGACGCGCGGCCGCGCACCGGACACGCCGGACGCCGCCTATTGCGCGGCTTCACCGACACGATCGAAAAGAAGAGCTGTGCGGCGGTTACCATCGGGCGTCCGGCCAGAGCTCATTTGAAAGTTAGCAAGGATGGCAACCGCTTTATCGACACTTCGCTATGGCGCACGCCGAAAACTGTGCCCGGATGGGAATCGACGTCGTTGGAAGCGCTGATCGCGCACTTCGACCGTGTCCGCCGCCGCTCGGGTGCACCGCAAGCAGTCATTGAAGCTCTGATGTACTCGCTGCGCGAGCGCGGCACCAAAGCGCTGGAAGAAGCAGACACCAAGCGGCGGCTTTCCGAGGTTTCCGACGCTCAGATCATCGAAGTCGGTGACCGGCTCCAAAGACTGAAATCTGAAATTGCTCGGGCTTGGTCCGCTGATGAGATCAGGGTTTTGTTGCAAGCAAGAGGCGCGCGATGAGCGTCATCAGCACCAAAGATATCTGGGAGGAAATGCGGTGCCAGAAGGCGGAAACCTTTCTTTCCTTTTATCCCTTTAAGATGGATTCCGATAACGGGCTTTTCATCACGGTGCAGAAGCGGCACGGGAAGGAAGAATGGGACGAGGATATTTGGCTCGCCACCCCGTTCGAAGTCCTCGGGCGCGTCCGCGATCCGCAAAGTCATGGTTGGGCACGCCTCCTGCAATGGAAGGACGATGACGGCGTAGTCCACCAGCATCCGGTTGCAGATCAGGATTTGCATGGTGACGGAGCCGCGCTTTGCGCAAGCTTGGCCAATGGCGGATTGAAGATCGCCACCGGTAGTGTTCGCCAGCACTTTGTTAGCTATCTCAACAACACCATCGTCAAAGCCCGCCTCACCGTCGTCCCGCGTACCGGTTGGCACGAAGTCAATGGCCGCAAGATCTTTGTCCTCCCGGACAGCGCGGATTCCAAGATCATCATCGCTGGGGCGACAACGATCTCGCCATATGCAGTGAGCGGCACGCTTAAGCAGTGGCAGGAGTCAATCGGGCGGATGGTCGAGGGACATTCCCGTGCAGTATTTGCCGTCTGCACGGCTTTCGTGCCTCCCTTATTGGATCTGATAGGTGAAAGCGGCGGGGGCTTTAACCTCAAGGGCGCGTCTTCAATCGGAAAACCCAGTCTGCTCTGCGGCGCGGCCTCTGTGTGGAGTAATGGCAGCGAGCAAGGGGGATTCATCAAAACGTGGCGCGCGACAGCCAACGGACTCGAAGGCACTGCGGCGCTCTATTCGCACACACTGCTGCCGCTGGATGAACTCAGCATCGCCAGCGGGCACGAGGTTTCCAATATCGTGTATTCCCTGGCGAGCGGAATAGGAAAGCAACGCGCGCAACGCGACGGCTCCGCAAAAGCACCGAAGACATGGCGCGTGACGATCCTCTCGACTGGCGAGATCGGCATTGTCACGAAGATCCAGGAAAGCGGCCGCCGCGCACGGGCTGGCCAGGAGGTTCGCATCATCGACATTGATGCCGATGCAGATCGAGGTCATGGCGTTTTCGATGAAGCTGGACCGGAAGGTTCCAAGAAGCTCGCAGACGATATCAAGAAAGCGGCCGCGACCTATTACGGCGTTGCCGGTCCCGCCTTCGTCAAGGCAATCGAGGATAAGGGTATCGAGAGCGTCATCAGCACGATCCGCGAGACGCAAGAAGCGTTTCGAAGCGGAGTCATTAAGGACAGTCCTGCAGGCCAAGTGCTGCGGGTAGCAGATCGTTTCGGCCTCGTGGCCGCCGCTGCGGAGCTTGCGGTCGAGCTTAAGATTCTTCCCTGGCAGGCCCGAGCCGCCAC